>Ga0315286_10000174_pt1 | contig 48134 bp, 39 predicted proteins | sample YL17G10_0_MG_FD_205038 | JGI IMG/M metagenome (GOLD analysis project Ga0315286, IMG submission 205038) | Sediment microbial communities from Yellowstone Lake, YNP, Wyoming, USA - YL17G10_0 | ecosystem: Environmental > Aquatic > Freshwater > Lake > Sediment | place: USA: Wyoming | collected...
ACTGGAGAAAAGTCAAGAAGTGAGATTCCACCCCATCTTCCGGATCCGTGAATACGTCCGGATCCTCGTCCAGAAAGTCCGGAGGGTCACGGTGTTCGTGCTTGTCCTGGGCGTCCTCTTCTCGAGCGTGGTCGTCGGCAAGAACGTCTTCCTGGGCGAAGTCCGCAAGGAGATCCACAAGTCGTTCGCCTACGACAGCCTGAAGGCGTCCTATTTCCCGCCCGCCCTCGTCCTCGAGAACGTCCGCTCCCTCGCCGGCCCGCCGACCTTCCGGGCCCGCCGGGTCAGGGTCGAGGTCTCCTTTCTCTCTCTCTTGAGGAACCAGAAGTCCATTTCCGTCCGGCTGGAATCTCCTGAGGTCCGCCTCATCCGGGGGGCGCCGGGGGCGCCGCGGCCGAAAGCTAGGCGCCCGTTGTCCGTTTTCTCCCTTCCTTTCATCATCGAGGAGGGGATCGTCGAAGACGGTTTTGTGTCCTATGAAGCCGGCGCGGCGACGGTCGAGGTCCAGGGGCTCCGGGCGCTCGTCACCCAGAGCGGCGAGGAGTTCTCAGTCTGGGCGATGGCCGGGCGGAGCGGCTATTCGTCCCCCGCCAAAAACCTCGACTTCGGCGGGGTCCTCACCGTCGTGCTTTCCGGCCGGGGCGAAGAGGTGAAGGTCGACCGGCTGACGGTCGAAGGGCCCGACGTCGCTCTCCTGGCGGAAGGCAGCATCCGGAATTTTCCCGACCCGGAGGTCGAGCTGGACGCCCGGTTCGATATCGAGACCGATGTTCTCGACGCGATCCTCCGCATGCCTTTTGTGTGGAAGGGAAAGGTCGGTGGGGAGGGGAAGATCCGGCGCAGGAGCGGCGAGCTTGCCTTCGAGGCGAGCCTCGCTTCGGACGCTCTGGTGATTTGCGGCGTGCCCATGGGCCGGATCCGGGGCCGCTTCGACCTTGCGCCGGCGACGGGCGGAAGGATCGACCTGGCCATCCAGAAGCCGGGACTTCCCGCCGAGAGCTTGGGTCTGACCTTTATTCATGGCCGGGTCGAGGGCCGGGCCGCCCCGATCTTCGCCGACCCGGTCTTCAGTGAGCTCAAGATCCCCTGGCCAGTCAGGTCCCCCGCCTGGGGGACCTTTTCCCTCGAGAACCGCAAGCTCGCAGTCGACGCCGAATTCCGTGATCCCTCGCTCGCCAGGGAAGGGGACCTGTTTTCCTTTCGGGGAGAAGCCCATGTCGGCGTCGACTTCGCCACCCACAACGTCTCCATCAGGATTCCCGGCCTCGAATCGGACTTCGGCCGCTTCGAAGCGACCGCCGCGATCGACCTCGCCGGCGACATCGATACGAGGATCCGGGGACAAGTCTTCGACGTCAAGCAGACGCGGGAATTCGTCTCCCTCATCCTCGACGAGACGTTCGGCTTCGGCGAGATCCGGGGCGCGGGATACGCCGACGTCCGTCTCAGCGGCAAGTCCGCCTCCCCGGTCGTTTCCCTGAAGGCCACCTTGTCTCCCGGCGGCTTCGACCTGTTCGACGCCGCCTTCGTCGAGACGGACGCCGTCATCTCGGGAGGCGGGTTCGAGGGCTCGTTCGACATCGACGATCCCGAACTCAAGGGCCGGGTCCGGGTCAAGACCGCCGGCGACACGCTCGAAGTGGACGTCAAGGACGGGGAGGGGGAGCTGGCCAGGATCCTTCCCGCCCTCGAGGTTCCCGTCCCTCTCTCCGGCCGGGCCTCTGGCGATTTCCGGATGGTCCAAAAGGCCGGCGGCCAGGAGTTCTCGGGGAGTTTCACCAGCCCCGAGATCACCGGCTACGGCGAGAAGGCCGCCCGTGTTTCCGGCCGGCTCGAATGGAAAGACGGCATCCTGTCGTTCCCCGATCTGGCCATGGATTTATACGGCGGGCATTTCGACGGTCGGCTGCTCGTCGGGACCGTCAACGGCGAGTTCGATTTCGACCTCCGCGGCGAGGAGCTCGATTTTCATCAGGTCATCTCGGCCGGTTCCGGTCGGCTGTCCCTGGCCCTGGCCGGCCGGGGCGTCTTCGGCAGGGACAAACTGGGCGGGCTGTTCAACATCAAGGACATGATCCTCTCTCCCCTCGAAAAAACGGAGGCCCGGGGCGATCTCCAATTGGAAGTCGCCGGCGGGCATATTCTCCTCGGCCTCAAGGGCGGGCTCGTCCCGGGCGAAAGCCCCTTCGAAGCCGCTTTCGATTTCCCTCTTTCCGACGGGCTTTTCTCGGGGGTCGTCAAGGGCCGGATCGGGAACCTGGACCTCATCTGGCCATGGTACGGGGCCCAGGGGTACGCCGATTACACGGCCGACGTCAAGGAGACCGAAGGGCCGGCCCGGGTGGCCGTGGCCCTCGACGTCAAGGGCCCGGTCATGCCCTTGCCGGGATTCGCCTACGCCGTCACCGATTTCACCGCCTCCGCGACCTACCTCGACGACGTCCTGAAGTTGACCGCGTTCGGCGGCAAGCTCGGCGGGGGCGCTGTCCGCGGCTCCGGCGAGATCGGGATAGGGGCGAGCGGCATCGCCACGATGGACTTGCGCCTCGAGGCCAGGGACATGGTCCTCTCGCCCATGGAACGGATGCAGGCCCAGGCCGACGCGACGATCCGTTTGATCAAGGACAAGAGGCGTTTCGTCACCGAAGGGGAGATCCTGTTCAGGCGCCTGACCTGGCGGCGCGAGATCTACGAGGAGTTCGGATTCTCCTCGGAAACCGGTCCGTCGGCCGACACGGGACCTTCATTCTTCGACGGCATGACCCTGAACATCCACCTCCGGGCCGACGAGAACATGGTCATCGAGAACTCGCTCGGCAAGTTCAACGGCAGGTTCAACCTGACCGCGACCGGTGCCTTCGACTCGCCCGTCCTCCTGGGCGAAATCGACCTCGGGAGCGGCGACTTCTATTTTCAGGACCGGAACTTCCGGGTGATCAACGGCCGCCTGAGCTTCGTCGACCCGATCAACACGGAGCCCTACCTCGATTTCCGCGGCGAGACCTACGTCAAGGACTACCGGGTGACCTTGAGCTTGAGCGGCCCGGTCAGCCGCCTCAAGCCGGATTTCTCCTCTTCGCCGCCCCTCCCGCCCGACGAGATCCTGTCCCTGCTCGCCCTCGGCGATGCCTTCAAGCGGACGTACATTTCCTACTCCGGCGATCGCAGCACGGCCTCGAACACGGCCTCCCTCCTGACCTTTCAGATCGCCGACCAGGCCAGGAAAAAGACCGGCGGCTTCTTTTCCGTGGACCGATTCCGGATCGACCCCTATTTCCCGGAAACGTCCCCGGGCGGAATTGCCGCCCGGATCACCGTGGGCAAGAAGATCTCCCCGAACCTCCTCTTCATCTACTCGACGATCCTGGCCAACTCCACCGTCATGGCCGCGATCGAAGAAGTCCCGATCTTTCGCATGGAGTGGGACATCAGCAGGAAGTTTTCGCTCGTCGGCGGGCGGGACGACCGGGGAAGGCTAAGCTTCGATGTCAAGTACCGCAAGCGCTTCTAGAGAAAGCGGCCGGGGACGCCGTCCCGGCGCCGGGGCCGTCGTGGCGCTTGCCGGGATCCTCGTCCTCGCCGTCGTCCCGGCGGTCCGGGCCCAGGACGCGGGAGCCGGGGTCGTCGTCAAGGTCGCCGTCGAAGCCGACGGCAAGCCCGCCGAAAAGGGGCTCCTCGACCTCATCCCCATCAAGCCGGGCGATCCCTATTCCCCTCAGCTCGTGGACCAGGCCGTCAAGCAGATCTTCCGGACCGGCCTTTTCGCCGACGTCCGTGTCCTGAAGAGCGGGGAGGACCGCGTCGAGCTCGTCTTTGCCCTCGTCAGGAACCTGTCCATCAACAACGTCAGATTCCGGGGCTCGAAGGCGCCCTCGGCGCGCCTGCTGGACAGCCTCGTCACCCTCAGGCCGGGAGGCATCCTCCAGGAGGACCGCCTGGACGATGCTGTCGAGGAGGTGCGGGAGGGACTGAGGAAGGAGGGGTATTTCGGGGCCACGGTCGAATGTGAGGTCCGACGCAAGCCCGGCGATACCACGGTCAACCTTGTTTTCCGGGCGTCTTCGTGGAAGACGTATAGGATCAGCGCGCTCGACATCGAGTGGAAGGCCGATATCCCCCAGCGTGCCCTTCTCGGGAAGATGAAGAGCCGTGTCGGGAAGGTTTACGTGCCCAGCCGCTTCAAGGCCGAACTCGACGCCTTGACGGCCGCCCTGGGCAAGCGGGGCTACCGATGGGCCGAGGTCCGCCTTGCCGACGAGACGTTCGACGAGAAGAAGTCCCGGGTGGGCCTCGGCGTCGAGATCCTGCCGCAGGAGAAGATCACCATCGTCATCAACGGCGCGAAGGTCCCGAGGCGGATCCTCGAGCCGATCTGGGAGGAACGCGTGTTCGAACAGTGGGGACTGGCCGAGGGCGAAGTGCGGGTCCTCAACTACGTCCGCCGGAAGGGATTCCTGTTCGCCTCCGTCAAGAGCCGGATCGAAAAGGAAACCGACGAGATCCGCATCGTCCACGACGTCGCCCCCGGCGGGAAATACCGGATCGAGGGCGTCGATTTCAAAGGCTTGGCCGCGTTCAGCGACCTGGACTTGAAGACGCTGTTGGCCGTCCGCGAGGGGGTGCCGTTCTTCAGCCTCCTCGGCTACGACCGGCTGTTCTCCATTTCCCGGGAGGTCGAGGCCTTCTATAAGGAAAACGGCTTCGCCGACGTCCAGGTCTGGCTGGACCTGGTCAAGCAGCAGGCCGGCGTCCGGGCCGTCTTCAACGTCCAGGAAGGGTCCAAGACGACCCTCGAAGCCATCCGGCTCGAAGGGACGTCCCTTTACCCTGCCGAGATCCTCGTCCGCGAATTGGTCAACCGTCAGGACGGTCCCTATTTCCCTCCGAACGTTCAAAGGGACGTCGGTCAGATCGAGAGCTTCTATCTCAACCGGGGTGTCCGCGGGACGGAGGTCGTCGTCCGGGTCGAACGCGGGGCGGAGAACCGGGTCTCGCTCGTCTTCGAGATCCAGGAAGGCGAGAAAGTCACCGTCCGCGACATTTTCGTCACCGGGAACCGGACCACGAAGAACCGGGTCATCGGCAAGGAGCTGAGGATCGGGAAGGGCGACCAGGCCGATTATGTCAAGATCCAGGAGACTAAAAGGAGGCTCGAGCGCCTGGGCATCTTCTCGGACGTCCGTGTGGACGAGATCCAGGCCGGACCCGGCGAGGAGGTCGTGGTCATCACCGTCCGGGAGGGGGAAAAGAATTACGCCGGCGCCGGCCTCGGTTTCGAATCCGTCAACCGGCTCACGGGCTCTCTAGCCTCCTGGCCCAACGAGTTCCGCCCGCGCGGGACGGCCGAATACATCCGCAGCAACATCCTCGGCCTCGGGGCCCAGGTCGGCGTCCTCGGTCAGATCGGCAGCCGCGAGCGGCGGGCGGTCGCCTCCTGGAACCAGCCCTACCTCTTCGGCCTGGACATGCCGACGACCCTCCTGGCCTGGGCCGAAAGGGAGGAACGTGAGAGCTTCACGCTCGACCGCCGCGGCGTCAGCCTGAGCACGATCAAAGCCCTGCGCAAGGCCAGGATCCTCCTGGTCTCCTTGAGCCTGACCCGGACCGCCCTGCCTTATATCAACCTCGAGAATCCGCCCGGGTACATCGACCGCCGGTTCCAGCCCTACTCGGCAGCCCTGGCTTCCCTCTCCTTGAGCTGGGAGCGGCGGGACGACACCCTCAATCCGGCCAAGGGCTACTTCTTCAACGTCACCGGCGAGTGGGGCTTCCCGGTCTTCGGGATGGTGTCGGATTATCAGAAGATCTTTTTAAAGTCCCAGCTCTTCCAGCCCCTGTCCAGCGGCCTGAACCTCGGCCTGACGGCCCGGCTGGGGCTCGGCAACGGGCTGAGGAATCTTCCGGAAAGATTCTTCGCCGGCGGCAGCAACACCTTCCGGGGCGAGGAATTCGACATGCTCGGCCCGCTCGATCCGACGACGCTCAATCCCTACGGCGGCGAGGCCGTATTCCTGGTCAATACGGAGCTCGCCTACGCCCTTTTCCCTTCGTGGAAGGAGTTTCGGCTGGCCGCCTTTTTCGATCTCGGCAACGTCTTCGGCAGCCTGAACGCCTTCCGGCCCCTCGATCTCCAGGGCGCCGCGGGGGCGGGCATCCGCTACCGGACGCCGCTCGGGCCGGTCCGCGTGGAGGTCGCCTGGAAGCTCTGGGGGTTCGACGTACAGGACAAGAAAGGGAGGCCGCTTATCTTCCTGACGATCGGCAATGTTTTCTAAGGCGGAAAAATGTTTAAAAGGATCCTGCTCATCACACTCCTGGCGGCGGCCGCCGGACCGGCCCAGACCGTCAACTGCATTGTCGCAGTCGTCAACGGGTCAATCATTACCCTGTACGACGTCCAGGTCGCGGCCGAGTTCGGACTGGGCCTTGCGGCCGCGGGCGAAGAGGTGACGGACCCGAGGCTCGCGGCCCTTGAGGCCCTCATCGACCGCAAGGTCGTCCTGGACATGGCCCGGGAGGCATGGGGGGTCGATCGGAAGGACCTGGCCGCCGCGGTCGCCGAGTTGCGCCGCGGCTTGGGCGAAAGCGCCTTCGCCTCGAAACTCGCCAAGTTCGGCCTCGCCGAGAAGGACCTCGAGCCCTATATCCAGGACGGGCTCCTTTATGAACGGGCCTTGGCCTTGAGGTTCAGTCAGACGATCCCCGTTTCGCTCACGGAGGTCGAGAGGCATTACCGGGATATCTACGTCCCGGAGCAGACCCGCCTCGGCAACGAGGCCGAACCGCTCGAACGGGTCGCCGACCGGATTGAATCGCTGCTGCGGGAAGAGAGGCGGACGAAGCAGACGGCCGTTTGGGTCAGGGACCTGAGAAAGCGGGCCGACATCAAGGTCAGGAAGGATTGTCTGAAATGAATATCGCCTATCTTTTTCCGGGACAGGGGTCCCAAGCCGTAGGCATGGGAAAAGACCTCTACGACAAGTCGTCCGAGGCCCGCAGGCTTTTTGAAACGGCCGACGAGGTCCTCGGCTTTCCCATTTCCAAGATCTGTTTCGAGGGGCCCGAGGAGGAGCTCCGGCTCACCCGGAACACCCAGCCGGCCCTGCTCGTCGTCAGCACGGCCGCCTGCCGCCTGCTCGGCCGCGATCCCGCCGTGGCCGCCGGCCACAGCCTGGGGGAATATTCGGCCCTCGTCGCCGCAGGTTGCCTTCGCTTCGAGGACGCCGTTCTTCTCGTCCACAAGAGAGGCCGCTATATGCAGGAAGCCGTCCCCGTCGGGATCGGGGGGATGGCCGCGGTCCTCGGCGTTCCCGGCGACGTGGTCGAGGGACATCTCGCCGCCGTGCGCTCGGGCGTCGTCGAGATCGCCAACTGGAACAGCGACGACCAGATCGTCATCTCCGGCGAAAAGGCCGCTGTCGAGGAGGCCCTGGCCGCGATCAAGGCGCCGCGGTCGATCATGCTCCCGGTCAGCGCCCCTTTCCACTCCCGGCTGATGAAGCCGGCCGAGGAGAGGCTCGCCGCCGACCTCGACGCTGCTCCCTTCGCCGACCCGCGCTTCCCGGTCATTACCAACGTCGACGCCCGGCTCATCCGGACGGCGGAGGAGGCCCGGGACGCCCTCAAGCGGCAGGTCAGCCGCTCCGTTCTCTGGACGAAGTCCATGGGCCTTCTAAAAGAGATGGACATCGAAGCGTGCGTCGAGTGCGGCCCGGGGAAAGCCCTGGCCGGCCTGTTCAAGCGCATCGGCCGGGGCTGGCCCAAGGCGCCGGCTTTCCACAACGTGGAGAACTGGGCAGGGCTGGAGAAGGCGAGGGCGGCCCTATTCGGCCTGCTGTGAGATAACCCGCGGACCGAAGCGGACGAAATATTCAATGGCTGAGACGATGGCCAAAGCGAAGACCAGCCAGAGCCCGACCTTGGCCGCGATGTAGAATTTCCCCAAATAGATCGGCCCCAGGACGAGGGCGCCGATGACCCAGGATTCACTGCCCATCTTGGCCTTTCCGAAGGCCGAGGCGGGGATGTTGACCCCCTTGGACGAGGCCATGGCCCGGAAGCCACTGACGGCGATCTCCCGCCCGATGATGACCACGGCCGCCCAGGCCGGGACCCGGCCGAGCCCGACAAGGCAGATGAGGGCCGAGGCGATGAGGAGTTTGTCGGCCGTCGGGTCGAGGAGCTGGCCGAGGACGGTGACGAGTTCCTTCCGGCGGGCCAGCCAGCCGTCGAGCCAGTCCGTCAGGGATGCGAAGGTGAAGATGATCACGGCGACGAGGTCGTGGCCCTTGAAATTCGTCAGGATCACGGCCACGAGGGCCGGGATGGCAAGGATCCTGGCCAGGCTGAGGTAATTGGGGATGTTCACGCCCCGAGATTACACCAGGGTCCCCGGTCATGTCAAACCGTCTGACGCGCCCGTTCGTGTGTGAAAGAACGAGCACGCAGGGGCGGGCTCTGTCGTCCCGGCGGCTAAGGGCTTGTCCGCCGGGGCGGGCCGCGGCCGACGGAGTGGCGCGCCCCGGGTCGGAAGTTCCGAACACACGACAGGGCGCGATGCTTCATGTTGCAATAAGCGAAGCCTCTGGGTATAGTGAGGGTTCGCCGATGTCCAAAAATAACCCCTTGACTCCGATGATGGAGCAGTATTTCCGGATCAAGGGGCTCCACCGCGACGCCCTCCTCTTCTTCCGCCTCGGCGATTTCTACGAGATGTTCTACGACGATGCCCAAGTCGCCGCGCCCATCCTCGACATCACGCTGACTTCGCGGCAGAAGGTGCCGATGTGCGGCGTGCCGTACCACGCCGTCGGCTCCTATCTCCCGAAACTCCTGCGGCAGGGCTACAAGGTCGCCATCTGCGAGCAGGTCGAGGACCCCAAGGCGGCCAAGGGCGTCGTCAAGCGCGAGGTCATCAAGGTCCTGACGCCCGGAACCGCCGTCGAGTTCGAGACGGAGGATGCCAAGGAAAGCATGTTCATCGTCTCCCTGGCCCTCGAAGAGGAGGGATGGGGGATGGCTCTCGTCGACCTCGTCGCCGGCGAGGTCCGCACCCTCGAGGGGGCCTGGCCCGAGGCCAAGCTCCTGGCCGATGAAATCTTCAAGTCGGCGCCCAAGGAGATCCTCTACCCGGAAGGGGCGGAGGACGCCCTGCGGCGCGTCCTTTCGCTCGGCGGGACGGCCGGCGTCGCTCTTAGCCCGGCCGAGGGTTGGCTCTTCGACCCGCCCCAGGCGGCCCGCGTTGTCCTCGATCACTTCGGCGCGCGCTCCCTCGCCGGGTTCGGCCTCGAGGATAAGCGTCTCGCGGTCGCCGCGGCCGGGGCCCTCATCGCCTACGTCAAGAGGGTCCGACAGGACTCCCTGTCCCTCGTCCACCGGATCTCCTACCTCCACGCCGGAAGCCACCTCGTCCTCGACGCGACGACGGTCCGCAACTTGGAACTCGTCCGCAATCTGCGCGAGGGCAAGGTCAAGGATACGCTCCTGGATGTCATCGACTTCACCGTGACGGCCCCGGGCGGCCGCCTCCTCCGCTCCTGGCTCCTGCGGCCCCTCTTCGACACGAAGGAGATCGCGGCGAGGCAGGACGGCGTCGCCGAGGCCCTCGGCGCGACCATCGGCCGCCGCGAGCTGCGCGAGGTCCTGAAGGGAGTTCTCGACCTGGAGCGGCTGGCCGGGAAGATCGCTCTCGCCGCGGCCCATCCGCGGGACCTCGTCGCCCTAAAAAGATCCCTGGTCTCCTTGCCGCAGGTCCAGCGCGAGCTCGGCGCTTTTTCAGCCGAGATCTTCGGGGCGATGTCTGGACGCTGGGACAACGCCGAGGACGTCGCCGGCCTCATCGAGAAGGCCATCCTCGACGAGCCGGCCTTCCTCCTGACCGGTGGCGGCATCGTCAAGGACGGCTGGAACGCCGAGCTCGACGACCTGCGCTCGGTCAGCCGGTCCGGGAAATCCTTCATCGCCCAGCTCGAGAAGCGGGAGCGGGAGCGGACGGGCATCGGCTCCCTCAAGGTCCGCTACAACAAGGTCTTCGGCTACTACATCGAGGTGACGAAACCCAACCTGCCCCAGGTCCCGGCCGATTACATGAGGAAGCAGACCCTCGTCAGCGCCGAGCGCTTTCTGACGCCCGAGCTCAAGGAGTACGAAGAAAAGGTCCTCCATGCCGAAGAACGGATCGGGGTCCTCGAACACCGCCTCTTCCTCGAGGTTCGCGAGGCCGCGGCCCGGGAAACCCATCGCCTGCAGAGGATCGCGGCCGACGTCGCCGCGCTCGACGTCCTCCTGGCCCTGGCCGAGTGCGCGGCCCGGCGGAACTACGTCCGTCCAGCGGTCGACGAGGGGGACGCGCTCCGCATCGAGGCCGGACGCCACCCCGTCATCGAGACGAGTCAGGCCGAGCCCTTCATCCCCAACGACCTCGAGCTCGACGCCGCATCGAACCAGATCCTGATCATCACCGGCCCGAACATGGGCGGCAAGTCGACCTTTCTGAGGCAGGCGGCGCTCATCTCCATTCTCGGCCAGATGGGGTCGTTCGTCCCGGCCAAAGCAGCGACTCTCGGCCTCGTCGATCGCATCTTCACCCGTATCGGGGCCATGGACTTCCTCAACGTCGGGCAGTCGACGTTCATGGTCGAAATGCTCGAGACGGCCAGCATCCTCCACAACGCCACGTCGCGCAGCCTCATCCTCCTCGACGAGGTCGGCCGGGGCACGAGCACGTTCGACGGCCTGAGCATCGCCTGGGCCGTGGCCGAGCGCCTCCACGAGCGCGAGGGTCTCCGGCCAAAGACGCTCTTCGCCACCCACTACCACGAGCTGACCGAACTCGCCCTGACCCTGCCGCGGATCAAGAACTACCACGTCTCGGTCAGGGAATGGAAAGAGGAGGTCGTCTTCCTGCGCAAGATCGTCCCCGGGCCTTCCGACCGGAGCTATGGCATCCACGTCGCCAAGCTGGCCGGCATCCCGAAGGACGTCATCGAGCGGGCCCGGGAGATCCTCTTCAACCTGGAGAAGCAGGAGCTCGACGAGGCCGGATTGCCCCGGCTGGCCTATCGCGGCCGGGCGGCGAAGGACCGCAGCCAGATGCTCCTTTTCGCCGAAGACCGGGAGTTTGCCCTTCTCCGCGAACTCAAGGAAGAGATCGAAGGCCTCGATCTCTCCTCGCTGACCCCCCTCGACGCCCTGAACCTTCTCGCCAAACTCAAGGGCCGGCTCGGACCCGGCCCTTCGGATCAGTAAGTCTCGGGTTCGTCTTCGACCGAGAACCCTTCCTTGATATCCTCTTCCTCTTCCTCGTCGTAATCCTCGTCCCCGTCGCCTTCGAGGGGAGCTTCCCCGTCGTCCTCTTTCCGTTCTTTCCGGGCCTTGTCGAACTCGTCACGAGCCTCATAACGCCGGATGGTGTTCACGGCCGAGTCGCTGTAGCAGAGCTCGAGAAAGTCCTCTTCGATGATACAGAAGACGGACATGCCGTGGCCCGTTTGGAGGTTGCCGACGGTCTCGACGATCTTAACGCTCTTCGACTTCTTGATCGCGTCGAGCGTCAGCCAGCTCGTGACTTCCATTTCTTCCATGACGCGCTCCTCATGACAATAAATATGGATTTTTAACGAATTGTCAAGGGGGGAGATCGCCGAGGTGCGGCTTCACCGTGCGGCGCCTTGACAGCCCCCCGCGGCGGGTCTTTAATAGAAAGGCTAGTCCCTTGGGGAGGTGCGTCCGATGCGCTGGGATAAGTTCACCGTCATGTCCCAGGAGGCCATTCAAAAGGCCCAAAGAAGGGCCGAAGAAATGGGGCACCAGGATATCCGGTCCGAACATCTTCTCTGGAGTTTCCTCGCCCAGGACGAGAACATCGTCAATGCCATCCTGGCCAAGGTCGGCGTGCCGGCAACGAAGATCCGGTCCGATGTCGACGTGGCCCTCGACCGCCTGCCCAAGGTCAGCGGGGGAGGGGAGACCTCTCTTTCGCCGGCTTTACGGCAGGTCCTCGACGCGGCCCGGAAGGAGGCCGACGAGCTCAAGGACGAGTACGTCTCGACCGAGCACCTCTTCCTGGCCATGCTCAAGGACGGGAAGAGCGAGGCCGCCCGGATCCTCCGGACGAACGGCGTCACGGAAGAGGCCGTACTCAAAGCCCTGGCCTCCGTCCGCGGCTCGCAAAGGGTGACCGACCCCCAGCCGGAAGGCAAATACCAGGTCCTCGAGAAATACGCCCGCGACCTGACGGCCCTCGCCCGCCAGGGCAAGCTCGACCCGGTCATCGGCCGGGAGGACGAGATCCGGCGGGTCATCCAAGTGCTGTCGCGGCGGACGAAGAACAACCCCGTCCTCATCGGCGAGGCGGGCGTTGGCAAGACGGCTGTCGTCGAGGGCCTGGCCCAGCGCATCGCCAACGGCGACGTCCCCCAGTCGCTCCGGAGCAAGCGCCTCCTGGCCCTCGACATCGGCGCGCTCGTCGCCGGGACGAAGTTTCGGGGCGAGTTCGAGGACCGTCTCAAGGCCGTCATCAAAGAGATCGGCGAAGCCGGCGGCGAGGTCGTCCTCTTCATCGACGAGCTCCACACGATCATCGGGGCGGGCGCGGCGGAGGGCGCGGTCGACGCCTCGAACATGCTTAAGCCCGCGCTGGCCCGGGGCGAGCTCCGCTGTGTCGGGGCGACGACCCTCAACGAATACAAGAAGCACATCGAAAAGGACGCCGCCTTGGAGCGCCGCTTCCAACAGGTCTATGTCGACGAGCCGACGGTCGAGGAGACAATCTCCATCCTCCGCGGCCTCAAAGAGAAATACGAGGTCCACCACGGCGTCAGGATCAAGGACTCGTCCCTCGTCGCCGCGGCGACTCTGTCTTCGCGCTACATCACCAGCCGCTTTCTCCCGGACAAGGCCATCGACCTCGTCGACGAGGCCGCGTCGCGCATCCGCATCCAGATCGACAGCCTGCCCGAAGAGCTCGACGAGCTCGATCGCCGCACCCTCCAGCTCGAGATCGAGCGCCAAGCCTTGAAGAAAGAGAGGGACCCGGCTTCGCGCGACAGGCTGGAGAAGATCGAAGAGGAACTGGCCAACCTCAAGGAGCGGGCCGGTGCCCTGCGCGGCCGCTGGCAGAAGGAAAAGGAGACGATCGAGGCGGTCGGTCGTCTCAAGGAAAAACGCGACGCCCTCAAGGTCGAGGAGCAGAATGCCGAACGGCGAGGCGATCTCGATAAGGCGGCCGAGATCCGATACGGCAAGCTCATCGAGCTTCAGAAAGAGATGGACAAGGCCGCGGCCGACCTGGCCGCTATCCAGGCCAAGGGGCGGATGCTCAAGGAGGAGGTCGACGAGGAGGACGTGGCCCAGGTCGTGTCCAAGTGGACCGGCATCCCCGTTTCCAAGATGCTCGAGGGCGATGTCGACCGGCTCATCCGGATGGAGGAGATCCTGGCGAAGCGGGTCATCGGCCAGGACACGGCCATCCAGGCCGTCGCGGCCACGGTCCGGCGCTCGCGGGCAGGCATCCAGGAAGCCGGCCGGCCCATCGGCTCGTTCATCTTCCTCGGCCCGACGGGCGTCGGCAAGACCGAACTGGCCCGGGCCCTGGCCGAGTTCCTCTTCGACGACGAGAAGGCCATGGTCCGCCTGGACATGTCCGAATACATGGAAAAACACACGGTCAGCCGCCTCGTCGGCGCGCCGCCGGGCTACGTCGGCTACGAGGAAGGGGGACAGCTGACAGAGGCCGTCAAGCGCCGGCCCTACTCGCTCGTCCTCCTCGACGAGATCGAGAAGGCCCACCCCGACGTCTTCAACGTCCTGCTCCAGATCCTCGAAGACGGCCGGCTGACCGACGGCAAGGGTCGGACGGTCGATTTCAAGAACACGCTGGTCATCATGACCTCGAACCTCGGCGGTCAGGTCATCAAGGAGCTCAGCGGCGATTACGAGGCCATGGAGAAGGAGGTCCGGAAGGTCCTCGAGGTCCATTTCAAGCCGGAGTTCCTCAACCGCATCGACGAGGTCATAATCTTCAGGCCGCTGGGGAAGAGCGCCATCCTCGAGATCGTCGGGCTCCAGTTGGAGCTTCTGGGCAAAAGGCTGGCCGACCGCAAGATCGGCCTCGAGGTCTCAAAGGAGGCCAAAGAGCACCTGGCGGAGAGGGGCTTCGACCCTGTCTACGGGGCGCGGCCGCTCAAGCGAACGATCCAGAGGGACGTCCAGAACCCCCTGGCCATGAAAATTCTGGCAGGGGAGTTTGGGGAGGGCGACACGGTCGCGATCGGTGTCGACAAGAAAGGGGAGCTCGGCTTCAAGAAAAAATAACCGGCGGAGCGGCCGGCCCGCATATACTCGTGTATAATATTTAGGAAGATCTGAAAGCGGAGAGATAGAACATGTCCAAGAGATTCCTGCTCGCGGCCCTGGCCGTCGTCCTCGTCCTTCCGTCCATCGCCCCCGCGAACGGGCTGAACCTCAACGGGCTGGGCTCCCGGGCCCAAGGCATGGGCGGCGCCTTCGTCGGCATCGCCAATGACTTCAGCGCCGTCTTCTGGAACCCCGCCGGAGCGGCCGGCTTCCGCAAGGAAATGTTCGGGTTCTATGCGACGGACCTCATTCCGACGGCGACTTACCGGCTGCCATCCATGATCGAGGAGCCCGTCGTCGACGCCAAGACGAAGACCTCGCATTACTTGGGCGGTCTGGCCGCGTATTACAGGCCCCTCAGCTCCAAAGTCGTCGTCGGCCTGGGCATCGGCACGCCCTCCGGGCTGGGCGCGATGTGGGACGGCGAAGATTTCACCGCGATAACGGGTGGAACCGTATACGATTGGTCGAGCAAGGTCGGTGTCGTTTCCATCTCACCCCTTGTCGCCGTCAAGCTCAACGACATTGTCTCCGTCGGGGCAACGGTCAACCTCAACTACGGCATGTTAAGCCTCAAGATGCCGGCCGGGATCGTGCTCGTCGGCATTCCCCCCGACCCTCTGGACCTCGGACAATACGAAGAGAACATGAACGGGTGGGGGATAGGGGCGACGTTCGGAGCGCTCGTCACTCCTTCCGCGAAGCTCGGCTTCGGCCTGACCGTCCGGACGCCTTCGACCGTTTCGTTCAGCGGAACGGCCAACATGCCAACCTTGCCTGTCCACGAGCTTCCCGGGAGCTCCGATCTCAAACGCAAGATCACCTGGCCGCTGTGGATCGCGGGCGGCGTGTCGTTCCGGCCGGTCCCGCGGCTGCTCCTGAGCGCCGACGTCCACTGGACCCAGTGGTCGAAGCTCGACAGGATCACGACCGACTACCTGGAATCCGCCTGGGAAACCCTCATAGAAATGAGCGGGATGGACCTCCGCGTCCTCGTTTGGAAAGACGCGACCCAGCTCCGTTTTGGCGCCGAATACACTTTGAACGCGTCAACAGCCCTGCGGGCCGGGTATTACAACGACCCGGCGCCGGGGCCGCTCGCGACCCTCAACGTCCTCCTCCCCAGCCATACGTTCAACGCATTTTCCATTGGAGTCGGCAAGACCATCTCCGACCTGCAGCTCGACTTCGGCCTGGAATACCTCATGGGGACCACGCGGACGGCGGTTCCCTCGCTGCCTGTCCTTCCCGGCGCCATGCCCGGGACCTACGGCATGAAGATCGTCGTCCCGACGGTGTCGGTCAGCTATAAGTTTTAGTTCGGGCGCCGGAACAAGGGCGCGTCGCTGTCGCCGAATGACCGGGAAGCGTCCTTTGTTTCTCCGGATTGCGGGGGCCGGGGGGGCATAGGCCAGAGCTTTCCCCTACTTGATGTTCCAGCTCACGGCATAGCGCTTGACATATTGGTAGCCGTCCTCGTCCTCCTCAAGCGCATAGTATTTTCCATTGAGGATCTCAATGCCTGAAGGCTTGAGCGGGACCCGGCTGATGAACCGCCCCTCGGCATCGAAAATATCGTAAAGGCGCTTCCCGTCCTTCGTCTTCTCCCATGTCTTGACGAAAACATGCCCCAAGTCGGTCAGGAAGAAATGCTCATAAGCCGGATAGTATTTCGGAAAGACAAGTGACGCCTGAACTTGTGGAGGAGTTTTCTTCAATTCTTCCGCCATGTCTTCGTCCGTTACGGTTACGGGGTCGTACTCGCGCGTGATCTTTTTGTAGGGTTTCCCTTCGGAGGCGCTAAAAAGCAGGAGTTCGTATGTCCTTGGATCGCCGTAGACGAGATTGCCGGACTTATCGACCTGGAAGACATTCCCGGCAAAAAATGGATTGATCTTCCCGCTGTAACCCTGGCCCGGCGAGCTGGCCAGCACGCCAAGGACAAAGCCGAACATGCTGAGTTTCTTGACCTCATAAGACCACTCCCCATTCTTGGAGCGGACCTGTTCTAGAATGTAGATATTACCCCTGGAATCGAATTTAGCAGTACTGGAGTCATTGATGGATTGATGTCGAAGGAAGGTTCCATCCGTCTTGAAAAAAGACATCCGCCGGGCTAGCTGTAAAACCGCGAGTTCGCCGGCCACGCGGTTAACAGTGAGGGTCCAGGGACTATCGAGTTCCCCCGGCCCCTGGCCTTTGCGCCCGATGGTCCGGACGTATTTTCCAGTTTTATCGAAGACCTTAATATGAGCGTCTTGTGTGTCCAGGACATATATGGAGGCCTCTTCGTCGACTACGAATCTTATGCCGTTCCCGAAGGCGTAGTCGCCCCGAGCTTCGGGACCACCCAACGAAAGGTCCTCTTTGAGTTCGAGAACGGGCGTTTTGTAAAGCGGCTCTTTAGGATTCTTGACGATAGTGACGTCGCCCTCCTTAACGACCGTCCCCTTCCATTCGGCCTGGGCCTGAGCCGGAGATGGGGTCGACATGATCAGGAATACTAAACAAACGATGCCGTTCTGCATTTTATCCATGCTCACGCTTGGCCTCCCTATCTTGCCCGCCCTTCTTCATTATACAACTCTTAGAACGAGCTTCTCGATTCATATTCCGGGGGGATAAAGACACGGCCTGCTATTTTCCACATAGAGAGGAAGAAATCTGATTCATATGGAAGGAATAAAAAAATGGCTAGGGACGGAATCGAACCGCCGACGCAAGGATTTTCAGTCCTTCGCTCTACCGACTGAGCTACCTAGCCATGGGCGTCCGGCCGGGCCGAACGGCCCAACCAGTATATAAATCCGGCCCTTTGAAGTCAACATCCCTGCCCGTTTCTTTGATCGTCGGCCAGGAATAGGGACAGCCCCCATGGGGACAGTCCCTCCTTCAGTCAGAGCCGAGGGGGTCGTCTGAACGAGCATAAGCGGTGATCTAGTCGGGCAGCGTGACGGACGAGGGAGTCAGATCGAGCGGATAAGGGCGGTGGCGCAGGGGCCCATGCTAGGAGCGGGGAGGGGGCGGTGACACAACGGCGTGGGGGCCCCCCACCCGCCCGGAGCCGCTGATGCCTGTGAGCGCTTTAAAGCGGCGAGGACGGATGGGGGTAACGCCGAGGGAGGAACCGCCCCAAAGCCGACGAAGAAGAGCAGCCCACCATCACCGCAGCGGACGGAGACGATCCCCGAGGCGAAATTGAAATGGCCGGGTCGATATGTTATTCTGGCCGCTGGAGGAACCCGCCGGATGGACGAACAGGAACTCAAGGACCTTCTCCTCAGGGAAAACGCCGAATTCCGCCGGGCCCACGACGACCACGGGGACTGCGACCGGGCCCTCGAAACGATCCGCGCCAAGACCCATCTCTCGGTGGCCGAAATCGACGAGGAGCGGGAGCTCAAGAAAAAGAAGCTCGCCCTCAAGGACCGGATGTACCGGCTCATGTCGGATCACCTCAGGACGCGCTAAGGACCTCGATGGCCTTGACCGAGAACTTCAAGCGCGTCGCGAATAGCGAGGAGCTCACCTCATGATCCTAGGCATGACCGGCTTCGCCGAAAGGAACTTCGCCTCTCCCGCCCTTCGGCTGAAGATCAGCATCAAGACGCTCAACCACCGTTTCTTCGACTGGTCGTATAAAGGCGTCCCCCTGGGTGAGGCCGAAAGCCGCCTCCGGGCCGTCTGCCAAAAACGGATCCGCCGGGGTCGAGTGGAAGTCTATCTCGACCTCGTCTCGCTCAGCCCCGAAAGCTGGAACTTCACTCTCAACGACGGGCTCCTCGAGAAGATCCTGGCCTCTCTCGACCGCGTCTCCCGGCGGACGGGCCGCCGCCTCGATATCTCCCTCGACAGCCTCTTCCGCGTGCCCCAGCTCGTCGAGGTCAACCGGAAGGCCCTCGGCCCCAAGGAAACGGCCTTCCTCGAGCGGAGTTTCTCCCGGACGCTCGACGACGTCCTCGAACTGCGGCGCAGAGAAGGCCGGGACACCGCCCGCCAGCTCCGGGTCCACATCGCCTCGATCCGGCGCTTCGTTTCCCGGATCGAGGCCCAGTTCCGGCGCCAGCCGGCCCTCCTCAAGGCCAAGATCAAGAAGCGCCTGAGCGACCTCAACGGGGGCGCCCCCGTTTCCGAGGGCAAACTGGCCGAGGAAGCTTCGTTCCTGGCCCAGCGCTACGACCTGGCCGAGGAGATCGGCCGGCTCAAGACCCATCTCGACTCGTTCGAGGCCTTCCTGTCGCCCAAGGTCGGCGAGCCCGTCGGCCGCCAGCTCGATTTCTTGGCCCAGGAGCTCAACCGCGAGGCCAACACCCTGGCCTCGAAATCCCAGGATATTCTCATCACCCGGGAGAGCCTGGCCGTCAAGAACGAGCTCGAGAGCATGCGTCAGCACGTCCAGAATATCGAATAGGGGAGCGAACGACATGCTCTTCGTTATCACCGGGCCATCCGGCTGCGGCAAATCGACCCTCATCAGAAAAGTGCGGCGGAGCCTCGGCGACCTGGAATTCTCGGTCTCCCACACGACGCGCGCCCCCCGCCCCTCGGAAAAGGACGGCGTCGACTATTACTTTGTTGCCGAGAAGACCTTCGAACGAATGGTCCGGGAGAAGCGTTTCGTCGAATGGGCCCGCGTCCACGGCCATCTCTACGGCACGTCCCGGGCCGAGGTCGAGCGAAAAGGCCGCCGCCGCGACGTCGTCCTCGACATCGACGTCCAGGGCGCGCGCCAGGTCCGAACGCGGATGCCCGGGTCCGTTCCCATCTTCATCATGCCCCCTGTCGCCGGCGAGCTCCGCCGGCGTCTCGAGCGGCGGCACGAGGACAGCCCTGAGGCCGTCGAGCGGCGCCTCAGGAACGCAAGGGCCGAGATCCGGGCCTACGGCGAGTTCGACTACGTCGTCGTCAACGACGACCTGGCCAAGGCCGCGGCCGACCTCAAGGCTGTCATCGTCGCCTCGCGCCACAGGACCGGCGCCATGGCCGGGGACCTCAAACCAGTCCTGCGGAGCTTTAAGAAAGGCCGTCCATGAAAAAGATCGCCCTGGGTGTCTCTTCGTCCGTCGGCATCTACAAGGCCTGCGAGGTCGTCCGGGGATTCCAGAAAAACGGCGTCGAGGTCCAGGTCGTCATGACGCTGAACGCCGCCCGGCTCATATCGCCGCTCCTCTTCAGCAGCCTCTCGGGGACGACGACCATCGTCGGCCTCTTCGAGGAGCCCATGGTCCGGACCGTCGGCCATATCTCGCTGGCCAAGGAGATCGCACTCCTCTGCGTCGCCCCGGCCACGGCCAACATCATCGGCAAGTTTGCGGGCGGCGTCGCCGACGATTTCCTGTCGACCCTCTACCTCGCCGTCCGCTCGCCCGTCCTCATCGCCCCGGCCATGAACGAGGCCATGTATCTCCACCCCCGGACCCAGGCCAACATCGCCCGCCTTAGGGCCCTGGGGGTCGAATTCGTCGAGCCGGAAAAGGGGTACCTTGCCTGCGGCGACGAGGGTTGGGGACGTCTGGCCGAGCCGGAAGCTATAGTTAAGGAAGGGCTGCGGCTCATTGGCCGGACGGCAAGCCTCAAGGGGAAAACCGTCCTGGTAACGGCCGGGCCGACCCGAGAGCATCTCGACCCCGTCCGTTTTCTCTCCAACCCGTCGTCGGGAAAGATGGGTTACGAGCTGGCCCGGGAGGCGGTTGCCCGCGGGGCGGAGGTCGTCCTTGTCTCCGGCCCGACCTCGCTCGTCCCTCCGGCCGGGGTGCGGACGGAATTCGTCCTGACCGCGGCCGAGATGCAGGCGGCCTGCCTGCGGGCCTTCCCCAAGGCGGACATCGTGGTCATGGCCGCCGCCGTTTCCGACTTCCGCTTCAAAGACGTCCGGCCGCGCAAGGCTGGGAAGGCCGAGGTCGGTCCCGCCCTGGCCATCGAGAAGACCACGGACATCCTGGCGCTCCTCGGCGGAAAGAAGAGCCCGAGCCAGTTCCTCGTCGGTTTCGCCGCGGAGACGCACGACATCCTGGCCCACGCCCGGAAGAAGCTGGCGGAGAAAAAGGCCGACATTATGGTCGCCAACGCCGTCGGTGAGGGCGAGGGGTTCGGGACCGACGACAATGCCGTCCGGATCATCGCCGCCTCCGGGCCGGTCCTGGAGACGGGCCTTCTGAGCAAGAGAGAATTGAGCCGGACGATCTTCGATCGCATCGAGGCCGCCTTTGAAAAAAAGCGCCGCTGACATCTGGGAAGACCTCAAAGGCCAGATCGATTTCCTGGCCGAGGCCGGGGCCGGGTTCGTCCTCATCCCGGTCCAGGATAACCGCGCCGGGGATCCGTCACGGGGCGTCCCGCCGGCACCTCGGCAGACGGCTTCCCGCCCCGCCGCAGCGGCTTCCGGCCGAGCCCCAGCCCGCGATATCAGGCCTCTGCCGCCAGCCGCTCCCTCTCTGCCGTCTCTCGCCGGCCTCCCCGCGCAGACGGACGCCGAGAGGCGATCCCTCGAAGAGATCGACAAGCAGGTCCTCGTCTGCAAGCTCTGTCCGCTCCACAAGCTCAGGACCCTCGCCGTCCCCGGCGAAGGCAACCGGTCGGCCGAATTGATGTTCATCGGCGAGGGACCGGGCCGGGACGAAGACGCCCAGGGCCGGCCGTTCGTCGGCCGGGCCGGCCAGCTGCTCCGGAAGATCATCGCGGCCATGAAATTCCGCGAGGACGCGGTCTACATCACCAACATCGTCAAATGCCGCCCGCCCGACAACCGCGTCCCCCACCGCGAGGAGGAGGAAGCCTGCTCGCCCTACCTCATCCGCCAGATCGAGCTCATACGGCCGCGCGTCATCGTCACCCTGGGGAAGACGCCGACGGATTATTTCGTCCCCGGCCGCGAGGGCATGACCGCCCGGCGCGGGAATTTCGGGGATTACCGGGGCATCCCGGTCATGCCCACTTTCCACCCTTCCTACCTCGTCCGTAATGAAGGCAACCGGGAGATCAAGCGCATGGTCTGGGAGGACATGCAGAAGGTGATGGCGCTTCTCGGCGGGAAATGACCGTTTTCGCCCGGGTTGTTTTCGCGCTCCCCTTCGACCAGTCCTTTCTTTACGCCGTCCCGGAGGAGTTCCGGGCCGCCGCCCGGCCGGGCTCGCGGGTGGTCGCTCCGCTCGGAACGAGACGCCGGAACGGTTTCATCGTCGGCCTGACGACCGAACCTCCGGCCGCCGGGATCAAGGTCAAGGAGCTCGTCCAGGTCCTCGACGACAGGCCGTTCCGGGACGAGCGTTTCCTCGAATTCACGGGCCGGCTGAGCGCGGAATTCCTTTCGTCCTGGGGCGAGGTGCTCCAGGCGTCCCTGCCGCCTTCCCTCGCCCTCAAGACGAAAACGACTGTCTGCCTGACCGAATCCGGCCGGGCCGGGCTCGAGAAAAAGGGGCTCGGTCCCAAGGAGCGCATTCTGGCGGCCGTCCTGGCCGAAGCTCCCAAGGGATGGAGCCCTCTTTTCCTCCGGAGGAAGACGGGCGGGAAGGACGTCTCCGGGCTCATCGCCCGGATGGAGAAGAAAGGGCTCGTCGAAGTCCGGAAGATAGCTGCCAACGCGCCCCGGCCGCCCAAGGCCGGCGGGCCCGAAGCGTCCGTACAGCTCGGTCTGGACTTCCCCGACGCCCTCCTGGACGCCGGCATGCTGGCGTTGGTCGAGAGGGACATCACCGAAAGGCGTTTCGGCGCTTGGTATCTCTTCGGGTCCGCGGCGTCCCGGAGAGCGGCTTTCCAGAACCTCGTCCGGCGGGCGATCGGCGTGGGGGGACGGGTCCTCTATCTTTTTCCGGAGGTCGCCCCGAGCGGGGAATTCGCGGCCCGTTTCAAGAGCGATCACGGCCGGACGGCCGTCGTCTTCCATAGCCGGATGACCGAGAGACAGAAAGAGGATGCCTGGCGGACCCTGAAGAGCGGCCGCGCTTCCCTCGTCGCCGGGACGCGTTCGGCCCTCTTCCTCGAGACGGGGCCGCTGCGCCTCATCGTCGTCGACGAAGAGCAGGAGGAGTCGTATGTCCAAGCCGAGAGCCCGTCCTATGACGCCCGGCGCGGCGCGTGGCTTCGGGCCCGGTCTGAAGGAGCGGTCGTCGTTTATGGGTCGTCGCGGCCGACCGCAGAAGCCTTCGCCGAGGCCCGGCGGCAGGGGATGCTCATCGAGCTCGGCGCGGAGCCGCGGCGGACCCGGGTCACCTTGGTCGACCACTCCCGGGACATCCCTCTCATCTCCCGGGAACTCGAACAAAAGCTCCGGGCGAACCTGGCGAAAGGGGAGGCCGCCATCCTTTTCCTCAACCGGCGCGGTTATGCCTCCCAGCTCGCCTGCTCGGGGTGCGGCCGCGTTCCCCGCTGTCCCCGCTGCGACATCCCTCTCGTTTTCCATAAGGCCGAGGGCCGCCTCGTCTGCCATTACTGCAGCCACGCCGAGGACATCCGGAAGGCCTGCTCCGGCTGCGGCGGCGAAGTCGTCCTCAAGCGCGGTGCCGGAACACAGGCCGTCGAGGAGGAACTCGTCCGGCTCTTTCCCCAGGTCCGGGTGGGGCGTTTCGACGCGGACACGGCCGGGGGGCCGGACGAGAGGGCCAAGATCCTCGTCGGCTTCGCCAAGGGAAAGATCCCCCTCCTCGTCGGCACCCAACTCCTCGTCCATCAGCCGGGTGTTCCGAGGGTCCGGCTCGTGGGCATCCTCCGGCCCGAAGCGCTCCTGGGCTTTTCCGATTATCGGGCCGGCCAAAAGACCTTCGAGGCGGTCTCGGCGATGCTGGGCTTTTGCCGGGACGCGCCGGACGCGGAGGCGGTCGTCCAAACGACAGCGCCGGCCCACTTCAGCATCGAGGCGGCCGCGGCGGGCGACTACCGGGCCTTCTACGACAAGGAGATCGAATTCCGGCGCGTCCTGAACTATCCGCCGTTCAGTTTCTTGGCCGAAGTCCTACTCCAAGGTCGCGACGTCCGAATTCTCGGAGCCAAGTCGCGGGAGTTGCGCGCGCTCCTCCAACAATACGCGCCCGGCCTCGAAGTGCTCGGCCCGGCCTTTGCCTCCGTCGCCCGCGTCCGTGACGTCTCCCGTGTCCAGTTCATCCTCAAGGCCCCGGAGCGGGAGACGATCGACCGGGCCCTCCGGGAATCCCTGCCCAAGGTCCGTCTGAAGAAGTCGATCGTCTTCTCCTACTCGCCCTTTCGCTCGCCGGCTTGACGCCCCCCGTTTCGGCCTTGATGGGGTCCATGGAGGGCCCCCATCAAAGCCCGGGTGGCGTCTCGGCCGCGTATCTAAGGGGTTGCCGATTCGTAGAGCAGAGAAGACGGGGCTCAAAGGAAAAAAAAGGGCTCTTCCCGAAGGTAGAGCCCCGTGCTCGGCGTGCGTGCGGGCTTATTTCTTGGGAGCGGGGGCCGCTTCCAGGTAGTCCGCGAAGTAGATCGTCAGGTAACCGGTCGCCTGGACCGGCATGTCGGTCAGGTCGTGGCCGAAGATCTCGATCTTGGCCTTCCGGTTGTGGACCGTCAGCGTCCCGATCAGATTGACGAGCGGCGGGACAAGCTTGGCGTCAGCGAGGACGACCACGAACGGCACGGCGGTAGATTGGTCCACTTGGCAGAGGACCGTCGAGAAGTTGCCCTCGAAGGGAAACGGCACGTCGGCGCCGGGGGTGCCGGGGCCGCTTTCCAGTTCGTAGGTCACCCGGTAGCTCGTCAGGACAACGTCGTTGAACTGCGACGGAGGGTTGATGGGGTTGGGGTTGATCAGCCGGATCATGATGTTGGCCGTGCCCGCGTCCGCCGTGACGTATGTTCCCGAGAGGCCGTCCCTCAGGACATCGGATTGGAGGAAGGCCACGACATCGCCTTCCGTCGTCGTGCCCGTGATGCTCTCGAGGACGATCATGCTGCTCGATTGGGCATGTCGCGACAGGTTGTTGCAGCCGGATAAGGCCAAGAAGGCGGCCGCTATAGCCAGGACCTTAAGAGTCGGTTTGGTCTTTTTCATGGTTCATCCTCTCTTGTCACTTGATGATCCTGGGCGTGATGAAAATCAGCAGCTCGTGGCTCTGCTTCGTTCGGGAGAAGTTTTTGAAGAGGGAGCCCAGTACCGGGATCTGGTGGAGGAAGGGCACCCGCTCGCGGGTGACCGAGTCCTCCGTCCGGTAGATGCCGCCGATGACCGTCGTGCCGCCGTCGGGGACCATGACCGTCGTCTTGGCGCTCTGCATGGTGATCGGTGGGATGCCGTTCACGAGGTTGCCGAAGTCGGCCGCGTTGTTCTGGATCTCGATGGTCATGATAATCGTCCCCTCGGCCGTGATCTGCGGTGTCGCCCTCAGCTCGAGGGCGGCGTTGACGTACCGGACCGTCACGGTGAAGTTGGCCACCGTCTGGACGGGGATCTGGCGGCCCTGGATGATCTCGGCCATCTGGTTGTTCTGGGTGACAACGGACGGACGGGAGATGATCTTGCCGTTGCCGCCCGACTCCATGGCGGTCAGGGCGAGGTCGACCCGGAAGGTGTCGAGGACGTTGGCGAAGGAGAAGCCCACGGCCGTGTTGAAGGCCGGGGCGGGCAAGTTGACGGCGTAGCCGCCCAAGGGCCCGCTGATGCCCCTGGTCGCGACGCCCTGGGGGATCAAGGCGCCGTTGACGAGGACGCTGTTGGGGAACTGGAGGGAGGTCGCGTTCCCGTAGAACGGGTCGGCCATGCCCCTGAAGCCCCACTGGATGCCCAGGTGGCGGACGAAGGAGGTCGAGGCCTCGACGACGCGGGCCTCGATGGAGACCTGGGGCGTCGGCGTGTCGACGACGGCGATGAGCTTTTCGACGAGATCGAGCTTGTCTCGGACCTCGGAGACGATCAGCGTGTTGGTCCGGTCGTCGACGATCATCTCGCCGCGCGTCGAGATCTTGGAACGGAGGAGGGCGGCGACGTCCTTGGCTTTCGAGTAGGACAGGGTGATCGTCTTGACCATGACCGGGCCGCCCAGCTCCTTGCTCTCCTTGAGCTGCCGCAGCTCATCCTCTTCGCGGGTCAGGACGCTGATGGGTGCGATACGCAGGATGTTGCCCTCGATCGACTTGCCCATCTTGTTCTGCTTGAGGATGATCTCCAGGGTCTGGTCCCAGGGGACGTCCTGGAGGTTAACGGTGACGGTGCCCCGGACGTCTGGGTCGAAGACGACGTTCAGGCCGGCGAACTCGGCCAGGTAGAGGACAACGTCCTTGAGGTCGGCATCCTTGATCTTGAGGCTGATGATGTCGCCGGAGTATTTTTCCTCTTCGCCGGATATCGTTTTAGGCTTGAATTTTTTCTGCTGGTCCTGGGCCGCGGCTTCCTTGGTAGTCCCTGCCGGAGCGGCGACTTCGCGTGGCGGGAAGAGGGCTTCGGTGGTCACGGTCTTGGCTTCGGCCTTCGGTTCGATCTTCGGGGCGGCCTTCGGTTCGGACTTGGCCGGGATTGGCACGGGGGCGGGGGCCGGCGGAGGGGCCGGTTGGACGACGCTCGCCGCGGCTGCGGCGGCCGAGTAGAACGAAACAACGAGTCCGTCCGTCCGGGAATCCATGGCGTAGAGCCCCGCTTCCTTGAGGTCGAAGACTATGCGGGTGATCGGACGCGGAGCGGCGCCCTGGAACTGGGCGACGCGGACCCTCTGGACCGTGGACCGCGGGTCGTCGATCGGCCGGACATCGGACTTGGCGGCGAGGACGGTGTCGAAGAGGTCGACCACCAGCCGGGGCGGGTTCTCCAGGGCGAACACTTGGGTGACGGCCGGCCCGGTCAATTTGGCCTTGACGGAGACTCTCTCCGCGCCGACGGTGGTATCCAGCTTGCTCAGGAGGATCTCGCTCTTGGCCTTGCGGTCGAGCTCGGACTGGGCGGCGGCGTCGATGAGGTAGCTCCCCTGGGCCCGTTGGATCCGGTTGAGCTCGACGACCGTCCGGCCGGTCTCGGCGATGATCCGGGCCGGAACGCGCTCGCTCAGCCGGACGATGAGGCGCAGGTCCCGAGTCCCGGATTTCTGGACTTGGATATCCCGGATGAACGCGGCTTCGGAGGAGGGGACGATCGGCACCGAGGCCGTCTGGGCGCCGACGAGGTCAAGGACGAGGGTCTGGGGGGATTCGGCCAGGTAGTACGCCCTCTGAACGTAAAGCAAGCCGTCGGTTTCCATGACCAGTTTCGTCGCCAGCGCGCCCGGCCGGACCTGGATCTTGTTGATAGTGACGGCCGGGCCCGGGCCTTGGGCGTGCACGACCGAGAAAAGAAGCGCGCACAGACCGGTGATCACGGCCGGCAGGATTCTCTTTTTCATGTTACCGGTCCTCCGTGATTTCTTTGATGATGTCTCTCGGCCTAATGAGGGGGAGGCCCCGCTCGTGGGTTTTCCGCAAGACCACCTGCGATTCGGTGATGGACAGGACGTACCCGTCCGTGAACTTGTCGCCGACTTTGACGAACTTGGGAAAGCCCTGGGGCAGGCCGATCATCGCGGTGTAGATATTTTTGTTCTTGACGATCCCGAAGAGGATGAGGTCGTCGATGAACACTTGGGGTTCTCCGGTGGCCGACTTCTCCCGCAGTTCGCGCCCGGTCAGGAGGTCCTTGAAGGGGTCCCGCCGGCCCTCGGGATTGTAGGTGGATCCGGGCGGCGGGGCGACCGCCTGCGCGGCCGCCGTCTCTTGGGCGAGGAGAGGGACCAAGCTGGTCAGACTGAGGAATAGGATGACGAAGGCGGCTTTTTTCATCGTTTTGGCCTCACTTGTTTTTTGGCCGGGGCGGCGACCGGCGTCTCGGAGAAGAAGTAGGTCTTGGCCGTCCAGTTGGCGGAGACCGTGTTCAGCTCCGTCTGGGGGGCCAGGGTCTTGATGGTAAAGTTTTCGATCGTGAAGACCCGGGCGAACTTGCTCAGGCGGTCGAAGAAAAGTCCGAGGTTATGGTAGTTGCCCGAGACCTGGATGGGGATGGGCCACTCGGCGTAGAACTCCTTGTTGATTTCGGTCCCCGGCGCGAAGCGGAGGAGGTCGAGCCGGGAGTCATAGGCGAGCGTCTGGATCTGCCGCAGGATGTCCGCCGTTTCCTTCCTCTGGGGGATGTTGATCTCCAGGGCCTTGAACTTGGCGGTCATGGTTACGATGTCGGCCTCGATCTTGTCCAGCTCCCGCTTCTTCTGCTTCAGGTTCTGGACCTCCTGCTCGACCTTGACCCGTTCGGTCTTGAGCGCCACGAGCTTGATGTTCCGGGGCTTGAAGTAGAAGAAGAAGGCCAGGGTGAAGATGAGGGCGGCAAAGAGGACGTATCCGTACCAGGGCCAGTTTTTCATCGCTTCTCCCCTTTATTGTCAGCGGGTTTGGCGGCGGGTTCCGCCTTCGCGGGAGCGGGAACCGGCTCCGGCTTGTTCTCGAGCACCGCCTTGAGAAAGAACTCCAGGTACTGGTCCCCTTTGGCGGTTTTCTGCGTCGAGGAGACGAGGTTGACGTTCATGATCTGGGGACTCGCTTCGAGACTCCCGATGTAGTCCGAGATCAGATTGTTCGACAGGGCCCGTCCCTTGATCTGGATGCCCTTGTCGTCATAGACGACCTCGCTCAGCCAGAGCCATTCCGGGATACGGCGGCTCAGCTCGTCCATGATGCGGGGGGCCAGACCGCGCTGGGCGTTGAGGCTCTCGATGAGGGTGATCTTCCTTTCCAGGGATTCCCGGGCTTTCCGCTGCTCCTCGAGCTTGGCCTCGACGTACTGAAGCTGGCTTTTCTCCTGGCGGGCCTTGGCGAGGAGCGTGTTTTCCCTGTTGAACGCCTTTGCCTGGAGGAAATAGAACATGCCGAGCCCGATGACGAGGAGGACGAAGATCAGGTTCCCGAGGCTCGGGCCCGTCTTGCCTCTTTCCTCGGATATCATGGGGATGGCGACGGTTTCCCTGATGTCCTTAGTTTCCGGCTTGAGGAGGTTGATCCGTATCATGGTTACTTCTCCACTTTTCGGGCTGCCAAACCGACGGCGACACCGAAGATCGGCGCCATGTCGCTGAAGAAGGCCGCGTCGAACTCCCTGTCATCGACCCGGATATTGCGGAAGGGATTGAGGATCTCAGTCTTGATCCTGAACTTGGTCTCGAAGGCGTCGACAATGTTCGTGACGCTGGCCAGTCCGCCGCTGAGGACGATCTGATCGATCTTCCTCTCCCCCTTCTCCGAGGCCTCGTAGAATGAGAAAGTCTTCTCGATCTCGTCGAGGAGGTCGCGGACGTTCATCGACAGGAGCGTCGCGAACTGGTCCGCGGTCGTCGATTTCCCGGGGATGCCCTTGAGGAGCTTTTCCGCCTCTTCGAACGAGATGCTGAGCTCCTTGCGGATGTTCTCAGTGAAGAAAAAGCCGCCCAGGGACAGGTCACGGAAGAGCTGGGGCGTGCCCCGCTCGACGATGACGACGTTGGTGATGTTGGCCCCGATGTTGATGAGGGCGATCGTCTTTTCGGCGAAGATTTCGTGGTAGCTGACCTCGAGGGCGTTCTGGAGGGCGAAGACGTCGACCGTGATGCTCTGGAGGTTCTTCCGGGCCTGGTTGATGACAGTGCTGTAGTTGGCGATCTTGTCCTTCTTGGCGGCCACGAGCAGAATGTCAAGGTTCTTTTCGTCGGTCGAGCGCGTCGGCTTGAGGACGGCGTAGTCGACGTTCGTCTCTTCATAGGGGTAGGGAATGTTGTGCTTGGCCTCCCAGATGATGGATTCGGCGAGCTCCTGCTTTTCCATGACCGGGAGGGAGATCTTCTTGATAATGACGGAGTTGCCGGAGATGGAGATGGCGACATCCTTGGTCGCGATCTTGTTCGCCTCGAAGATCAGGCGGATGGTCTCGACGACGGTGGACGAGTCGATGATGGTCCCTTCCACGATGGCGTCGTGAGGCAGCGGCTCGTAACCGATCTTCACCACCTCGTAGGCCTCTTCCGCGCCCTTCTTCCGGGGGCGGAGTTCGACGGCCTTGATGGAATAGGAACCGATATCCAGCCCGACTATGCTTTTTTCTCGAGAGATACCGAACATGTTTCCCTGCCTTTATGAAGGTTGGACTTTTTAAGACTTTTTGATCTTGTCCCTGAGCTTGCGGGCCACCGGCCCCGGCACGAGGCCCTCGACGGAGCCGCCCAGCGCGGCGACTTCGCGGACCAGGTTCGAGCTGAGGAACGAATAATTGACGTTGGGCATCATGAAAAACGTCTCGATGTCCGGGGCCAGGTTCCTGTTCATCAGGGCCATCTGGAATTCATACTCGAAGTCCGAAATGGCCCTCAGGCCGCGCATGACGACACCCGTCCCCCGGGCCCGGGCGAAATCGACCAGGAGCCCGTCGAAGGCCCGGACTTCGACCTCTTTTTTCGAGGCGAAAATATCTTGAATCATTCTTACCCTCTCTTTAGTCGTGAAGAGAGGGGCCTTTTTGGGGTTTTTCAAAACGGCGACGACAATCCGGTCGAAAACCCTGAGGCCGCGCTCGATGATGTCCACATGCCCATTCGTGATGGGGTCGAAAGACCCGGGATACATGGCGCTCTTTTCCGGCATCTGGACTCTCAGTTAGTTCCTAAACGCGGTTTATTATCCAAATATCAAAAAAAAAGGGGTGTGTCAACGAAAATTCTCGGGGAAAGGGGATTCGGAAGGAATTCGCGCCGGACCCGGATTCGGTCCTGACTCAGGGAGGAAGGAGGGCCGAAAAAAGAAACCGCAGGGGAGGGGAGTCCGGCAAGGGAGGGGTGGACACCGCGGACGTCTAACCTGTTGTCACTGCTGGAGGTCGTGTCTTTTGCCCGGGGCGGCCGGGGGCGAACGTTGCTTTTCGGCGGAGAGTATGTTACTTTTTTCCCGATGATGATCCGATTCGGCACCTCTGGCTGGCGCGGGGTCATGGGCGAGGAATTCACCTTCCATAACGTCCGGGTCGTCGTCCAGGCCATCGCCAACCACCTCAGGAAAACGTACGCGGACGGCCCGATCTCGGTGGTCGTCGGATTCGACACGCGGTTCCTGTCGGAGCGTTACGCCCTCGAAGCGGCCAAGCTCCTGGCCCGGAACCGGATCGAGGTCTTCCTGGCCGAACGGGACGCCCCGTCCCAGGCCCTGGCCTACCAGGTCATCAAGAGGAAATGCCAGGGCGGAGTCAACTTCACGGCCTCTTTCAATCCGCCCCGCTACAACGGCCTCAAGTTCAACGTCGGAACAGGCGCCCCGGCCCTTCCCGAAGTGACGGACGCCATCGAGGAGGAGATCCGGCAGCTGATGCCCGGCTTCTCCACCCTGGCCGTCCAGGCCCCGGCCGAATCCATCTCCCGCATCGATTTCCAGGCGGACTATCTGGCCTTCCTCCAAGGCAAGATCGATTTCGGCGTCATGCGGGACGCGAAGCTGCGTGTCGCCGCGGACCTGCTTTACGGCACGAGCCGCGAATACCTCGACGAGATCCTCGAGGAGAACGGCGTCGAGGTCGAGAGCATCCACGGCTACGTCGATCCCTACTTCGGCGGCGTCAGTCCCTCGTGCACGGAGGAGAACCTGTCCGAGCTCAAGGCCCACGTCCTCGAGATGAAGTGCCACCTCGGAGTGGCCACCGATGCCGACGGCGACCGGTTCGGCATCGTCGACGAGAAGGGGACCTTCGTCCACCCGAACATCATCCTGGCCCTGCTCCTCGACTACCTCGTCCGGGTCAAGGGCTGGCGCGGCGGCGTCGCCCGTTCGGTCACCACGACCCATCTCCTCGACCGCATCGCCCGCAAGTACGACCTGCCACTGACCAAGACGAAGGTCGGTTTCAAGTACATGGCCGACCTGTTCCTCAAGGGCCGGATCATGTTCGGCGGGGAGGAGAGCGCCTGCATCGCCGTCAAGGACCATCTGCCCGAGAAGGACGGCATTTTCGCCGGGCTCCTGGTAGCGGAGATGATCGCCGCCACCGGCCATAGCCTGGGCGGGCTCCGCCAAGCCCTCTATAAACAGTATGGGGAAATGACCGGCGGCGAGCGCAACCTGCCCCTGACCCCGGAGCGGGCGAAGAGGCTGAAGGCGCTCATCCAGAACCCGCCGTCTAAGTTTGGGGGCCGGAAGGTCGTTTCCGTCGAGACGATCGACGGCCTCAAGCTCGATTTCGACGAGGACCGCTGGCTGGTCCTTCGCTTGTCGGGAACGGAGCCGCTCATCCGCTGCTACGCGGAGGCCGAAACCCGGGAAGCCGTCGAGGCCCTCCTGAAAAAAGGGCTGGGGGCGATCAGGTGAAAGGGACGGGCTTTCCCGCCAGCCCGGCCTTCCGGAAAAAAATTTTCATCCTTGGCATCGCCAGCTTTTTTCTGATCATAATCGTGACCTCTCTTTTCGGCAAGAAAGGCGTCCTCGATCTTCGCCGGGCCCGCCGGAACCTGGCGGCGTTCGAAACCCGGGTCCGGGTCCTCGAAGCGGAGAAGGTCCGGCTAGAGGCGGAGATAGACCGGCTCGAAAAGGACCCCCGGGCCGTCGAAAAACCGGCCCGGGAGAAACTGGGGCTCGTCGAACCAGGCGAGAAGGTCGTCGTCATCCCCGCCCCGCCGGTCAAAAAATAGATGCCCCGGTCCCCCAAGCTCGAAGGACACCCGGAGGAGGCGGCCCTCATCGAGAACCTCAACCCGGCGCAGCGCCGGGCGGTCCTCCACGGCGGCGGGCCGCTCCTCATCATCGCCGGCGCGGGGACGGGGAAGACCAAGGTCATCACCCATCGGATCGCCAGGCTGATCGCCTCGAAGGCGGCCCGGCCGAACGAGATCCTGGCCGTGACCTTCACCGAAAAGGCAGCCAACGAGATGGAGGCCCGGGTCGACGTTCTCGTCCCCTACACGTCGTCCTTCGCCGAGATCAGCACGTTCAATTCATTCGGCGAAAGGGTCCTGCGCGACTACGCCCTCGACGTCGGCTATCCGCCGGACTTCCGCCTGCTCGACGACGTCGAGCAGGCCATCTTCTTCCGCGAACACCTCTTTCGCCTGCCGCTCGACTATTACCGGCCGCTCGGCCAGCCGACGCGCCACATCCAGGAGCTCCTCGGGGCCATCCGCAGGCTGAAACAGGAGGACGTCCGCCCTGAGGACTACGCCCGCTACGCGGAAGGGCTCGGGGAGCGGGCGTCGAACGAGAGCGAAAAGGAGACGGCCCGGAAGCACCTCGAGGTCGCCCGGGTCTTCGCAGAATACCAGACTCTCCTCCGGACGCAGGGCCTGATCGACTTCGAGGACCAGGTCACCCTCGTCGTCGACCTTTTCCGGCGGCGGCCCTCCGTCCTCGAGGAATTCCGGCGGCGCTACCGATACATCCTCGTCGACGAGTTCCAGGACACGAACTATATCCAGTTCGAGCTCCTCAAGATGCTTGCCGCCGGGCACAGGAACTTGACTGTGGTCGGGGACGACGACCAGAGCATTTTCCGCTTCCGAGGCGCCTCGCTCAGCAACATCCTCGGCTTCGAGGAGGTCTACCCCGAGGCCAAGAGGATCGTCCTGACGCGGAACTACCGGTCGACCCAGCCCATCCTCGACGCTTCCTACCGGCTCATTCAGCACAACAACCCGAACCGGCTCGAGTTCAAGTACCGGGTCGACAAGCGCCTGAAGGCGAACGTCCGCGGCTCCGGGAAGAACATCCACATGCTCCAGTTCGACACGCTTTCGCACGAGGCCGACGACGTGGCCGACCGCGTCCTCGAGATCCACGGCCGCGGGGCGGCCTGGAAGGACATCGCCGTCCTCGTCCGCCGGAACGCCGACGCCGACCCCTACCTGAGGTCCTTCAACGTGAAACAGATCCCCTTCCGTTTCTCCGGCAGCCGGGGGCTCTACCAGCAGGAGGAGGTCAAGGTCCTCGTCGCTTTCATCCGGGCCCTGACGGATTTCGATAACAGCCGCGATCTCTTCTACCTCGCTCTCTCGGACGTCTACAAGGCCAGCCCTTACGACATGACCCGGATCGCCGGGCACGCCGAGAAGAAGAACCTGTCCCTCCACGGCGTCTTCAAGACGATCGCCGAAGGCCCGAGCCCCGTGGAGATCGCCAAGGAGACGGAGGAGACGGTCAAGAGGATCTTTGCCGACATCCTCGCGTTCGTCGATCTGGCCAGGTCGCAGAACGCCGGGGCGGTCGTCTACGCCTTCCTCGAAAAAAGCGGCTACCTCAAATCCCTGGTCAGCCCGATGACGCTCGAGTCCGAGGTTCGGATCAAGAACATTCGCCTCTTTTTCGACAAGATCAAGGGGTTCTCCGGCCTCGTCGACGACGACTCCATCCGCTCCTTCGCCCGCTACCTCGACCTCCTCCGCGAGGTCGGCGACAACCCGGCGACCTCGGAGGCGGACTTCGATGAGGATGCGGTCAATGTCCTCACGGTCCACAAGGCCAAGGGGCTCGAGTTCGGCACGGTCTTCCTCGTCGGACTCATCGAGGACCGCTTTCCCGGCCGGGAGCGGCGGGAGAAGATCCCGGTCCCAGACGGGATCCTCAAGGAGAGCCTGCCGGAGCGGGAGAACTATCTCCAGGAGGAGAGGCGGCTCTTCTACGTGGCCATGACCCGCGCTTGCCGGGCCCTCTTTCTGACCTGGGCCAGGGACTACGGACTCAAGCGCTCGAAGAAGGTCAGCCCCTTCGTCCTCGAGGCCCTGGACATCCCCAAAATGCCGGAAGAATTCCTGCGGGCCTCCGTCCTCGAGGAGATCCGCCGCTACGCCCAGTCCGACAGCCGGCCGAAGGCGCCGGCCCCGGTCCGTTCGGCGGGGACGCTGCGGCTGAGCCACGTCCAGGTCGAGGATTACCTTCTCTGCCCCCTCAAGTACAGGTTCCGTCACGTCATGCGCGTGCCGGTCCTGCCCCATCACTCGCTCGTCTTCGGCCGCGTCCTCCATGCCGCCATCCATTCTTATTTGCGGCAGAGGATGAAGGGCAAGCGCCCTGCCGAACAGGACGTCATCGATGAATACGGCAAGAAATGGGTCAACGAAGGCTTCCTCAACCGGGAGCACGAAGAGCTGCGCAAGGCGGCCGGCGAGCAGGCCTTTCGCCTCTTTTACCGGCGGGAGGAGGGGTCGGGGCGTCTGCCGGCCTTCCTCGAAAAGCCCTTCCGCTGGCAGGAGGGCGGCATCCGCTTTTCGGGACGCTACGACCGCGTCGATTTCGAGACAAACGGCCCGGTCATCATCGACTTCAAGACGACCGAGGCGTGCTCCCAGAAGGAGGCCGACCGCCGCGCGGCCGACAGCCTGCAGTTGGACGTTTACGCCCTGTCCTTTTTAAAGACGGAGGGGATGCTTCCGGTCGAGACGCGCCTCCATTTTCTGGAGTCCGATGTCATCGGTCGGGCCGCGAAGGGCGAGAAGGAGCTGCGCCGGGCGGGGGAGAAGATCCGTCAAGCGGCCGAGGGCGTCCGGGTCGGGGATTTCACGGCCCGCCCGGACTGGCACAACTGCTCGATCTGCGAATTCAAGACGATCTGCCCCTCATCGTTCGCCTATTAACCGCCTATTATGAAGGACTGCCCTCATCAAGGCTATCGCCTTGATGAGGACGGCCCCTATCGGGGACCGCCCTCATCAAAACAAAAGCCTTGATGGGGACTACCCCTACTGGGGTTTGACCCAGAACGGCATGACCGCCCAGATCTTCGTCCGGTTCATCATGCGGACCGCGTCCAGGATCTTTTCACGGCCGGCCGCGCTCTTGATATCGAGCCCGATCCCGGAACGGCTGAAAACGGCCTGCCAGAACGAGCGCTTCTTGGGCCAGACGTCGAAACGGACTTCCTCGTCGGCGTCGATCCCGGCCTCCTTTTTAGCCAGGCCGACGGCCATGGTCAAGCCGCCCAGCTCGTCCACGAGCTTGAGGTCCTTGGCCTGGCGGCCCGTCCAGATGCGGCCCTTGCCGACGGCGTCGACCTCGTCCCGGGTGAGGCCCCGGCCCTCCGCGGCCTTGGCCAGGAACTGCTCGTAGGTCCACAGGATCTCCTCTTTGAGGACTATCCGTTCGGCGGGCGTAAACGGCCGGAAGGGCGAGAAGATGTCGGCCTTTTCGCCGAAGGCGAGCTTCTCCGAAGTGATGCCGAGCTTGCCGAGCAAGCCGTCGACGCTGAACTTCCCGGCCAGGACGCCGATGGACCCGGTCAGGGTCTGCGGCTGGGCGACGATCTTCGTCGCGGCCATGGCGATCCAGTACCCGCCCGAGCCGGCCACGTCCGACATGGAGACGATGACGGGTTTCACCTTCCGGGCCAACGCGACCTCGCGTCCGATGACGTCCGATCCGACCGACGACCCGCCCGGGCTGTCGACGCGGAGGACGATCGCTTTGACCGATCCGTCGGTGCGGGCCGTCCGGATCCAGCGGGCCACGGTCGACCCGCCCATGACCTGGGGCAGGCTCTCGCCGGTCATGATCGTCCCGACGGCGTAGATGAGGGCGACCGTGCGGCCCGTTTCGAGGCCGACCGAGGACGGCTTGACCTTCGTATAGTCGTCGAACCCGACCCGGGCCGGCCTCCGGCCGTCCTGCCGCAGGAGCGCCTGGACCTCGTCCTCGTAGAGGCAGTCGTCGACGAGCCCGGCCGCCTTGGCCCGCTCGCCCTGGAAGAAGCCGCGGTTGACGAGGGCCCGGAATTCCGCCTCGCTCTTGCCGCGGGCCTTGGCCGCCGTGGCCACGTACTGGGCGAAGAGATCGGAATAAAGGGATTCCATCTCTTCCCGATGGGCCGGCGTGAAGCCCTTTTCCGTGAACATGTTGGCCGCGGTCTTGTATTCCTCGACGTGCTCGAACTCGGCCCGGATGCCGAGCTTGTCGAACGCACCCTTCAAGAACGGAACATAGCCGCCGATGCCGTTGATGCCCAGCCAGCCGAGGGGATGGAGGATGATCCGGTCGCAGGCCGTGGCCACGAAGTATTCCCTGTCGAAATCAGGGGCCTCTTCGACCACGGCGTAGACCTTTTTCCCCGAGCGGCGGAAATCGAGGATGGCCTCGCGCATCTCGTTGGCCTTGGCCCAGTCGCACTGGAGGAGGCCGAGCCGCAGGAGGACGATTTGGATGCGGCCGTCGACCTTGGCTTTGCGCAGGTTCATCCAGAGGTCGTACATGGCCAGCGGCTTCGCCCCGAGGAGGAACGAGCTGAGGGAGTCCGGCGCGGCAACCTCGGAAACGGCGCCCGAGAGCGGGATCTCGAGGTAGCCGCGGGCGGGCATGTCCACGGCCGTGCCGCCGATGTCCATGACGACAAGGAAGAACGTGCCGGCGGCGGCCAGCAGGAAAAAGAACAGGAAGATCATCCCGACGTAGGCGGATTTTCTCATGGCGGCTCCTCGTCTTTGCCCGGTCACGCGGCCTGCGTCCGGGTCACCCAACTATAGCAGAAATGAGCTTGATTTCAATCCATCGCGTCCTTTCCGCAGCGGGGCCTCGGGCATCGTCTCCGTCCGCTGCGGTGATTTCTTACGCCTTCCCGGGCCGGAGTTGGGGACATGTCCTAAAGGGCCCGGTAAAGGCCCTTTAGGGCGTGTCCCCGTTCTTCACCCAAGGCTCACTTCAGATATTTCCCAGAAATGCGGCTTCGAGCTGCTCCGCCGCACTTCTGCCGGTCGCTCCTCAGAATCCGCTCCCTGCCGGCCGGGACTGGTTCCCAGGGGGGCCGGGGGATATGGATGGTCCCTGTTTCAGCCTAAAAGGGTGGCGCCAGCGATTCTTGCCTGTTCCTGGGGTGAACCTTTGACCATCTCGCTTCGTTGTAACGGGTGAAGTCCCAAGAGAGGAGTTGTGAGGTGTCGAACCGGCTGAGCGTTCCCTTGACCGATGGGGCGCATCGTCATAGAGTTCCTCCGAGGGCCGCATAGAGGGCGCGAGAGCTCTGCGGGCGGACGAAGATGGACGAACCGAAAGACGCCGAGATCAAGAACGAGCCGGTCGAGATCGCCTCTCTCCTGGAGCGGATCCAGGACGGGGACCGGGAGGCTTTCATGACGATCATCCGACTCTACCAGCAGAAAGTGTTCGTCATGGCCTACTCCATCCTCCGCAACCGCGAAGACGCCCTCGACGCCGTCCAGGAAACATTCCTCAGGCTCTATCAGAAGGCCGGCCTCTACAAGCCCGGCAATTCGTTCCAAGGCTGGCTCCTGCAGATGGCCAAGAACATCAGCATCGACAGTTACCGGAAACACCAGATGAAACGGCGCGAATGGGAGACGTCCAAACCTCTCGAGGAGATCCCGGTCGCAGTTGAGGACGGGGCCTCGGATTCAGCCGCGTCCGACCTCCGGAGCGCCTTTGCGCGGTCCGTCGAGAAACTGGCCAACAGGCAGAAAATGGTTTTCGTCATGAGACATTACAACGAGCTTCAGTTCAACGAGATCTCCGAAACCATGCGGATCTCGGTCGGGACGGCCAAGTCGCTCCATTTCAAGGCCGTCCGGAATCTCAGAAAATGGCTGACGCCGGATTTGGGGATGCAACGATGAATAAATGCGCGCTGAAAAAGGCCGATTGGGTGGCCTTCCTCTCGGGTGACTTGGAGGGAGGAAGGAGAACGAGGATGGCCGAACATCTCGAAAAGTGCCCCGATTGCCGGGCCGAGGCCGATGAGATGAGACGAGCCCTGGAAAAAACGGAAGCCGTCAAGGCCGAGATCCGCCAGGCGGTCGCGTCCGTGAATTGGGAGGCGCTTCCCGCCACGGTCGCCGACCGCGCCTTCGCCGCATCCCGCAAGCCCGAGCGCGCTTTACCGGCCGCGCGGCCTTGGGGCGGGTTGTCCGCGCTGCGGATGAAACCGGCCCTGGCCGGGCTCGCCGCCGGACTCGTCGTCGGCGCTGCGACCATGTACTTCGCCCTGAAAGCTCCCGGGCTTCGTCCGGGCCAGGACACAGGCTATTATGCTTCCGGTGAGTTCCTGGACAGGGCCGAACTGACGATGGCCCGCCGGAACACCCTGGATTACCTGGAGAAGAGCCAATACGTCCTTCTCGATGTCTTCGAATCGGCCGGGGAAGGGGCCGCCGGGCCGGCCGCGTTCAACTCGGAACAAGCCCGAGACCTCCTCTCGAGGAAAAAGTACCTCAACGCCCAGCTCGAGAGGTTCCAGATGGCCAAGGCCAAGGCCGTCTGCGACCAGATCGAGATGCTCTTCCTGGAGCTCGCCCAGATCAGCGACGAGCTGCCCGCCGCCGAGCTCGGCCGGATCCGGTACTTCGTCGAGGAGCGCCAACTCCTCCTGAAGATCAACCTGGTCAAGAAAGAACTGCAAAGCGAGATCTGACATGAAAAAACTCACCGTCCTCATCGGCCTTTTCGTCGTCTTGTCTCTGGGATCGGGGCTTTACGCCCAGACAACCCCGGACGAGTCGCTCTTCCGGGAGGCCAAGCTCCTCGTCTACGACAAGAGCTGGGCGGCCGCCTTGATCAAGCTCGACGACCTCCGTGAGAAATTCCCCAACAGCTCCTATGCCGGACAGTCCCTCTTTTATAAAGGAGAGTGCCTGAGCGGCCTCGGCGGCCGGGAGAGGGACGCCCTGAGGGCCTACAAGGACTATATCCGGCTGGCCGACGCCAAGCCCAGCCTCGTCGAGGAGTCCGAGGGTTCGATCATCGACCTGGCCTTCGGCCTCTACGAGAACGGCGACGTCCCGGCGATCGGGGACATCGAGCGCCGGCTGGGACACGACAACAAGGTCGTCCGCTACTATGCGGCCTATAAGCTGAGTCTCGTCCGGGATAAGAAGCTGGCCGCCAAGGCCGCGCCCGTCCTCATGAGGATCGTCGAGACCGAGAAAGACCCCGAGCTCCTCGACCGGGCCCGGATCGCCCTCCTCCGCGTTTCTCCCGAGAGCCTGAAATCCGTTGAGGACAGGAAGCCCGCGCCCGGCTCCCCCCGGATGCTCAAGATCCGGGTCTGGAATAAAGGCCAAAAAGAACCCGCCTTCTCGCTCAACATCCCCTGGGCTTTGGCCGACCTGGCCCTGGGCGCCATGGACGAGGATGACCGGGCGGAGCTCCGGAAGAAGGGTTATGACCTGAACAAGATCGTGAACGAGCTGGCCAAGTCCAAGGAGAGCATCCTCAAGATCGTCGGCGACGACGGCTCGGTCATCGAGATTTGGATCGAATGATAAAGGGAAGAGGAGAAAGAACGTGAAAAGAACAGCGCTCATCATCCTGGGTGTCTTCTGCTTGGGAATCCTTGCCGCCCCGGCCATCGCGGTCAACCATAACGATTTCAAGGCCATCCAGAAGGCCGTCAAGAAGAACCCGGCCTACGAACCCGGCCGCGAAGCCAAGTGGCTCAAGATCCTCATCACGGACAGCCGGGATAAGGAGGAGCGGGTCAGCGTGACCCTGCCACTGTCCCTCGTCGAGCTCATTCTGGGCTGTGCGGACAGCCGCCATTTCAAGGTCGATGACGGCGACTGTGAGATAGACCTTAAGGCCCTTTTCAAGGACTTGAAAAAAGCCGGCCCGGCGGCCCTCATCGAGATCCGCGAGGACGGCGCCCTCATCAAGATCTGGCTGGAATAATCTGCCCGGATTCTTCCGGCTTGGGACGTCCGGACGCAGCCCGGGCAGCGTCCGAGGAGGATCTGAACGGGGACACGTACCGCTTCTCTCGAAGCGGGACATGTCCCCGTTCCTGCCGCTCCCATCGACTCCGGACCGGGCAGGCGTTAAGAATTAAACCCATTCGGTTCCCCGGTGCGAAGCCCGGGGCATGCGCAGGATTACTAAGCCGGGCAGAAAATAGATGTCTTCAGATTTCTATATAGCCCGGCTAGTACTCGTGGAGCAGCAAGGATTATGCAAAGTATTTACTGCTCCCCGTAGTAATACTGAGCGTCACCAACCCAGTTTTAAAAAGGGGGTTGGTGGCAGCGAACGTATCACCGCAGCGGACGGAGACGATATCCCGAGGCCACGTTGACAAGGCCTCCGGGGCCCCATAAAATGGGGGGGCCAGGAGGTGTTCGTGGGCAAGACACTGACGGAGAAGGTCCTTGGCCGCAAGGCAGGGAAGGACGTTCAGGCCGGAGAAGTCATCACGGTTTCCCCGGACACCATCCTCTCCCACGACAATTCGGCGGCCATCATCCAGGAGTTCAGGAAGCTCGGCGTCAAGAAGGTCAAGGCGCCCGGGAAGATCGTCATCGTCCTCGATCACATCGTCCCGGCCTCCGAGGAAAAGTACGCCCAGAACCACAAGTCCATCCGGGAGTTCGTCGCCGAGCAGGGGATCCCCCATTTCTTCGACATCAACGCCGGCATCTGCCACCAGGTCCTGCCCGAACAGGGCTTCGCCCTTCCCGGCAAGGTCATCGTCGGCAGCGACTCCCACACGCCGAGCTACGGCGCGCTCGGGGCCTTCGCCACCGGCATCGGCCGGACCGAGACCGCTTGCACCTGGGCGACCGACGAGATCTGGCTCAGGGTGCCGGAGACCATGCGCATCGACCTCTCGGGCCTTTTTCGGGCCGGAGTTTTCGCCAAGGACCTCAGTTTGAAGCTCATCGGCGACCACGGCGCCGAGATGGCCAATTACAAGGCCGTCGAGTTCGCCGGGTCCGCGGCCGGCGATCTCAGCGTCGGGGCCCGGCTGACCCTGGCCAACATGTCCGCCGAAATGGGCGCCAAGAACGGCTATTTCGCCCCGGATGCGAAGACCCTGAAATGGCTCGAGGGCCGGGCCCGGGGGCCTTTCGTCGCCGCCTCGTCAGACCCGGACGCCCGCTTCGAATCCATCCTCGCCTACGACCTCGGCGCGCTCGAGCCGCAGGTCGCCTGCCCGCACACGGTCGACAACGTCAAGCCGGTCACCGCGGTCGCCGGAAAGCCCGTCGACCAGGTCCTCATCGGCACGTGCACCAACGGGCGCCTCGAGGACCTCGAGGCCGCCGCGGCCATCTTCAAAGGCCGGAAGGTCCATTCGTCGGTGCGCGTCCTCGTCATCCCCGCCTCGTGGGAGGTCTACCGTGAGGCGCTCAAAAGCGGCGCCCTCGCCGTCCTGGCCGACGCCGGCTGTGTCATCCTCAACTCCGGTTGCGGACCCTGCCTCGGCGCCCATGAGGGTATCATGGCCGCCGGCGAGGTCTGCCTGAGCACGTCGAACCGCAACTTCCGGGGCCGCATGGGCCACCGCGATTCGGAGATCTACCTGGCCTCCCCGGCCACGGCCGCCGCGACCGCCGTCGCGGGCAAGATCGCCGACCCGAGGGAATTCGCATGAGCCAAGGAAAAGTCTGGAAATACGGCGACAACGTCAACACGGACGTCATCTTCCCCGGCCGCTACACCTACCAGATCATGCCGCCCGAGGAGATGGCCAAGCACGCCCTCGAGGACCTCGATCCGGAGTTCGCAGCGGGCGCCAGGCCCGGAGATGTCGTCGTGGCCGGCAAGAACTTCGGCTGCGGCTCGTCCCGGGAACAGGCGGCGGCCTGCCTCCGGGGCACCGGCGTCCAGGCCGTCGTGGCCCGGTCCTTCGCCCGCATCTATTTTCGAAACGCCATCAACCTCGGCCTGGCCGTCCTCCAATGCGACGAAGCCGTCGACGCCCTGGAGAAGGGCGACGCGGTCGACCTGGATCTCTCCCGGGGCGAGATCCGTTCCGCCAAGGGCACGTTCCGCTTCCTGCCCCTTCCGGAGTCCGTCATCGGCATCCTCGAGGCCGGCGGCCTGCTCGAATACACCAGGAAGAAACTCGCAAAGGAGTGATCATGGCCAAGTACAAGATCGCCGTTCTCCCCGGGGACGGGGTGGGGAAGGACGTCGTCGAAGCGACGATGATAGTCCTCGACAGGGTCGGGCTCGACGCGGAGTACATCTACGGGGACATCGGTTGGGAATTCTGGTCGTCCGAAGGGAACCCCCTGCCCGACCGGACGCTCAAACTCCTCCGCGAAACCGACGCCTGCCTTTTCGGGGCCATCACCTCCAAACCCAGGGAGGACGCCGACCTCGAGCTCTCGCCCGCCCTAAAGGGAAAGGGCCTGTCCTATTTCAGCCCCATCGTCCGCCTGCGCCAGGAGTTCGACCTCTACCAGAACCTCCGGCCCTGCAAGGCCTACCCCGGCAATCCCTTAAATTATAAGGAGGGGATCGACCTGGTCATCTTCCGGGAGAACACCGAAGGGATGTACGCGGGAGTCGAGTTCCTGCCCCTGCCGCAGGTTGTCCGGGACGCGCTCCTGACGCACCCCAAAATGAAGCGCTTCAAGGACGTCCCGGCCAACGAGATCGCCGTTTCGACCCGCATCATGACCAAGTCCGCCTGCGCCCGGATCGTCCGGGCCTCTTTCGAGTTCGCCCGGAAAAACGGCCGGAAATCGGTCACGCTCATCGAGAAGCCGAACGTCCTCCGCGAGACAGGCGGCCTGATGCTCGACACGGCCCGGGCCGTCGCCAGGGATTATCCCGACATCAAGTTCTGGGACGCCAACGTCGACGCCATCTGCATGTGGCTCCTCAAGAACCCCCGCGACTACGATGTCCTCGTCGCCGAGAACCTCTTCGGCGACATCATCTCCGACCTGGCCGCCCAGCTTGTCGGCGGGCTGGGCTTCGCCTGCAGCGGCAACATCGGCGACAAGTACGCCGTCTTCGAGCCGACGCACGGCTCGGCGCCCAAGTATTCGGGCATGTACAAGGTCAACCCCATCGCCACCATCCTCGCGGCCAAGATGATGCTCGACTGGATCGGCGAGACGGACAAAGGGCGGGCCGTCGAGGCCGCGGTCGCCGAAGTCATCAGGAAAGGGAAGGAGCGGACCTACGACATGGGCGGACACTCGACGAGCCTCGACATGGGCCGGGCCGTCGCCGCCAAGATCTAGGCTCCTGGGCGACGGGCGGACACATGCTCATCCTCGCGGTCGACACGACGACGCCCAACGGCTCCGTAGCTCTCCTCGAGGACGACGCGCTCCTCGGCGAGGCCAACGTCGAGTCGGCCGCGACCCATTCGGCCCGCCTCCTCCGCTCCGTCGATTTTCTGCTCGGGGCGCACGGACGGGACGTCAAGGATATCGACGCCTTCGCCGTGGCCGCGGGCCCGGGCTCGTTCACCGGCATCCGCATCGGCGTCGGCGTTGTCAAGTCCCTGGCCTTCGCCTCGGGGAAGCCCGTCGCGGCCGTGTCGACGCTCCTGGCCTTGGCCGTGAAGTTAGCCGCCGCCGGCCCCCCTCTCGTCTGCCCTCTCCTCGACGCGAAAAAAGAAGAGATCTACGCCGCGCTTTTCGAGACCCGTAAGGCCGGCCTGGCCGAGCTCATCCCCCAGGGCACCTACACCCCGGACGCATTTTTCGCCCGGCTCCCCGCCCGGCGGGTCATCGCCTTCGCTGGGAGCGGCCTCGCCGCCTATTGCGCCAGACTCCCGCCCTACGTCCGGGACAAGGCCCGCTTCCCGCGCCGCTCGGCGTTCATCGCGGCCGAGATCGGCCGTATCGGCTGCGGCATGATCCGCGAGGGGAAGGGGGTCGACGCCGCGTCGCTCGAGCCCTTTTATCTCCGGAGGTCGCTGGCCGAGGAAAAATGCCGACCCTGATCGAGGGCGATAGCCGCTATTTCATCCGGCGGATGCAGGAGGGCGACCTCCCCGCGGTCCAGGCCATCGAAGCCCTGTCCTTTTCCAACCCTTGGAGCGATAACACCTTCCGTGGCGAGATCCAGAACACGTCTATATCCTTCCCCTTCGTCGTCGTCCGGCGGCCGGGGGACGAGGTCGTCGCCTACATCGTCTTCTGGCAGATCCGGGACGACGTCCAGGTCAACAACATCGCCGTCCGCCCCGACTGCCGCGGCCTGGGCATCGGTGAAGCTTTGATGCGATTCGCCGTCGCCAAGGTTCGTGGACAGGACGCGGCCTTCATGACCCTCGAGGTCCGGCAGTCGAACACCGCGGCCTTGACCATCTACAAGAAGCTCGGATTCGAGCTCTTGGGCACGCGGAAAAACTATTACACGAAGCCCGACGAGGACGCCTTCGTCCTGGGCCTCGTTCTGGATCAGTAGTCGACGCGAACGAGCGTCAGGCCTTTGGCGGCGGCTGTCGGTCCGGCGAGCGTCCTGTCCTTGCGGCGGAAGATCTCCTCCACCTGGCCGGGCGGGATCCTGCCCCGGCCGACCTCGATGAGCGTCCCGACGATCGTCCGGACCATGTAGCGGAGGAAGCCCCCCGCCTCGATGGTGTAGACGATCTCGGGCCCGATCTTCCGGATCTCCGACCGGGTTACGGTCCTCACCGGCGAGCGGTCTCGGTTGGAGGAGAAGGCCGTGAAATCGTCGGTCCGGACGAACAAGCGGGCCGCCTGCCGCATAGCCCTCAGGTCGAGGGGATAGGGCCAGTGGAGGACGTAGCGCCGGTCGAGGGGGCTCGGCTGGGGCGCGTGGACGATGCGGTAGCGGTAGACCTTGGAGCGGGCCGAGCTCCGGGCGTGGAACCCGGCCGGGACCTCGCCGAGGGAGAAGACGCGGACGTCGGCGGGAAGGACGGCGTTGAGCGCCCGGAAGAGGCCGGAGTCGGCCAGCCGGAAGGCGCCGCGGAAGCTGGCCACCTGGCCGAGTGCGTGGACGCCCGCGTCGGTCCGGCCCGCCCCGTGGACCACGGTTTTTTTCTGGGTGACCTTGCAGACCGCCTCCTCGAGGACGCCCTGGACCGTTCGGCCGTCCGGCTGGCGCTGCCAGCCGTGGAAATCCGTGCCGTCATAAGCGAGGACGATCCTGTAGTTCTTCATCTCAGGAAGAGAGGCCCTCGAGGGCCAGCCGGACCGCTTCCTCCGCGGTTTCCGCGACGGTGACGCCCCGGACGTCCCAGGTCCGGAGGCCGACGACCTTCTTCCCATGGATCAGGCCGTAGGCGATCTCCGAAAGCGTGCCGTACTCGCCGTCGACGGCGATGATCGCGTCGGCATTCATGACGACCAGGGAATTGCGGGTGTAGCCGAGGCCCGTGGCAATGGGGATGTCGACCCAGGGGTTGGCGTCCGCGGGGGAATTGCCGGGCAGGATGCCGACGACGAGGCCGCCCTCTTCACGGGCCCCGCGCGAGGCCGCTTCCATGACCCCGCCAAGCCCGCCGCAGACGACGATCGCGCCGGACCGGGCGATGAGCCGGCCAACCTCGAGGGCCGCGTCCAGGGCCTGCCGGCCGGGCCGGCTGCCGCCAATGACGGCGATGCGGATCCTCTTCCGGATGTCTTTCATGGGATGTCTTTCCCTGTCGTTTCCGGCCTCATTCTAACACAGCCTCGGCCTTTCCGGGGCGTCCGCCTTTTATTGACTTCAGGCGGCGAGTATGCTAAAAAACGAGAATAATATCAGGATGTGCCCTGTATGTCCTTCATCAACTATGTGACGAAAACGATCGCCATAAAGGTCGTCTATTACGGCCCCGGGCTGAGCGGGAAGACGACCAACCTCCGCTACATCTACTTGAAACTCGACAGCGCCTACCGGGGGGACCTCGTCTGCCTCGAGACCGACACCGACCGGACCTATTTCTTCGACCTCCTGCCCATCCGGGCCGGAATGATCGGCGAATTCAAGGTCCACTTCCAGCTCCTGACGGTCCCCGGCCAGGTTTTCTACGAGGCCTCCCGCAAGAGCGTCCTCCGCGGTTCCGACGGCATCGTCTTCGTCGCCGACTCCCAGGTCCCGCTCCTCGACGCCAATCTGGAGAGCTTCGACGGCCTCCGTCGCAACTGCCTCCAGCACGACATCGACCTGATGAAGATCCCTCTCGTCTTTCAATACAACAAGCGGGACCTCAGCTACCTCATCCCGGTCGAGACCTTCAACAACCTCTTCAACCCCGGCCGTTCGCCCTGGGTCGAAGCCTCGGCCGTCAACGGCGTCGGCGTCTTCGAGTCGCTCCGGGAGATCTCGAAGCTATCCGTCCCCATCGTCCGTGAGAAGCTCTTCGGGGAGAAACCCCACGAGGAGTCCGACGCGAGCCAACTCTCGGCCCGGGATCTCGATGGCCTCCAGGAAAGGGGGCCGGAGGCGGGCGAGGCGAGAGCCGGACAGTTGACCCGGGTCAAGGTCAAGTCCTGGCAGGCCGTTGAGGACGAGCTCGACAAACTGTCCAAGGAATACTTGAGAAAGTAAAGGCCGGCCTCCCGGCCGGCGAGCGGCTTTCTTTCTCCCCCGGTGACACAAACAGGGGGCTCGTTCGTCCTTATTATCGGGCCCCATGCTGTTCAAGATCACGAGTGCCGCTCTCCAAGGGATCGAGGCTTTTCCGGTCGAGGTCGAGGTCGACATCTGCCCCGGCTTCCCGACGTTCGTCACAGTCGGCCTGCCCGACGCCGCCGTCCGGGAGAGCAAGGAACGTGTCCGGGCCGCCCTCAAGAACTGCGGCTACGACATGGAGTCGAAGAGGATCACCATCAACCTCGCCCCCGCCGACAGGCGGAAGGAGGGCTCGGCCTTCGACCTGCCCATCGCCCTCGGTTTTCTGGCCTACCTGGAGGTCGTCCCGGCGGCCGCCCTGCGCGACTATCTCTTCGCCGGCGAACTGGCCCTCGACGGGCGCCTCAAACCCGTGCGCGGCGTCCTGCCCGTCGCCCTGCTGGCCAAGAAAGCCGGGTTTCCGGGGATCGTCGTTCCGAACGCGAACGCCCGGGAGGCGGCGCTCGTCCGCGGCCTCAACGTCTACGGCCTCGAGGACCTCGTCCGGGTCGTCCGGCTTCTCTGCGACCCCGGCGAAGTCCCGCCCTGCCGCTTCGATCAACGTGAGCTCGTCACCCCGGCCGTCCATGCGGTGGATTTTGAGGACGTCAAGGGACAGCAACATGTCAAACGGGCCCTCGAGGTGGCCGCCGCCGGCTCCCACAACGTCCTCCTCATCGGGCCGCCGGGCGCCGGCAAGACGATGCTGGCCCGGCGCTTACCGACCATCCTGCCCGAGATGACCTATGACGAGATGATCGAGGTCACTCGCGTTTACAGCGCGGCCGGACTGCTCGCGGGTTCGGGCACGGTCAGCGTCCGGCCGTTCCGCTCCCCCCATCACACGGTGACCGACGCCGGGCTCGTCGGCGGGGGCAGCGTCCCCAAGCCGGGCGAAGTGAGCCTGGCCCACCACGGCATCCTCTTTCTCGACGAGCTTCCCGAATTCCGCCGCCGCGTCCTCGAAGACTTGAGACAGCCCGTCGAGGATGGCCGGGTCACGGTCGCGCGCTCGGGCTATTCCGTCACGTTCCCGGCCTCCTTCATGCTGGTCGCGGCCATGAACCCCTGCGCCGACATCCGGCGCGGCCTCGACGCGAGCGGAGCCGACTGCACGGACAGCGAGAAGGCCCGCTATTATTCCAAGATCTCCGGGCCGCTCCTCGACAGGATCGACATCCAGCTCGAGGTGCCCGAGGTCAAGTTCCGCGATATCGTCTCCAGGACGCCGGCCGAATGCTCGGCAGCCATACGGGCCAGGGTGACCCGGGCGAGGGAGCGGCAGATCGACCGGTTCGCCGGGCGCCGCGTCTTCGCCAACGCCCAGATGGGTCCCCGGGACGTCAAGCTTTTCTGCCCCATCCCGGACGAGGCCGAGAGGCTCCTGGAGATGGCCGTGACCAAGCTCGGCTTCAGCGCCCGGGCCTTCGACCGGGTCCTCAAGGTCGCCCGGACGATCGCCGACCTCGACGGCAAGGACGGGATCGAAACGCCCCACGTCTCCGAGGCCATCCAGTACCGGATGATGGATCGGTTCCGCTAATTCTTATCGCCGATTGCCGTTTTCATCGGCTCTTGATAGAATC
>Ga0315286_10000175_pt1 | contig 48021 bp, 31 predicted proteins | sample YL17G10_0_MG_FD_205038 | JGI IMG/M metagenome (GOLD analysis project Ga0315286, IMG submission 205038) | Sediment microbial communities from Yellowstone Lake, YNP, Wyoming, USA - YL17G10_0 | ecosystem: Environmental > Aquatic > Freshwater > Lake > Sediment | place: USA: Wyoming | collected...
TTTCCGATATTGCCTCTCGTCGTCCATTCCTTTTCTCCTGATGTTTTTAGTCTACTCCATCAGGACATTTCTTGTGTCCATTATTTCGGGGGAAGCCCAGGCACCGCCCGCCAGGGCAGGTGCGGTGCAGTGCAGGTGACGCTCGCAATGACAAAAACTCCCGACAACCCCCACCTTCCTCCCCCATTTTTGAATTATTTTTGGTAGGGAGTCTCCCCCTTTATTGTCATTACGAGGAGCATTTTTCCAGCGACGTGGTAATCTCGCCTCAAACAAGTGTCGCCCACCTGGTCGAACATACCATTGCAAGTCAGGCTGTCTCACCCCGGCAGGCTCGCAGCCCGATCGGGGTGCAAATTTCCCTCAGCTCATAATATCCCGATGATGTTTTTCTTCACAAATCCGTCTCACTTCAGTCCGTATTTGCCTTCCTGGTTAATAGTGCTAGCCAGAAGCGGGTGAGGAGGTAAGCTGCCAGCCAGGTCAGCAGGTTGAGCCCAATGAAAAAAGTGATAATGGCGTAATTGCCCGAGCTGAAAATGGGGGAGGGCGGCGGGTGCATGATGTTGGACGCTGTCGAAAATACCACCCGCAATGCAATGATAAACACGATATTCGCCAGGGAAGTCAGCCAGGTCAGGTTGAACAACCACAGACCGATCTGCAGCAGCACCGCCGTGACCGCAAAGATGAGCGCCATGCGGAAGCGAGGTTCTGCCAGGAAGAGACCGTTCCAGTTGGTCTCCATCGCGCACAGGGACAGCGGCAGATAGGTGACCCAGAAGAATGTCCCGCTCCAACCCAGCGCCCGCGACCAGTTGTGCAGGACAGCCTTGCGTGCCACCAGGGCAGCCGCACCGATCACGGCAGCCGCTAGGAATGCCACCTCGGCGGTCAGCACCCAGGCACCGTGCAGGTAGATGATGCGCACGTTGGAACCCAGGGTTTTTTCCTGCGGTCCCAGCAGGGTCACCGTGCCGATGAGAAATACCGTCATAATGAAAAGGAAAAGAGGGGATCGGATGGTTTTGGACATGGCTCGAATTTTACCTTAATTAGTGTCAAGTGATGGGGATGCTCGTAATACCTCGCGCCTAGCTCGATCAGGGATTCGTCCATGACCATAAGCAAGCGGGCGAATTTGTACCATGACAATTGTCTATTTGCTTCTTTTTATTTCCGCTATATACTATATCTATCTATTTTATTTCTAGTTGGACTTTTCATACATCTCAAGTGTAAAGGGGTAAGTCATGGGACGCACATTATCACTTTCGGTCGGGAAATTAATCAGATCCGAACAGGCAAGTATCCTATTAAGGGTACTGTTGATCCTTATCTTATTGATGCAGTCAGTCCCGATGAACTCTGGTGCGGCGCAGGGGGAGATGAAGTCGGTCTGGGCAAGCCACCGCCATGACTCAGCCGGAACGGCGAATGCACAGGATGAAAGCGACTTAACCCCGCCTTTGATTCAAACCCTAGATTTCCCAACAAATAAACCCGTTTTAACCCATGCCTCCCCGCTCATTGTGGACGGAATGGTGATCATTGAAAGCGGGGATGAAATCTGTGCCTATCGCCTCAGTGACCAGACGCAAGCCTGGTGTTACGCGGACCTGACCGGCATGCAGGTGAACGATGTCGTTGCAGGAGTCGTGCTGGTTATTGGTCAAACCCCTGAAAAGGATACGGTCAGCCTGGCTGGCCTGGACCTGGTTACAGGCACCGCGCTCTGGCTAAAGGACTTGCGCTTGAAGGCGGACTCCGGTTATTCCTGTTCCGCCACAGTGGAGGATAGCCTGGTCTGTGCAGTCGGTCGCTCGGTCATCAGCTTTGACCTTGCCAATCAGAGGATCGAATGGAGAAGAATACTGGCCAGCGAAGCCTCCACACCGGTCATCCTTGACGGGCGCCTCTTTGTCGGCAGCCAGAGCGGGAAATTCCTCGCCCTGGATGTTAAAGACGGGCAATTGCTCTGGCAATCTGAAACCGAAATCGGCACGACCGTCAATGCGGTTGCTTTCAACGATAAGGTCGTGGTCAATGGCAGCGATGGTGTCATCCATGCATTCAATTCAATCGATGGCATGGAACTCTGGTCGCACAACACCTTCAGCACAGTCTCTTGCCCGGCAGCTTATGGAAAAGATGCATTGATCGTTTCCTCTACCAGTGGAGTGTTCGAGCGCCTGGATGAAAAGAACGGTCAACCCGTTTGGAGCTATGACCCCGCATTGGACGGGATGGACGGCTGTCCCTCGCCTGTGATCGCAAATGGTTATGTGTACAGCAACTTCAGCGATGGCAGCCTGAGGGCGATCTCCCTGCTGAATGGGACATTGGCCTGGCAGCAGAGTCTGCTTCCAGAAGATCCGCCTCTCCAATGGCAGAGCATTGCACCAGCCGTGGCAGAGCAGATATTATTTGCAGTCGTTCCGGATGGCACGATCGTCGGGTTCCGCGCTGCGGTCGCAGACAGCCCGCAACCGACAGCCACCATTGAGCCCTTGCCGGCAGAAACGGTCACTCCCACCCCGACGACCGCTCCCAGCCAGACCGCCACCAGCCCGGCAACTCCCACCAATCCACCTGCACCGGATTTGACCGGGATCGCTGTCTCCGCTGTGGCACCTCCGGCAGCTTTCGATAAAACCTCCCCCGTCAACACAGCCACCGACCAGCCGGTCAGCCTGACATTGAACTGGGCAGCCAGCATGGGTGCCAGTTCGTATCAATACTGTTACGACACCAGCAACGATAATTCTTGCAGCACCTGGGTCAGCAATGGCCTTGCCACCAGCAAGCTGGTGAAAAACCTGCTGCAGAACACCACCTACTACTGGCAGGTGCGAGCGGTCAATTCCGGCGGCACGACCTATGCCAACGGTTCTGCCACCACCTTCTGGAGCTTCACCACCGGCATATTGCCAGCCGCGTTCGGGAAAACCACACCCGCCAATGCAGTCATCAACAAGCCGGTCAGCCTGACCCTGAAGTGGGCTGCCAGCCCGGGCGCCGCCTCCTATGAGGTTTGTTATGACACCTCGAATGACAATGCCTGCAGCCCCTGGGTCAATACCAGCACCGCCACCAGCAAGGTGATAAGCGGTCTGACGGAGAACACCAGCTACTACTGGCAGGTGCGGGCGATCAATGCCATCGGATATACCTATGCCAACGGCTTTGCCACTGCTTTCTGGAATTTCACCACCGGCACATTGCCTGCCGCATTCGGGAAAACCTCACCTGTCAATGGCGCCAACAACAAGCCGGTCAGCCCGACGATCAGTTGGGCTGCCAGTACGGGTGCCGCCTCCTATGAGTACTGTTTTGACAGCAGCAATGATAATGCCTGCAGTGGCTGGATCAACATTGGCGCCGTCACAACCAAGATCTTGAGCGCCCTGGCTCAGAATACCAGCTATTACTGGCAGGTGCGTGCCAAAAATGCCATCGGATATACCTATGCCAACGGCTCTGCCACAGCTTTCTGGAGCTTCACCACCGGCACGCTGCCTGCGGCGTTTGCGAAATCCTTGCCCCTCAATGGCGCCATCAACAAACCGGTCAGCCCAACCCTCAGTTGGGCTGCCAGCACCGGTGCCAGTTCATATCAATACTGTTATGACACCAGCAATGACAATGCCTGCAGTACCTGGGTCAATAATGGCACCTCCACCAGTAAGGTGTTGAGCGGTCTGGCGGGTAACACCGCCTATTACTGGCAGGTGCGTGCCAAAAACACCATCGGGTTTACCTATGCCAACAGCTCTGCCACCTCATTCTGGGGCTTCACCACCGGCACGCTGCCTGCGGCGTTTGTAAAAACATTACCATTGAATGGTTCCATCGATCAGCCGGACATCCTGAACCTGGAGTGGGCTGCCAGCACCGGAGCGGCTTCCTACTGGTACTGTTTTGACACCAGCAATGATAATACCTGTACGGGCTGGATCGATAATGGCACTGCCACCAGCGTCGAGCTGGTTGGCTTGCCCCCCGACACGATCCATTACTGGCAGGTGCGCGCCAAAAATACCATCGGCTTGACCTATGCCGATGGCTCCTCCTCAGCATATTGGAATTTCAAGACCGGCGGTCCCTTGCCTACTCCCAGCTTTACTCCATCCAACACGCCTTCACCCAGTAATACGCCCACCAATACCGCCACTCCGACGGATACCGCCACCCCGACAGCCACCAACACGGCAACCAATACACCCACAGCTACAACAATCCCTCTCGTTCCTTGTGTAATCAGCAGCAACACAACCTGGGATCCTGCAAACAACCCTTATGTAATTAATAGTTGTGATTTGACCATCAATGCAGGAATTACATTAACGATCCTGCCTGGAACTGTGGTCAAATTCGGCTCCGGTCGCGGCATTACCATCAGCACAACAGGTACTCTGAATGCAGTGGGAACTACTGATTCACCCATACTGTTCACTGCCAATACATCTTCTCCGGTGGCAGGCTTTTGGAAAGGGATCAACTTCGGTGCAGCCAGTCAGAATTCCGTACTGGATTATGTTATCGTGGAGTATGGAGGAAGTGGTGGCTCTGGTAACATCAATACAACAGGGGCTTTGATCCAAGTAATAAACAGCAATATTCGAAATAGCAGTAATTATGGTATCTTTGGCAACGGTATTGGCAATATAATCATTAGTAATAATACCTTTTCCGGTAGTAATTTTGGAATCTATCTTCAGGGACCATCAGCCACAGTAACCGGGAACACATTTACGGGTGGGCAATATGGTCTGGACTTTTCCGGAAATGATCTGGTTCTAACTGATAACAGCTTTCACGACCAGACTTCCCATGTAGCCAATCTCCTTCTAAATGGGATATTTACCAAATCTGGGAACACATTCAGCGGTCCTGCACGTGTGCTGCAATTGGGGGGAATAGTTCACAATGACCTAATTTTAGACAAAACCATCTCGACCTATGTGCTGACATATGGTTTTTCATATGATATTGGTTTTAAGGTAGTTGACAATCATACTTTGACGATACAGCCGGGGACGGTAATCAAGATGTTTAGTCTACTTGAAGTTGATGGGGTCTTGAATGCGATGGGGACGGAAGCGGATCCGATAATATTCACATCATATAATGACGACACCTTCGGTGGGGACACGAATGGGGATGGGAGTGCTAGTCAACCGGCGAAAGGGGATTGGGGTGTTATTACTGTTTCCAATGGCACCCTGAATTTTAATTATACCACAGTGAGATATGGAGGAGGTCGAGGACCCTGTAGTAGATGGGTCGATTATAGCATGATCAGCAATTATGGATATGGAAGTGGATGTGGATTTGGACCTAATAATGTGAGCATTTCGATCAATCATTCCACGTTGAGTGACAGTGTGGGGAAAGCGATTTCCCTCAAGTATGGTACTGGGATTTCTGGAAGTATCTCGTTGTTGAATTCGGCCATTCAAAACAACAATGGCACTGGGGTTTATATCGAACAGGGCTTCCCGACTACCATCGACAACTCCGTCATTGATGGAAATAACGGATTTGGTGTAGATGTCCATTCTGCCAGTGCGATCATACTAACCAACTCGATCCTGAGCAACAACAATGGGTATGGGGCTGAGTTTAGACTTAATAGTGGCAACAGCCTGACTTTGTCCGGCAATAATGGCAGTGGCAACCTGTATAATGCCATCCACCTGTCTGGGACGGTCAATGATCTCAGCCTGGCACCGCAGGGCAACCTAATCTACGTATACTATCATATTACCATCCCTACTGGCAAGACGCTGAGTCTGCAGCCGGGGACGATCGTGAAACTTTCAATATTTGGCAAGATCGATGTAGCTGGGACATTGAATGGAGTGGGGACAGCCCTGAGTCCGGTGGTGTTCACGTCGCTTTGGGATGACAGCGTGGGTGGAGACACGAATGGGGATGGGGACATAACATTACCAGCCAAGAATGACTGGATTGGAATTCAAATCAATAAAGGTAAAATCAACCTGGATTATGCCATAGTGCGTTATGGAGGTTATGAAAACACAGGGGTGATCACAAATTTTTTCCCTGCTGACAGTGCCACAATCTCGATCAACCATTCGACCCTGAGTGACAATGGCGGACCGGCAGTGTATCTGGAGAATGGGACAGGTATCTCCGTCATTGCGGTGGTACATAACAGCCTGATCTACAACAACAGTTACGGCATCTACAGCAATTTCGTTCCCTCCGTGGTCAACGCCGAAGACAACTGGTGGGGTTCTGACTCAGGTCCTTATCCCTATGGAACCGGCAATGCCATCTCTTATCGTACCTACACCTGCGGCTCACCAGCCCACACCTGCTATGACCCGAATTATTATGTGGATGCCTATCCCTATGTCGGCTACACTTCCAGCTACAGCCAGAATGTTCCCTGGAACCGCTACGTCTCAGACCCGGTCAACACCGCCACCGGCAACTATGCCTACGCCCGCACCGACCTGTCCATCCCGACCCGCTCGCTGCCGTTGGCGATCAGCCGCGCTTACAACTCCGCCAATCCCATTAATGGTCACCTGGGCTTTGGCTGGACCTTCTCCTACAATGTCAGCATCACGGAATCGAGCCTGGATGGTTCTGCCACTATCACCTATGGCGACGGACGCACGGTACGCTTCACCAAAAGCGGCACGGCTTACGTTCCCCCGGCAGGCACCTTCTCGACCCTGGTGAAAACCAGCGCTTTGTTCAGATTGACCGAAAAGGACCAGACCGTCTATGCCTTTGACAGCATCGGCAGGCTGGCTGCCATCACCGACCGCAATGGCAACCTGACCAGCCTGAACTACACCGGCACGCAGCTGGCAGCCGTGACCGCCCCGGACGGGCGCAACCTGGGCTTCAGTTATGATGGCAGCGGGCGCATCACCTCCGTTTCGGATCCGTTGAGCCGCAGCATCAATTTCGGATACGATGTCAGTGGAAACCTGGTCACATATACAGACCCGCGTGGCAAGGTCACCAGCTATGCCTACGATCCCGGTCACCGCCTGACATCCATCACGGATGCCAATGGGCACACTTTTGTCACCAATACCTACAACAGCGATGGACGTGTCAGCCAGCAGTTGGATGCCCTGGGAAATATTACCACTTTTGCATATAATATTCCCGCTCACAAGACCACCGTCACCGATGCGCGCGGCAACGCCAGCATCTATGAATACGACTCCGAATTGCGCATCATCAAGGAGACGGATGCGCTCGGGAACTACACCGCCTTCACCTGGGACGCAACCAACAACCGCACCTCTGCGCGCGACAAGCGCAGCAACATCACCAGCTACACCTACGACAGCCGTGGCAACCTGCTGACCAGCACCGACCCACTCAACGGGGTCACCACCCGCAGCTATGACAGCCAGAACAACCTGCTGACCGAGATGGATGCGCTCGGTCGTACCACGACATTCACTTATGACAGCCCCGGCAACCTGCTCTCCAAAACGGACGCCTTGAGCGCTGTGACCACTTTTACCTATTACACGGATACAGATCGCAAAGGCATGCTGGCTGCCAGCATCGATGCGCTGCTAAACACCACCCATTATGATTACAATGCCAACGGTTACCTCACCACAATGACGGATGCCCTGGCAGGTATCACCACCAGCACCTATGACCTGGCGGGTAGGCTGCTGACCTCCTCAGACGCTTTGAGTCATACCACCACAACAACTTACAACGCAGTCAACCAGGTGCTGACTGTGACCGACCCGCGCCTCGGGCTGACGACCAGCACCTATGACGAGGTCGGCAACCTGCTGACCAGCAGCGATCCGCTCGGGCATACTACGACCCGCACCTACACCGAGAAGGATGCGCTGTGGACCGAGATGGATGCGAAGGGATTTGTCACCACCACCAGCTATGATGCGGTCGGCAACCGCACCGCCGTGCAGGATGGCAACCTGCATACCACCAGTTTCACCTTTGACAAGCTTAACCGGGTGGAGACCAGCACAGATCCGCTCGGGCAGGTGACCACGTTTACCTATGATGCCAACGGCAACCTGTCGAGCGTCAAGGATCCGCTCAACCACACCACTTCCTACACCTACGATGCCCTCAACCGCAAGACGGTCGTGACGGATGCCCTCACGCACACCACCACGACGGCTTATGATCTGCTCGGGAACGTGCTGTCGATCACGGACGCGAATAACAAGTTTACCTATTATGAATATGATGCCCTCAACCGCCTGAAGAAGGTCACGGACGCCATGGGCGGTATCGTGCAGTACACCTACGATGCGCTGGGCAACCGTCTGACGATGGTGGATGCGAACAACCACACCACTACTTATACCTATGATGCCCTCTCGCGCCTCAAGACCGAGACCGACTCCCTTAACCACACAACCACTTACTCCTACGATACCGCCGGGCAGCGCACTTCCAAACTGGATGCCAAAGGAGTGACGACCAGTTATACCTATGACAATACCGGCAACCTGACTGGCTCTTCCAACACTTCCGGCAGTATTGCTTACACTTACGACCTGGCGGGCAACCGCAGCTCGATGACGGATGCCAGCGGCTCGACGACTTATTCCTATGATGCCCTCAACCGTCCGCTCAGCATTGTCCAGCCGGGTGGAACCATCGCCTACACCTACGATGCCCGCAACCGCCTGACGGTCACGCTGCCGGGTAGCCTGACCAGCACCTCTGCCTATGATGCCGCCGACCGCCTGCAAAGCGTCACGGACTGGGGCGTCCGGGTCACGACCTACGCTTATGATGCCGCCGGGCGGCTGGTTACCACGGCATTCCCGAACGGGGTCGTGACCACCAACAGCTATGACATTGCCGACCGCCTGACGGGCATCAGCACGCTCAAGAGTGCAACCACCCTGCTGTCCATCACCTACACCCTGGATTTTGTTAGCAACCGAATGAGCATGCTGGATGCGGACGGCACCACTTCGTACACGTATGATGATCTGTACCGCCTGACCGGAGTGAGCTATCCGACCGGGACACCTGCCTCCGTCTCCTACACCTATGACCCGATGGGCAACCGGCTGAGCATGACCCAGGACGGGGTTGCCACCACCTATTCCTACGACGCGGCTGACCGTCTGCAATCGACCACCACCGGTGTTGTCACCACCAGCTACACCTGGGACAACAACGGTCAGATGCTGACGAAGGGCATCCAGACCTTCAGTTGGGATGCCTGGGGACGCATGAGCGCTCTGAACAATGGTGGCACCAGCGCCAGCTACAGCTACAATGGCGATGGCGTGCGGGTGGGGCGGACGATAAACAGTACCGCCACCAGCTATCTGCAGGATCTGGCTGCCGGATTACCGGTCGTTCTATCCGAGACCACTGCTGCCTCCACCCTGCGCTATGTCTATGGCGCCGACCTGGTCGCACAGGTGGATGGCAGCACGCCCGCCTATTACCACGCCGATGGGCTGGGTTCCACGCGGGTCATGACGAATAGCTCCGGAACCGCCACGGACCAGTATGGCTACGACGTCTTTGGTGCCAGCCGCTCCCACACCGGCAGCAGCACCAACGCCTTCACCTACACTGGGGAGCAGGTCGACCCGGAAGGTGGGCTGGTCTTTCTGCGGGCAAGATATTATGACCCGGTTGTAGGGAGGTTTATTAGTAAAGATTCATTCCCTGGAATGGTAAAGAAACCCCTAACAATTAACCGATATGTCTACACTCATAACAACCCTATAAACCTGATCGATCCCAAAGGTGATTACGCTGGTTGGGACGATGCTCTGGCCCTCGGAATCGGTGCAGCTTCGGGATTACTTACAAATCTCACCTCACAAGTAATAGATAATGCAATAAACCATGAACCTATCTTTAATATCGATTGGAAAGAAGCAGGATCTAGCGCCATTGGAGGTGCAGTAGGGGGTATAACTACATTATATTTAGGTCCAATCGCAGGAGGAGCTGCAGGTAGCATGGCAACTGAAATTGCGAATGAAATCTGGCATGGAAATAATGTAGACGTTAAGACAGTGGCTTTGGAAGGAGTTAAAGGTGCAGTCTTAGGCGCTGTCCTTGGAAGCAAACCAATGCACAGGTTAAAGTTTTATGGTCAAAATGATGTATCATATAAAACCGATAGCGGTATTATTGACAATGTGGGATTTACATTTTACGATTTCTTGCATAATGCGGGAGTAAAAACTATCAAGGAAACTGTGACTTCATCGATCGTAAAAGGAATGGTAAAGAGTGCCGATAGATTCATGGGTTATCCTTTGGGTTATTCTTCCTTTGGATTATTATCAACTTTTCTTTTGCCAAGTCAAGGGAAATAACTGAAGGAGAAAAAACAGCGGAAACCTCCACAATTTCCCCACAAAATATTTATATAATTTTAATGTCCATGCCTTAAAATTGCCTCATCTTATCAAGGAGTGATTGCATGAGTAAATTTTGGAAATGGTTCCTGGGGATTCTGCTGGTCCTCGTCTTTATCGGCTTGTTCGTTGCCTCAGCTTTCCTGATGCACGGCGGATTTGCCCGCGGCGGGTTTGACTCGCGCGGCTTCCAGCAGTACGGTCAGTTCGAGCGCGGTCCCATGATGGGCGGCGGACAGTTCTATGGCTATGGCGACGGTCCCGGCTGGATGATGGGCGGAGGCGGCTACGGCTTCCATCCCCTCGCTTTCTGTGCCAGGTTCTTCGGTGGCCTGATCCCGCTCGTGTTGCTGGCGCTGGTCATTTATAGCGCTTATCGCCTGGGCAGGCATAAATCCCCGGCAGCCGTGAGCAGTGAGCCTGCTTCCACCAGCCTGGCGGCACCTTCCGCTGACGCTTCTGAAGCAGTCCTTGCAAAGACCTGCCGCAAATGCGGCTCGCCCGTGCAAGAAGACTGGCGCAACTGCCCGATCTGCGGCACGAAACAGTAATTACCGGGTTTGCTCCTTTGGCAAAGCAGACCGGTGGGTTGTCCACCGGTCTGCAGTTTTTTAATCCAGGATCATCGTTTCAGCGTGCGGTACTTGATGCGCTGCGGTCGGTCGGCATCCATGCCCAGCCGCCGGCGACGCTCCGCCTCGTAATCCGACCAGTTGCCCAAGAACAGGTGCGCCTGGCTGTCGCCTTCGAATGCCAGGATGTGGGTGGCGATGCGGTCCAGGAACCAGCGGTCGTGGCTGACTACCACCGCGCAGCCGGCGAAATTATCGAGGGCTTCCTCCAGGGCGCGCAGGGTATTCACATCCAGGTCGTTGGTGGGCTCATCCAGCAGGATGACATTCGCGCCGCTGGTCAGGGTCTTCGCCAGGTGCACGCGGTTGCGCTCGCCGCCCGACAGGGTTCTCACCTGCTTTTGCTGGTCGCCGCCAATGAAATTGAAGGATGCACAGTAAGCCCGTGAGTTCATCGAACGAGTTCCGAGCAGCAGCGTTTCCGCGCCACCCGAGATCTCCTCCCATACATTCTTTTCGGGGTCCAGGCTGCGGGTTTGGTCGGCATACGCCAGTTTGACCGTTTCACCAATTCGGACAGTACCCGCGTCCGGTTTTTCCAGTCCAGTGATCAATTTCAACAGGGTGGTCTTTCCGGCACCGTTGGGTCCGATCACTCCCACCAGGCTGCCGGGCGGGAACTTGGCGCTCAGGTCCTCGATCAACAAGCGCTCCCCGTACGCCTTGCTGATATGCTCCAGGTCGATGACGATGTCCCCCAGGCGCGGTCCCGGCGGGATGTAGATCTCCAGCTTCTCGCGCCTCTCCTCGTATTCCTGGCTGAGCAGACGTTCATAGGCGTTGACGCGTGCCTGCCCTTTGGACTGCCGGGCTTTGGGTGACATGTGGATCCATTCCAGCTCCCTCTCCAGCGTCTTCTGCCGGCGGGATTCGGATTTCTCTTCCAGCTTGAGTCGCTCCTTCTTCTGTTCCAGCCAGGAGGAGTAATTCCCCTTCCAGGGGATGCCATAGCCGCGGTCCAGTTCCAGGATCCAGCCAGCCACATTGTCCAGGAAGTAACGGTCATGGGTGACGGCGATGACCGTGCCTTTGTATTCGTTCAGATGCCGCTCCAGCCATGCCACGGATTCTGCGTCCAGATGGTTGGTGGGCTCGTCCAACAGCAGGATGTCCGGCTCGGTCAGCAGCAGGCGGGTCAGGGCAACGCGCCGCCTCTCTCCGCCTGAAAGGACTTTTATGGGGGTATCCGCCGGCGGACAGCGCAGGGCGTTCATGGCGACTTCGAGGTGATTGTCCAAGTTCCAGGCATCGTGGCGGTCCAGTTCTTCCTGCAGTTTTGCCTGGCGGGCGATCAGGGCATCGAAGTCAGCGTCCGGTTCGGAGAAGCCGGCATTGACCCGGTCATACTCCGCCAGCATGTCCACGATTGGCTGCACACCCTCGCGAATGATCTGAATGACCGTTTTGGAATCATCCAGTACCGGCTCCTGCTCGAGCAGACCGACCGTGTAACCTTTGGACATGGCGATCTCACCGATATAATCGGGGTCTTTCCCTGCCATGATGCGCAGCAGGGTGGACTTGCCAGACCCGTTCAAACCCAGCACCCCGATCTTGGCACCGTAGTAGAATCCGAGCGAAATATCCCGCAAGACCTGCTTGTTGGGGGGGTGGATGCGCCCGACTCGCATCATCGAGTAGATGACCTGGGTATCCGACATGCGCTGATTTTACCTTAATTGATAGGTGGAATATGGATATTAATACCATTTCCGAACGGGGAAAGAAACCGTACAATTTAAATGGTAAAACAGGCTATCTTCGTATGAGATTCTTACATAACTCTTACTCTGGAATATCATTTCATTAACCCGCGTTTGTTATAATCATGGCTGTAGATTAAGAGAAAGGATGAACCACCATGATGCGATTTGACCGCTTTACCGAACGTGCCCAGGAAGCCGCCCAGAAGGCAGCTGAGATCATCCAGCGCTACGGGCACAATCAAATTGATACCGAACATATCCTGCTGGCGTTGATCGAACAACCCGGCGGCGTTATCCCCCAGATCCTCGAGAATTTGAATATCGACTCGGCTGTCCTGGTCGAACGACTGGACAATACCCTCAAAATGAGTCCCAAAGCCAACATCTTTGGCGGAGGAGCCGGGCAGATCTTCATCACACCGCGCGTAAAAAGGATCATTGACCTGGCCAACGAGGAAGCCAACCGCCTCAAGGATGAATATATCTCCACCGAGCATATCTTCCTGGCGATCCTGAGCGAGCGCAATACTCCAGCCTCACGCATCCTGGAAGGTGCCGGTCTGACCCGCGAACGGGTATTTGACGCCATCCAGCAATTGCGCGGCGGACAGCGCGTGACCGATCCGCAGGCGGAAACGCGCTACCGTGTGCTCGAGAAATATTCGCGCGATCTCACCAAGCTGGCGCGCGAAGGCAAACTCGACCCGGTCATCGGACGTGACACCGAGGTGATGCGTCTCATCCAGATCCTCTCGCGCCGCACCAAGAACAACCCGGTGCTGATCGGCGAGGCGGGTGTGGGCAAGACCGCCATAGTGGAAGGGCTGGCGCAAAAGATCGCCACCAACGACATCCCCGAGATCCTGAGTGGCAAGAAAGTGGTCGCCCTTGACCTGGGTGCCATGATCGCCGGTTCCCGCTTCCGCGGCGAGTTCGAGGAACGCCTCAAGTCTGCCATCGAGGAAGTCCAGCGCTCCAACGGTGAAGTGATCCTGATGATCGACGAATTACACACGGTCATCGGGGCAGGTGCCGCCCAGGGGGCGATGGATGCCTCCAACATGCTCAAACCCGCCTTGGCGCGCGGCGAACTGCAGTGCATCGGCGCCACCACTCTGGATGAATACCACAAGCACATTGAGAAGGATGCCGCCCTCGAAAGAAGGTTCGCACCCATCTATGTCGAAGAACCGAGCGTGGATGACACCATCAAAATGCTTCTGGGACTGCGCGATCGGTACGAAGCCCACCACAAGGTTCGCTTTTCAGACGAGGCGCTCACGGCTGCTGCCCGGCTGGCTGATCGTTATGTCACCGACCGCCACCTGCCTGATAAAGCCATCGACCTGATGGATGAAGCCGCCGCCAAACTGCGGGTGGCGTTGTATTCCCTGCCACCCGAACTCAAGGTAATGAAAGGCGAGATCGACCGCCTGCAGGCGGAAGAGGATGCCGCCTCAAATGCCCGGGATTACCAGCATGCCGCCGAGATCAAGGTCGAACGCCTGCGCCGCGAAGGGGAGTTCAACACCGATCGTGACAAATGGGAATCGGAACACAAGCTGGACGAAGTGGTGGATGTGAACGACATTGCCGAAGTCGTCCACCAGTGGACCGGCATCCCGCTCAACCAGATGATGGAGACCGAGTCCGCCAAGCTGCTCCAGATGGAAGAACGACTGCACGAACGGATCATCGGGCAGGAGGAAGCCATCCATGCCATTTCGGATGCCATCCGGCGGGCGCGTTCAGGGCTCAAGGATCCCGCCCGACCGATCGGCTCATTCATATTCATCGGTCCATCCGGTGTGGGCAAGACCGAGCTGGCAAAAGCGTTGGCGTGGTTCATGTTCGACGATGAGGAAGCATTGGTGCGGATTGATATGTCCGAATATCGCGAACAGCATACTGTCTCGCGCCTGTTCGGTGCGCCACCCGGATATGTGGGCTATGAAGAAGGCGGTCAATTGACCGAAGCGGTGCGCCGCCGACCCTACCGGGTGATCCTGTTCGATGAGATCGAGAAAGCCCACCCGGAAGTCTGGAACGCGCTGCTGCAGATCCTGGATGACGGGCGCCTGACGGATGGTCAGGGCAACGTGGTCGACTTCCGCAACACCGTGCTGATCATGACCTCCAACCTGGGCACCGAGTACGTCCGCAAGGGCGGTACACTGGGTTTCCTGCAACCGACTGCCAATGATGATGACCGCGAAACACACAGCAAGATCGAGAAGGCGCTCAAGAGCACATTCCGCCCCGAATTCATCAACCGTGTGGATGAGATCATCCTGTTCTCCCCGCTCAGCGTGGAGGAGATGGAAAAGATCGTAGACCTGCAATTGAAGGAGATCCAGGAACGCCTGGATGAGCATGGCGTGCACGTGGTTTTGACCGAACCAGCCCGCAAGTGGCTGGCAAAGACCGGTTACGACCCGGCGTTTGGTGCGCGTCCACTTCAGCGTGCCCTGCAGAAATACGTGGAGAGTCCGCTATCCGTCAAATTGCTGGGCGGCGAGATCAGCAGCGGCTCTTCCGTCACGGTCGTCCCGAATGAAGCCGGGGATGGGTTGGAATTCAAGACCAAGCACTCCAAAAAGGCAATTGTGCCGGCAGAAGTCCCGGTCAGCGATTGAATCAATTTCCCAATCGATAATCTCTATTTTAGGGCAACGCACCCAATCGGGTGCGTTGTTTGTTTAACCTTCCCGGATAATATCCCCCTGTATTTGTGACAAAAAGCACTTGAGTATAATTGTGCTAAATAGCACAATAAGAATGGAAAACTTGTAACCCGCCAGGGAGATATTTTCATATGTAAAAAGGAAAGGAGATCATTCATGTCTTCGAATGTCGATCCGCCGAATAACAGTACACCACGCGTGGGTGTTTATATCTGTCATTGTGGGACCAACATTGCCGGCGTTGTGGATGTCGAACGTGTGGCGGTTTATGCCTTAAAGCTGGAAAATGTGAAGGTCGCCCGTCATTATGCCTACATGTGCTCCGACCCGGGGCAGGCGCTCATCCAGGATGATATTCAACGCGAAGGTCTGGACCGGGTGGTGGTGGCATCCTGCTCGCCTCTCATGCATGAAACGACATTCCGACTGGCTTGCTCTGAAGCCGGCTTGAACCCATTCCTGTTCCAGATGACCAACATCCGTGAGCACTGTTCATGGGTGTCGGAAGACCACGAACAAGCCACCCAGAAGGCCGAAGCCCTGGTCAACGCCGCCGTGCATCGAGTCCAGTATCATGCCCCGCTCGAAATGCGCCAGGCGAATGTCAAACAGTCCACCCTGGTGGTGGGAGCGGGTATCGCCGGCATCGAAGCGGCTTTGCGCCTGGCGGACTCGGGCAAGCATGTCTACCTGGTGGAAAGGGAACCTTCAATCGGCGGGCACATGTCCAGGTTGTACAAGACCTTTCCCACCCTCGACTGCGCGGCTTGAATTCTCACCCCAAAAATGGTGTCCGTTGGACGCCACCCAAACATCACCCTGCTGAGCTACAGCGAGGTTGAAAGGGTTTCCGGGTACGTGGGAAATTTTATCGTCACCATCCGCAGAAAAGCCCGCTATGTGAATGAAGAACTCTGCACCGGCTGCGGTACCTGCATTGAAAAATGCCCGTGGAAGAAGATCCCCTCGGAATTTGACCTGGGCTTGGGCAACCGCCCGGCGATCTACTTCCCGTTTGCCCAGGCAGTGCCGCGCGTCCCGGTGATCGACAAGATCAATTGCGCCTACTTTAAATCCGGCAAGTGCCGCGCTTGTGAAAAATTCTGCGTCCGCTCAGCCATCGACTTTGAACAAGTGGAACAGAGCATCCAGGTGGAAGCCGGAACCATCATCCTCGCCACCGGGTTCAAGGATTACGATCCTACCGGATCGCCACAATATGGATATGGCACCCTGCCCAATGTCCTGACGGGTATGGAGATGGAAAGGTTGATCAACACCGGCGGACCGACCATCGGCGAGGTCCGGCTCAAGGATGGGACTGTCCCCAAAAAGGTCGCCATCCTGCACTGCGTCGGCAGCCGCGGCGATAAAAACGAATATTGTTCGCGGGTGTGCTGCATGTACTCGCTCAAACTGGCTCAATTGGTCCGTGATTACGTTGGTGCCGAGGTGGTGGAATATTACCGGGACATGCGCACCTTCGGCAAGGATTATGAATTGTTCTACGAACGTGTCAAACTACATGGGGTCGAATTCCTGCGCTATGACAAGAATATCCAGGTCAGCCAGCAGGACGATAAATTGAAGGTTTCCATCATCGATGTATACACCGGCAAACCGGTCGACACGCTGGTGGATATGGTCGTCCTGAGCACGGGCATGGAGCCCCAGTCCGACCAGCATGCCACCGGCACCATCTTTGGCGTCAGCCGCAGTCCTGACGGGTTCTTCATCGAAAAACACCCCAAGCTGGCTCCTGTCGAGACCACCACGGACGGGGTTTTCCTGGCGGGTACCTGCCAGGGACCAAAGGACATTCCAGACAGCGTGGCACAGGGCGGTGCCGCGGCCGCCGCGGCATTATCCCTGATGGATGCCGGACGGGTCTGGCTCGAACCGTATTCCACCCATGTCAATGCCTCGGCTTGTGGTGGCTGCCGTACCTGCGAGGGTCTGTGCCCGTTCACCGCCATCGAAATGATCGACGACAATGGCAGGCAGGTGGCAAATATCAATGAGATCCTTTGCAAAGGCTGTGGTGTTTGTGCTGCTGCCTGCCCGGCGGGAGCCATCACGCAGCGCGGCTTCACCCAGGAACAGATCCTGGCTGAGATCGAAGGCATCCTTTGCCTGGCATAAAAGGAGAAGCGCCTAATGGACATGGAGGTTCTGAGTGAATAGGAGCAGGATCAAGACCGGAGTATACATCTGTCATTGCGGCACCAATATCGCCAACACGGTCGACGTGGAGGATGTTGCCGGATATGCCAGTAAATTGGACGATGTGGTGCTTGCCCGCGATTACGAATACATGTGTTCGGATCCCGGGCAGGACCTGATCAAGCATGATATCCTTGAACATGGACTCAACCGGGTGGTGGTGGCTTCCTGTTCACCCTTGATGCACGAGGTCACCTTCCGCAAGGCTTGCGACCAGGCGGGGTTAAATCCGTTCTTCTTCCAGATGGCAAATATCCGCGAGCATTGCTCGTGGGTCATCCCTGATCGGATCCAGGCGACCGGGAAAGCCAAAAGCCTGGTTGCCGCCGCGGTACATCGTGTCCATTACCACGATCCGTTGAATATGCGGGCAGTTGACATGAACCCGTCAGCATTGGTGCTGGGAGGTGGGATCTCGGGTATAGAAGCTGCCCTGAGGCTGGCGGATGCAGGCAAGCAGGTCTACCTGGTGGAGCGCGAATCCTCCATCGGCGGACACATGGCACAGCTCTACAAGACCTTTCCAACACTCGACTGCGCAGCTTGAATACTTACACCGAAAATGGTGTCCGTGGGACGCCACCCGAACATAAAATTGCTCAGCTACAGTGAGATCGAATCCGTGACCGGTTATGTTGGCAATTACAACGTCCGCATAAAGGTCAAACCCCGCTATGTGGATGAATCTAAATGCACGGGCTGTGGCAACTGCGCCGAGGTCTGCCCGATCGAGGTCAGCAACGCCTTTGACCTGGGATTGAGCACCCATAAAGCGACCTACCGGTTTTCAGCACAATCCGTACCCGGTGCCTATGTGATCGAAAAGAAGGGCATCGCACCCTGTCGGAATGCCTGTCCGGCTGATCAGCGCGCCCAGGGGTATATCGCCCTGATCGCCAGGAAAAGATATGCGGATGCTTACTGGGCGATCCGTCGCGAGCATCCCTTCCCTTCGGTTTGCGGAAGGGTGTGCAACCACCGCTGTGAGGACGCCTGCTCACGCGGCAGGGTGGACGAACCGGTCAATATCATGGCGTTGAAACGCTTTGTCGCGGATTGGGCATTCGCACACCAGGCTGAATTACCCAACCTGCGCGACAAGTCTCTGACCGGTACCCCGTTCGTTCACCAGCCCAATCCCACCGGGAAGAAAGTCGCCATCATCGGAGCAGGTCCTGCAGGTCTGACCGCCGGGTTGGACCTGGTCCGCCTGGGGCACCAGGTGACGATCTTTGACTCCCTGCCGGTGGCAGGCGGCATGATGCGGGTTGGCATACCTGCCCACCGCCTGCCAACCGAAATGTTGGATTGGGAGATCGATCAGATCGTCCGTGAAGGCATCGACCTTCGCCTCAACACTTGGGTGGATGATGTCCCCGGTTTGCTGGAAAACAGTTCAGCCGGTCTGGGAGGCCCTTATCATTCAGTTCTGATCGCCACTGGGGCGCATTCCGCAAAAAAGTTACCCATCCGCGATTGCAACCACCCGGATAACTGGCTCAGCCTGGATGTATTGCGCAAAGCCAGTCTGGGTGAAAAGATGAACCTGGCTGGAAAGAAAGTGGTCGTTCTGGGGGGAGGCAATGTCGCGCTGGACACCTCCCGCACCGTTCTGCGTCTGGGAGCACAAGAGGTGCGCATGGCGTGCCTGGAGCCGCGCGGTGAGATGCCCGGTTTCGAATGGGAGGTCTCGGTTGCTGAACAGGAGGGCATCCAGGTCTGCCCGGGACGCACCTTCAAGGAGATCATCGTAAAAAGGAACAAGATCACTGGCGTGAAATGCGCCGAGATCGAATTTCATGGTTTTAAACACGGCAAACCGGATCTTCGCGAAATTCCAGGCACAAGTCACATCCTGCCAGCTGACATCGTCATCTGGGCGATCGGGCAGGCACCCAATTTCTCATTCCTTCCGGAGGATGGCAGCATTAACACCCGCTTCCCGGTCGGTGTTCAGAGCGATGTAGACATGATGACCACCATGAAAGGTGTTTTTGTGGCTGGTGATGTCCATCGGGGTGTGACCTTCTTCGTAGTGGATGCCATTGGTGAAGGGCACAAAGCTGCACGCAGCATCGATCGATTCATGCGCGGAAAATTGGGTTTGCAGGAGCCGCACCGTTTGCCAGCGGTTGAACTCAGCCCGGATGAACTCGAGTCCAAATTCAAACTGGGCGAAGCCTCCCGGGCTCTTCGCGTACCCATTAAGAGCATCCCTTTACAGGAACGGGTACACAATTTCCGTGAAGTGGACCTGACCCTGACCGAAGAAGAAGCCCTGGCGGAAGCCCGGCGCTGCCTGCATTGCGGCATCTGTTCAGAATGCCTGGAATGTGTATCAGCCTGCGAACGCGGTGCCATCGATCACAACATGACCGAAAAGTCACTTGACCTGACTGTTGGTACGATGATCCTGGCAACAGGTTTCAAGGATTTTGACCCGCGCCAGGCGCCTGAATTTGGCTATGGAAAATATGAAAATGTATTGACCGCCATGGAATTCGAACGCTTGATCAATTCCAGCGGACCGACAGGCGGGAAGGTGCTCCTGAAAAATGGCAAAGCACCCCGTTCGGTGGCAGTCCTGCATTGCATTGGCAGCCGGGACAAGAAATACCACGAATATTGCTCGCGGGCGTGCTGCATGTACTCGCTCAAATTATCCCAGCTCGTGCATGATTACATGGGTGCGGAAGTCCATGAGATCTACCGCGATATGCGCTCCTTTGGCAAGGGTTATGAAGAGTTCTACAACCGCAGTGAGCGGATGGGCATCCATTTTTACCACGGGCGGGTCACTCAGGTTAAAAAGAAGGGCAGGAACCTGCTGGTGAGTTGGGATGAATCCTTTTTCAACCAGCCGGATCACGTCGAAGTTGACATGGTCATCCTGGCAACCGGTTTTGAACCGCAGGCGGATACCGCCCGGGTCGCCGCCACTTTTGGTGTCAGCCGCAGCCGGGACGGATTCTTCCTGGAACGCCATCCCAAGCTGGCTCCGGTCGAGACCACCTGCGAAGGGATCTTCCTGGCTGGAGCCTGCCAGGCTCCAAAGGATATCCCGGACAGTGTTGCCCAGGCTGGAGGCGCTGCGGCTGCCGCTCTTTCCTTGATCGATCAACATACCATCGCCCTTGACCCGGTCATTGCCCAGGTCAATTCGAACTTGTGCACGGGCTGCGCCATGTGTGCGGGTGCCTGCCCTTACCTGGCGATCACCCTGAAGGATCGTAAGGCGAATATTAACGGGTATCTGTGCAAAGGCTGTGGAACATGTGCGGCCACCTGTCCTAACAAGGCTGTTTCATTGATCCATTATGATGACCGACAACTCGTGAATGAATTGTTGGGGCTTCTTTTACCAGAAATTTCAAACCTGCAGGCAGGTTCACCGGGAGGTGATATTTAATTTATGAATCGCTCAAAGATCAAGACCGGAGTGTATATATGTCACTGTGGTACGAATATCGCCGCAACCGTGGACGTGGTGGACGTGGCAAAATTTGCGGGTGATCTGCCAGGTGTGGCTGTGGCAAGGGATTACACTTATATGTGCTCCGATCCGGGTCAGGAGTTGATCAAAAAGGATATCCGGGATCTTGGCTTGAACCGGGTGGTGGTCGCTTCCTGCACCCCTCTGATGCATGAACCAACCTTCCGCCGAGCCTGCTCTGAAGCCGGCTTGAATCCATTCTTCTTCCAAATGGCGAACATCCGTGAGCATTGTTCCTGGGTGATAAGCGACCGCCCCTCTGCCACCAACAAAGCCAAGAGCCTGGTGGCGGCTGCAGTCCAGCGTGTCCATTACCACAACCCGCTCGATATGCGGGATGTAAAAATGGAGCAATCTGCGTTGATAGTTGGTGGAGGCATCGCCGGCATCGAAGCTGCCCTTAAGCTGGCGGATGCAGGCAAGCAGGTCTACCTGGTGGAACGCGAATCTTCCATCGGTGGACACATGGCTCAGCTCTATAAGACCTTCCCAACTCTTGATTGTGCGGCTTGAATACTTACACCCAAGATGGTGTCCGTTGGACGCCACGAAAACATCAAGCTGCTGAGCTACAGCCAGGTCGAATCGGTTTCAGGTTATGTAGGGAACTTTAAGATCAAGGTGCACCGCAAGGCGCGCTATGTGGATGAATCCAAATGCACCGGCTGTGGCAAATGTGCCGAGGTCTGCCCGGTCGACCTTGCCAACCCTTTTGAACGTGGCCTGGTCTCACGCAAGGCAGCCTACCGCTTCTCCGCTCAATCTGTTCCCGGAGCGTTTGTGATTGACAAGAAAGGCATTGCTCCCTGCCGCGCCGCCTGCCCGATCGAGCAGCGCGCTCAAGGGTATATTGCCCTGATCCGCCAAAAACGGTATGCAGATGCCTATTGGGCGATCCGCCGCGAACACCCGTTCCCCTCGGTCTGCGGGCGGGTGTGCAACAAGCGCTGCGAGGAACAATGCAGCCGCGGACAATTCGATGAACCGGTCAGCATCATGCGCCTGAAACGATTCGTGACCGATTGGGCTTATGAACATCGTCTCGATCTCGACAAGATGGTCGATAAATCCACGGTCGGTACGCCTTTTCATGAGAAACACTCCCCGTCTGGTAAAAAGGTGGCAGTCATCGGTGCCGGACCTGCCGGTCTGACCGCCGGGCTGGACCTGGTGCGCCTGGGGCACGCGGTTACGGTCTTTGACGCCCTGCCGGTGGCAGGCGGTATGATGCGCGTGGGCATCCCACCCCACCGCCTGCCTTACGAGTACCTGGACTGGGAGATACAGCAGATCCTGGACGAGGGAGTGGAGTTGAAGTTGAACACTTGGGTGGATGACATCCCCGGGTTGCTGAAAACGGGTTACCAGGCAGTTGTCATCGCCACCGGTGCCCATAAAGCCTCCAAGCTGATGATTCCCGGTGCTGAGCACCCGGATAACTGGATAAGCCTGGAACTTTTGCGCCGGGCTTGCCTCGGTGAAAAGTTGGATCTCAGCAGACGAGTTATTATTGTGATCGGAGCCGGGGATGTGGCTCTGGATTCAGCCCGTACAGCCATTCGTATGGGCAGCCCGAATGTGAAGATTGTCTGCCGTGGAATGCGAGCTTCTGAGAACGAGTTGGTCGAATCCGATGCGGAAGGTATTCAGATCATCCGCAACCGGGTTTTCAAAGAAGTGGTCGTCATGCATAACAAGATCATTGGCGTGCTCTGCCTGGAAGCACTTGTGGGGGAAATCGTAAATGGCAAACGCCAGGTGCAGGAAATTCCAGACACAGAACACATCATTCCAGGAAACCTGATCATCTGGGCAGTGGGTCAATGGCCTGATTTCAACTTCCTGCCTCGGGATGGCAGTATTGCCACACGCTACCCGGATGGATTGTGGGCGGACAATGAATTGATGACCACCCTGCCCGGTGTTTTTGTTGCTGGGGATGTGCGCGGTGGCATGACCACCTTCGTTGTGGACGCTGTCAGCGAGGGACATCACATTGCCCGCGCCATCGACCGCTACCTGCACCTGCCGCTGGGTGGTACGCCTGAGCCTGCTCACTTGCCGGTCGCCAGGTTGGATAAGAAAGAAGTGGAAGATCTCATTCAGCAGGGTCTGGCTTCCAATGCGCCCAGATCGGTCGCCCCCACCTTGCCGGTCGCCGAGCGGGTCAATAATTTTCGGGAGGTCGACCTGCCCATGACCGAGGCGGAAGCCCTGGATGAGGCTGAGCGGTGTTTGAACTGTGGAGCTTGCTCAGAATGCCTGGAATGCCAGTTGGCTTGCGAGCGCGGCGCTATCGACCATGCCATGCAGGATGAGAACCTTGACCTGACGGTCGGGACGATCATTCTCGCCACCGGTTTCAAGGATTTCGATCCCTCCACGGCAGTCGAATTTGGCAAAGGGAAATTACCCAATGTCCTGACTGCAATGGAATTTGAACGCCTGGTCAATTCCAGCGGTCCGACCACCGGTAAAGTCCTGATGAAAAATGGACAACCGCCGGCATCCGTGGCAGTCATCCACTGCGTTGGCAGCCGCGACGCCCGTTACCACGAATATTGTTCGCGTGCCTGCTGCATGTATTCACTGAAACTCTCGCAACTCGTCCATGATTATGTCGGCGCCGAGGTGCACGAAATTTACCGGGATATGCGTTCCTTTGGCAAGGGTTACGAGGAATTCTACAACCGCACCGAACGCATGGGTGTCCATTTTTATCATGGTCATGTTCGCAAGATCCAGAAAAAAGGAAAGAAGCTGATCGTCAAATGGGATGAAGCCTTTTATAACCAGCCCGATCACGTGGAAGTGGACATGGTCATCCTGGCGACCGGGTTTGAGCCACAGTCGGATGCTGCCCAGGTGGCGGGTATGTTTGGCATCAGCCGCAGTGGCAGCGGTTTCTTCCAGGAACGGCATCCCAAGCTGGCTCCGGTGGAAACCGTCAGCCAGGGCATCTACCTGGCTGGCGCATGCCAGGCTCCAAAGGATATCCCCGACAGTGTTGCCCAGGCCGGCGCGGCTGCGGCTGCGGCGCTTTCCTTGATCGACCAGGGCAATATCGCCCTGGACCCGGTCATCGCTGTGGTCAACAAGGTGTTGTGCGCCGGATGTGGTTTGTGTGAGAAAGCCTGCCCTTACAGCAGCATCCACGTGGAGAACCGCACTTCCGTGGTGAACAGTTATCTATGCAAGGGTTGCGGCACATGCTCGGCAGCCTGCCGGAATAAAGCCATCACGCTCATCCATTTTGATGACCGGCAGATGGTGAATGAACTGGCTGGATTGCTTTCAGTTGATGGACCCGTGTGCGTTTAGGAGGTGGTATTGTGCCGTTTGAACCGAGAATAGTCGCCTTTTTATGCACCTGGTGCTCCTACACAGGCGCAGACACGGCAGGCATCGCCCGTCAGAAATCGCCAGCCAACCTGCGCGCCATTCGCGTTCCTTGTTCCGGGCGTGTCTCCCCGGAGCTGGTCATGCGCGCTTTTGACCAGGGTGCAGACGGGGTGCTGGTGCTGGGCTGCCATATCGGGGAATGCCATTATGACACCGGCAATCATCGCACTGCCAAGCGCATACCCCTTTTGCGTGAATTAATGGGATTTGTCGGTCTGGAGCCTGGTCGCTTGCAGCTGGACTGGGTCTCTGCCTCGGAAGGGGAGCGCTTCTCCCGAATAGCCAATGAGTTCGTGGAGAATGTGCGCGCCCTCGGACCTGTCCAGTGGCGGGTTTCGCGCGAACGCCAGGTCGATATCAGCCGGCAATTGCAATCCATCCGCGCTGCCACTCCCTACCAATTGAATGACTGTACATCCCGGACGGATGCCATCCGCCAAAAAGCACGAGAGCTGCTCTCAAGCGGACAGGTCGAATGTGTCATCGGGTATGAGGTCGGTCCGCGCGGCAAGACCCGCCCGGCATTCATATACGAGGCAGAGAATGTCGATCGGCTGGTGTGGAACCCGGATTGTGTCTATAACCTGACGACCTACCTGGATGTGAAACTGCGTCCTCCCAAGATCAAGGAGTTGAAACCGGTCGGGATCGTGGTCAAACCATGCGACAGTCGGGCTTTGAATGTCCAGCTGGCGGAAAAGCAATTCGACCGTGAGATGGTGCACATCATCGGTGTGACCTGTGAAGGTGTGCGCAATTTCAAAGGCAACCTGCGCGGTCGCTGTGAACAATGTGAACATGCCAACCCCGTTGTTTATGACACCCTGATCGGCAAGCCGGTGGAACATCATCCGGTTCCGGAAAACCCGGCATTGGCGGAGATCGCCAAACTGTCGCCGCCAGAGCGCATGGAGTACTGGCTCAGCCAGTTCGACCGCTGCATCCGTTGTTATGCCTGCCGCCAGGGCTGCCCGGTCTGCACCTGCCCGACCTGTTTATATGAAAGGGACGACTCGTTGTGGGTGGGTATGGGCGTCCGCATGAACGAGAAACGCGCCTTCCACCTGGGCCGGGCTTACCACATCGCCGGTCGCTGCGTCGGTTGTAACGAATGCGAACGGGTCTGCCCGATGGATATCCCCATCAGCCTGTTGAACATGAAACTGGCACAGGAAATGAAGTTGAATTTCAATCATGTGGCGGGAATTGAACAGGTCCTGTCCCCCATTGTCACAGTCTTGGCTGGTGAATACAAGGAAGGGTGATATGAAACACATCTCGCATGATGAACTTCAGCGCTGGCTGGATCTCCTGGCTGGAGAGAACACACTGATCGCCCCTAAGGATGTCTCCGGAGTCCTTCTATATCGTCCGGTGGGGAACAGCCGGGAGATCGCCTGGGGTTTCACCCGACCGCAAATGTCCATCAAGAACGCTTTCTTTCCCATCACCGATGAGCTTTTTTCCATCAGTAAACAAGGTGGTCAATTGCAGGTGCAGGAGACCCTGCCGCAGGGGAAACAGGTCATCTTTGGGGCGCGTCCGTGTGACGCCCACGGCATTCAGATCCTGGATGCGGTCTTCATCAATAAGCAACCGGTTGATCCATATTATGCCACGCGCCGGGAAAACAGCACCTTGATCGGGCTGGCATGCCGCGAGATCCACTCTTCGTGCTTCTGCACTAGCGTGGGTGGCTCCCCCGACGATGCCTCCCGCATGGATGTCATGCTGTATGAGATGGAAAATGGCTATGCCATTGAAACCATCACTCCCAAAGGCGAAGAATTGGTTTCCTCAATTCAGCATTCCACAGATGAGATTGAAAAACCGATCTATCATTACCCGGACCACCAGTTCCCCGATCCAGGGTCGGTCAAATGGGCTGCCCATTTCAGCGATGATTACTGGCAAGCGCTTTCAGACCGCTGTCTGAGCTGCCGGGTGTGCGCCTATGTTTGCCCGACCTGCCGCTGCTTCATCACCCGGGATGAACCGGGAGAGACAACCGGTCAATATGAAAGGATCCGCTGCTGGGATTCCTGTAATGGCGCCAACTACCGCATGGTGGCTGGCGGGCACCGACCCCGCTCGGAGAAAAGCGAACGTCTGCGCAACCGCTTCCTGTGCAAATTCTATTACTATGCCTCGCAATATTCCCTGGCTGAGACATCCTCCTGCACCGGCTGCGGGCGCTGCGTGGATGCGTGTCCGGTCAACGTGGATATTACCGAGGTCCTCAATGATTTTGGGAGGTTGGAATGACACCCTCTGCTTCCAATCCCATGCTGCCCTTCCTGGGCACCCTGGTCGAGGTGCACGACCTCGCCAGCGAGATCAAGATCTTCCGCGTCCAGATGCAGGATGGCGGCAGTGAAGCTTTTGCCGATTGCAAACCCGGGCAGTTCGCCTTTGTCTCCTCATTTGGCTTGGGTGAAGCCCCCTTCGGCATTGCCAACACCCCGCAACGCGGACCGTATGTGGATTTTGCCATTAACCGGCTTGGCTCGGTCACGACCGGCTTGCACGAACTGGGGGAGGGTGATCTGGTCGGTGTGCGCGGACCGATGGGCAACGCCTTCCCGATGGAGCAGTTCAAAGGCAAAAACCTGGTCGTCCTGGGGGGTGGCATTGGCGGAGCTCCCCTGCGACCGGTCATCCAGTACGTGCTCGATCACCGTTCGGATTATGGCAACCTGACCATCCTGTGGGCTGCCCGCCACCCCAGCCTGCTGGTCTTTACCGATGAATATGCGGAATGGAAGGCTGCACCTTCTACCAGCCTGCACCTGACGGTCGACCAGCCCGATGAAAAATGGGATCACAATGTCGGGTTGATCACCGAACTGCTGGATAAGGTGGCTCCCAAACCGGACAACGCGGTCACCATCACCTGCGGCCCGCCTATCATGATCTATTATGTCAGCCGGCGTTTGGCGGAGATGGGTTTCTCCCCTGAAAATAATTATGTCACCCTCGAGGCGCGCATGCATTGCGGGCTCGGTAAATGCGGACGCTGTAACCTGGGCGAGAAACTGATCTGTGTGGATGGTCCGGTCTTCAACATGGCGGAGGTTTTGGATCTGAAAGAGACCTTCCTGTAAGCCGGTTTGTTCTTTATAATAACGCCTTGCAGTCCATTACATTCTGTAAGGCGTTTTTTATTTAACCATGAAACCATCCGTGATTATTCTCATCGTTATTTTGGTGTGCATCCTGGCAATTTTTTGCCTCTGCCTGGTCGGGTTGGGTGCCGGTTCCGTTTTTTGGATCCGAAATGGCAACCAGATCCTGACCATGATCCCCCCCGATATCTTCGTACCCACCCCCGCGGTTGTCGTAAATCGGCCTCCAATCGAGGCTGTCCCAACCGATACTGTGGTTGTTTTGAAAAATACGATCATCCCTCTGAACGACCTGCCGGCTGACGCCTGCCGTTTGCTGGCGATATGTGACATCCCCGCCACGATGGCTCCACCTGCCACACCTCTTCAGGTCGGTGACCAGGCTTCCTTCTGGGTCAGCAACATGGATACGAATGAAAATACCCGGGTCACCGCCAGTCTCTGGTCGATTGCCCCTCACGTCTATTTTTGGGTGCAGGAAGGGGTTGAATTCAAGCAAAAGGATGCGGATGCGCTGACCGGCACCTTTGAGGACAAGATCTATCCGACCACACGGGAATTCTTCGGCAGTGAATGGACTCCCGGTGTGGATGGGGATCCTCACATCTATATTCTGTATGCCTCCGGCTTGGGAAATTCCATCGCAGGCTATTTCTCATCTGTGGATGAGTATAACCCGCTGGTGCATGAATACTCCAATGCCCATGAGATGTTCATTTTCAACGCCGATAACAGCCCCCTGGACGATCCTTTCACTTACGGGGTCCTGGCGCATGAATTCCAGCATATGGTCCAGTGGAACGTAGACCGCGATGAATCCTCCTGGCTGAATGAAGGTTTCTCGGAATTATCTTCCTTCCTCAATGGCTATGACACCGGTGGATTTGACAGTCTGTATTCCCTCAACACCGATCTGCAGTTGAATAATTGGCCGGATGCCCGCAATGCCACCTCCGCCCATTACGGGGCGGGTTTCCTGTTCACAACCTACTTCCTGGATCGTTTTGGGGAACAGGACACCCGCCTGCTGGTTGCTGACCCGCTGAATGGGCTGGAAAGTGTGGACGACACTCTGCAGAAGATCAACGCCACCGATCCTCTTTCAGGTGCAGAGATCCGGGCAGATGACCTCTTCATGGATTGGGCTGTCACCAATTACCTCAAGGATGGCTCAGTGGCGGATGGACGTTATACCTATCACAACTATCCCTCCGCTCCCCATGCGAATGCGACCGAACGGATTTCCAATTGCCCGCAAACCCTGGCTTTGCGTTCGGTGCATCAATATGGCGTGGACACGATCCGCATCACCTGCCCGGGGGATCACACCCTGCATTTTGAGGGTTCGACCGTGACCCAATTGCTTTCTGAAGATCCCTATTCCGGCAAGTACGCCTTCTGGTCGAACCGCGGGGACGAATCGGATATGACTCTCACGCGTGAGTTTGATCTGATGGGGGTCAGTTCACCTGTGACCATGACCTACCAGGTCTGGTATGATATTGAACAGGATTTCGATTATGTGTATGTCGAGGCTTCCACGGACGGAAAGGACTGGCGGATCCTGCCAACACCATCTGGCACCATCCAAGACCTGTCCGGGAACAGTTTTGGCTGGGGATATAATGGGAGCTCCAATGGCTGGATCCAGGAGAGCATCGATCTCTCCCAGTATGCCGGACAAAAAGTGACCGTTCGTTTTGAATATATCACCGATGCGGCAGTGACCTCTGAGGGTTTTATGCTGGATGACATTTCCATCCCTGCCATCGGATATTTTACTGATTTTGAGACGGATGATGGTAGCTGGCAGCCGAACGGTTTCGCCCGCATCCAGAACTCCTTACCACAGACCTTTCGCCTGTCGTTGATCCTGAAAGGCAGCACCACCACCGTCCAGAACATCGCATTGAGCCCCGACCAGACCGCGGATATCCCGTTGAAGATCGGCGGGGATGTTCGTGAGGCTGTCCTGGTGGTGACGGGTACCGATCGCTTCACCAACAGGGTCACTTCCTACCAGTTTGAGGTCCGTTGACCGTGCCGGATGTTTTGTTGTAGAAAGAGGATCAATATCATAAATCCCAGGCTCCGTTTCCTTATTTATGCCATTATTGGTCTCATCTTTGGTGTGATCGACTGGTTCTACCTGGACTGGTTGGCGCACATCTCTTGGGGCAGTCTGGGGGAATCCGTACTGGTTGTCCCCATCATTATTGCCATGAATTACGGCATCTGGCTTGTTCCCATCCTGCCATTGGAATTCTATGAAGCCAGGAATTCAGAAAAAAGTATTTTCCCCATGTTCGCTGGCATATTGACCTGGTCATGTGCCATATTCAGCTATTATGGTTATTATGCGGTCCTGCTGTCTTTGGGAAAATTAATTAATCTCGAAAACCTCAATATTATTGGGGAAAAAAATGAAGCGTTCTGGCATGAATACTGGCGTATGTTCGACCGGATCATCACCGGTCAATTCCTTGAATGGATCCTTATTGCCATCATTGGTGGAGCCGTCACAGGTGCGCTTACCTTCTGGTTCTTCCATAAAATTAAACCGGACCGTAAAATGAATAGTATGGTTAACTAATAGGAGATCGCCATTTCCAGGCAAGCACATCCTGATCAGGATGTCCCAAGCCTTGAATGAGAGGTCATGAAGAAAGGAGAAAAAATGCCAACCACACCCAATGCCACCGTTCTACCCGTCAATGCTTTGATCAATTACCAGGAGGGTTCCGTTGTCAGCCGTGTGATCCTGAAGTCCGAAGCCGGGAATGTGACCCTGTTCGCTTTCGATATGGGTCAGGAACTCAGCGAACACAGCGCCCCATATGATGCCTTGGTGCATATCCTGGACGGACAGGTGGAGGTCAGGATATCGGGCAAGCCGTATCAGTTGAAGGGCGGGGAAGCTATCATCATGCCCGCCAACGAACCGCATGCCCTTAAGGCGGTAAGCAAGTTCATGATGCTGTTGACCATGATCAAGGCTTAAACTGCGTCGGGGCTGCTAGCATGTCCAATTTTGTCATGCTGAGCAACGCGAAGCATCTCCTGATTAATGAGGAGACCCTCTCCTGCACCTGCATGCAAGTGTCGCTCACTTGCACCGCACTGCGTTCCCTGGCACCACCCGCCAGGGTAGGTGTGGTGCAGTGCAGGTGTTGCTCACACCGTCCCGGTGTCCTTCGGGAGGGTGACACCTTTCTTTTGGGACAACCCCGACGAGATTTGCTTTCTGTTACACCAAAGCGTTTTCCAGGGTCTGCTTGATATGGGTAAAGATAATACTGAGCGGCATGTGCCTGGGGCAGGACTGTTCACACATCCCGCACCCAGCGCAGTCCACCAGCCAGTTGACCACATCCTGTCGTTCAAATCGACCGTCCCCGGTGCGGCGCGGGTGATCCACACTACAGATCGGGCAGGCATCCATACAAGACTGGCAGCTGCCGCAATCCTCGAATTGGTCCAGCAGCACGTCCACATTGGCGGGCAGTACTTCCGCCAGACCGGAAAGGACACGCTCGCGTGTATCCGTGTGCCTTTCCACCAGCTTGGAAAGCATCACCTCGCGCCGGTTGCTCAGCGCCGGGTCGGCTTTCCGGATGTTAATTTGTGACCAATCGAGCAGGTCAGCCCTGCCGTCCACCAGGATGGACTGCCGTACGGGCAGACCCAACACCCCCAGGTTGATGTCTGCGCTCCCGGCACCCGGGGAAACGCACATCTGGCAGGCTGCCCGGTAGCGGTAGGCAGAGATGCCGCCCTGCGGGGCAAACTGCAGGGCTTCCTTGGTCAGGCTGGCATCCGAGCCCTTGCGCGCTGAGCGCCATTCGAATTCGTCATCCGGGAAGGTGCCCAGGCAGTCCACACAGATGGTGAGTAATTGCCCGGGTCGGATGGCTTTGCGCTCGATCACTTCATTGAGCGCCCGCAGTTCACATGGACGCAGCAGGATGCCCAGCCGGGTAGCCGGACGCGCTCCGAGCAGCGGAGGTACCAGCCCGGCAATGTTCATTAACATCAGCGGCTGGAAAGGGTTGATATCCCCCAGGTCGGCGGGCTGCTCCACCAGACGCACTTCATTCCTTTGCGGGGAGGGCAGGATCATGCCCTGCAAACCTGCCGCCTGCCAGACATCCTTAACAAAATGGTTGACCGCTCCAAGCGGGTCGCCTTTGGTCGATAAGACCCATTGTGTTGTCATATTCACCTAATCCAATCCTTGCGCCAGGATCTCCGCAAGATCCATGATCTTGATCTCGTCCCCGATGCCTTTGGAGCGCACGGCGTCATCGAACATCAGCAGGCAATACGGGCAAGCCGTGGCAACCACATCCGCCTTTGCATCCAGCGCATCCTGCAGTCGGCGATGGTTGATGCGCGTGCTGGCATCTGTCTCCATCCACATGCCTCCTCCCCCGCCCCCGCAGCAAAAACTGTTTTCCTTCTGGCGCCTCATCTGAACCCGCCGAACACCGGTGGCATCCAGCAATTTGCGTGGGGCAGAATAGATTTCGTTGTAACGTCCCAGGTAGCACGAATCGTGGAAGGTCAGGCGTCCATCCATTTTTGGTTCCCCCAATACCGCAAGATCCATGCCCGCCAGGTATTCGCTATAATGCTGGACGGTGAAGTTGCCGCCCATCTGCGGATATTCGTTCTTCAGTGTGTTGAAACAGTGCGGGCAGGCGGTCACGATACGGTTGAACTTGACCTTGCCAAAGGTCTCGATATTCTGTTTGGCGAATTCCTGGAAAATATATTCATGTCCCATCCGCCGGGCGGTCTCACCACAACACATCTCGTCGAAGCCCAGAACGGTGAAATCCACATTCAGTTTCTTTAATACCTTCACAAAAGCCCTGGTCACCTTCTTGTTGCGCTCATCAAAGGCTGCCGCGCAGCCGGTGAAGAGCAGCACATCCGTCGTTTCACCGGGTGCCAGCTCGCGGACATTCAGACCATCCGCCCAGCTCATGCGGTTTTCGGGGGGCATACCCCACGGGTTGCCCTGCCGTTCCAGGTTGCGCATGGTGTCACCCACTGACTTGGGCATTTTGCCGGTTGTCAGAAGCTGGTAACGGCGCAGGTCAACGATCTCGTCCATCGGGCGGATGAAAGCCGGGCACTTCACCGTGCAGGCACCGCAGGTGGTGCAGTACCAGGGGTAGGCATCCGAAACTGTTCCCGGGGTCAGCTCGCTGTCCGGGCTCTGCTCGCTGTACACCAGACCCGCCAGCATGGACTTGCGCAGGTCCTGTATCAGGGTGCGCGGTGAGTAGGGCATGCCGCTGGCATTTGCCGGGCAGGCTTCCTCGCAGCGCCCGCAACGCAGGCAGGCATCAAAGGACAGCAATTGTTGGGAGGTGAAATCCGTGATCTTGCCGACACCCAGCAGCTCGGTGGTCTCGATGTCTTCGATCTTTTCAAGTTCACCGACCTGCCGCCGGGTGCGGAACAGGATGTTGAGCGGGGTGTTGACCAGGTGGCGCATCTTTGTAAATGGGATCATTCCAACCAGCAGCAATGCCAGGGCGGCGTGTGTCCAAACCAGGGCATCATGCACCGAGGCAGCCTCAGCCACCGGGAAGCCCATCGCTCGCATCAGACCCGCCACCCAGTTCCCCACCGGTGACCAGGCTGCCCAGGTCGGGTTGGTCACCATCAGGCGGATGCCTTCGTTGGTAAATCCGATGAAGGCGATCAGGAACAACAGAATAAGAGCCAGGGTATCGTCCCAGTGCGTCTCGAGCGTCTTCGGTCGCAGGATATAGCGCCGGAATGCCGCCATCAATACACCCAGCAGGATGAAAACTCCGGCGATATCCATTACCAGCTCGTAAACCAGGTAGGAATTGTTGCGCGGGAAGGTATTGATCGTCCAGGGCAGGAACAGCTTCATCTGCAGGATGTTCAATATGGTGCCCAGCACCTGGATGGTCACCCCCCAGAAAATTAGGAAGTGCATGATGCCCGGATAGGCTTTCTTGAGGATGCGCACCTGTCCCAGGATGTGCACAAAAAAGTCTCTCACCTGCGGACCAGCCGCCTTCCAGCTCTTTCGGGCTGGTTTCGTTCTTCCCAGAACTACTTCCGTGGTCATGACCCACCTCCAACTTTGACGAAGATCTTATCGTCCACCACGACAGCCTCCAGCACCATCAGCGGCGCGGGCGGTGGACCGGAGATGACGCTGCCGTCTGCCACGCTGAAATCGCCTTCGTGGCATGGGCATTTTAGCGTCCCGGAGGGGGTATCCCACTTGACGATGCAGGCAAAATGGGTGCAGACCGCCGAATAGGCTTTCAACCCGTCCGGCAGGTTAATGATGATGGCAGGGTAGCGCCCGAATTTCACGGTTTTCGCTTCCCCCACCAGCAGTTCCGCCAGCGGGCAGACCAGCACCGGTTCGGTCGGCAGTTCCTCCAGTTTGGGCGGATAGAAGTACGCCACCACCGGGGTTGCGATCGCTCCTACACCCACCAGCGCACCTGCGCCTTTGACCAATTTCAAGAAGTCTCGTCTGGTTATGTCGCTCATCTCAACTCACCTCCCCCCAGATGGTCAGGGCGATCAGGATCACCATGCCCAATACGGCAATGACCGCCCGCAGCCGGGTGGCTTTCTTGCTATCTTCCTTCCTGTCCAAAAAAGGCCAGAACACCACCGCCAGCACTGCCAGCAGGATGGCGACCACGCCAAATACGGGTCCGTCAATGCCCAGCACCTGTGGCGGGATATATTTCAGGATCTGGTAGAGTGCCAGGAAATACCACTCCGGCTTGACATGCAGGGGAGTGTTGAGCGGGTCGGCCGGCGCTTGCAGACCGAGCGGTTTAAGCATGCCCAGTACGCCAAACAGGATCGCCAGCAAAGTGAACCCGATCACCACGAAAAGTTCCGTGCGAATGTGGTCGGGATAGAATGGAATGCTATCTTTTTCTTGTTCGGGATCGGTTGAGGTCATGATATGCCTCTTATAACGGTTTCTTGACGCCCAGCCGGCGGATCATAATGAAGTGCGCCAGCATGAAGGTGATGGTCAGCAGGGGTGTGACGATGATGTGCAGCCCGTAAAAACGCCCCAGAGTGGCTTCGCTGACATCCCAGCCGACCCTGAGCATGACCAGCACCAGGCTGCCGATGGCAGGCACCGCTCCGGCGATGTCCGTGCCGACCGTGGTCGCCCAGTAGGCTCGCTGGTCCCAGGGCAGCAGGTAGCCGGTGAATCCGAACACCAGGGTCAAAACCAGCAGCACCGCACCGCTGATCCAGTTCAGTTCGCGCGGTGCCTTGTAGGCACCCATGATGAACACGCGCAGCATGTGTGCTGTGCACATGATGATCATGCCATTGGCGGACCAACTGTGGATCATGCGGATGGCGGAGCCGAAACGCACCTGCGTCTCGATGAACTGGATGCTGGCATAGGCTTCCGCCGCGGTCGGTTTGTAATAGAACGCCAGCAGGATACCGGTCACTGCCTGCACCACGAACAGGAAGGCGGTTATGCCGCCCAGGCAGTAAAACCAGCGCAGTGCATATTTTGGCACGGGTTTGTTCAGCACCTTAGCCAGCGGTTCACGCACCGCGTAGCGCTTGTCGATCCAATCGCCGACGCGGGTTGTGATAGGCACCCACGGTTTGCGCTGAGTCCAGACCGAAGCCGAGCGGTAAATGCCGAAGATGAAGATCAGTCCGAAAGTGCCGAAGATCGCCCAGCGTCCGACAGGTGTCCACAGGTTCTTATCCTGTCCGCTGATGTGGCAGGACAGGCAGGGCTCCTGCCTGGGGGGCGGCACCTCCAGCGAGGCACTACCCGTGCTGGCTGCCGGTGTGGCTGGCAGGCTGCCCGGCTCCGCCCCGGCATTGGTCATGGCGCGCGCATGCAGCGTCATGCCTGCCAGGATGCCCCCGGAGACCAGCACCAGTGCCAGACCCCAGATTAAGTTATTCCGTGCTTTAGGTTTCATGGTCCACCTCGATTGCGCATGGATTCAGTGCATTTAACATACATTCACCCATAAACAGGAAATCCAATGGGTCTTTCCAAGCATACGACCCCTTGCGCACCTTGTCATCCATTGCATACCTGAAACCCTTAAGGTGGACACCTTAATAAAACATAATTTCAGGCTTACAAAAGATATATGGGGAAAAATATATAAATTCCACCCTGTAGACTTTCAGATAAAGACTGCCTGACACAATTTGTCATGCTGATGAGCGCAGCGAAGAAGCACCTCTCATTTCGCTGGAGGATGCGACCTCTTTAGTCATCGGTTGATATTCTAGACCGGAAGGAATTTTGCTCTTAAGCTGCGATCAAAGAAAGGTCGAAAGCCTGTTGTAAAAATGAAATAAATTACTATAATTATCTTTAATACACAACGGAGGGGGAAGGAATCCCTCCCAGGAAAGAACCTTGATCAGGTAGATTCATATGTGGAGGGAAAACGTGTTTAATATTATTAAAACTATTATTCACAAATCCTAATACGGGATTATCCTGGCAGCCATGCTTTTTTATCTGGCTTTAGTAGGGAAAAACTTGCCACTGTTCGTGCCCGTGCAATGGGAACAAAGGCAGACCTGCTTTTGAGACCCGAACTTGCACAGGATTTAATAATAGACGATATGGCAATGGAAAACTTGGGCAGCTCAAACCCGATTGATCACAACAAGCCTCTCACGGATGCCACCTCTACTTTGGGAATAACAACAAGGGTTTCTGTTGCCTCAGATGGTACCCAAGGAAACAAAGAATCCACCGTCCTTCCATTTTTGCTGATAGGTGGTTCGGAGTTATTAAATCCAATCTAATATTTTAGTAAACAGAGATTCGAATTCTGAAAGAGATATTTGTTCACAACTTGTAGACTGGGCAGAGAAAATATGTCGCTCAGATTAGCATAAAAACAAAAAAAGGAAGTGCTAAATGAGAATCTATTCTTTCCGGTTTATTTTCTTGGTGATGGTTATGCTTATGTTAGTGAATGTACCTGGCTCAGGATTGATTATAAACCAAGCCATAGACCGCTGGTTGAGTGTAGCTAACCCAATTATTTCTTCGTGGCAAAAGGATGCTTCCCTCAATAATCAATCGGTTTTCACATCCGTTATCCATATTGTCAGCGATTCAAGTTGGCGTGTTTCATCAATTAATGGATTAGGATGGAATAATATTAATTTCAATGACTCGGATTGGGAATTCACAGTTTCCCCTGCACCTGTAAATTGTGGTTGGGTAACTTGTCCAAATAAATCTGATATTTACACAATGTGGTCGAGTGTCCAATATCGGAGGATATATTTACGTAAGACATTCTTTCTTGCTGACAGTTCAACAGTGATTTCAGCGACGATTGAGACTGGTTGTGATGATGATCAAAATGTATATATAAATGGTGTGTTAGTAGCTTCTGATTGGAACGGGATTTCAGGACCTTATTTGATAACGGATATTGAAGCGTACCTGCAACCAGGAGAAAATGTAATTGCATTAGAAGCATATGATATTGGAGGATGTAGATGGATGTGCGTAAATGCCATAATAACTCTGGAAATGCCATCGTCTTATTCCATCACCGGCAATACCGGAGAGGGTAGGGTAAGCCTGGTGTATTTAGATTGGATCGTAAAGGTCGCAACCTCGGATGATCTCGGAAACTACACGATCCCAGTCTCAGCAGGCTGGTCAGGAACGGTGACCCCTTCCAAGATCGGCTATACCTTCGAACCACCCAGTCTTCCTTATGCCAATGTGCAAAGCCCTCAGACGGAACAGAATTATACAGCTAAGACACAACCACCTCCACTGGTCATCGTCCACGGCATTTTGTTTAAACCCGGTCAAAATGGCGATAGTTGCAGTGCTATTGAGCCTCTAAACAACAGTAATTCATCCATGGGAAAATTGCCGAAATGGTTTGAAGATACAGGAAAATTCGAGGTTTATATCGCTCACCTGCAAACGTCACCATTACTTACTCCTCCCCTGGAATGGAATGCAGCGTGTTTAAGAAAACAACTGTTAGATGTTCATTCAAAGAACCCACAAGATATGACCATTATTGCACACTCGATGGGTGGCCTGGTCAGCCGGGCAGCCATCCAGGGTTTACCTTTAAAAGTGAAAATTAAAGAGTTGTACACATTGGGTTCCCCACATGCAGGTGTTCCGGAGGAAGCAATAAATATTCTATTTCCTTTATATGGCCCTATTGCTTTGAAGAGTTATTGTTTAATCCAACCAGCGGTTTGTCAATTTTCGGTCATATATATGACCTATTTCAACAGTTTGAATCCAAATAATCCAAACGGCAGGGATATTAAATACTACTTTATAGGCGGAGATGGGAGTGGTTCCAGTACGCTGCCAAAATGGAAGTCAATCGTTGACCGATTCAGTGGTCCGAATGATGGCGGCGTGGGAAAATATAGCGCAGTGGGTTGGTTCTTAAACAATAAAACCTTTTTCCCTCCTTCCTGGCCAACCAATGGACCTCCCGGTCAATATTGGACGAATGAAGTTCATCTCACGGACTGGGGAAACAGCTACTTCGACCAGATCCCCGGCAGCATAGATCCCCATAGCCATGCATATGATTGTATCCTGTCCTTGATTGATGGAAAACCATTATCAAATTGCACGGATGCAAAAGACCCTGGCGCAACAAGTGCAGATTTTACAGCTGGATCAACCGCCAGCCTTTCTGCTTTCACGGATATGCATGAGGGTCATTTAGATGTAGGACAATCTGTTTCCATCCCGGTCGAAATTGACACGGTTTTATCCAGCCTGTTCTACCTGGGTTGGAGTGGCGTTGCCCCCGCTTTTACTTTAACCCGCCCGGACAGCCAGTTGATCGATCCAGCCTATGCCTCAGGGCATCCTGAAGAAGTCGGTTATGAGAGTTTTGCTGGAAGTTCAGAAATCTCCCCATATGCAGATTATGCTTTTCCCAGCACCCAGCCCGGCACCTGGCAATTGAACCTGACAGCAACCGGGGCTGTGGATTACCGTGTATTTGCAGCCCTGGATTCAGGTCGCACATTGACAGCCCAGATGAATGCGGATACCTACCAAATCGGAGATGTTTCCACGATCACTGCCAACCTGCAAAGTAGCGAGGTCGGGCTGACCGGTGCTATGGTAACAGCCAGCATTAAGCGGGCTGATGAAGTGGTGGATACTGTCGCACTTACCGATATGGGGAACGGTGTTTATTCCAATAATTACACCATCCCCGATGCCCCCGGTTTCCTTAATATCGATGTAACTGCCACTGGAGATGATGGTGGCACAACCTTCACCAGGCAGACACATCTCATCGCTTCTGTTAAGGACAATAACCTGCAATTAACCGGTACGTATGGTGAATTGCCGAATGATGATAATGGTGATGGTGTCTACGAAAAACTGAATTTCACTGTGGAAGTCAACTCAGCATCCCCTGCTGAATATGAACTGTCGGCGGATCTAAAAGCAGGAGAGCTGCTTATTGCGCATTCACAAGATTCCTTCAATCTGGTTTCCGGTCTTCAAACCATCACCCTGCCATTTGAGGGCGATCTGCTCCGTAAGGGTGGTTTGGACGGACCTTTCACCATAACCAACCTTGTCTTTACACCACTGGATTCCGGCATCCCGGAAAAAACTGCCGACAATGTCTTAACCACCTCTGCCTATGGATATCTGCAATTTGGGTCACAAGCCAGCTTCTTGATCTCCGGTAATTCCGGGGTGGCGGGTGCCAGCCTGGCTTACACGGATGGTACACCCAAGACTGCTTCTGCGGATGAGGGTGGGAATTACTCATTTAGTGTGTCTTACAATTGGTCAGGGAGGGTCACACCCTCCTTGCCAGGTTATATTTTCTCGCCTGCCAGCCTGGATTATGTTAATGTTCAATCGGTTCAAACAGGGCAGAACTATACTGCAGTTATCGTTATCCCTGTCAACCTGCAAGCCAGTGATGGGACATACACCGATAAGGTTTTGTTGACCTGGGATGCTGTTAGTGGAGCGACTACATATGATGTCTACCGCGCCACCAGTTCGGGGGATACCAAAACCCTGCTGGGCAGCCCGACCAGTATCACCTTCGATGACACTACTGCCACACCCGGATTTACATATTATTACTGGGTGAAAACCTGCATCGATGCAAATTGCAGTGATTTCAGTACTCCCAACACCGGTTGGCAGATGCTGTTGGCACCTCTCAACCTGCAGGCCAGTGATGGGACGGCCACCGACAAAGTCTCCCTGACCTGGACTGCTTCCAGCGGGGCGACTTCCTACGATGTCTACCGCGCCACCAGTTCGGGGGATACCAAAACCCTGCTGGGCAGCCCGATCAGTCCCACCTTCGATGACACCAGCGCCACACCCGGAGTTACCTATTACTACTGGGTAAAAACCTGCGTCGATGCTAATTGCAGTGATTTCAGTTTACCCGATGCCGGTTGGAGAAATCTCTCTGCACCACTCAACCTGCAAGCCAGCGACGGGTTCTACACGGATAAGGTTCTTCTGACCTGGACAGCTTCCGAAGGGGCGACTACCTACAATATCTACCGGGCTACCACCTGGGGGGGTGCCAAGACCCTGCTGGGCAGCCCGTCCAGTACCACCTACGATGACACCAGCGCCACACCCGGAGTCACCTATTATTACTGGGTGAAAGCCTGCAAGGATACAAGCTGTAGTGCCTTCAGCACCCCCAACACCGGTTGGAGAAAGCTCTCCGCACCGCTCAACCTGCAAGCCAGCGATGGTACAACCACTGACAAAGTATCCCTGACCTGGACAGCCTCGAGCGGGGCGACCTCCTACAATGTCTATCGCGCTACCAGTTGGGGGGGTGCTAAAACCCTGCTGGGCAGCCCGAACAGTACGACCTTCGATGACATCACCGCCACACCCGGTGTCACCTATTATTACTGGGTGAAAGCCTGTCTTGGGACGCATTGCAGCGCCTACACCACACCCAACACCGGCTGGCGGATGCTCTCCGCACCGCTCAACCTCCAAGCCAGTGATGGCACAGCCACGGACAAAGTGTCCCTGACCTGGACGTCCTCCAGCGGAGCCACTTCCTACAATGTTTATCGAGCAGATAGCTGGGGCGGCACAAGGTCTCTTCTGGGCAGCCCGACAGTTGCGTCTTTTGCAGACACCAGCGCCACACCCGGCGTCACCTATTATTACTGGGTGAAAGCCTGCCGGGGCACCAGGTGCAGCGTTAACAGCATACTCAACACTGGATGGAGAGCGCTCGCAGCACCTGCCAACCTGCAAGCCAGTGATGGCACATTCACCACCAAAGTTCAATTGACCTGGACAGCCTCCACTGGGACGACCTTCTACAAAGTATACCGTGCCACCAGCGCGGGAGGTACAAAGGTGCTGCTGAGCAGCCCGACAGCCTTAGCTTATGCTGACCTTACCGCCACACCGGGGGTCACTTATTATTACTGGGTGAAAGCCTGCCGGAGTACGCGCTGCAGTGTCTTCAGCATTTCCAACACCGGCTGGAGGAAACCTTAAACCTGAAATAGTTCAAATTTCGATGATCTTCTTCTGGATGGCGTACTTGATCAATTCTCCCCGGTCGTGCAGGTTGAGCTTGCCCATCAGGTTCAGCCGGTGTGCCTGCACGGTCTTAATGGACAGGGTCAGGATGCCGGCGATCTGTTTGTTCGTGTAGCCTTCAGCGATCAATTGCAGCACTTCCCGTTCGCGCTGGAGCAGTTTTCAAATCTACACAGACCGGATGGGTTGTGGATTATTCACCTTGAGAAATTTCCTGATGGACGAAGAGAGCGCAATTAAGTTAGGTATTCTTAATCCATTGTGAATATATTCCCAAAATTGAAATAGATTGCAAGATATGTATAATAAAGGGTACTACATATTTGTGATCATGATATCCATCGCTAATTATTTTTAGTGTTTAAATAATTTAAGAGGATGATAAATCAAAAAAGAATAGAATTGTTTTTATAGAATGGACCGGTAGAATTTACAGGAACTGACAATGTAGCTATTGAAAATCCCTGAATCACCAAACGATCACCAATCGATCAACAGGAGGTTCTGGCGCGACAATGTGCTGTTTAAATTTATTTACCAAAGAGTGATTAATTATCTAGTTTTAACCATGAAACAACAATAAGAGAGAATTAATAGTTACCGAACCGTTTATAGATCTACAACCAGAACGGATATTCTCTCCTTCGTCTTAAAAATTTTACTGCTAAGATTTTTCCAAACTTAATGACAAGAAAAGAGGTTCAATGAAAAAGATTCCTTCGATCATGCTGCGGTTATTATTACTGCTGGCAATCTTGCTTACATCGGCAAAAATCGGGGTCGTGCAAACCCGCGCGGCTGCTCCAAACATACGTGAATTTGTGGCCACTGTTGAAATTCCATCTGCTTTCAGTAAATGGAGCCCGGGCGACAATACATTTGGCTGGCCGGTCAACCCCCACCTGGAATGGCTTTCCAGCACGGGTGCCACCAGCTATGAGGTTTGTTACGATACCTCCAATGACAACGCCTGCAGCGCTTGGGTATCCACGGGTCTAAATAACTGGAAAGATCTTGTTGGTTTGACCCCTGGAGCCACCTATTACTGGCAGGTACGCGCCATTAATCTCAGTGGTACTACTTATGCCGATGGAACCAGTACAGCCTATTGGTCTTTTACCCTTATTAATGCACCGTCTAACGTATTAGCAAGCGACGGAACTTATTCAACAAAGGTTGAGGTGAGTTGGGTCCTCAATAATGGGGCGACCTTCTCCAAGGTCTATCGCGCTACCACTATTGGTGGCTCAAAAACCCTTCTTGCCGATCCGGCTGCGAGTCCATATGCTGACACCAGCGCAATCCCTGGTCGCACCTATTACTACTGGGTAATTAACTGCAATAATGCATACTGCAGTGACTACAGCACTCCCAACACCGGCTGGATGAAGCTCTCCGCGCCAGCCAATTTGCTCGCCAGCGATGGTACCGCCACGGACAAAGTATCCCTGACCTGGACTGCATCATCAGGGGCGACTTCTTACAAAGTCTATCGTGCGACAAGTTTTGCTGGTGCAAAGACCTTGTTGAGCAGTCCAGTGGTCACCACGTTTGCTGACACCAGCGCCACACCCGGTGTCACCTATTATTACTGGATACAAGCCTGCCGGGGAGTTAGGTGCAGCGTGCTTGGTGTTTACAACACCGGATGGAGGGCGCTCGCAGCACCTGCCAACCTGCAAGCCAGCGATGGCACTTACACCACCAAAGTTCAGTTGGCCTGGACAGCCTCCGCTGGGGCGACCTTCTACAAAGTGTACCGTGCCACCATTGCAGGAGTTACCAAGACCCTGCTGAGCAGCCCGACTGCCGTTTCTTATGCAGATATCTCTGCCACACCGGGAATCACCTATTATTACTGGGTGAAAGCCTGCCGGAGTACGCGCTGCAGTGTCTTCAGCATTCCCAACACCGGCTGGAGGAAACCTTAGGCACGAAAATCCCACCTTCGTGTCAGATAACTAGCCTGACTGCTGGCTCCCGGTATTTAACATTAACCAAGAACCGGCAGTTGGTTATTTAAACGGGATGACCTTTCTGAATGAAAAGGGATCAGGGGGAAATGGAATACCTGGCGACATGAAACTATTTCAAATTTCGATGATCTTCTTCTGGATGGCGTACTTGATCAATTCCCCGCGGTCATGCAGGTTGAGCTTGCCCATCAGGTTCAGCCGGTGCGCCTGCACGGTCTTGATGGACAGGGTCAGGATGCCGGCGATTTGTTTATTCGTGTAGCCTTCAGCGATCAATTGCAGCACTTCCCGTTCGCGCGGGCTGAGGATCTCATCCTTCTCCGCCGGGCGGATGCCCCCCCAGCGCAGGTAATCTTCGATCACCAGGCGGGTGATGGCAGGCGAAAGCACCGCCTCACCCTGGTACACGGAGCGGATGGCGGAGATCAGTTCCCTGGCAGCTGCATCTTTCAGGATGTAACCCATTGCCCCGGCTTCCAGCACCTGGCGGATGTATTCTTCATTATCATGCATGGAGAGAACCAGCACCCGCACCCCCGGCAGGATTTTCTTGATCTGGCGGGTGGCTTCCAACCCGTTCAGCAGGGGCATGGCGATATCGATGATCGCCACATCCGGTTTGAACTGGCATGCCAGGCTGACCGCTGCCCGTCCATCCTCGGCTTCCGCCACCACTTCCAGGTCAGGTTCCTGTTCCAGCAGGGCTCGGATGCCGTTGCGCAGGATGGTATGGTCGTCAGCCAGCAGGATGCGGATCTTTTTCATTATTCTGTATTGTACTCGAAAGAGGCAGGCGCACTGTCAGGCAGGTGCCCTGCCCGGGGGAGGATAACAGATCCAACTGTCCGTCTAACAGTTCCGCCCGTTCACGCACCCCCAGCAGACCCAGGCGCTGGTCTGGTAGGGCACTCTGCGAGGCATGCTGTGGATCGAAACCCTTGCCATCATCCCTGACCTGCAGGGTGATCGACCCTGCCTGGAGGCTGATCTCTATCTCGACTTTGCTGGCATCCGCATGGCGCAAGACATTATTGATCGCTTCCTGGGTTATGCGGAAAAGGCTGATGCTGATCTCGGCTGGCAGGTCTGGCATTGGGTCGGGAGACTGTACATCGACTTGAAGTCCGGCTTCATCCAGTTGCGAGCGGGCATACCAGCGCATGGCAGGCACCAGCCCCAGGTCGTCCAGGATGGCAGGGCGCAGCCCAAAAACGATGCCGCGCAATTCGGTCAGGGCATTGGCAGCCAGGCTTCGGGCTTGCCGGATGTCCTCCTTCAGAGCTTGCTGATTGGCTGGCAGGCGGGTTTCCAACTGGTCCAAGCTGATGATCAACATCGTCAGGGCTTGCCCGGTGTCATCATGCAAACTGCGGGCGATGCTTTTGCGCTCCTGCTCCTGCGCAAAGATGGCGCGTTCAGAAAGCGCTTTCAGCTCATGGTTGCGCTCATCCAGCTGGTTGACCAGCGTATGGAGGGCGCCAGCCAGGCTGACCGTATCTGCGTCCGGATTCTTGAGGCGCTCCAATTGCAGGCTGTCCCCGTGCGCGATCTTATCCGCCCAGCGGCGCAGCTCGCGCAAAGGGTGTAGGGCGGCATCCAGGATCAGGAAGTTGATCAGCAGGCTGAGCAGGATACCGCTGGAGGCAAAAAGGACAATAAACCAGCCTTCCAGTGTACCTGAGAAATGCCGGGTGAGCAGGGTGCCAAAAACTGCCCCGACCGAAATGACCAGGGCGTTGCCGACCGCAATGCGCATGAAAAGAGAGACATGCAGGAGCCTTTTCATCAAAGGCAGTATATCATGAGGAAATTAATCCATACCAGTCGCCTCCAGCCAGGGAATCCTTGAAGATCTTGCGGTCTTCCTCCTCCTGGATGGCATCCCCTGCCTGTTGCGCCAGGTGCAGGTAATTTTCCATCTCAGCCTTGTTTCCCGCCAGGGCATGGGCACGCGCCAGGGCTTCGAAGGCAAAGGCAGTGTCAAAATCCTGCATCAACTCCGGGTGAGCCAGGGTCAATTCCTGGCAGCGGTTGGCGTAGTAAAGGGCAGATTGCACTTGTCCGAGCACACTGTAGACGCGGCTGAGGAACCACAAACCCCTCTGTTCGTGCAGGGGAGTGCCTGCCGTGCGCCAGTGAGCCAGGGAAGCATGAACGTAATCCACCAATACCTCATTATCTGCAGGCGTACGATCAGGCTTGTCCAGCAGATCCCAGGTTTTGCCGTGGAATCGGATGGCAAAAAATCGTTCCGCTTCGGCTTCGGTATACACTTTGGGTTGATCCATTTTGCACCTCTTAATAAGATAAATATAATCAAAAAAGATATATTATTCTATCATTTTTGCCTGTTGATTGCCAGAACGAATGAACATTTCCTTGCATGGATGAAATGACCTCGGAGGCCAACCTTTGGAAATTCTTTCCGCGATTGACTTGAAGGATGGGGGGTAATATACTTCAACAGTAAATTCAATAATACCTGGGTAGGTAACCTTGCTCTGGTTTCTACCGGCAGGGTTTAATTGCCGATTGAACGGATCGATAGTTTCGATGGACGAGCGATTCGGGTTTGATCGATGCTAAATAAGAATGAAAAATACAGGGAAGGGTATTCAGGCAGGATGAGCGAATTTTCCCCGAAAATTCAGGATGCGATCCGGTTTGCGGCAGAATTGATCCGTAGATCAAAGCATGCCGTGGTCCTGACCGGTGCGGGCATTTCCACTCCATCCGGCATCCCGGATTTCCGCTCGGAAGGCACCGGTTTGTGGTCGTACGATGAACCGCTGGAAGTGGCTTCCCTGACCACATTCCGTTACCACCCGGAGCGATTCTTTGAGTGGATGCGACCGCTCATTCACTGCATCGTGGATGCAGAACCCAACCCTGCTCATGCAGCCATCGCCCGGCTTGAACAGGATGGTTACATCAAAGCCGTCATCACCCAGAACATCGACAACCTGCATCAAAAAGCCGGTTCCAGCCAGGTCTATGAAACGCATGGTTCCCTGCTCACACTTTCATGCACGCAATGTTTTCAAAAGACACCCAGCGAACCGTTCATTAAGGCGTTGATCGAGCAGGGAGAAGTGCCCTTATGCCCGCGCTGCGGAAGCATCCTCAAACCGAATGTGATCCTGTTCGGAGAACAGATGCCCCATGCTTCCTGGCAGGCAGCCCGCCAGGCAGCCCGCAGCTGTGACCTGATGCTGGTGGCGGGCTCCTCCCTTGAAGTATTACCTGTTGCCGGATTGCCCATGAAAGCGCTGGATCGGGGTGCACACCTGATCATCGTCAATCAGACCCCGACCTACCTGGGCGTGCGGGCGGATGTTCTCATCTTGGAGGATGTTGCCCGCATCATCCCTGCCATTGCCGAGTGTGTTCTAAATGGATGAAGACCTGAATCTGCTTAAGGGTTACCGCACCCTGGTCGACATTGCCCGCGACCTGGCTTCAACCCTGGACTTGGATGTCCTGTTAAACCGCATCATCAACGCTGCGGTGCAGATCACCGGCGCTGAAGCAGCCTCGATCCTGCTTTATGACCAGGATGGTGAGCAGCTTTTCTTTCAGGCAGCCACCAACCTTGAAGCTCCCGCCATGCACGGGTTGATCGTACCATTGCAGGGCAGTATTGCTGGCTGGATCGTCCAGAATCGCCAGGTTGTCCGCACCCAGGATGTACATAACGATCCGCGCCACTTTGGGAATATAGAAAAATTGACCCAATTTAATACCCGCTCCATGATCGGGGTGCCATTGATCACCAAAGACAAAGTAGTCGGAGTCCTGGAAACATTGAACAAGAAGAGCGGGGATTTTGATGAGACCGACGAGAACCTTCTGACCGGTCTGGCTGCCCAGGCTGCCATTGCCATTGAAAACACGCGCCTCTTCCAGCAGTCGGACATGATCGCCGAGTTCGTGCACGAATTGCGCACACCGCTCACATCCATGACTGCTGCCACTTACTTGTTGAACAAGCCTGGGATCGATGACGGTCAACGCGCGACCCTGCTGCAAAGCCTCCACGAAGAAAGCACGCGCCTGAACGACCTGGCTACCGCTTTTCTGGACCTCGCCCGGCTGGAATCCGGTCGCGTCCAATTCAACATCACCAAATTTGACCTGCAGCCATTGCTGGAGGAATGCAGCCTGTTCATGCAAACCAAAGCACAGGAGCGTGACATTCAGATAGAGGTGTCCCTGCCTGAGGAGTTCCCATCAATGGAAGCCGATCATGACAAGCTAAAGCAGGTGGTCATGAACCTTCTCTCAAATGCCATCAAATATAATTCGAACGGCGGTTGGGTCAAATTGGAAGCCGATCATCATCCTGATGAAATTGTGTTGCGCATCAGGGATAATGGCATTGGTATTCCTGCTGAGGCTATTCCGCACCTATTTGAAAAATTCTACCGGGTCCGGGGTAGTGCAGACCAGGTGGTCGGGACTGGCCTGGGACTTTCCATCTGCCGGCAGATCATCCAGGGTCACGGTGGCAGGATCGAGGTTCAGAGTGAACCTGGGACAGGGACAACTTTCCTTGTCTTCATCCCCCGATACTCCACTTTGGAATAATGCTGGTCGGATGAATTTAGGCACGTTGCGAATTAAAATCCTTCCAATAATTAATTGATCGGAGATCACAATGCCTCTTGGATACAATGTTGATGCACTCCTGCCACAGGAGATGGCTGCCAAAGCGGAAGCCATCGGGGTCCGCAAAGCTGCACTGAAATTCTTCCCGTTGTTCACCCTGGCGGTCCTGGCT
>Ga0315286_10000176_pt1 | contig 47959 bp, 14 predicted proteins | sample YL17G10_0_MG_FD_205038 | JGI IMG/M metagenome (GOLD analysis project Ga0315286, IMG submission 205038) | Sediment microbial communities from Yellowstone Lake, YNP, Wyoming, USA - YL17G10_0 | ecosystem: Environmental > Aquatic > Freshwater > Lake > Sediment | place: USA: Wyoming | collected...
CCATTCGAGTATTAAACTCAAGGTCGAGGTGCCCACGTGCCAACGAAGAAGGTCATCCTCTATGCACAGCCCTCCGACGAGTTCCCGTACCTCAAGAAGAAGGACCTCAAGGAGGAGGACTACAAGGAGACGGACGCCCTCTGGGGGGCCCTGCCCTTCACGGACATAGGCGAGGAGGCCTGGAGGGCCCTGAAGAGCGTCACAAGGGACGCCACCATCAAGCTCGTCAAGGCCGGCTTCGGCACGGTCCCTTGGACTGTACTGTTCCACGCCGAGACCATCAGGGCGATCGTCACATGCCAGAAGTACACCTCCGGGGACATGCCCGAGGACCTCTACATCGAGGTCAAGATCGAGGGCGAGGAGGCCATGGTCAAGAAGTTCATCAGGCGGCTCTACGGCAGGCTCGAGAGGAAGCCCTGGAAGATGACCGACTGGGACGATTTCAAGAAGGCCACGGGCAAGGACATGAAGGCCGTCATTACCGCCTGGAAGAAGTACTCCGTCAAGGAGCAGCTCGTCAAGAAGCCCAAGCTCGCCGAGACCGTGGACACCAAGACCCAGGTCGATTACAGGCAGGACGCCATTGTGATCAAGATCCTGGTATCCAACCAGAAATCCGCGACAATAAAGGACATAACCATCGGCCTCGAGGGCGACAAGGCCAAGCTGGAGGCCGACGGCTGGGAGCAGGGCATCCCGCGCCTTAACAGCACCGGCACCTACACCGCCATGTTCAGGGTCAAGCCCAAGGGCATCCTGAAGGACGAGCCCCTCAAGCTGACATTCCGCTACAACGACGGCAAGAAGAAGAGGCGCGAGCTCGAGACCGTTAAAGTCACCGTGGCGCCCCCGGAGATCAAGGGCGAGCCCATCCAGGCTGCGGACCTCGAGGCCCAGCTCGGCAAGTTCGGGAAAAAGGAGGAGCTAGGGCAGACCCAGCGGAAGCCGGCGGCGGACCTGTTCAACGACCTCGTGGACGCCCTGGGGAAGACCGGCCTTTTCATGCTGGACCCGAACATAGAGCGCCGAGGCGGGACCTACATAGGAATAGTCCGGCTGCACGGCAAGGACCCGGAGGGGGTCCAGTACGTCCTCCAGGTCAAGATCCAGGGGGACTTGAGGGAATCTCGCGTTGTCAGGACATTGTATTCGAGCAGTCCCGAGAAGGTCGTGGGCTTCAGGCAGTTCGTGGACGGCCTCGGGGTCTTCGAGAAGATGTTCGAGGGCACGGGTTAGGCCGGGTCACCCGTCCTATAAATCTTAAATATCCGTTCATTTATTAGTTATAGATATATCGGCAAATTAATGCCCATCGTATCCATTACCTTGTTCGACAAGGCGGGTCCCGGGATGAAAGTCGTACCAATGAGCAAGGCCAGCGGCCCTAGGACGCTCCTGAGCGTGATCCTAGCCCTGGCCATGGTCCTCCCGGTCCTGCCCCCCACAACCATGGCCTCGGGGCCAGGCCCGAGGACCGACCCATCTCAGTGGAAGGAACTGACCCGCTACGACGGCAACATCGAGATCAGGCCAGGCCTGCCGTACTTCGTGGCCCTGGACCCAGGGAACCAGACATTCACCCCCATAGACATGCCGCCAGCAGACGCTGGCTTCAGCTCGCTCATGAAGGAGGCCGTGGCCGACGTCCCCGACTGGATCAGGCCGAACCTAACGGCCAAGTTCGCCCAGGTCTCCGACCTGCCAATTGCGACCGGGGGCCGCGCGTCCCCGGCCCTCGGCGACCTAGACATGGACGGCGATTTGGACATCGTTGTCGGCGACAACACGGGCTTGAGGTTCTACATCAACCAGGGGACACCGTACTGGCCTGTGCTCGTCACCGAGCCGAATATCAAGCTCGAGGGGGACTTCTTCGGGGACCCGGCCAAGGGGGGCTACGGCCTCTGGGCCCCGACCGTCGGTGACCTGACCGGGGACGGCGCTCCGGACCTGCTCCTGGGCAACGGCCAGGGCACATTGTTCTTCTACGAGAACATCAAGGGCAGCAGCCCGATCTCGTTCATGGCGCCGGTGCGACTCTCCATCGATGTCGGCTCCAACAGCCATCCGGCGCTGGGCGATGTGGACGGCGACGGGGACCTCGACCTGGCCGTCGGCAACGACCGCGGGGCCCTGAGCTACTACGAGAACACGGCCGTGTCCGGCGGCGCATACCAGCTAGCCCTCAGGCCCCTGAAGTTCCAGGGGATAGAGGTCGGGAGGAACGCGACCCCGGCCCTGGAGGACCTGAACGGTGACGGGACCCCGGACCTGACCGTCGGCTCTGCCTCGTCGGGCCTGACCTGCTACATCAACCTCGCCGGGACCTTCGTGCACGACCCGACGGTGTACGCGGGTTTGACCCCGCAGCCCAACGCGGCCCCGATGCTGGGCGAGCTATACATCGACAGGACCACCGACATCTACATCGGCCTCGAGGACGGCCGGATCATGTATGACGACAATGTGGGAACATATCAGTCCCCGCAATGGAAAATCTGGAGCTCGTACGACCTGTTCACCGGCGTGTCATACTATCCCAAGGACGATTACCTAAGGGCCAGGACCCAGGGCACGGCGGACCGCTATGCGAAGCTCATCGTCAACGCCGAGCCCAGGTACCGCGACGAGATCGGTTTCTCGGTGGCCAACACGGCCCCGGAGATACTGGCGGCCCTCAACGACTCGCAGGCCCAGCTGTTCGCGTATAACGCACTCCTCATCTACACCGTCGACGGGCTGGTCAAGTACGCCGACCTGGTCGAGAGGGACGGCTACACCACCGTCGTATATCATACAATTGTCAATGGCCAGAGGGTGGACCGGGAGCTCCCGCGGGACATCTACTACTGGTACATTGTCCACCCGCAGATAACCGACGAGTGGGCCAACTACATCGACCCGGCCACCGGCAACCTAGCGGACCCGGACCACGGCGGTCGATGGTGGCGCGAGTACCTGTTCTTCCACGCGGACGACAATTACCCGCCAGACCCGGACCCCAACGACCCGAACAGACGGTATCCGACGACCCCGCCCCCCATGCTCCTGGACCTGCTCGACGGCATCGACGTCCTCTGGAACTCAACCCGCTGGAACGCGCCCGGCGGCAGGGACGAAATGTACGGTGACAACGCAATTATAAGAGTCGCCAACTGGGTCGGCAAGACGCTCGCGCTCAACGAGGCCGAGTCCGCCGACGGCGAGAGGCCCATACAGCCCGTGAGAATCGCCCATGGTCACAACGGCAACTGCGGCGAGCTCCAGGACCTCACCGTGGCCGCCGCCAGGTCGGCCCTCATACCGGCCATAGGCGTCAGCATGCCCGGCGAGGACCACGTTTGGAGTGAGTTCTGGGATGGCGGCTGGCACCAGTGGGACAACTACTGGTCCGACGGCGGGGCTATCATAGACAATTACATGAACTACTGGGAAGGCTGGGGCGAGCGCGGCGGGGCCGGCATCTTCGCCTGGAGGGGCGACGACGCCACCTGGGAGGTCACGCAGAAGTACATCCACCCGGACGATATCTCGAAGGTCACCTTCGTCGTGACGGACAGGAACGGCAGGCCCGTCGACGGGGCCCGCATCGTTGCCGCCTCCCACTGGCTGCTGGGCTCCAGCACGCAACCCGTGGAGGTCACCTTCCCATTCCCGAGCATATGGAACTACACGGGCTACGAGGGCGTCTCGACGCTTTACCTAGCGGCCCAGGGCGACTGGTCCGGGGCCAACAAGAACTTCTCATTCAAGGTCGTGAGCAGGCTGGGCCACTCCGAACAGCCCAAGACCGAGCTGCAGCAGGGGAAGGACTATACATTCACCTTCTCCCTCGACGGCGCCGTCCCGCAGGGCGACCTTGGCATGACGGTGGCGCCCATGGACGAGAAGACCGCGGTGTTCCGTCTGGCCCTGGTGGCCAGGCCCGGGGCAGGCCTCCAGCAGCCCATCAACCCTGCCGACGACAGGACCCAGCCGTTCGCGGTCCAGGGGCCATTGCCCGCGGCGAACGAGGCCGACGGGACGGCCCTGGCGTTCGTGGTCAACGCCACGAACCTGGACCGATACCTGAAGGGAATGCCGTTCTCGAGCCTCGGGGCCGTCCGCTGGGGCGGGGCCGAGCCCGACGCCGAGAGGACCATCCAGGTCCCGGCGGACGAGCGGACCTACCTGGTGGTCCCGTCCGAGGGCCTCGTCGAGAGCTCCAGGGCCGTTTCCCTTTCCGCCAGGGCCGAGGCCCTGCTTAAGCCGCCGTCGCTGACCATAACCGCCCCGAAGGACGACCTGTCGGTCCCCCAGGGGGACACGGTGAACGTCACGGGCACGGCCTCGGACCCGTTCGGCATCACGCTGCTCGAGATCTCCACCGACGGCGGCAGGTACTTCAGGAACATAAGGAACGCCCTCGCGAACGGCTCCTGGGCCTATGGGTACTACACCGCAGGTGAGGACCTGGGCACGCACAACATCAGGGTCAGGGCCACCAACGGCCTGGGCGTCCAGGCCGTCCGACAGGTGAACATCACCGTCGAGGAGGTGGACTTGGAGAGGCCCGCCGTGGACATCACGGCCCCGCGCGACGGACAGGACTTCAACGAGGGCGACACGATAACCGTGCACGGCACGGCCTCGGACAACAAGGGCGTCGCCTACCTGGGCCTCAGCCTGAACGACGGCGGTTCCTGGCTCGACATAACCGCCCGCCTGTCGAGCGGTCAGTGGAGCTACCAGTGGGACACCCATGGGAGGCCCTCGAACGACTACATCATCGTGGCCAAGGCCAGGGACGCCGCGGGCAACGAGGCCAGTGACAGGGTCGGGGTCACCATTACGGGGCAGACCAGCGATGTGGTAAGGCCCTCGGTGGTCATCACGAGGCCAGCCGACGGCTCGGAGCTCACCATCGGGGCCACGGTCAGGACCGAGGGCACGGCCAGTGACGACTCCGGGGTCACGAAGCTGACCCTCACGTTCGGCACGGGGCTGGCCAGAGACATCACTGGAAGGCTGTCCCAGGGCCGCTGGATCTACGATTGGGACACGACCGGCCTCGACGAGGGGTACTACACGATAACGGCCACCGCCAAGGACGCCGCCGGTAACGCGGACTCGGCCTCGGTCCAGGTCCGCCTGGTGCCCGAGGTCCCGGGTGGCGGCGGTGGTGGCGGAGGGGGAGGTGGCGGCGGCGGGCCGGACCACACATCGCCGAAGGTCGATATCTACGAGCCGGCCGCCGGCCAGACGGTCAAGAAGGGAACGATGGTCCTCGTCTACGGCAAGGCCACGGACGACAGCGGTACCGTCCTCGTGGACCTCGTGGTCGACGGGATGACCTACAACATCACGGGAAGGCTCCAAGGCGGTTACTTCACGTACACCATAGATACGGCCGACATGGACCCCGGCCCCCACACGGTGGCCGTCAGGGCCACGGACCCGTCAGGGAACAAGGACGAGACATCGGTTACGTTCACCGTGACGAAGAAGGCCGAGGCCCCGCAGGGCATCCCAGGACTTGTGTCCGGCCTGTCATCCACGGCGTGCTTTGTCTTGGCCGTCATCGTCGTCCTCGCGGGCCTGGCGATCATGGCCACCGTGACAAGGAGAGCGGCTCCGCCACCGATGGCTCCCGCTGTTGTGGCCCGACCTGTGAAAAGGACCCGGCGCAAGGCCAAGCGATGAGCTGTTTTTTCTCGCCGGAACCTGCTCACCTGGGGGCGTAGAATTCGAGAAGACCGCACCTCGTGCATTCATATCCCGGAATTTTCCTGATCCCCGTTAGGGGAGCAGCAATCATGTCCGGGCTATTCTCGGCCCTGTCCCAGACCACATTCCTCATGTACCCTAAGACCATCTCGCCGCCACATCTCGAGCACTGCAATCGCATACCTCCTGCCTGGAGAGGCCATTCCCGTTAGGCCTCATGAACCTTGCTGGCCATGAGCGGCTCGTCGAGAAGGATATCGGAAAAGAATGAGAACAATAAAGATTGTGAGAAAAGGGAGAAATCACCCTATGGCCCGTTCATCAGTGTTTCAAGATGACCAGTAAAAAGAACCAGACGAATAGGGTGGCTATCAGGAATATCAAGGACATACTGAGGATTATTGCCCCCTGCTTCTTGTCCTGGCCCATCAGTACCGCGCCTATGATTATGCCGACGATGGATAGGATTATCGGGATGCTTCCGCAGATCTCTGTGAGGACCATGGCTGCGATCATTCCGAATATAAGGTCCGCGATAACCACGAGAAGGCCTACGATGAACAAGGCCGATGGCGGTTTATTCACGGGCTGTTGCGGTTGACCATAATAATAAGGCTGGCCCGGGGCCATCGGTGGGGGCTGCTGTTCATAGTAGTAGGGCTGGTCCGGGGCCATCGGTGGGGGCTGCTGTCCATAGTAGTAGGGCTGGCCCGGGGCCATCGGTGGGGGTTGCTGTGGGTTCGGTGGGTACGGATAAGACACTCTTTTCACCCGGGCGGTAAAGGATTTGTATGATATTTAAATGAATCCCTTTTTTATTAAATAGAACATTTAGAAGTAGACAAAGGATTGAAGAAAAAATAAAAATAGAAAAAAGACAAAGGTGCCGGGCCGCTACTTCTTCAGCAGCAGCTTGGCGTTGCAGCTCGAGCACCTGACTTCCAGCGGCCTCTTCGGCGAGGAGATCTCCATTATCTCCTTGCACTTGGGGCACCGGATCTTGGCGACCCTGGGCGTCGGGGCCTCCTCTTCGGACGGCGCCTCTTCCTCGCCAGCGCCATCCTCACCGCTCTCTTCCTCGCCGGCCCCTTCCTCGCCGCCCTGCTCCTGCTCCTCTTCGCCAGCGCCCTCCTCCATGGGGGGCGGCGGCATCATTGGGGACGGGATGGGTTTCTTCTTGGTGGCCGCCATGATGACGACAATCACGATTATCACCACTATCAGGAGGAGGACTATCATGAACATGGGGCTGGACATGTCAAGGCCCGCGAGGCCCACGCCCCCGGTGGCCTCGACCGTCTTGGCGCTGCTGTCGTACTTATCGCCGGCCACGGTCACGCGGACCTTCATGGTCCCGCTAACGGCCTCGGTGGGCTCCCAGTTCATGGTCAAGGTCGTGTCCTCGCCCGCGTTCAGCTTCGATGTGGTCGTGGTCGCCACGGGGTTGTTGTCTAGCAGTATGGCGATGCTGACCGTCGAGGGGGTCGCCGCGGAGCCTATGTTCTTGATGGTTATGTCCACGGGCACATGGTCGCCGGTCTTGGCCTTGGTCGTCTTGATGGTCCAGGAGACCACCTGTATCTCGGCCTTGACCACCTTGACCTCGAGCCTCAGGGACAGCGACCTGGTGTCGCCGTCGCTGGAGACGGACACGACCCGGAAGGTGAAGGTCCCCGAATCCACATCCACGACCCTCGAGGCCATGAGCTTGACGGTCGTGGTCCTGGTCCTGTCGGACTCCACATCCAGCGATGAGGGCGAGAAGGACCACCAGGACTTCTGCCAGGAGGACTCCTTCTGGTCGATTTGGAAGGTCAGGGTGTCGTCGCCGTTCCCGGTGTTCTTGACGTCAATGTCCCACTCGGCGTCGTTGCCGTTGAGGTCCAGGATCTGGCTGTAGTCGCTGCAGCTTAGGGTGATCTCGTAGACCTGCGTGATGGTCGTGGTCAGCGTGATCTGCTTGTAGATCGAGTCGTTCTTCTTCGATATGACCTTGATCACCAGGTTGAACGGCCCGGCCGAGGCGTCCTTGTTGTCCGACGGGATGGCCACGTAGACCTTGATGGTGTCCTTGTCGTCGTAGGCCACTACCAACTGGTCCGCCGCGAAGGTGGCCCAGCCCGACATCTTGCTATCGCTCGAGGTGACCTCGAACTTGTAGAGGTCGTCGCCGTTGCCCGCGTTCTCGATGGTCAGCGTGTAGGTGATGTTCTTGCCCGGTAGCGACTCCTTGGTCGCGTCATCGACGGTCACGGTGAAGTCGACCACCTGCTTGACGAACACCTGGAGGGTTATCGTGCCGGAGAGGGTGTCGTCCGCCGTGGACTTGGCCTTGACGGTCAGGTTGTAGCTGCCCACCTTGGCGTCGTCTGGGACCTTGATGGTCACCGGCAGGTTGAAGGTCGTATCGTAGCCCACGGACACCGAGGACCTGTCGAAGGTTATCCAGCTCTTGTAGCTGCCCTCGGCGGTTATGGTGTAAGTGTCCGCCTGGTTGCCCGTGTTCTTGAGCTTCACAGTGTAGGTCACCGCGTTGCTAGGCTCGGTGTGCGGCACGTCCGTTTCGGTGGTCAGGGTGACGCCCGCAATGCCCAGGACGCTCAGGGTGAAGTCATAGATTGCGGCCGAGTTCTCGTCGTAAGTCGAGGTGGCCTTGACGCGGAAGGTGTAGTCCTTCTTTTCGGCGTCGATGGGCACCGTGATTATCATCATGGCCCTGACCTCGCTGTCGTACTTGACCGGCACCTCGGTCTTGGTGAAGGTCGCCCACTTGGCGATCTTTTTATCCGTGAAGATGCTGTCGTCCACCTTGAGCGAGAAGGTGTCGTCGCCGGAGCCCTTGTTCTTTATGGTGAAGTTATAGTACATCTTGTTGCCCGGCGTGACGTCCTTGGAGCGCTCGTTCGATATGGCGGTTATCTCGACGCCGAAGCTGATGATGACCTTCAAATCGACCGTGGCCGAGGTCTCGGACTTGGCGTTGGTGACCGCCGCCTTGAGGCGGACGATGTAGGTGCCCTTAGCCTGGTCCATGGGCGGCGTCACGTTGACCGTGACCCAGACATAGTTGTCTTTAGATGTGTTGAATATCCCCGGGTCGGGGTCGCCTGCCCACTTGTAGTAGGTCCCTGAGGCCTTGTCTATAGTCATCTCGAAGTCCTCGAGGATGTTGCCGGTGTTCTTCACCTTGACCTTGAACTGGATGGTAGCGCCCGGCCCCACATTGAGGTTGTTCTCGTCGACCGTGAGGCTCACGGCGTAGTTCTCGCTGACGGTTATGGTCAGCTTGGTCGTCTTCAAGATGCTGTCGTTGCCCTTGGATTTGACATCGACCTGGATGGTGTACTTGTTGTTGGGGGTGTTCAACGGGACCGTTATATAGAGAGGCACCTTCCGGCTGGTGTCCTTGCTCAGAGCGGCGATGGTGTAGGAGCTGTTGCCGCTCTTGCTGTTGACCTTGGCCCAGGTGGCGTAGGAGCCCGTGGCGGTTATCAGGTAATCGTCCTGGATGTTGCCGTTGTTGTTTATAGTCACGTTGCAGTCGACAGTCTCGCCCGGGCCCGCGGCTATGTCCGTCTTGTCCCAGGCCTCGCTGAAGCCGTAGCGTATGTCGACCGTGACCGTCAGGGCCAGTGCTGCGTACTGGAAGCTGTAGCCCTGGGAAGTGACTTTAATGGTCCATTTGTAGGTCCCGTTGAGCTCGTCGAATGGGTTCTCGAAGGGCACAGTGAGGGTCACGTTGAAGCTCTTGCTCGCGTCAGGGGCCAGCTTGAACGAGGTGGTCTCGAACTTGATCCACTCCTTGTCCTCGCCCAGGGCCTCGACCAGGAAGGTGTCGTTGCCGCTGCCCTTGTTCTTCACCGTCATCGAGAAGGTGTAGACCGTTGGCGTGTTGAGGGTCTTGACCTTGGAGCTGGGCGTTACCTCGACGCCGTATACCAGGTTGACGTTGGTCGTGAGGGTGACCGTCGAGTTCTTGAGCGTGTCGCCCTGGGATGTGACCGTCAGGGTGTTGACCAGGATCTGCTTGGTGGCGGACTGGGGCACCTGCACCGTGACCTGGACCGTGGTGGTCTTGCCCATGTCGAGGGTCACGGATATGGGGTTGATGGATATCCAGGATGGGTTGATGCCACTCTTGGATATCACGAAGGTGTCCTTGCCGTTGCCCTTGTTCTCGACCGTCAGCGTGTACTTGCCGCTGTTGCCCGGGTCCACGAAGGCCACGGTCACGTTGCTCGTGACCTTGACCGCATAGACCTGGGATATGGTCAGCTTGAAGTCCTGGGTCTTGGACACCTTGCTGTCGCCCACGCTCTCGACCTTGATCTTGAGGGCGTGGTCGCCCTGGGCGGGCAGCGGCAGGGACGGGAGGGTCACCGTCATCTTGACCGGGCCGCTCTTGTTCTCGCCCAGCGGCACGCTGGTCCTGTTGAACCTGACCCATTCGGTGTGGTTCAGGGCCGTCACCATGAAGGTGTCGGCGCCCGTGCCCCTGTTCTCGATATTCAGGGTGAAGTTGACGACCCCGCCCGGGCTCACGGACATCTCGGTGAGCGGGCTGGACAGGTCGAAGGCGTAAATCTGGTTCACGACCACGGTCAGATTGAGCGTCTGGTTCCTGCCGCGGCTCTCCTCGGTGCCTATGACCTTCACGACGAAGGTCTCGGGCCTGGCGTTGCCGGGCACGTTGACCGTCAGCGTGACCTGCTTGGTGGCGCCCTTGGCCAGGTCAACGATCTGGTACTGGCTGAGGGTCGTCCAGGTGCCGTGGTTGGACTTGAGGCTCATGTCGACCGTGTCCTTTTCGCCGCCCATGTTCGTCACGTTGACCTTGAAGGTCAGGGTGACGCCGGGGTCGGCGCGCTGCAGGGTGTCGCTGGCGCTCACAAGCTTGAGGTCGTGCTTCTGGACCACCTCGACGCTGATGTTGATGAAGTCGGTCTTGGTGTCGTCGCCCTTGGACGAGACCTTGACCTCGATGGTGTAGGTGCCCGGTTCCTTCTGGTCCGGCACAGTCACGTTGATGTATATCCTCTGGTCAGTGATCGAGGCCAGCGTGAGCTGCCCGACATTGAGCTGGGCCCACGACCTGTAGTTGCCTAGCACGTCCAGCAGGTACGTGTCCTGTCTGTTGCCAGTGTTCTTGACCTTGAGCTGGTACTGGACCTTCTCCGTGGGCTCGGCCTGGTTCGATATTATAATGCCCGTCATGTCGACCCCATAGATCGGGTTAATCGAAATAACGGCCGTGACCGTCCCGAATATTGTGAGATCAGACTGCGAGACGGCCTTTATAGAGTAGTTGAGGTCCTCGGACTTGGCGTCCTTGTCCACTATGACTATCAGATTGAAAGTCGTGATTTGGCCAGCCGTCATGTTGACATATTTGTTGGACAAGGAAATATTGCCCCAGAGATTGGGGTTCTTGTCTAGGGAAACATAGAACTGGTCCTTGCCATTGCCCGTGTTCTTGAGGTATATCTGGATGGTCCCGGACTGGCCGGGCTTTATGGCCTTTTTCGCTGGATCGGCCGTCATCTGGACCTTATATTCCTGCCCGACCTCGGTCGTGATCTGGACACTGGCCTTGATTGTGTTGTTGCCGGACGATGTCGCGGTTATGGTCTGCGTGACGTTCCCCATGGCCGTGCCGGTTGGGACGCTCACGGTGACCTTGACGTTCACCTGTGCGTTGGGAGCTAGCGGCACGGAGGACTTGTTGAACGAGACCCAGCTCGGGTTCTGACCCGAGGCGATCATTAGGAATGTGTCCAGGCCAGAGCCCTTGTTCCTGACCGTGACTACGAAGGTCGCGGTCTTGTTGGGCTTGGTCGCATTGTACGGCGCCGGGGCGGTCATCTCGACCTGATAGAACGTGTCGGCGATGACGGTCATGGTTATGGAGTTCGAGACCGAGACGCCCCCGTCGGAGGTCGCCATGACGAGAATGGGCTTGCTGCCAGGGCTCGCATTCTTCGGGAGCTCGACCGTGAAGACCACGTTGGCCACTCCGCTGGCGTCCAGGTCGTTGATACTGGCCGGGTTGAAGTAGAAGTTCCAGTCATTAGGGGCCCCGCTGGCGGACATGAAGAATGTGTCTTTGCCGTTGCCCTTGTTCTTGACCGAGAGGTTGAAGGAGACGCTGCCGCCGGGGTTCGCGTGCTTGGTGTTGGCGCCGTTGGCCTGGACCAGCACGTCGTATTTCTGGGTCACGGTGACGGTGATGTTTTGGATGTCCTCCTTGGTCGGGTCGTCCGAGGCGTAGGCCTTGAGCATGATATTATTGTTGCCAGCTTGGGCGTTCGCCACGGCCGATATGGTCAGGTCGACGTTCTTGGAGGCGCCTTTGGCGAGGGTTAGGCTGCTCTGGTTGAAGGTGACCGACATCACCTGGATTGGGACGTTCAGCACCAAGAGCTTGATGGTGTCTTCGCCGTTCCCGTTGTTGGTAACAGATACCGTGGTCATAACGTTCGCGCCTGGGGCGACGTTCATGTTGAAGGCCGCCGGGTTGAGGTCCACATTGTGGAGCTTGTTGACAATGGCGACGATGGAGGTCTTCTGGATCTTAGAGATGTCACCCTGGGACTTCAGGGTCACGTTGACGGTCACGATGTCATTGTAGTTCGCCGTGTTGGGCGCCGTGAGGATGACCGAGAAGGACTTGACGCCTTCCGGGTTGATGTTGGAGAGGGGGTTCGGGTTGGGATTACCGTACCAACCGCTCTTGCTGATGTTCATCGTGATGTCGTAGCTGTCCACCTTGTTGCCAGTGTTCGTCACGTTGAATGGGAAAATGACCGTTTTGCCAGGATCCACGTACTTGACGGTGTCGGTGGCCTGGAGCGAGACGCCGAAGACGGCAGTGACGTTGACGATGAAGGTCATCTCGGAGGTGTAGGCCGGGTTCTCTGATACGGCCCTTACCGTGAAGGAATACTGACCGGCGATGGTATTGGATGGGACGAAGCACGGGACCGCGACGGACGCGAAGGACACGGGGTTTATGTTCTGGCTGCTGGGAGGCGATATGGACCATCCAGAGGGCTTGGTGGTCACTGACAAGTTGACCGTGTCGATGCCGTTGCCCGTGTTGGTTATTTTGAGGTCGAAATTGGAGGACCCGCCGGGCCCGATATTCTTGCTGAGGGTCGTGGTGCTGGTCGAGAGGCCGTAGGTCTGCTTGACCAGGGTGACAGATGTTATGGACACAGAGCCGCTGTTGCCCCCCTGTTTGTAGTTGGCGGTTATGACGATGGTTGCCTTGTCCTCGGCAGAGGCATTGGACGGGGCGTAGACCTGGAGGGAGATTGTCGTCGAGCCCCCGGCCTGGAGGGTAAAGTTAGCATTGGGGGAGAACACGCCGCTCCAGTACTGGAGCACGCCGGACAGCGTCATGTTCACTGTCTGCGCATAACTGAAGTCGTTGTTGTCCACCTTGATGCTGTACACCACGGAGCTTCCCGCGGTGACGGTCTTGCTATTCACTCCGTCGCTGAAGCTTATGGAGACCGCCGTGGCCGCCCCCGCATTGAAGGGCACGCTGACGAAGACCCCAAGGACCATTACGCTCACCATGATCAGGCTCAACATTTTGTTCCGATAGTTCTTATTCATCCCAACACACCTCTGATTGCCAGAAACATAGCACCATACTTTTGGTTATGACATATAAGCGTTGCGGTTATTTGACTTAAGTTCAGGCCCGAAATTTTACTTTGGTTAAAGGGAATTTTTCCAATCTGTAACCTGCAAACCAGGGGGTTTTTAGATGGTCCGTATATATACCCTATATAAAGGACCGGTCTTTTATTGACGGAACGCCCAGACCTAACCCTGTATCTAGGTAGTATATCCCCATAGGAATGCGTTTGTTTTACGCGCATTTAACAATAACAAGAGATTCTACAAATAGGAATCTTGAAAGATTGGTATGGGCCGCGTCAGTCGCGCCGGTAGAGCGCCACGGGCACGATCATGATGCAAAGGCCGATGGCGAATGATATCGGGAATGTGTAGAGCAAGTAGTTCAGCGAGATCCCTAGCTTCGTGATGAAGACCGTGTAGGTTATCGCCGGCAGCAGGAAGAGCAGGTTGAGCGCGCCGAACAGCAGGACGAAATCCCGCGAGAACGAACCGGAATAGACCGGCAGCCAGTCCTTGGGCATCATGACCAGGGCCAGGGCCGTCACGAAGACCTGGCCCAGGAGGATAAGGGCCGAGAGGGCGATAGGGTCCGTCGTGAAAAGGAGGCTCCCGTAGGCCAGGGCCGCCAGGGCCGTGAGCGAGCCGCGGTGCACGGCCCCCGGCGGGAACCTGCCCTTTCCGCGGCCCTTCCAGCGGGCGTTGACCGCCGGCCACAGCATCATGGCGAAGGGGTAGGCGATTGCCAGGGCCCCGAGCGGTATTATGATGAAGAGGTTCCACAGGTAGCCCTGCAGGTCGCCGGTCTTCAATGACAGGTACCTGCTCGACGGGATGTAGAAGGCCATGAGGGCGATGACGAGGAACAGGGTCGGCGGCGTCGGTGCGTCCGTGGGGGCCTTGGTTTTTGGCCTGGCGGGCGCCGGCCCGCCGCTCCCGAGGGGCATCGTGGCCCCGAGGGCCAGGGCCCAGGCCCCCGAGACCAGCGAGGCCAGCGGGAAGTACCTGGTGAGGCCCACCGTGAGCATGGCGAGGACCATGGGGGCCGTGACGACCGCCACGCCGCCCTTCCTGACCGACGGCGAGGCCTCCAGCACCATCATGAGACCGAACAGGCTGGCGGGCATGACGTAGGATGTCAGCAATGACCCGAGGCCGAACAGGAACACGATGGCGTTCCCTGCAATAAGCCGCTCGCGGACGTCCAGGGCCTTGTACCTCTTGGTCGTCAGCAGGGGCAGGAATGCGAAGGAGATGCCTATGCCGATGAACACCGCGGGCCAGTTCCAGAAGTAGGAATAGAGGACGCGGAAGAAGGCCAGGAACGCGGCGCACGCGCTGGCGTAGACCATGATCAGGTCGAGCTGGGCAGGAAGGCTCCGCGGGGGGCCCTCGCGGGCCTTGGCCAAGGTCTTGGGCTTCCGGCGTTTAAGGGCGAAGTAAAGAAGGATGTAGAGCATGGCCGCGAACCCCATGGTGAAAAGGACGGTGGCCACGGTCACGACGTCCATCCGGATGGCGGATATCATGACATTGGCCTTGGTCGCGTGGGCCGCGGCCGAGTCCAGCTTACCGGCGTTCAGGTCCTTCTCGGCGGCATCGACCTCGACGATGATGTCGGCCCTCCTGTTCTGGACGAGGGCGTAGGGGAGCTGGTCTAGGCTGTCGAGGCCATCCCGGGCGACCTGGACCTGGGATTCCTGGATAAGGGCCAGGAAATCCAGCGGGGACACCAGCTTGAAGTCGCTGTCCGGCTCCGTGGCGTTCAGGGCCTGGATCACAGACAGCACGTCCTCCGGCGACATGGACCAGACGTGGACAGCGGAGAAGATGAAGAAGGGCCGGGTCTTGACGGTGTCCCTGGCCACGAGGACCTTGGCTATGAAGTTGTTCTTGTCGTCCCACATGTGCGTGGCCCTGGCGTAGGGGACACCGTTGTACTCCTTCCCGCCGCCGATCCAGTAGGGCCTCGTGACTGGCACGTCGCCGTAGTCGAGGAAGACCCCGGCGGGCTCCAGGTAATCGGCATAGGCCCCGAGGCTCCTCGTCGAGTATGGCGTCTCGTGGGCCGTGTAGGAGTTCACGAGCCAGATGGAGTCAAGGCCGGCGCTGTCCATGAGCTGCCGCGTCCGGGCCAGCATGGGCCCCAGGTCCTCCTGGGGCAGGAAGTCCGGGTAGAAGACCCCGGCCCCGTCGGTGCCGCATATCAGCGTGTCGTTCTTGGTCATCGTGGAGGTGTAATACTCGAACAGGGGAGGGGCCACCTCCTGGGCCACGGGCGATATGGACCAGCCAAAGGGCTGGGTCCCGCGGACCGGCGAGGCCCACATGGAGGTGAGTTTGTTGTGCATGAATGCGAGGTTGTCCCCGTCGGAGAACGCGAAGGTTAGGTAGACCTTGTCCTCGAGGGACGGTGCCTGGTGCCCGACCTTCGTCCTGGCCTCGGGCTTCTGCTTGAAGTCGTAGGCCGCGTAGACCGACAGGTTCGGCAGAAGGTCCGCGGGCAGCAGCACCTTGTAGTGCGCAGACAGCCGTTGCGTCCCTAGGTTCTCCTCCACGCCCGTGGGGTCGTCGTACCATCCGAAGACGGTCCTGGCCTTGGGGGTCAGGTCCAGCAGCGCATTGTTGAACTCCTCCTGGTCCGGCGTGATGAGCGGCCCGGGGTTGAATTCCACGAGCATGATGCCGTTGGCTATCAGGTAGTCCCGCAGGTAAGGCCTCCCCGGCTGGAGGATGCTTATGATGTCCTGGCGCATGGACGGGTAGAACTCCGTGAGGACCTTCATGTAGATGCCGTAGCCGAGCGTGGGGGAGGCCCAGTCACCCTCCCGGAGGTCGACCTTGACCGTGAGGTTCGTCACGGTCTCGACCCAAGATAGCATGTCCGGGGAGGCCATCACGAGGCCATCCCTGGCGCAAAAGTTCGTTGCCACGTTCACCGTCGCCGGCACCTTGGGGTCGTAGACCACGAGGCCACGGGGGACGCTCGAGTACTTCCTGAGGGCCTCCTCCATGGAAATGCGCGTCCAGGCCTGGCCGTAGGTCTTGTTCAGGAAGTCGAGCCACAGCTCGGTGCCGTAGTCCAGGTACAAGGCCGCGGCCCTTCGGTTGACCAGCCCCTGGAGCGAGACCATGGTCAGCTTCTCGTCGAAGGTGGCCTCGGAGACGTTGATGACGTAGAGCATGGGGGACCGGTTCATCCTCGGGAAGTCCTGCTTGAGGGGCTCTGCCAGGTTCGGGGCCCCGTGGCCGCTGGTCGCTAGCATCCCCTTGGGGCCCCAGAGAAGGTCGTTCGCTATATACACGAGGGAGCCCGCCATCACGATGGAGGCTAGAGCGAATGCGATGACCATCCGCGTGCGTTCCTTCGGAAGTTTCATCGACCGGGCCTCGGGGGATATTAATAGGGTTATCCAGTATTAACTATTTTGACGAAATACGATGTTAGACGACCTCACAGAAACCCTTAAATATTGACATATGGAATGAATCCAACTGCCCCGGATGTGGTCGAAGTGGAAGAGAAAAGGACTGAGCTGTTCGCCCTTAAACTCCCCAAGAACGAGAAGGACGCCATGAACTTCATAGCGGACGAGAAGGGCGCGACGCTCACGAAGGTGTTCTACAAAAACATCCAGCAGACCATATACGAGCAGCTGGGCCTGGTCCTTTTGGACAAGCTCAGCCGGCCCCGGGTCGAGGGCAAGAAGGACAAGGCCGATGACCGGAGACCGTCCTACGTCAAGAGGACCGCCCCGAACATCGTCGTGGACTTCGTGCACATCATGGATTCCAAGGACCACAAGAAGACGTTCCATGCGATCTTCGAGGACCTCCAGTTCACAGAGAAGGAGTGGCTCCTCTACGAGATAGATATCAACAAGCTGGCCAAGCACCTGGGCAAGGAGTACCTTGATGCCGACGGCGGCTTCGACCCCGTGGACCTGGACATGGCCAAGTCGCTCTTCTTCGACTACATGATACACATGACCTACCAGCTCACGGCCATCGGCCTCCTGAAGACACTGGACGACGAGTGGCAGAAGAACCAGGCCCGGATAGAGAGGTTCAAGGACGAGCTCATAGCCGAGTACGAGCAGACCTTCGAGGACGCGCTCGAGGTCGTCGAGGTGGTCGAGGTCGAGGACAGGGCCCACAGGGGCAGGAACAGGTAGGCCTCTGGCTCGGGATTTCATGAAATAAAGAAAATAGCAAGGGGCGCCGACTGGCGCCCCTACGATGGTCCACTTCTTTCCGACACTACTTGTCGAGCTTGTTGAGAATGGAGTCTATCTCATCGTCCACATTCTCGGGCTTCTTCTCCTCGGGCTTGGGGGCCTCTGGGTCCTTCTTGATGTCCTTGTCGTCCGCCGGGGCCTCGGAGTCGCTTTGGTGCTCCTTCAGTTCCGGCTTGGTCTCGGCCTCGACCGGCGGCCCTGGCTTGTCCTCCGCGGGCTTCTTCGCGTCCTCACTGCTCGACGTTGGCTGCTCGGCCGATGCCTTCAGGTCCGCCTTGGTCCCGGCCGCCTCCTTCTTCGATGGGCCCGGTCCCTCCGGGACCTCTTCATCGGTCTCTTTCTGGACCTTGACCTCATCCACATCGTCGCTGGTCAGAGGCACCATGGGGGCCTCCCTGAGCCCGTCCTGCCTGCTGCTTGACGCATGCCTCGTCCCGTGCCCGTGCCTGTCTTCTTGCTCGGGCTCCTTCTTCTTCCGGGCGCCCACCAGGTAGCCTATGATGGCCACCACGATGGCGATGATGATGAGCAGCACGATCCAAAGGAAGTCCGGCAGCATCCCGGCCTTGGCGGTGGACACCTTCTTGGTCACGACCGGGCCCTCCAGCGGGCCTAGGCTCGCCGTCTGGTTGATGATGTTCTTCACGGCGAACGAGTAGGTATAGGTCTGGTCCACGGTCAGGGTCACGTCGACTGTGTATATCCTGCCGTCCGCATAGTTGGTGTCGCTCGCGTCCACTGCCGTCATCGGGTAGGTCTGCCCTCCTACGGTCAGTATCGGGTTACCCGCGGCCGCCGCGTCGTTGTCTACATCGATGTACTTGACCCTGAAGGTGAACTTCGTCCCCTTCAGCGCCGTGAGCGGGTTCACGCCGTCGGTGGCGTAGTTCGTCTCGCCGGTGTAGGTGAGCGTGGGCGCCTTGTTCGAGATCGGCTCCGTGACCACGGGGCCCGGGATGTAATCTACAGAGGCTGGGCCCACTGCAGTGATGTTGTTCGAGTCCAGTGTCTCAAACCGGTAGCCGTAGTTGCCGTCCTCGGTGAACTTGTAGGTGGCGGTGTACTCCTTCCCGTCGGCGTAGTTCTGGTCCTGCGCGTTGGCCTCGGTCATGACGATCTTCGGGTCCGTGGTGCCAATGGCCTTGTTCTTGTCCAAATCGATGCGCAGATAGACCTTGCCGTCCTTGGGCTTGTCCCCGTCCAGGTCCTTGAATATGACCCGGTAGGTGAAGGTCGAGTTCTCCACGGCCGTGTCCGGGTCCACGCCATCGCCAAGGAAGTTGCCCGTGCCTAGGAACTGCAGGGTCGGGGCCTTGTTGACCAAGACCTTGGGGCCTGTGTAGACCTTGTCGAATATGCTCCCGACCCCGTCGGCCTGGTCCCCGAGCACGTCCACTGCCTTGAACTTGTAGGCGTACTTGTCCCCTTCGAATGGCAGGTTCGTCTTGAAGCTGTAGACCTTTCCGTCGGTGACATCCAGGTCCGTGGGATCTTCCTGGGCCATTATACCGAGCTTGTCGGTGGGTCCGTTGTAGGTTCCATCCCCATCTGCATCGATGTACACCCTGGGCCAGTCGGTCCCTGGCATGTCGCCCTCGAGGTCGATGTAGTTGACCTTGTAGACGAACTCGGTCTTGAGATCTCCAACGGCCGGGCTCACGCCGGTCCCGTTGTAGCTACCTGTCCCCAGTAGGGTGAGCTTCGGTGCGAGGTTCACCAGGGCCGTCACGATGGGTCCGTTCTGGACAACCGTCGGCAGGCTCGTGCCTGGCGCAGGGGAGCCTAGGGAGTCCAGCGCCTCGAACTTGTACTTGTAGGTCCCGACGGCGCCTAGGGTCGTGTTGTACTCGTATCTCTTTCCGCCAACGCAGTCGGTATTGCTTGCGTTCGCGTCGTTCATAGCGGTCCACTCGCCCATCTGTTCGATGCCGTCCATGTTCTGGTCGATCCAGACCTTCGGGTATCCCACCATGGGCGGGTTGCCGTCCTGGTCCTTGTATATCACAGTGTAGAAGAACCGCGTGGAGTTTGTGGTGCCCTCCTCGGGGTCGAGCCCGTCCGTCGCGAAGCCACCAGCCCCGAGCCACTCGAGCACCGGGGGCTTGTTCGTCACATTGACGTTGGGGCCCGTGTAGTTAATTATCAACGCGGTCGTGGCGTTCGTGTCTACGGCCTCGAACTGGTACTTGAAGGTGCCCAGCTTGCCGAAGACGTAGTCATAGGTGTAGATCTTCCCGTCGTTCACGGTGACGTCCAGCGGGTCGAACTCGTCCATGACGAACTTCTCGGCCGGGCCGTAGGCGTTGTCGCCGTTCAGGTCAAGGCCGAGCAGCGGGTATCCGATGGCCGGCTTGTCCCCGTCGGCGTCCGAGTACTTCACCCTAAAGGTGAACTGCGAGGAGTCCGTGCCGTAGTTCGGGTCCACGCCGTCGGTCGTGTAGCCCGTCTCCCCGGTCGGGGCGAGGACTGGTATGTGGCCCTTTGGGCCGACCACTGGGCCGGTCCTGTTCTCGGTCGTCGCCGGAAGGCCCACCAGGTCCTCGGCATAGAACATGTACTTGTAGGTCCCGAGGGCCAGCTTGGTCGTGTATGAATATATCTTGCCATTGTCGAAGGTGTTATCGGACGGGTTGACCGCCGTCATGGCGACCTGCTGGTCGACCCCGTCATCGAACTTGCCGTTGTTGTTCATGTCGATGTAGACATTCGGGAATCCCGCGGCCACGGACTCGTTCAGGAGGTCGAGGTACATGACCTTGTAGGTGAAGTCTGTGTCCGTGAAGCCGGTCTCCGGGTCCAGCCCGTCGTTCTCGTAGTTGGTGTCCGAGAGCCAAAACAGCGACGGGGGCTCGTTAATGGAAGTGATGTTGGGCCCGGGGGTCCTTGTGGTCGGGACCCCGTAGGCGGGCCTGCCGTTGATGTCCTGACCCTTGAACAGGTAGGAATAGAGCCCGATGTTCCTCAGTCGCGTCGAATAGGTGTAGAGCTTTCCGTCGCTGTAGGTCGTATCTGCGGGGTTGACCTGGCCCATGGCCATCTGTTCGCCGACGTCCAGGTAGTCCCCGTCAAGGTTCTTGTCGATCCACACTCTCGGATTGCCGGCCTTGGGGGCCTCGTTGTCCGCGTCTGTGTACTTCACTCGGAAGACATAGGTGTGGCCCGTGGTCCCGATGTCCGGGTTGACACCATCGGTGAGGTAGTTCGCCTCGCCAGTCCAGTTCAGGTAAGGCGCCGAGCCGGCGACATAAATGCCATCATAGAGGACATTGTAGGGGTTCGTTCCATTGGTCCACACGATGTCGAGCCTGTTGTTGCCTATCTTCTCGGCCGCGCTTGGCCAGTACGTTCCGTTTGTATCATTGGTCAGGTAGAACGGTTCGCCCCAGACCCCGGTGTACCTTTCTGCATAGACCAGGTCATAGGAGCCGTGGAAGGTGCTGTCCCGCCATGTGCAGAACTGGCTTGTCGTGCTCCCGAAGGTGATGGAGGGATACCTTGCGTTCCCAGTGGAGTTGGAGATCTGCTTTGGCGCCTGGGCAAGGACCGGGGTCCATGTCGTCCCCTGGTTCGTCGTGTTCCTGAACTCGATCTCATCGCCGCCCGCCACGCCCTCCTGCCAACCGACATAGACGTTCTTCCCGCTGCTGGCTATGTTCGGATACCGGGAGTTCGTGTTGGCGACGTAGATATCCGTCACAGCGCTGAAGTCAGCGAGCGTGTAGCCGATGGTGCGGCCCTTGGTTGAGAAGATGTACCCGATGTCGTACGATGTCGTTGGCCAGTAGGAGAAGGCGATGTAGACGGACTCGTTCGAGACCGATATCGTCTCGTCGCCACCACCGTTGACCAGGGCGAGCTCGGTGAACCCGCCCCAGGAGGCCGGTCCCCACGTGGTCCCTGAGTCCAGTGACATGTAGAAGTAAATGTAGTCGTTATTCCAGTTGTTGGCCACCACATAGACCGCGGTGTTGTTCACGGCGATGGCCGGATAGGTCCTGCGCTGTTGCCAGGTCCCGGCGTGGGGGAGGATGGTGGGCGCCTGGTTCAGGGGCGGGGTCCAGGTCAACCCGCCATCGCTGGTGCGCCTGAAGGCTATGTGCTCCGCCTGGTTCTGGGCGCCGGATGTATCCTGATAGGAGTATACGACGAAAATCCCGGTCCCGTTGCTGGCTATCGCCGGCGTCGTGCATTCTGTTTGAGCGCGCGCGTCGTTGCTGACGCTTATCGGCGTGCTGAAGGTCACGCCATTGTCCGTCGACTTGCTCATATATATCTGGCTGTTATTCTCATAGACGACGTAGATGGTGTTGTTGCTGCCCCTCACGACATGCCTCGCAGGGCTAATCGACGTCGCATAGTTCACATTCGTTGGCCCGACAATGACGGCGTCCGGGTTGCGGATCCCGGCACGCGGCCCGGCCGGCGGTTCGATGTCGGTCGCTTGCTGGCCTACATGGCCTCCTGATTGGGTCATTTTACCAGTCAGGACCTCGGCCGGGGCCATCGGTATGGCCATCAGCATGATGACCAGGATGGCGACGATCCTCAAGGATAACGTCACAAAGTCGCGGCTCTTCTTCGAGATACCAATTCCGTTCATTTCCGGTCCCCTCCATAGAATAAGATTATATCAATCATTGAAAGGTGTTTATATAAATATATCGTTCATAAAGCATGAGGTAACCCCCAGCCATGGCCAGAATTAAAAAAAAAAACAGATACGGTCAAGTGTGCATTGAAAAAAGCAAAAACATGATAGGGCGCCAGTCCGACGCCCTATCGATCGGTCTTCGTTCGAGACGTTACTTCTCGAGCTTCGCAAGGATGGAGTCTATCTCCCCGTCGACGTCCTCCGGCTTCTCCTCGGGCTTGGGGGCCTCTCCATCCTTCTTGATGTCCTTGTCGTCCGCCGGGGCCTCGGAGTCGCCCTGTTGCGCCTTGAGGTCCGGCTTGGTCTCGGCCTCGACCGGCGGCCCTGGCTTGTCCTCCGGGGGCTTCTTTGCGTCCTCGCCGCTCGCCGTGGGCTGTTCCGAAGATGCCTTCAGGTCCGCGCTGCTCTTGGCCTCAACGCCCTCCGCGGCCTTCGGCCCTGGCTCCTCTGCCGGTGGCTCAATCGCCTGCGGCGCCTCTTGTACCTCGGCGCTGGTCAGCGGCACCATCGGGGCCGCCTCCCTCTGCTCATCGTACCTCGTGTGGTGTGGCTGCCTTCCCCTCGGGGCAGGCCTGTACTGATGCTCGGGCTCCCTCTTCTTCCGAGCGCCCACCAGGTAGCCTATGATGGCCACCACGATGGCGACGATTATTAGCAGGATGATCCAGAGCATGTCCGGTAGCGCCTGCGCCTTGGGCGTGGACACCTTCTTGGTCACGACCGGGCCCTCCAGCGGGCCTAGGCTCGCCGTCTGGTTGATGACGTTCTTCACGGCGAACGAGTAGGTGTAGGTCTGGTCCTTTGCCAAGGTCACGTCGACCGTGTATATCTTGCCGTCCACGTAGTTGTTGTCGCTCGGGTCCGAGGCCGTCATCGGGTAGTTCTGCCCTCCGACGATCAGTATCGGGTTGCCCGCGGCCGCCGCGTCGTTGTCCGGGTCGATGTACTTGACCCTGAAGGTGAACCTAGACCCCTTCAGCGCCGAGAGCGGGTTCACGCCCAGGGTTTGGTAGTTCGTCTCGCCCGTGAAGGTCAGAGTGGGTGCCCTGTTAGGCATCGGCTCGGTCACGACCGGGCCAGGTATGTATTCCATGGAGGCCTGGCCCCCGGCCGTGTTGTTGAACGGGTCCTGCGCCTCGAACCTATAGCCATAGTCGCCGTTCTCAACGAACTTGTAGGTGGCAGTGTACTCCTTCCCGTCGGCGTAGTTCTGGTCCTGCGCGTTGGCCTCGGTCATGACGATCTTCGGGTCCGTCGTGTCTATGGCCTTGTTCTTGTCCAGGTCGATGCGCAGATAGACCTTGCCGTCCTTGGGCTTGTCGCCCTCCGGGTCCCTGTATATGACCCGATAGGTGAAAGTCGAGTTCTCCGCGGCCTTGTCCGGGTCCACGCCCTTGTTCATGAAGTTGCCCGCGCCCAGGAACTGCAACATGGGGGCCTTGTTCACGATGACCTTCGGCCCGTAGAATATCTGGTCGTAGATGCTGCCCGTGTCCGAGGCGATGTTGGTATTGGCATCCTCGGCCTTGAACTTGTAGGCGTACTTATCGCCCTCGATGGGCAGCTTGGTCTTGAACACGTAGACTTTCCCGTTCACGACCGACATGTCCGTTGTGTCCTCGGGCTGCATCACGCCTATATTGTCGCTCGTGCCGTCGCCATCCGTGTCGATGTAGACCCTGGGCCAGTCCTTGCCTGGGGTGTCGTTCTCGATATCGATGTACTTGACCTTGTAGATGAACGTCGTGTCAAGGTTGCCCACGGCCGGGCTCACGCCGGTGCCATTGTAGCCCGTCGTGCCCAGCAATACGAGCTTCGGGGGCAGGTTCGGCGAGACCGAGATCACGGGCCCGTCCTTCTTCGTGATGGGCGTACCTGTGCCCACCGCGTTCTTGGTGTCCATGGCCCGGAACCGGTAGTGGTAGATGCCCGCCGTCGGGAAGGTCGTGTTGTAGTCGTACTTCTTCCCGTTGACGTAGTCGGTGGACGACGGGTTGGTATCGGTCATGTTGAACCACTCGTCCGGGGTCTCGATGTCGTCCCCGTTCCTGTCCACCCAGACCTTCGGGTATCCCGCCGCCGGCGGATCGCCGTTCTCGTCCGAGTAGAGGACCTGATAATGGAAGATCGTGCTGTTCGCGTTGCCCGTCTCCGGGTCGAGGCCGTCCGTAGCGAAGCCGCCGGCCCCGAGCCATGTCAGGAGGGGCGGCTTGTTGGTACTGTTGACGTTCGGCCCCGGATAGTTGAGCACATTGGACGGGCTGCCGTTGATGTCCATGGCCGCGAAAGAGTACTTGTACATCCCGAGCGTGGTCAGGACCTTGCTGTAGGAGTAGACCTTCCCATTCATCGTGTTCGTGTCCGACGGGTCCGTCTCGGCCATGACGAACTTCTCGTTGGCCGTGTAGTTCCCGTCCCGGTTCAGATCGATGCTGATGGTCGGGTATCCAGTCGTCGGCAGGTCGCTGTCCGGGTCCGTGTACTTGACCCTGAAGTTGAACTGGGTCGTGTCCGCGCCGAAGTCCGGATCGACGCCGTCCGCCAGGAACCCTGGCTCCCCTGTCGGGGCCAGGACCGGCGGCTTGCCTTTCGCGATGACCGTCGGGCCGTTCTTGGCGGCGGTCTCCGCCGACAGACCCGCCAGGTCCTCGGTGTAGAACTTGTACTTATAGGTGCCAACCGGCATGGTCGTGTTGTAGTAGAAGACCTTGCCGTCGTCGTACTTCATGTCCGACAGTGCGACGGGGGTCATGCTCACGGCCTTGTCCACTGGGTCCGTGAAGTTTCCGTTGTTGTCCATGTCGAGGTAGACCTTCGGGAACCCGTTGGCCGATGACTCGTTGAGCGGGTCGAGATAGACGATGGCGTAGGTGAAGTTCGTGTCCGTGAAGCCGGTCTCGGGGTTAAGGCCGTCGTTGATGTAGCCCCAGTCCTGGACCCAGAGCAGCTGCGGCGGCTCGTTGAGGGAGTTGATCTGCGGGCCGTTCTGGACCTTCGTCGGTTCTCCCGATGCGGGCCGGCCGTTGATATCGAAGGCCACGAACCGGTAGGTGTATGCGCCTACGAACTTGAGCCGCGTGGAATAGGTGTAGAGCTTGCCGTCCGAGTAGGTGTGGTCTGTGGCGTCGACCTCGGTCATCGTGACCTGCTCGCCCACGCCAGTGAAGTCCCCGTTCAGGTCCTTGTCGATGTAGACCCTCGGGAAGCTGGCCAGGGGCGCCTCGTTGTCCGCGTCCGTGTACTTGACGCGCCAGGTGTAGGTGTGCCCCGTGGTGCCGCTGTCGGGGTTGACCCCGTCGACGACATAGCCGTTCTCGCCGGTCCAGTCCATGACCGGTGCGGCGCCGCCGATGTAGACGCCGTAATACAGGACGTCATAGGGGTTCGTGCCGTTGGTCCAGACGATGTCCAGCCGGTTATTCTGGACCTTCCAGCCCGAGCTCGGCCACATGGTCCCGTTGTTGTCACTCGTGATGTATGTCGGGTTGGTCCAGACCGTGCCGTTCCATTCCGAGTAGACGAGGTCCCTGTTGGCATGGACCTCTGTGTCCGCCCATGTGCACAGGATGGTGTTGGTGCCCAGGGTCAGGGTTGGGTAATGGGCGTTCCCGGCTGTGTTCGACACGTCCGTCGGGACCTGTCCGATGGCCGGAGTCCAGGTCACTCCTGAGTCCGTGGAGTTCCTGAAGTAGACCTGAACGTGGTTTTGCAGGTACTCCTCCCAGGCAAGGTAGACCTTCGAGCCGCTCACGACCATGCTGACGTAAAGCGAGTCGGTGTTGGCCTGGTATATGTTCCTGGGCGCGGTGAAATCCCCGGCGCCCACGATGGCCTTGCCTCTGTTGGAGTAGAGGAAGTCGATGTCGCCAGGGTTCGTCCCGTATGTGTAGGCGATGTACACCAGTTCGTTCGAGACCTCTATGTTCGGGAAGCTCGGGTTGTTGCCGTTGCCGCCGCCGGCGCCGTTCACGAGCGTAATCTCGCCGCCGAAGGTGGCCCCGGAGTTCAGGCTTATGTGCATGTACAGCATGTTGCCCCGGGCGCCGCCGACATCGTTTGTGTCGACGACGTAGAGCGTGGTGTCGTTCACTGCGATATCTGGATGCTGCCGCCTGTCGTTCGGGGTCCCCGGGTGGGGCACGATGGTGGCCTGGGCCGTCAGCGCAGGCGACCAGGTCGTGCCGTTGTCCTTGGTCGACCTCACCGAGATGTACTGCGGCGTGTTGAAGGCACCCGTTTGGTCCGACCAGGCCACGAAGAGGGCCGAGCCGTTGTAGGCGATGACCGGCGTGATGGATGTCCTTGCATAGGCCATGGCGGAGTCGTTGCTGATGTCTATCGGCGTGCTGAAGCTGACCCCGTTGTCTGTGGACTTGCTGAAATATATCTCGCCGTTGTTCTCGTACACGACGAAGATGTTGTTGTTTTTGTCCCGGACTACATTCCTCTCGGTCGAGATGGACGTAGCGGCGTTGTCGGTCGTGCCGCCGACCTTGACCGGGCCCATGGCCCTGGCCGAAGGAACGCTCCCGATGTACATTGCGGGAACGAGTGGCACCACGAATAACATCGCCAGCACGACGGCGACTATCTTAAACCCTGTTAGGTTCCTTGCCGTCGTCATCAGGCATCACCCTCCTCGTGGCTACCGGTTCCCTCTTCAGGAGGCGCCCCTCCACCCTCTTCCCGGGGGCCGGTATCGTGCTCGGGCAGCTCCGTGGGCTCCCTCTGCTTGGGCTCGGCCTGGGCAAAGGCCTGCTCGTTCTTCTTGGACTTGTTCCTGCCGATCAGGAGGCCTAGTATCAGGGCTACAATGACCGCGACGATCAGGAGGATGGCCCAGAACATGTCGCCCCTCCCGGAAGGTGTCGTCTTGACCTCCTTCTCGACTATGGGCCCGAGGAACTCGCCCTGATAGGCCGTCTGGTTCGCCGTGTTGTTCACGAAGAACGCATACTTGTAGTCGAAGCCCGGCTCCAGCTGGATCGTGAACTTGTAGATCCGGCCCGTCTTGAAGTCACCGGAGTTCTCGGCCGTCATGATCTTCTTGTCCGCGGCCGTGTTCAGCTTCCCGTCGTGGTCCGTGTCGATCCATAGCTGCGGGTAGCCGGTCTGCGGCTGGTCGGCCTCTGGGTCCTTGTACATAATCTTGAAGGTGAAGGTCGTCTTCTTCGTTCCCCTGACAGGGTCCAGGCCGTCGAATTTGTAGACCGCCTCGTCCGGGAACACCAGCTCTGGTGGCAGGTTAATGATCGGTATCGCCACCGTCGGGCCCGTGCCCGCGAGCTCGTTGGCCTTGGCACCCAAGGTGTCTTGCGCCACGAACTTGTACTTGAAGGCCCCCTCGGTCGTGAAGGCCACGCCGGTGTACTGGTAGACCTTGTTGTGGTAGTCCGTGTTCACGACGACCTGCGTCATCGTGAAGGCCTCGGTCGCCTCGTTGAAAACCCCGTCGGCGTTCATGTCGATGTAGACCTTCGGGTATCCCGCCGCCGGCGGATCGTTGTCCGCGTCCGTGTAGGCCACCATGTACTTGAACTGGTCGCCTGGGGCACCCTTCAGCGGGTCGACGCCCCGGTCCTTGAAGTTGCCGGAGCCGCCCCAGCTTAGGACCGGCACCGCGTTCCCGCGGGCCACGGTGAGCGAGCCCGTAAGGGTGCCGATGGGCACTGGCGTCTCGTTTGCCCGGCTGCTCTTGGCCTCGAAGGTGTAGTTGTAAACGCCCTTCGCCGTGAAGTTCAGGGTCGCCGTGTAGACCTTGCCGTCCCTCACGCTAACCACGCTGGCGTTCTCGCCGGTCATGGCGACCGACCTGTCGTTCGTCCCGTTGTAGATACCGTCGTGGTCCATGTCGATCCAGAGCTTTGGATAGCCCGTGGCAGGCAGATCGTTGTCCGCGTCCGAATACATTATCTTGAATACGAAGTCCGTCATGGCCGTCCCTATGGTCGGCTGGACGCCTTTGTCCTCATAGTTGACCGCGCCGGTCCAGGCGAGGGCCGGCGGGAAGGTCTGGATGTACTCGGTCGTTATGGACGGGCCGTTGAAGACGCCCGTCGGTGCGCCCGTGGCGAAGTCATACGTGTCCTTGGCCTGGAAGGTGTACTTGTATTCGCCCTTCTTGTGGAGCTGCGTCGTCAAGTAATAGAGCTTCCCGTCCGAGTATATATTGTCCGCAGCGCTGACCTCGGACATGGAGAAGAACTCGTCGGCCCCTATGGTCCCGTCAAGGTCGATGTCGATACCGACCATCGGGTAGCCGTCTGCCGGCGGGTTATTGTCGTCGTCCTTGTACTTGACCCTGTACACGAAGTTCGTGATGTTGGCCGTGCCCGTTGTGGGCCACAGGCCGGCAGAGGTGTAGTTATCCTCGAGGGTCCACTGGAGGACCGGTTGGATGTTCGTTATGTCGACGTAGACCTTCATGAGGAGCGTGCCCGCGCCCTCGGCCGGGACGTTGTCCGTGTCCTTGGCCGAGAAGCTGAAGTTGTAGAACTTCTGCGCGCCCGCTGGCACCGGCAGCGTCGTGTTGTAGGTGTAGAGCTTCCCATCGGTATAGTTGGTGTCCGCCGCATCCACAGCGGTCATGACGAACTGCTCGCCGGCCTCAAAGGCGCCATTCTGGCTCTTGTCGATGCTCATGGTCACCTGGCCGTTGAGCGGGGCCTGGCCGTCCGCGTCCGTGTAGTTGATCCTGAACTTGAAGTCCGTGTACCTGGACCCGTGATCCGGGTTAACGGCCTTGGTCGCGAAGTTCGCCTCGCCGGTGAAGGCGAGCATCGGGATGTGGCCCTTGGGAAGGACCTTGGGTCCTGACCCTGTCAGTAAGTTGGACCCGATCCCGATGACGTTCTGGGCGAAGAACTGGTATCCGAAAGTCCCGGATGTAGCGATGGTCAGGTTGTAGTAGTACTTGACCCCAGATTGGTAGGCCAGGTTAGACGGCACGATTGGTAGCATTGTATAGTTCTTGTCGTTCGCGCCGTTGAAGCTCCCGTCATTGTCCATGTCCACATAGAGTTTCGGGAAGCCTACCGCAGGTGCCTCGTACCAGATGTCCTGGTACTGGACCTTGTATGTGAAGGTGTCCCCGATCTGGCCGGTCTGGGGCTCGATGCCGTCGGTCGCGTAACCGAAGTCGCCGACCCAGGTGAGGCTCGGCGGGCCGTTAATCTTGTCGATTTTCGGGCCGCTCATGACATTGTTCGGGGTCCCGGTCGCCCGGAAGTTCTTTTCGTCGACGGCCCTGAAGGCGTAGTGGTAAGTGCCTAGGACATTGAAGGTCGTGGAGTAGGTGTACCTCTTCCCATCAGTGTAGGTCGTGTCCGCGGGGTTGGCCTGGGACATGGATATGTGCTCATTGGGACCGTTGAAGTCACCGTTCATGTCGCGGTCTATCCAGACCTCCGGGTAGCCTGGCGTGGGCGGGTCGTTGTCCGCGTCCGTGTAGTCCACCCGGTAGGTGTAGGTCAAGGCCGACGAGTTGCCTTCAGGGTTCAGGCCATCGGTCTGATAACCCTGCTCGCCAGTGAATGAGAGCGTCGGGGCCTTGTTGGGCCCCACATAATAGTAGTTGAAAAGGACCTGGTGCGGGTCGGGCCCGTTGGCGGTCCATTGGTACTCGAGCCTGTTCATCGATATGTTCAGAATCGCACTTGGCAGTACGTTGACCTGGTCATTATCCGTCAGGTCGATCGGTGTCGAGAGCTTGCTGCTCACGTACTTGGCGAGGAATATATCGCGCGTAGCATGGTCCTGCGTGTCCTGCCAGACCACGAAGGTCGAGTTGAGGCTCCTGACAACCGATGGATACCTTGACTCGCCCGTGTTGTTGCTCATGTTCAGGGCGGCACCCCAGTTCGCGCCATTGTTCGTGGAGTTGAACAGGAATATCTCCCAGTTGCCGTTGTTGTTTTGCTCCCAGGCGATTGATATGTTGTTCCCGATGCCCGCTATGGAGGACATGTCGTCTGTAATCACGTTGGTGATCAGCCTGTTGTTGATGGGGAAGGTCGCTCCGTTGTCAACGGATCGGGCATACCAGATGTCACGGTTCCCGCCGGGTATCCCAGTATATGAGATGTGGACGGCATTGCCTATAGCGGCGATCGAGGGCTCCACGTCATCATAGGCATTGTTATTCGCGTTTACCTTCACGCTGGCCCAAAAGTTGGGCCAGTTCGCTAGCGCACCATAGTTGTTGTTCCTGAAGGAAAAGATATCGCTGTCCCAGGAACCGTCCCAGGAGGTCATCGCCATGGTGTAATAGACATATGCCCCTGAAGCTGCTATGGCCGGGGTGTTGGAGTTCGGCGCGCCGCCACCGCTCTGATATATCCTGTCGGCCGCCACGTTCAGGGCAGGCAACCATGTCGTGCCATCGTCGAACGTCCGCCTCATCCTCACGCTGTTGCCCTCTCTCCATATGATGTAGATGTTGGTGCCGTTCGTGGCTATCGCCGGGACGCTGTTGCCATTGGTGTTGAGGCTCACATCGGTTATACCGACCCAGGTCTTCCCGTTGTCGAAGGACTGGGCGTACCATACCCTACCGAAGCTCTCGTGGACCTCGTGGATGGTCCCGTTGATGGTCCGGACGATCTTCCGCTGGGTGTTGTATTGCGTGGCCGCCGTGTTGTCCGTCGTGTTTATAAGGGCGGGATAGGCCCCTGCCCTAGACGTTGGTCCGCTCAGGTCCGCCGTTGATGTTGGTCGAACCTCCGTTCCGGACAGGTCCTGGACCGGCGAGGTCCCCGTCTTATCGAACGACAGGAGCTGCGCTGGCACCATGGGCACGGCCATGAGGATGACCGCGAAAATGGCGACCACCCGCAGGATCATTTGTGTATATTTGCGGCCCGTTCTTACTTCGTTATAGATGTTCATAATCCAACCCCTTTAGTAATACACTGTACAATTCAATCTATTCAATTATTATTATATAAATATATCGTAGTGATTGAAATAATCATTCGGTGTATGTTAAGAAAAAAAAGTGGCCAATCACATTATTTTATTCCGCCTGCGGCCCCGGGACCTCCGGGCCATGGCCTGGGCCTGCGCCATCCCAAGAACGAAGAAGATTATGCTGAAGACCATGATGAGCAGCCCGTAGAGGCCCAGCTCCACCCATGGGTCCGCATAGACGTGCTCCGGGGGCAGCACCACAGGTCCGTAGAACGGCCCGATGGATGCCGTCTCATTGTCCTCGTTCAGGACGTAGAACCCGAAGGCGTAGGTGCCCGGGTCGTCGAAGGCCCACTGGCGGGCGTAGTTGACCCCGAGGCCATAGGAGGGCAGGTCCGATTTCATGGGGTCCATGGTGAGGTTCAGGTCGTCACCGGTGTCGAACTGGCCGTTCCCGTCGACGTCTATCAGGAGGCGCGGGTAACCCTTCTTGGGAGGTGTACCGTCGGTGTCCTGGTACTTGATGGCGAAGACGAAGGTTTCCTTGACGTGCCCGCTGATGGGATAGACCGCCCCGTTCTCGTAGTAGTGGACGCCCGCTATGGAGAACCTCGGTTTCGCAGCGCCGGCGGGGGCTGTCCCCAGCAAGGGGACAAGGGCCAGCTGCAGGAAAAGAAATAGCATAAGGAGGGACCTGAACGTCCTGGGCCGGTCCCTCCCATTCATGGAGCCAACGATGCCCTTCGTACCGAGACCTCCTTGGGTCCGGCCCTCACTTGGGAGGGGCCTGCGGCTGGGCCGGAAGCTTCGGGGCCGGTTCGTGCGACTTGGCGGGCTTGTGCTGCGCCGGGGGGGCCGGCGGGTGCTGCGCCTGCGGAGGCGGTGTCGGCTGTGGCGCCGGGGCTTGCGGAGCGGGCTGCGGTGCCAGCTGTGGCGAGGGGGCCGGTTGCTGCTGGTATGCCTCGGGCGGGTACTGGTATTGGTAAGCGGCCGGGCCCTGATCATAGGCGTAGCCCACCTGGGCCTGGGGGGCCGGGGCCTCTTCCGCGGACTTGGCCTTCTTGCCGCCCATCCTCTTCCCGACGAGGAATGCCACCACGGCGGCAACGATGATCAGCACGATGAGGACGATATAGACCATCATGGCCTGGGCCTGGTTCGAGGACTGGGCCTTGACCGCAACGCCCTTTTCTTGCAACTGCGTCGGGTCGCCTGTGGCCACGTTGCCCCTGATGTCCTTGGCCTCGAATTTGTAGGTGTGCTTGCCGGTCCCGAGCGTGCCCTCCATGTAGTAGGTCATGCCGGTCCTGTAGTCGCCGGTCTGCTGGACCATCTCGATGCTTTCCAGGGGGTCCGTGAAGTCCCCGTCGCCGTTCATGTCCACGAGCAATCTGGGATATCCGGCGGCTGGCGGGTCGCCATCGATGTCCGAATAGACGACCGTGAAGGTGGTCTTCTTTCCCAAGGTCGCGGACGCTTTGTCCACGCCTTTCGGGAAGTCCCCGGACCAGGTCAGCACCGGCGGGGTGTTCACCTCGACGGCGGGCCCGTTCGAGGTCTGCATGGGTGCGTCCGCGCCCGAGGCCATTGTGTTGTACTTGTCGAAGGCTATGAACCTGAACCTGTGCGGGGCGATGTTCAGCGTGGTATTGTAGATATAGACGACGCCCTTTGTGTAATTGGCCTCGGTGGATTTCTCCTTCTTCATGGTCCTTGCCAGGGCCGGGTTGTCCGTGTCGATGAAGACCTTCGGGTAGCCCGACAGCGGCGGGTCGTTGTCCGCGTCACTGTACATTACCCTGTAGATGAAGGATGTCGTCAAGTTGCCCGAGGCCGGGCCGACGCCAGAGATCTCGTAGCCCTTGTCCCCGGGCCAGGCCAGCTCGGGCTTGCTGTTGCCCGACGTAATGGTCGGCCCTCTCGTCTGCGAAATAGGCTTTCCGGCCGCGGCGTTGGAGCCTTGAAGGTCCTGGGCCTCGAATATGTACGAGAAGGTCCCCGGGAGCGTGAACGAAGTCCCGAGGTCGGTGACGTACACATAGATCCTGCCGTCCGTGTAGTCGGTGTCGTTAATGTCCTCGGAGGTCATGAGCTGCTTCTCGTTGCTGCCGTTGAAGCCCTGGACGCCGTCAAGGTCGACCCAGAGCTTCGGGAAGCCATCGTTGGGCCGGTCGTTGTCGTAGTCCGTGTACTTGACCTTGAACGTGAAGGTCTGCGTGCTCGGCCCCGACGGCGGGTAGACCCCGCTGTCTGTGTAGCCCGGTTCCCCGGCCCAGTCGAGCCTCGGCAGGTTATTGTTCTTGGGGTCGAGGGATGGCCCATCCAGGACCTTGGTGGCCGCACCCGTGGCTTGGCCGTCGGTCCCGTCCCAGGCATCGAAGCTATAGGAGAACCGCCCGGTCTTGTCGAGCTTCGTGCTGTAGGTGTAGATGACGCCCTTGTCATATTCGGTATCGGACGGGTCCAGCGGGGTCATTGTGAAGACCTCGTTGGCATCCTTGATGTGGTCCAGGTCTCGGTCTATCCAGACCTTCGGATATTGGGCCAGCGGGGAGTCGTTGTTGATATCGGTATACACCACGCGGTAGGTGAACCGTGTCGAGTTCCGGCCCGCGTCAGGGTTCACGCCGTCCTTGATGTAGCCCTCGGTCGGCGGGTATGTCAGCATGGGTGCGTCGTTGTACTTGGTTATATCCGGGCCCTTCTGGAGGCCCACGGTCTTGCCGGTGGCCTGGGAATCGTAGATGTCCCTGGCCTCGAAGCGGTAGGAATAGGTCCCGACCGTCGGGAACTGGGCCACGTACTTGTAAATCACGCCGTTCACATAGTCCTTGTTCGAGGCGTTCTCCGACGACATGGTGAACTTCTCGCTCTCGTCGAATGCATTGTCGAGGTTCTTGTCTATCCACACCTTCGGGAAGCCCTTCTCGGGCGAGTTGTTCTCGGCGTCCATGTAAACTATCCTGTAGGTGAAGAACCGCGATGTGCTCCCGGTGTTCGGGTCCAGGCCGTTGTCCGAGAACCCGACCTCCGCCGGGTACAGAACCTTTGGCGCGGTGTTGATGGATGTGACCGTCGGGCCCGTCTTCGCGGCAGAGGGCTTGTCCGAGAACACATTCGGTATGTTCCAGCTGTCTGCCCCTACGAACCGGTAGCTGTAGACGCCGACGTTCGGCAGCTGTGTGGAATAGGTGTAGAACTTGCCATCGTCGTAGGCCGTGTCGTCCTGGTCCACGGGGCTCATGTTGAAGTACTCCTCCGGGGCGAAGAAGGTGTCGTTGTCCAGGTCGATGAGTACCTTAGGGTAGCCCGACGCCGGCGCGTTGTTGTCCTCATCCATGTAGGAAACGTGCCACGTGAAGTTGGTGGAGCTAGGGCCCGAGTCGGGTTCGACCCCGTCCGACGAGTAGCCCTTCTCGTTGGTCCAGAAGAGGCGCGGCGCATGGTCCACGATGTCTATCCTCGGGAAGTTGTAAGTATTCATACCCACGCCCGTGGCCAGGTTGTTGGCCGAGTCCAGGGCATAGAAGCGGTACTTATAATGGCCCGTGCCGGGGAACTTCATTGAATATGTGTATATCTTGCCGTCCGTGTAATCGTTGTCCCACGGGTCGTCCTGGTTCATCCCATAGTTCTCCTTGTTGTCGAAGATATCGAAGCGCCCGTCGATATTGTAGTCCACAAGGACATGGGCGGTACCCAGGGGCTCGTTGTCGTCCACATCGGTATAGTTGACCCGGAACACGTAGGTGTCCGCCGTGGTGTGCCCCTGCTCAGGGAAGAGCCCGCCGTTATTGTAGTTCGCCTCGCCGGTCCAGGTCAGGGTCGGCTGGGAGTTGGGTGCCATCGAGTGGAAGTTATAGTATATGTTGTAGGGGGCCTGCCGGCCGGCGATGTAGATCCATTCCACGCGACCCGCCGTCGAGTAGGGGTTGGTGGAGGGCAGGTTGTACCCCTCGTCCAAGTCACTGGCCTGGAACTTGGGGTCCCAGGCCTGGGAGGTTGCGTTGTACCGCCTCAAGAACAGGTCGAAGTTGTGGTCACGCAGATCGTCGTACCAGACCACGTACATGTCGCCGTTGGGAACAAGCGACAGCATGGGGCCGTAGGACCTGCTCGGGTCACCGCTTATAAGGTAAGCGTTCGGGTCCCAGGTGACCCCACCGTCGGTGGACTTCTTGAAGAGGACCTCGGGGTTCATCGCCGATATGTCGACCCATACTACATACAGTTTGGTCCCGTCGCTCACGATGTTCGGGTCGATGGAGTCGCCCAGGTTGTTGCTGACAGCCACGGCCGCGGCCCATGAGGCCCCGGAGTTGGCGGAGGTCCTGATGTATATCTCCCTCAAGTCCACATCGCCTTCGTGATAGACCAGGTAATAGCCGGTGCCGTTCGCGGATATGGACGGCAGCCCCGCGTTCTTGCCGCCATTCGTGAGGGATATGAAGGCCGAGAAGACGGTCCCGTTGTCCGTGGACCTTGTGCTCTGGATCTCGTAGCTGGTAGTGCCGCCGTCGAAGCCGGACCAGACGACGACCACGACGAGATTAGTGGCGGCCACGACAGGGTTTCTCGGCGGGTTCGTGAAGTTCGTCTTGAGGACCCGCGGGGGATTGTTCAGGGGCGGGACCCATGTGTTCCCCTTGTCGGGGGTCCTGCGGAAGGATATGTTGGCCCCGTCCTCCCAAACGAAGTAGAAGTGGGTCCCGGCTATGGCCATGGAGGGGTGCTTGGCCGTTGTCGTGGTCCCAGAGATGGTTTTCACCGGGGACCAGGTGATGCCGCTGTCCGTCGAGTTGGTGTACTGTATCTGGCCGTCGTGGGTGAATATGGCATGGAGGGTCCCACCGTCCCTGAGCAGCTTCCTCTGGTTATTGTAGCCGTTGGCCTCGATGCTGTCAGTGGTGCCGAGGGGGCCTCTCTGGGCCCGCGAGCCCGTCGGGGCCTCTAGGGTCCCGCCGTCCATAACGGGCTTGACCTGCAGGTCGCCACGGACAGGCGTGGCCCCTTGGCCGGCCATGGCTCCCGTCGGGGCGAGGTCGCCTACGAGCCCCTTGGCCGGTAACGAGCCTAGGAGCATCATCGCGATGAGCGATATCGCGCAAAGGGTCCTGAGTGCTTGGGAGTTCATCATATCCTCACTTTCCTCGAAGACAGGCGTTGGTACATTTATTAAAATCGATATAAAGATGATAGGATATATAATTTATAGAAGGGGCCGTTCCTTGACATCATCCGTGGCCCTACTCCTCTTCCCGTCCGGCTGGCTTGGCCACACGCCTCTTGGCCTTTGACTCATCCTTCTCCGTCTGCCGCTTGCTCCCCATGAGGAATAGAGATCCTCCGACAAGGAGGCCACCGAGCAGGAAGGCTGCTATGAAGACCGCGAGGAGGCTCCAGGGGCCCACGGCCTGTACCGATTTGGCCGGGTGGCTCTTGGAGTTCGCAGGGCTCGTGTTGGCCCTGTACTCCTGCAGGTTCGTGAAGCCGTCACCGTCAGGGTCCTTGGATGCGTCCGTCGGATCGCACGGGTCAAGGCCGTAGGCCAGCTCCCAGTAGTCCGGCATCCCGTCGTTGTCATCGTCCAGGTCCTCGGGGTCATATTTCCCATCCCCGTCGCAGTCGCCGTAGATTGTTATATTGATGCGCGCGCTGCTCCTTAGGCCCGCCTTGTCCGTGACATTGAGCGTGATGGTGTGCTGGCCGGCGTTCAGGGTCCTGTTAAGGACCGGGTCGCTGCCAAGGTCGCCCTGAACCGACGAGGACCATCGGTAGTCCAGGACATCCCCGAACGGCAGGTCCGGGTCCGTGCTCTGCGAGCCGTTGAGCTCGAACGGGATGTCAGTGTATCCCTGGAAGCCGTTGGCCGGCTCCGATATGAACGCCACCGGGGCGTCGTTGATGTTCGCCACATCGATCACGATATCGATACGGTCGTATAGGCCACCAAGGTCTAGCACCGTGAGCTCCATGTGGTGGACACCGACGTTCGCGTTCTTCGGCGATACTGTCAGGTTCCGGCTGACGACCGTGGCCCAACTTAGGTTCGTACTGAACACGAGAAGGTCCCCTTCCATGTCGATGTCCACGTCGGCAGCCAAGACCGGGTAGGTGTCTATCCGGCCCTGGGTCGCGTTGAAGAGCATGCCGCCCTTGGCTGGCCTCCCGCCCACTGATACCAGATGCGGCGGGTCGTTCACGGGCCTCACAGTGAGGTTGATGGTGTGCTCGGAGGATAGGCCGTCCCGGTCCACGGCCCTGACCGTGATGGCGTCATGGCCGTTCCAGTTCGGTGCCGGTGTCAGGTTCAGGACAGCGTCCGATATGTTGACTAACAGATGGGCCGGGGCATTGGCTATCGTGTAGTCGAGCGGCCCGTCGTCCGAGAACACGGTCCCGAGGTCCAGCTTGTAGCCCGTGTCCTCGTCCATAGAGATGTTGCCCGGCGCGCCTGGAGAGACAAAGGGCCTGAGGTTGACCGTGAGAATCATCTGAGGGGCGTACTGCAGGCCAAGGCTGTTTCCGCCTCCAATATTGCCCGAGTCCCACTGGGCCATGTTGTCGAATCCCGACGTAGGGCCCACGATGGCGAAGGCCATGCCGCCCTGCGGGAGCCGCTGCTCCATCTTCGCGACGGCCGAGGGCGGTGCATCGAAGACCAGCCATTGGCCCTCCACCAGGTCCGCGTTGGCCTTCTGGCCGATGACCGCGTCCACCGGGTCGTTCACGATGTCGTCGTAGCCTGGGTCCGCTGTGGTCCCCTTGAACAGCGGGTTGATACCGCTCCCGAGAAGCCCCATGGACCAGGTGCCGCCCGTCCCGGCCAGTGTCACCCTGCTCCGCCCGTAGACCCTGAGCGTCGCACCGACAAAGTGCGCGTTGCTGGGAATGTCCGAGATGTTGAAGTACATCACGGCCGTGCGCTTCAGGTTCGAGTAATATCCCGAGTACATCAGCCCGTCGTCGAAGTGATTGAGGCCCTCGGACTCCCGTACCCAGCCCGCGTAGCCGGCCGTGGTCGATATGATGTACGATGCCGTCCTGAAGGTGTAGTGCTTGCTGCCGTTATTGTCGGTGACCTGGTTCCGGACCTGGTCCGAAGAGGAGACATCGAAGTAGTATAGCGTGCTCGTCAGCAGGCCATTGAGGACGAGCGCATGGTCCGCCGTGAAGGACCCGTTCAGCCTTTTGAGGCCTAGGGCAATGGATGGGCCGAAGGTCACGTTCGATGTCGATGGCTCGTCGGTCGTCCAGCGGATGGTCACGGAATCCGTCGTGACATCCGTCACCCGGACTGCGGTGATGACAGGGGCCTTGGCGTCCACCTTCGCCGTGGCCGTCCTCGTGCCCGCCGGTGTCGTCTCAAGATATTCTACCAGGATCGTGTCGTCCGGGCCTACCTCGAGCTTACCGTCGGCCTTTGGCTGGCCAAGGGAGAGCCCGATGGTCCCGGTGAAGATTCCCTTGATGGACGTTTCCGAGAGGGTCACAGGCTCCGGGGTCGTCTCCTTCATGCTGGATATCTCGACTTGGGCCTTGCCTGTCCCTGCGACATCGCCATCGATGACTCGTATTCCAACAAGGTCATTCATGCCGTAGACGAGCCGGTCGAAGTTCACGCCACCCTGGACAGCGTCGTGTATGGAGCCAGTGGCTACAAGCGCGAACCTCTGGTGGACCTGGGACTGGATGTTGATGGCCGTGACGTTGATAATGTAGAAGCCCTCGATCGGGACGTCTATCTGGACTGATTCCTCGGGGTTATAGTGGTCCGCAATACCGCCAAGGACCGAGTGGCCGTTCTGGTAGACGTTGCCCTTGTAGGTGTTCCCGAGGGGGTCCATGACCGTCAGGTCGAGGTTGTTTTTGAGCCCGTCCCCGGGATAGTCGTTCCAGACCAAGGTGACCTCGAACGGGAGCGTCGAGTTCGCGTGGACGATATAGGTCGACTTCTCGCCGGTCGCGAGGCCCGGTCCGCTCGATGAGTTGTAGCTATCGTAGGTCCAGAGTCCCCGCTCATCGCCCTGGAAGTAGAGGGCGTCGTCGAGAAGGACCTTGCCCCAGCCTTGCTGGTTGTTTGGTATATGGCCGATGGCGTCCGTGCCCTTGTGGCCGCCGAACTGGTCCCAACCGCTGTTCAGGAGGGTCGCCTTCTTGAGCGGGCCCGACGGAGTGAAGCCGTCGGCCAGGTTCTTGGCCCCCGTCGGATAGAAGCCCTCTTTAAAGTACTGCTCGATGAGGGCCGTGGCCCCGGCTGCGGCCGGGGTCGAGAAGCTCGTGCCCGAGCCCGATGAATAGCCGTAGTTGTAGTTGTTCCTATCAAGGTCGGCCTCGGGGGCGATGATGCTCATCCCAGGGGCCACGATGTGCGGGTTGATCATGTTCGTGTGGCCCACGGCGCTGGAGCTGGCGATGTCCTTGGTCTCGCCATTGTAGGTGTTGCCGACGCTCACGCAGTTCTTGGCCGTGGCCGGTTCCCAGACATCGCCGGCGTTCCCGGGCGCGACGAAGGTCAGGAACTCGTAATGGTCCCACTGGAATTGGTCTATCCTCTGGGCCCTCGATGTGTAGGCCGGGGTGTCGTCCCCCCAGGAATCGCTATGGGATTCGGCACCGTAGTTGTAGGCGTCCTGGAGGATATCGGTCATGATGGGCGGGTCGTATGTCCCGTCGGGGAGGACCACATCGTAGAAGGCTATCTTGGCCTTGTACGCGATGCCGTCGTACCTGTAATATCCCATGAAGCTGGAGACATTGTTCCCGGCGATGATGCCCATGGTCCTCGAGCCGTGTCCCGAGGAGTCGTCCCAGTCGTCCACGGTCGTGTTGTACTGGACGACCTTCCGTTGGGACGGGCCCGGTGTCCCTACTTCGATGCTGGAGTTCCTGAAGGCCGCATGGCTCAGGTCAATTCCCGTGTCGGCCCCGCCGACGACTATGCCCTCGCCGTGGAGGCCCTGGTCCCAAATGGGCGTCGACTGGTTCGTGGCGTCGTTGCTCTGCATGACCCACCGGACCTCGTCGAGCCTGGAGGTCGGGTCGTGGTAGGGCTCGATGAAGGAAAGTTCGTCGAGGCGGGCGATGGCATGGAGGGCCGAGAGCGGGAACGCGATACGGGCGCCGTCCCACCAGCCGGTCCGGTCGTCCCTCAGGAGGACCTTGCCGCCGAGGCCTTCGATGGCCCCGAGACCCTGCTCATAGGCCTCCCCGCCGCCCTTGTAGAAGATGACCTCGGCCTTGACCGTGAGGTCGCTCCCCTGGTCGGCTGCGGCCTCGTCGAAGCCCGCCTTGATCTTGTAATATGGATGATATCTTCCGATCCATGTCACGTAATCGAGGCCAGAGACCTGGGCCGCTTGGCCCCGGTCTAGCCTCATGATGAACGCGTAGTACTGGATGATGTCGAGGATGGTCCCATGGGCCGACAGCTCCGTCTTCCATTCGTCCTTTGCCGGGCCCCGGAGCTGTACGATGTAAAGGTCGGTCCGGTCGTCCCGGAGGGCAGGCGGTATGTCGGGCTCGCCGCCCCGGGTGTCGAAGGTCACCGAATCGAAAGAGATTGTGTGAAGGTCCATGAGGGGCCGGACATCATGGCTCGATGCCGATATGGCATCCAGCGTGGCCTGTGGAGCGCGGACATGCACGAAGTTATCATAGGTGTCAACGACCTCGATCCCGTCCAGGGCCGCAAGTCCCGGGGGCAGGGCGGACATCCCCATGACAAGTGCGTCCACCTCGACTTCGGGTGCGATGAGCTGGCCGTGGGGTGTTCCCGACGGGCCTGATGCTACGATGTTCGAAGGGCCCGGGGCCATCATGACCACGGCTAGGACCACGAGCATCAGGTGCCGCATCGTTGTGAGAACGGTCCCGCACCTTCCGTATGAGAAATGGCCATCCACCATCGGAGCCCTCCAGAATTTCATAGTATATAAGGAAACTCATTATATAATAGTCATGGTTTTGTTCGAAGGACGTGAACAATATCATAATTGGATAGCTAGGCCCGTGGTCGAGGACAATCAAGCCGCACTCTAATAAATTTATATATAAGTAGTATCATGGTACAATTAGCAATATCTTCTATAGGGATAGGTGGGGTGTTATGAGGACAGACCGGCGAGGCATGAAGGCCTCCAAGGTAATGTGCATCACGCTATTGATGTTGATGAGCGTTCTCGCGGTACTGGGCCCCAGCGCAAAGGCCGCGGACTGGACCAAGAAGGACATGGGCTCCATCGGCGGACAGGTCAATGGTGTAACGACCGGCGACGGGGACAATGACGGCCACAAGGAGGTCTACACGGCATCCAGCAACGGCGCAGTCAACCAGTACCGAACCGGCGACAAGAACCCCGAGGATTGGAAGATCAACAGCGTTGGCTTCGGTGATGGTCAGTCCTTCTATATGTATGGTATTGCCGTAGGCGATGGCCGGGACAGTGGCAGCAACGCGGTCTATGCCGGGGGTTTCGACCAGAACCAGAACGGGAAGATGTACGAGTTCAACTACGACAAGGGGGATTGGAAGAAGACGGCCATGGGCAGCGGCGGTTGGGGAATCACCGATGTTGCCATGGGGGACGGAAAGAACAACGGCAGGACAGCCATTTATGGCTCGTCCTGGGATGGTAAGATATACGAGTACACCTACTCCAACGGCTGGAACGCCAAGGACATCGGGTTCTCGTCCTACTACCAGACCGGCGTAACCGTGGGCGATTGCAACAACGATGGCAAGAACGAGGTCTACTCCGTCACCTACGGTTACTACTGGTGGTGGGAGCAGCATGTGTATATGTACACCTATTCCTCATCCACCCAGGCCTGGAGCACCACGGACCTGGGTACCAACCCTGGCTACGCTTACGGTTCAGCGGACATCGCGTGTGCCGACGGTAATAACGACGGGAATGACGAGCTCTTCATAACGACATACCAGGACACGTATATGATTAAGTACGATTCAGGGAGCTGGGACTGGCAGAGCATCTACAACAACGGCAACCTGATCCAGAACCAAATCGCTGTTGGCGATGGCGACGGGGACAACCAGAACGAGGTCTACAACTCAGCGGACAACTTCGTGTACAGGGTCGTCTACTCCAGCAAGGACGGCACCTGGTTCGGCACCTCCATAGGCTCCGGCGCCGATGGCGGAATCCTATACGGGCTGGCTGTCGGCGACGGCGACGATTGCGGCAGCCAGAAAGAGGTCTATGCCGGCAGCTCCGACGGTCACGTCTATCAGTTCAAGTGGGACGTCACGCCACCTCCGAACCCGCGCGTATGGAGCCCGACGCACAAGCCAGGCCAGTGGTCCAACATAAGCAATGTTATCGTGATGTGGAAGATCCCACCGGACCCCTCGGGCATCATAGGATACTCCTGGGACTGGACCACGGACGCCTCGACCGTCCCGGACAATAAGGTCGACGGCAAGGGCGGCGTCGACAGAACCGAGAGTGGTGTCCTGGCGGACGGCAACGGATACTATTTCCACATAAGGGCCGAGGACGGCGCCGGCAACTGGAACGAGAGCGCGATGCACTTCGGGCCATTAATGATCGACACGGTCTCGCCAACCAATGTCAACTTTAAGATCAACGACGACGCGGCCTACACGAACAAGAGGCTCGTGTCCCTGATGCCCACGGGCACCGACGAGAGGTCCGGAATGGGCTATATGGCATTCTCGGACGATGGGGCCAAGTTCCCGGCGTTCGACGCCTGGGAGGCCTGGACCACGCCCAGGACCAACTGGGACCTGACGGACATGAACTGGGGCGGCAACGACAACGACGGCGTGAAGACCGTCTACATGAAGGCCAGGGACAATGCGGGCAACCAGGCCATAGGCATTGTCAGTGACACCATCTTCCTCGACCGGCAGTTGCCGGTCGGCCTCTCGCTCAGGATCAACGATGGGGCAGACTACGCCAACAAGGGCTCGGTATCCTTGAATCTGACGGCATCGGACCCTGACCCGGCGTCGGGCCTGGACCAGATGAGGTTCAGCAATGACGGGACGACCTGGGGCGCATGGGAGCCCTGGAGCGTCGTGAAGAACGGCTGGTCCCTGACGGCCGACGCGGGCGGGAGCGACGTGGACGGCAAGAAGCTGGTCTACTTCCAGGTCATCGACAAGGCCGGCAACATCGCTGGCCCAATGTTCGACGACATATACCTGGACAGGGCAGCGCCGGGCTCTCTGAGCATCATTATCAACGGCGGGGCGCAGTACACGAACGTCACCGACGTCATGTTGAACGTCACCGCCGTCGACGCGGTGCCGGGCTCGGGCCTTGACAAGATGCAGTTCAGCAACGATGCCACCACATACAGCTCGTGGGAGGATTTCACGACCGTCAAGAACCCCTGGAGCCTGACCCTGGCCGCCGGCGGCACCAACGCCGACGGGGTCAAGCCGGTCTACCTCCAGGTCAAGGACAAGGTCGGGAACCTAGGCGGGCCCGTCAAGTCCACCATTTTCCTCGACCGGAAAAGCCCGACGAACCTGAAGATGCTCATCAACGAGGGGGCCAGCTTGACGAACTCGCAGAAGGTCACGCTCAACATGTCGGCCACGGACCCTGACCCAGGCTCCGGCATCGACATCATGAGGATCAAGGAGGAGGGTAGCGGCTGGTCCGCCTGGCTCACTTGGCAGAACATTTACCCGTTCACGCTCTCTGCCGGCGATGGCTCCAAGACCGTGTGCTTCATGGTCAAGGACAAGGCCACCAACTCTGCCGGACCGGTGTGCTCCTCCATAGTCCTGGACACCTCGCCGCCGGTGCTCTCCAATATAAAGGTCATCAGCATCACGGACAAGTCGGCCATAGTCACATGGTCAACGGACAGCCCAGCGGACGGCGTCGTGGACTACGGGACTACCACGGCCTACGGCAGCCAGCAGAAGGACGCGGCGTTCCTTACGGCACACGGCATCACGCTGTCGGGCCTCACGCCTACCACGACATACCACTTCAGGGTCGCAAGCACCGACGAAGTCGGAAACGGGCCCACGATTAGTGGCGACTACACATTCACGACCACGTCGACGCCGGACACGACACCGCCGATGATCACCAACCTCAGGGTCGAGGGCATAACGGACTCGCTGGCCATCGTCCTGTGGGACACCAACGAGCCGGCGAACAGCCATGTTCTGTACGGCACGACCACCAGCTACGGGCTCATCGCGGGCAGCGACCAGAACGTCCAGACCCACAGCGTGACGCTCCTGGGTCTGAACCCGGACACCACGTATTACGTCGAAGCCCAATCCACCGACCCGAGCAACAACGGCCCGACCAACCTGACGACGCAGTTCAGGACCAAGATCACCCCAGACAAGACGCCGCCGGTCATCAGCAACATCAGGGCCGAGGGCATAACCGACAAGCTTGCGGTCATCAGGTGGGACACGGACGAGGTCGCCACCAGCATCGTCGAGTACGGGACGACCCCGACCTATGGCAAGGTCATCACCGACACGACCTTCACGAAGGAACACATGGTGACGCTCTCGGGTCTCAGCCCTGCGACCACCTATTACTTCATTGTCAGGTCCACAGACCCAAGCGACAACGGGCCAACGACGAGCGCGCAATACACCTTCCAGACATCTGTCACCCCGGACACGACCCCGCCCGCCATCAGCGATGTAAAGTCCACGGGCGTCACGAACACCATGGCCATAATACTGTGGAACACGGACGAGCTGGCCGACGGTGTCGTAGAGTACTGGACCATCCAGCCATCCGCCCGGATGGACGAGATCGGATACAAGACGGCGCACAGCGTGACCCTCACGGGCCTGAAGGGCAGCACAATCTACCACTACCATGTCCTGTCCAAGGACATGTCCGGCAACGGGCCCACGAAGAGCACGGACTACACATTCACAACGCTCGCCGTCCAGGACAAGGAGCCGCCGATCATATCCGACGCCCATGTCGAGGGCGTGAGCTCGAGCGTGGCGGTCGTCATCTGGAAGACCAATGAGGTGGCCGACAGCCAGGTTGACTTCGGTCTGACATTGGACTACGGCGGTGTCCAACGGGACGCGATCTTCGTGACGGCTCACAGCGTCGTGATCAAGGGGCTGAACGCCTCGACGACATACCACGTCAGGGTCAAGTCCACGGACCCGAGCGGCAACGGGCCGACCATCAGCGCGGACTTCATATTCTCGACGACGGCCATCGTTGACAAGACCCCGCCGAACGTGACCGGCCTGACCTACACGGACGTGACGGCGAACTCGGCGAAGATAACCTGGCTGACCGACGAACCGGCCAACACGCTGCTCAGGTTCGGCACCAACGGGAGCCAGAATTCCCAGGCCGGGGATGAGCTGCACTACACGACGAACCACACATGGACCCTGTCGGGCCTCGAGCCCGGGACCACCTACTCGGTCAAGGTTCTCTCCTCTGACCCGTCAGGAAACACGAACGTTAGCGCGAAGATCCTCACCTTCACGACCAAGAAGAAGACGGTCACGCCGCCGCCAGGGCCGGGCCCGAACCCGATATCCGGGAACAAGGACTGGCCATGGATCCTCCTGATATTGGCCTTGGCGATAGGTGGTGCCGTGGGCGGCATCTATGTGTACACGAGAAGGAAGACCGGCCCCACGCCGCCCTATAGCGCCCGAACGCCGCGGCGCGGCGGCTACGCGGCCGGCGAGGAGACCTACAACGTCGAGGAGATGCAGATGGACGAAGGGGACGTCCAGACCGTCGACATGGGAGACGAAGGCGCGGAGACCATGGAGATGGAGGGCGACGGGGAGGTCCAGACGCTGGACATGGGCGACGAGGGCGGGGACGTCGAGCTCGGGGCGGCCATCACGGCCATTACGAGCGCCCCGGCCGCAAGGCCCAGGAAGCCGGTCCGGACCGTCAAGTGCCCGGGCTGCAGATCGGCCATCCCGATCTACTCGGAGACCCAGACCGACATCCGGTGCCCGCAGTGCGGTAAGGAGGGCAGGATCAAGCCCATGAAGGCCCCTCCGCCTGAAGAGGACGCCGGGGACCTGACACCGCTCGGCTCTGTGCTAGGGGCCGAGCCCGACCTGCCGCCGCCCCCGAAGGCGCCCTCGAGGCCACCAAAGGCCGCCGCGAGGCCCAAGGCCGCGGCGCCTCCCCCGAAGGTGCCGCTCAAGACGCTGACGTGCTCCGGGTGCAGTGGCAAGGTGCCCATCTACACGACCCAGAGGCCTCTGAAGATAACCTGCCCGAACTGCGGCAAGTCCGGGACCCTGAAGAACTGAGCGCCGCTCGACGGAACGATAGGAAAAAGCGTCATAGGCGGGAATAGGGCTATTTCAGCTCTATCTTCCCGCCTTTCTTCAATTTCTCGAGGGCCTCGTCCTTTATCTTTTCCTCGGTCTGCTTGTCCGAGAAGAACTTGCGGGTCTCGACGTTGGACTGCTTGATGACCTGTCGGCCCTCGCGCTCGTCCGAGTTCTGTTCCCGCTTCATGACGATGACCTTCTGCTGCATCTCCTGGGCCTTCAGGTGGTACTCGTCGGCCCGGGCCCTGAGCTTGATGTGGAGCTCATGCTTCTTGTTGGCCTCGTTGTGCATGGAGGTGAGCTCGTCCACGAGGCTCTTCATCCTCTTGTTGAGCTCGTTGATCTTGTTCGATAACTGGACCACGTTGGCGTGCTGCTCGTCGGCCTTCTTGAAAAGCTCGTCGATTCCGCCGTCCAGTTCCTTGACCTCGAGGTTGAGCCCGTCCTGCTCGCTCAGCTGCTTTTCCATGTCCTTGAGGTCCGCGGACTTCTTCCGGATGTCATCAAGAAGCTCCCGCTCCTTATCGATGGTCATGGGCGTGGTCTGCTGGCGCATCTCGAGCATCTGGAGCTCGGCCCGGCGGGCCCGGACCTCGCTCGGAAGGTCGGCGAAGATCTTCTTGCTCCGCGTCTTCTTCTTGCCAATGAGCTCCTTGGCCTTGGCCTGCAGCTTGTTCCTTACCTCGATGAAGCCCTTGCGGTCCCTGACCAATTTATCCTTTTCGGCCTTGAGCTCTTGGACTAGGACGATAGTGGAATGCTTCTTGTCATTTATGAGGTCGCGCTCGTCGCGCATTGACTTGGCGAGATCGTTAATCTCGTTCCTTTTCAGCAAGAGCTCCTCGAACTTGCGCTCGGCGCTCTCGACCTCGGACCGCTTCTTCTTGAACTTCATGGTAGGACACCCTATCGAGCACTACCTATTTTTCCTTTTTTGTATGGTTTCGTGCCTGGCCTTGGCCGCCCGGGAGGCTATCCTGGCAGCGACGGCGCCGGCAACGAAGCCGGCGTCTATGTTGACGACCACGATGGGCGAGCACGATTGCAGCATGGCCATAAGGGCCGCCTCGCCCCTGCCGCCCTTGCCGTAGCCCGTCGAGACCGGGACCCCGATTACCGGGGCGTCCACGAGGCCGGCCACGAGGGTCGGCAAGGCGCCCTCCCTGCCGGCGACCACAATGAACGCGTCGACCTCGTCGAGGTCGAGGCCTTTGAGGGCCTTGAACAGGCGGTGGACCCCGGCGACGCCTATGTCGTAGAAGGTCCTCACGTCGCAGCCAAGCTCCCGGGCCACGATGTGCGCCTCCTCGCCGACGGCGTAGTCCGATGTCCCGGCGGCCAGGATCGCTACGAGGCCGCCGGACAGGCGGACCCTGTAGCCCTTGCGCTTGAGGATGCAGATGCGGGCCTCGGGATGGCCCTCGAAGGCGATGCCCTTGAACCTCAGGGCCCGCATCATGGACGGGTCGACCCTTGTGATAATGACGCGGCCCTTGG
>Ga0315286_10000178_pt1 | contig 47645 bp, 39 predicted proteins | sample YL17G10_0_MG_FD_205038 | JGI IMG/M metagenome (GOLD analysis project Ga0315286, IMG submission 205038) | Sediment microbial communities from Yellowstone Lake, YNP, Wyoming, USA - YL17G10_0 | ecosystem: Environmental > Aquatic > Freshwater > Lake > Sediment | place: USA: Wyoming | collected...
ACGATCCCGACCTTGAACATGGTCCAGATCTTCACATAGCCCGAGCTGTACACTATAGCCATTGGCGGAGTGGTAGATGGTATGGCGCTAGATATCGAACATGCGAGGGCGGCGCCTATGATCGGCGGTATCACCGACACGTTCGCTCCAATCGCCAATGTCGCGGCGATTGGGCATGATATGATAGCCGCGGCCGTGTTGGACGCCGCGTATGTCAGAACGAATCCAAGGACGCACGAAACCGCGAAGATGGTCCACTCGCCCGGGTTCTCGCCCAGGGACGCGGCGACTTGGCCACCCAACCAATCGGCGAACCCGCTCTCCCACAGACCCAGCCCGAGCGCGATACCTCCACCGAACAGGAACACGATGTTCCAATCGATGCCCTTCGCTATCTCGTCCCATTTCAGAACAGGCTCCCCCTTGATCCTGATGAGGCCTGCGAGCAGGATCACAAGGACTGCTGGCATCGCCTCGGGCATGATCCTCGCCAGATCACTGGATAGAGGTTCGACGCTTGGATAGTAGGTTGCAACGACCTTGACTGCCGAAGGGAATATCCAAAGGGTCACGGCGAGCACCAGCAATCCTGCCACAACGATCTCACCATGGCTCATCCTTCCGATCTGCTTCGCAACAGTACACATCTTGCCTTTGTCTGCGCAGACTGTCTTCTCCTCCGGCCTTAGCATCTTGAACACCACGATCCAAGTGATGAATAGGCCGATGAGCGCGTGCGGCGTTCCAATCACGATCCAGTCCAGGAACGTGACATCCTGGATGGAGAATTCCTCTACCGTGCTCTTCGCTATCAAGTTCGGCGGAGTGCTTATCAGCAGCAGCATGGCACCCGCAGTGGCTGCTTGTGCAAGCACAAGCATGCATGCTTCGCTGTATTTGCCGCCGGGCTTCACTCCCGTCATGGACAGATATGCGATAAGGAACGGGAATACTACCGACGTTGAGGCCGTGATGGAACCAGTGAGCGTCAGTATGAAGACGGGCAAGGCCGCCACGAAGAACGCAGCCAACATCGGGTTTTGTCCCTTGTACAGTGAGCCAAGGCGGACGGCGATCCTCCTGTCGAGGTTCCACTTCCTGAAGGCGGCCGCCAGGACGAACCCGGCCATGAAGATCCAGATGATTGGGTCGGTGAAAGATGTGAGAGATGTTCTCCAGCTGAGTATCTGAGACATCGAGAAGATCATCGGAGGAAGCAGTGCAGCCACGCCTAGCGGAACACACTCCGACACCCACCATGTCAGGACCCAGAAGAGAGTGGCTAACGCGATCTGGGGAGCCTTCTCAGGGATATTGCCGCCCATGTCCGCAGCCGCTGTGATCATCGACTGAGGTTCCGGCAACATGACGATAATGAGGAATAGCATCGGTCCAAGAATGAGACCGATTCTCTGCTTGTTGAACCACCTGCCCCACCTCCTGAGGTGAGACTGCTTTCCCTTCGGGTCAACCTTTGGATCGATCCAAGACAATCTAAGTCACCCCCGACAGGAATCGAAATGCGGATGCCGTACTTGAATGTTGACGGAGGATGTCCTTCGCGAGGCACCATCAGAGATTTAGGGGGAGTTCGAGGCAACGCCCGGGGAAGACGAAGAAAAGAGCCACTGGAGGGAATCGAACCCTCGACCTACGCCTTACCAAGGCGTCGCTATACCTCTAAGCCACAGTGGCATCGTTGCTCTGAAGCGCGAAGGCCATCTTGCCATGCGTATTAAAAGGTTGTTGGCTCATTAGCACTGGCATTGGTGCAGAATCCAGACAGCATCTTTTATTAGAGCTCCATGGGATTAGTCCGGCTCATGAAGGAGTCCCAGAGCAGTCTCGACGTCACGGCCTCTGTGAGGGAGCTCCAGGCCATCGTCGGGGGCCACATAGACAAGGTCTACCATCCGACCTTGGACCATCTCGTGCTAGCCGTAAGGCTGCCTGGTGAGGGGAAGTCATATGTTCATTTCTGGATCGGCAAATGGCTCTATAGATCCGACAAAGCGCAGGACATGCCGCAGCAGCCTTCAGACTTTGCGATGATGCTCAGGAAGAGGATATCCAATGCGAGAATCCTCGACATCAGACAGCAGGGCTTTGACAGGATCGCGGTCATGTCCCTCGAGAAAGAGGATAAGTTCGATCTTGTCCTGGAGATGTTCGCAGACGGGAACATCATTCTTATCAAGGATGGGGTCATCGTCCAGCCGCTCACGACGCATACCTGGAAGCACCGGGACGTGAGGGCGAAGAAGGAATTCATGTTCCCGCCGCCAGTGCCCGACCCGGCTCGGCTGACAAGCGAAGAGCTCCTTGACATCTTCAGGAACTCGGACACCGACATCGTCAGGACGCTGGCAACCAAGCTAAACACTGGCGGCAGGTACAGCGAGGAGATCTGCAGCAGAACGGGAATGGACCGGTTGAAGAGAGCCGGAGAGGCGACGCTCGAAGACGCAGCGAACATACTGAAAACGATTGCCTCATTCGCCGAGGAGATAGCCTCGTCGAGAAAGGGATTCATTGTGTTGAAGAGCGGAGTGGTCGAAGACGTGGTTCCGGTTAGGATGAAGATCTACGAACGACTGGACCATGAGGAGTTCGCCACCTTCTCCGAGGCGATCGAGAGCTACATACCAAGGTTGCCGAAGAAGAAGAAGGAAAAACCGAAGGAGACCGTCCTTGAGCTCGACAGGCTGAAGAGGAAGCTGGCGCAGCAGGAGGCCGCCGTTAGAACACTCCAAGACGAGGCCAGAGAGACGCAGATAACTGGAGACTTCGTGTTCGCGAACTATGCAGAGGTGGCAAAGGTCCTTTCCGTGGCGAAGGACAACTTGCTCGAATCGAAGGACATGACTGAGATTCCTGATTTCATCGGATTCAATCCAAGACTGAGCATTCTCAAAGTCCGTGTAAAGAACATCGAGCTGGAGCTGGATGTCAAGGGAAGCGTGCAATCGAACGCCCAGAGATACTACGAGGGCTCAAAGCGGGCGCGCAAGAAGCTCGAGGGCGTTCTCACGGCTTTGGAAAGCGCAAAGAAAGAGATCTCGGAACAGGAGAGAGGAATAGCGAAAGCGCAGGAACCAGCAAGGGTGACGCGTGAGCCGACAAAGAAGTTCTGGTTCGAGAGGTTCAGATGGTTCATATCTAGCGAAGGGGCGATCGTGCTGGGGGGCAAGGACGCGAAGAGCAACGACATGCTTGTCAAGAAGCACCTGGAGCCAGGCGACAGATACGCCCACGCCGACGTCCATGGGGCGCCCAGCGTGGTTGTGAAGATGAAAGAAGGCGTGACGGACAAGACCCTTTTCGAAGCATGCGAGTTCGCAGTCGCGACATCAAAGGCATGGAACGCAAAGATAGGCTCGGCCGCCGGGTACTGGGTCCTGCCTGAACAGGTGAGCAAGACCCCTCAGACGGGGGAGTACGTAGCCAAGGGCGCGTTTGTGATTCGCGGCAAGAGGAACTACTCTGATAAGCTAGAGATCAAGATGGGGATCGGCGAGATCGAGTTTGAAGGTCACAGAAAGATCATGTGCGCCCCCGAGAGCGCGATCAAAGCGCACAGCAAGAGGTTAGCGGTGATCAGGCCTGGGGAAAGGGACAGGAACGCGTTCTCGAAACAGCTCGCGGAGATCCTCAACGTGCCGATAGAGGAGATTCAGAGCATAATGCCGCCTGGCGATGTGAAGGTCGTTGAGCAGGCGGGCCTCGTCATTTCTTGATCAAGGACCTGAGCAGCTTGAGCTCCTTCTTGTATCCCTTATCCCCGAGGGGTGTCTCCAGCACCATCGGTATGTCCTCGAACCTTCGGTCGTTCATTAAGTTCCTGAAACCCTCAAGACCGATGAAGCCTTTGCCTATCTGCTCGTGCCTGTCCAGGTGAGACCCCTGCTTGCCTTTTGAATCGTTCAGATGCATGGCCTTGATGAATTCGATACCGAGCGTCTCATCGAACAGGTCGAAGGTCCTCTCATATCCTGCCTTGGTCTTGATGTCGTACCCGGCAGCGTACGCGTGACAGGTGTCGAAGCAGACTCCTACGCTCTTCTGGTCCGCCTGGAGGTCGATGATCCGCTTCAACTGGTCGAATGAGTGCCCGAGCAGACTCCCCTGGCCGGCAGTGGTCTCCAGGAGGAGCTGGACATCTCCCGAACCAAACTCGGAGCGCGTCCAGTTCATTGATTCTGCGACCTTCTTCAATCCTGCCTGCTCGCCCGCACCCATGTGAGCTCCGGGATGGAATATGAGATAACGAATTCCAAGATGTCTCGCCCTTACCATCTCGTCGAGGAAGGCCTCTCTAGATTGCTTCAGCAAAGCCTTGTCTGGGCTTCCCAGGTTGATGAGATAGGAGTCATGGATCACCGTCTCCTTGATCCCAAACTCCTCAGAATTCTGCTTGAACCGCTCAGCCTCGTCGAGATCAATCGGTTTGGACTTCCACTGCATCTGGTTCTTGGAGAAGATCTGCATGCAGTCGCATGTGAGCTTTCGCCCTCGTTCGGGCGCGTCGCCAACGCCCCCGCCAATAGAGATGTGGGCCCCTAGCATCAATGTAGATGTCTCCCGGCCCATAATCCGCGACTAAGTAAATAATCCTGTTAGAAGTCCATCACGAACAGATATGATCCGTCTACCGGAATGGATTTCGGCGTCACGCCGCTCTTGTGCATGAGGGCGATCATCGCAACGTTGTCGCGCATGACCTCCGCTGTGAGACCTTTGATGTTCTTCGCCCGGGCAATCTTGACGAGGGCCTGCATCATGAATGTGCCGATGCCCTTGCCCTGCCAGGCGTCCGCGACCAGGAATGCGATCTCAGCCCTGTGCGTCGCGGGGTTGAGGTGATAGCTGCCCAGGCCCACGACCTTCTGACTCGGGCCTGAACCCGCGATCGCCACCAATGACATCACCCCCTGATAGTCAATGCAGCAGAACTGCTGGAGCTTCCTGTGTGGCATCGACTTGAGCATACTGAAGAACCTGTTGATGATCGCCTGATCGCTCAAGTCGTAGAACATGTCGCTAAGCATCTCCTCGTCTGTCGGCCTTACCGGCCTGACATTGAGCTCAGCACCGTCCTTGGTCGTCATGACGGCCTCAAGGTCCTCTGGATAGACGGACTCCTCAGGGCTAAGGATCTGGTCCTTGTAGATGTAGTTCAGTTTCTTCGCACCTTCGAGAAGCTTTTTCCTGAACTTGGGATGGGCGATCCCGATGAGCGCCATCGCGCGCTCGCGTATGTTCTTACCGTGCAGGTATGCGACGCCCCACTCAGTGACGACATAGTGGACATCGCCCCTCGTTGTAACGACGCCCGCGCCTTCTTTCAGGCTCACAGATATCCTCGATATAGCGTCGTTCTTTGCCGTTGAGGGCATTGCGATTATGGGCTTGCCGCCTTTTGACCTTGCAGCTCCTCTGAAGAAATCAAGCTGGCCACCGATGCCTGAGTAGAACATCGCGCCGAGCGAGTCGGCGCATACCTGGCCTGAGAGGTCGACCTCGATTGCTGAATTGATCGCACACATGTTGTCGTTCTTGCACACGACGAAGGGGTCGTTTGTGTACTCTGTCGGGTGGAACTCCACCGATGGATTGTTGTCGATATAGTCATAGAGCTTCTGAGTCCCGATGCAGAATGACGCTACGGTCTTCCCCTGGTGCAGCGTCTTTCTGGAGTTGTTAATGACGCCCTTGTCGACCAGCTCCATGAATCCGTCGGAGAACATCTCAGTGTGGATCCCGAGGTCCTTCTTGTCGGTGAGATAGTGCAGGACCGAATCGGGGATCGTCCCTATGCCCATTTGCAGGGTGGAGCCATCCTCGATGAGGCTCGCGATGTTCCGACCTATCCGTCTGGCAACATCATCCGCACGTTCCCTGACAGAATACAGCAATGGAACATCAACAGGGACCGCGATGTCGATGTCGTCCATTTTGATGAAACAGTCTCCAAGCGCGCGGGGCATCCCTGGGTTTATCTCCGCAATGACTTTCGTCGCGGCTTCTGAGGCGGACTTGACAATATCGGTCGAGACGCCGTAGCTGCAGAACCCATGCTTATCAGGGGGAGACACTTGAATCAGAGCGACATCGACAGGAGCCTGACCGGTTCTGAAGAGCGCTGGGATCTCCGAAAGGAACACAGGTGTGTAGTCGGCCCTGCCCTCCGCTACTGCCTGCCTCGTGTTGGTGCCGATGAAGAATGCGTTGTGCCTGAACTGATCTGTGAACTTCTCCTCGGTGTAAGGAGCGACCCCGAGGGTCATGATGTGCATGATCCTTGTGTCCGCAAGCCTGCCGGAAGTCTCGATTAGTGCCCTGACAAGGATCTGAGGTTCCGCGGCACCCGAACCGATGAACACCTTGTCACCCCTGCGAATCGTCGCAACGGCTTGCTCAGGGGTACGTATCTTCTCAGGATACCTCTGCTGCCAATCGGGCTGTGCGTAATTCTGACTAGGCGCCGTTGACCCCGTTGTTGACGAGCATGAGGTTTCTGCCATTGGACTCGGAGATAACCATAAAAGTACCCGATATTAACGGTTTTGCAGATACAGAAGGGAGACTTCGAAAAAAAGTACGATGACTCCGAAAAAATTGGACGCCTGCCAGCAATCCGCGCCACGAGGGGGCAGCTGGCAGAATATCATTTACAGAGATATGGACTAACCCTTTTGGTAGTAGGCGCAGTCGGGATCATGGATGTCCTTGTCGCACTCGGGACATGCTTGTTTCGTCTTCTTCTTAGCGTTCTTCTTGCTGGCGTATTCCATCCTTGCTCTCACTTAGGCCACCTTCTGTGAATCAAGAAACGGGCAGGCCAGAAGGCACGAACCCCGAACCTGTTCGGGTTCTAGACATTGGTGCTATGAGGTGCACATGCTGACACTCAGAGCGAACGCACGATGCCTTTGAGCGATTCGAGCTCCCTCCCGATCTTGACGACGGCCTTGTCCCTGTCCGGGAAAACGAGTTCCGGGTGCTCCTTCTGGAACCGATCGAATACCTCGGCCGGGCTGATCTGATGGAGTTCCCTCATGATATGGTCCCTGTACTGCGCCTGCACCCTGAGCGGGGACTCCAACAAGGGTGCGAGGTCGAACTCGTCGTTGAGCCAAACCTCTACATCTTCCTGGTCCATCTGGCCCAGGTTGTTCAATATGAAGCGCGTGATGGCCTTCTTCCACTCCATCTGCATGATATCAACTCTTGTCCGGGAGCTTCTTTCCGGGGTTCATGATATTGTCAGGATCAAGAGTATTTTTGATGGCCCTCATCGTGTCAAGTGCGACTTCAGAGTACTCGAGGTCGAGGTTGTTCTTGTGTTCGATCCCGACCCCGTGACAGCTTGATATTGACCCGCCGAGGCTGGTTGTCAGCTTCGCGATGTCCCTCAGAAGCTCCTGATACTTCTCCCACCCCCCCTCGCCTTTCGGAAGGAAGAACCTGCCCGCCATTATCCTGTATCGACCGACGTCCAGCGAATACTTCTCTCCGGGCAACGGCCCAGTACCGTGCCTAGGCATGATGTCGTTCCAGAGCTTGTCGTAGAACTCGCGCATACGCTCCATTGGGACATATGTCGTAAGAGCGTCCTCGAAGCCGGTCATCGCCCTTGCGCCACACCACTGGCTCGTATATCTGTTGACGAACTTCATGGCATCCTCGGGACTTGACAACACCCCGCCCGTCTCCTTCATTATCCTGCTGACGAAGGCGGTCTCGGCCTCCACCTCGCCCTTCGTTCCCTCGAGGAGCACGTAGAATATCGAGGTCTCACCCTTCGGTCCACCATATGGCTCAGCATCCTCGACCTCGAATGCCTCGCTTGCAGCGAACGTGACGCCAGAGCCCATGAGCCTCTCGGCGGCCTCGATCGATTTCCAGAAATCGTCATAGAAAGCCATGATGGCATCCCTGGCCTCGGGCAGCGGTTCAACCCTGAGCGTGGCCTCCGTTATGATCCCGAGAGTCCCCTCAGAGGCTATGAACAGCTGATGGAGCCGATAACCAGTGGATGTGTAGAGGACCTTGGGGCCGGTCCGGAGGATGCTTCCATCCGCCAGGACCACCTCGAGGGACATGATCCGGTCCGCGATGGTCCCGTACTTCTGATGCTTCCTGCTGAATCCGGAGGTGGCGATAGACCCGCCGACTGTGGCGATCCTGAGCGAGCCCTGCTCCTGGTTGAGTGCCAGACCATGCTCGAAAAGGCGTTCCTCTAGCTCCTTGAGGGTGATGCCTGGCTGGACTGTCACATAGAGGTTGGGTGCGCTGATTTCGACTATGCGATTCATCCTTATCGTGTCTACAACGATCCCGCCATGGATGGGGACCAGCATCCCTGTCCGGTTTGATCCTCCGCCCTTCGGGATGATCGGCACCCTGATTTCGGCAGCTATTTGGACTACCTTCTGGACATCGGTCGTAGTGTCTGGGAAGACCACCGCATCAGGGAGATACTTGAACTCTTCATCAAACCTGATTCTGTAAGTGTCCTTTGCGTATGGGAGAAGATCCGCTTCCTTCCAAAGCACCCTCTGTCCCCCGAGAGCCTTCACGAGCCGGCTTCTCAACTCCTCACGTTTGAGAGCATCGATCATCCAATGTGCACTTCCTTGTGTTCGGAATGACGATCGAGCAACACCGATAGCTCGACGACTTCGATATCCGAACCTGTGGCCTTCGCGGCCACCTTCAAGGTTTGCACGCAAAAGGGGCATGTCGTCACAAGGATTTCTGCGCCCGTCTTCTCGGCTTCCTTGAGCCTTCTGATCGCGGCCTTGCCGGAGATCTCTGGATACGCCGTCTTGACACCGGCCCCTCCTCCGCAGCATCGGGAAAGGTCCTTCGAGTTCTTCATCTCAGTCAGCCTCAGACCGGGAATCGCGTTGAGGATCTCTCTAGGAGCGTCGTACACCTCAGCGTGTCTGCCGAGATGGCACGGGTCATGGTATGTGACCTTAGCATCTGACCGTTTGAATTTCAGCCTTCCATCCTTGACAAGTCTGGCCAGGTATTCGGTGGAATGGAGTATCTCCACGTCCTTCGCCAAGTCTGGATAGTCCTGCTTGAGAGTCTTGAAGCATCCTGAGCAGGCGGTCACTATTCGCTTCACTCCCGTGCTCCTGATGCGATTCTCGTTTTCCTTCCGGAGCTTTTCGAACAGCTTCGAGTGGCCTATGCGTTTCACTGTCGAACCGCAGCATATCTCATCCTCAAGAAGGAGGCCGTAGCTCTCTCCTGCTCGGTCCATCAGACGGGCGAGAGCCTTAGGGCTTTCTTGGAGAGTCCTGTCGAGCGCGAACGTACATCCGACGTAGAACAGAGTGTCCGTCTTTCCTGGGACGAGTCTCCTCTTCGTGAATTCCTTCGCCCAGCGTCTTCTGGCGGTCTTTGGCTCCTGCCAAGGGTTTCCATAGTTCTCGAGGCTCTTGGCAAGTATGTCGTGCTCGGGCAGTAGCGGTACACCTTTGTCGATAAGGTACTTGCGGAAAGTCTCGGTCGCCTCGGCGTTCTTCAGTTTAGCAGTGCAGGACAGCTCGTCCCTTCTGCAGAGAAGGCATGAGTAGGCGATTCTTGCAGCGCGCTCATCTGGCTGGAGGACCCCTTGCGAGATTGCTCTGATTAGGACATTCCTCCCCTTAGGGGAGATGCTCTCCTCTAGCATCTCCGAGTACATCGGACACTCGTCCTTGCAGCATCCGCATCGGCACCTCGCGCATTTCTCAGATATCTCGAGCATCTCAGATAGTGCCTGATCCATGTTGCACAAACTCCGTTGCTGGCGACTATTCCAGGAAACTAACCGTGATTGGGAGAGCCGTATTTTATTATTTGGCTATATAGGACTCAGCAAGAGAGATTTACTCGACCGCACATATCAGGACAGAGGAGAGGGACTGCGTATGCATTTGGAGGTGCTGAGCGAGGAGAATCTGCAGAGGATACATGAAGCTTCGATGGCAATTCTCAGCAGAACTGGCATCGCTGTCTACGAAGGACAGGCCTTGAAGCAGCTAGAAGACGCCGGAGCCGATGTAGATCTTGGGAAGTCACGCGCAAGACTCCCGGAAAGACTCATCACGGATTCGATTGAGAAGGCACCCTCTAGGTTCGTGTTGGCCGCGCGAGACAACCGCCGGTCCATCGAGCTGGGGTCTGGTTCCACTCACTTCACCAATTCAGCGACCGGCATAAAGGTGCTCGATCACGAGACGGGCAAGGTCAGACAATCTGTGCTCGCTGATATCCGCCAATTCGCAAGAGTGGCCGACGCGCTCGAAAACATCGCGTTCTACGGCCCAACAGTTGTAGCTCACGACGCAGAAGGGAAGCTGCATTTCTTGAAGGAAACGGTCGCTGCCATCGAGAACACGACAAAACACGTTACTCACGAGTGCCATGGAACTGAAATGACAAGACGCTTCATCAGTATCGCTCACACGGTCGCAGGGGGAGAGGATGCTTTCAGAAGATCCCCCGTGGTTTCGATGGGAGGATGTCCGGTAAGCCCGCTCCAGTTCGACAAGGCAAACACAGAGGCGATGGTCGAAGCCGCCAAAGCCGGGATGCCATACGACGTCCTCAGCATGGCAATGGGCGGTGGCACGGCACCAGTGACTCTCGCGGGCGAGCTTGCCCTGATCAATGCGGAGGTTCTGGCGGGAATAGCCATTTGTCAGCTTTTCGCACCAGGATGCCCCGTTATCTACGGCTCCGTCGCGTCCGTGATGGACATGAGGACTGGAATCCTCGCATTGGGAGCTCCCGAGAGAGCTTTGATCAATGTGGCAGTCGTCCAGCTAGCTCAACATTATCAGATACCTTCTCTTGTCGGCGGCATCAGCACAGACGCAAAAGTCCCTGGCGATCAGGCGATGTTCGAAAAGACGATGACAGGCCTTCCACCCGTTCTGGCAGGATGTGACATCGTGTTTGGCCCCGCAGTCCTAAGCTCTGCTACCACATACAGCCTCGAGCAACTCGTCGTTGATGACGAAGTTGCGAGCGCCCTTCTCAGAATCAAGAGAGGGATTGACGTCGATGACGAGAGCCTTGCCTTGAGCTTGGTTGACAAGATCGGTCCGGGAGGCGGATTCATCGGCACGAGACACACGTTGGAGCACACGAAGAAGGATATCTGGAGACCCGTGCTCTCTGACAGGAACATCTACGACAACTGGCTCAAGCTCGGGGCGAAGGACATGCACGCGAGGGCGAAGGAACGAGTAGCAGGGATACTCAAAGACCACGATGTACCCCCTCTTGAGAAGGAGCAGAAAAGGGACATCGACAGGATTCTCCAGGACGCCAAGAATGACCGCGAGAAGTAGACTAGCGAGCCTTCAACTGGACGCATGAAGGTGATCCAAGCTCCGACGCTCCAGCGGAATGTCCCTCAATCATCTGACAGACCTAGGCGCACGTCTACTGCGGCCTCTGACCCCTCTTACAACAAAAAGTACTTTCACACGAACCGCTTCTACGATACAGCAAACGAGGGATTGACCATGGCCAAGGGCAGATTGGAGTTTCTGACAAGCACTGAGATCAGAAGAGTCCACGACACCTCCATAAGAGTTCTGGAGGAAGTCGGGGTGGTCGTGCACAGCGACGTCGTCACTAAGATGCTTGTTGACTCTGGCTCGATGCTTTCCAAGGATGGGAAACGGGTGCGCGTGCCCCAGGAGCTTGTGAAATCTGCCCTCGCACACGCCCCGAAATCGATCGTGCTCGCTACCAGAGATGGCAAAGGCGACATGAGAATCCCGGATCACAACAGGCTCCATGTATCCAACGGCGGTGAAGGTGTATACATCAAGGAAATGCTCACTGGAGCGACGAGGCCATCCACTTTGGAGGACGTCCAGAACTTCACGGTCATTGTTGAATCGCTTCCTCAGGTAGACTTCGCATGGGGCATGGTAGGAGCGCTGGACCTACCACCGGACCTCAAAAACATTGCTGAGTTCAAGACCGGCTTAGAGAACACACGGAAGCATTTCCAGGGAGGTGCGTCGGATGCAGAGGAGGCGCTGGAAATGATAGCCCTTGCATCTATCTTGACGGACGGCACTGAGAACTTGAAGAAGAACCCAATATTCTCAGGCACCGAGTGCCCGATATCTCCATTGACATTCGAGGGCGGGTTGGCTGAGGCGCAGGTGGAATTCGCAAAAGCTGGAGTGCCCGTTGTGGCGATGGTCGCATCAGTCGCGGGCCTCACTTCACCCGTGACGCTCTCAGGAACGATTGCGCAGGTGAACGCCGAGAATCTGGCTAGCCTAGTCATTTCGCAGGTTGCCGAGAAGGGATCTCCGTGGATCTACAGCAGCGATTCCGTGCCGGGAGACTTGGTGACTGGCTCGATTGATTATGGGGCTCTGGAAGCGCAACTGCTTCGCACTGGGGCAGGTCAGATGGGAAGGTACTACGGTCTGCCGACGATGGTCGCAGGGGTAGGCTTGGAGTCGAGATCGCTGTCGCTTGGGTCAGTTCATGAGGGAGTGCCCTCCATGTCGATGATGGGGCTGGTGCCCTCAGACCTTGGATCCGGGTTTGGAGGGGTGGATCAGGCAGCAGGGGCCTCCTTTGAGCAGTTGGTAGTCGATGCATGGGTCTGGGACGTAGCCCGCGATTTCGCTCGCGAGTTCAGCGCCGATGACGCGGCCATATCGTTCGAGACCATCAGAGACGCAGGGCTCGACGGCAATTTCCTCGGCAAAAGACACACCCTAGCTCGGTTCAAGACGGAGTTCATCTCAACTACCAAACCCGAGGCGGTCTTCTCCGAGAAGACTGACAAAGGAAATAGGGGCGATCTGTTGAGGAAAGCGAAGGATGAGGCTCAACGCATCCTGAAGGATGTCAGAGCGCCGGTCGTCTCCAAGGATGAGTCTAGAAGGATGGATGAATTGTTCAAGGGCATCTCCAGGAAGCACTGAGCGTTCCGGGCTGCAGAATCCCTTCTCTTATCTGGTGCGACGAGGAGCAGCTAATGAACCGACAGGCATCTGTCCCGCCGTGGAGAGTGCGCAGGCGCCCGAGCTGGGATTCGAACCCAGGTCCGAAGCTCCGCAGGCTTCTAGGATGTCCAAGCTACCCCACTCGGGCTTGTATGGCTTGTGCGCAGACACCTCCATGAAGACATCGGTAGAAAAAGACTACCATGGACCAGCTGAGGTCAATACGCGCTCGTCCAGTCTATCTTGCCCTTTCGGCGCGCCACCTTGTCGGCGTACTTGAAGATGCTATGTGAGATGAATAGGAACGCGACGGTCGAGAACAACAATGCGAGCATCAGCTGCAGATTACTGAAATCCTGGAGACCTGTGGAACCAGGAAGACCCGCGATGACGGCCGGCTCCAGCCCTCGTCTGACCGCCTCCATCCAGTAGGTGATGGGCAGCAGTCTCGAGATCGACTGTGCCCAGCCAGGCAGAATGGTGATGGGGAAGATCACGCCGGCCAGGACAAAGAAGATGCCCGCAACTCCCTCGTTGATCCCCTGACCGTGCTTCGCTGTCAGGAACGATATTCCGCCGAGCGCCAGGCCCATAATGCATATGCATGCTAGACCCAGGATTAGCGCGAGGACGAATATCGACCAATCGATAGCCCCGAAGTTGATGTCCACTCCGAGGACTAGCACGCCGAAGAGAAGAGTGATGAGCACTCCAATCGATGTGATGGCTATCTTGATGGCCGCCCTGCCGAAGATGTACATGTAGAAGCTTATCGGAGCGATGTAGACCTGCTTCAGGGTCATGTAATGTTCCCGGTCGTCGTGAATCACCCACGTGACCCCGAACAGCACATCCGCCACATACATGTAGAACGCGTTGCCGACGTACATGTAGGAGAAGAACAGGGTATCGGTCTTCCCGTCTGTTATCACGAGGTACATGAACACCAGGATGAGAGTTCCGGCGATGGGCTTGACGATCGAATAGGTGGCGAAGAGAAAAGGATCGGTCCAGTTGGCCTCCATCTGCCAGCCGAGCCAGGCAGCGTTCTTGAAGGTCCTGATATCGCTTCTCACTGCCATCTCAATGTCAGCCTCCCGGTGGTCTTTCCCAGCTTCTCCATGTAGTCGAGCGACAGCTTGGACAGAAATAGGAAAAGCACGGAGAGCCCGGCGAGCATGGCCAGTTCAAGCTCGACTGGCAGGAAACCGTACTCCGCGCTGGTTGATGGATAAAACAGCTGCCTCAGACCGTCCAGCCCAAGAGTGATCGGTATTATCGACGCACCGGCAGCGGCCCAATAGCCCAGGGCCTTGACGGGAAAATAGAACCCGGACGCGAGGTAGATCGGTTCTGTCATCAGACTCGACATGTGATAGGCCTCGCGGCCGAACAACAGGTAGAGCGAGGCGAACATCATGCCCATGCCGTAGAGGGCGATCATCGTCACCGTGAAGATCGCTATCAACATGATCGGGCTTGACAACGAGAGAGTCACACTGAACACCACTATGCCGATTATGAGAGTGGAGGACGCGCGTAGAGTCGTGAAGAACAGTCCACCTACGGCCATGCCCGCTAGGATCGACAACCTCGAGACAGGAGCTATGAGGTACAGAGACAGGTTCCCCGTCTCCTTCTCCCAATAAAGCTGCGACGCCATGCTCCAGAGAATGTTGAGCCAGAAAGCCGTCATGGCGCCACCAAGGATGACGAAACCGACAAATTCGGATGGGGCGTTCATGAACTTGTAGACATAGACATAGGCGGCGACCCCCAGAAGCGGCAGAACCACATCAAAGAATATCCAGCTCGGCTCTCGCTGCGCGCCCAGGATCCTCGGATATGCCCGGCCGCGCACCGCTCTGAGGTTCTGGATGATCCAGCTCTCACTCACTCGAACCCCTTCCCCACTAGCTTGATGAACACGTCCTCAAGCGTCGGCTCGGTCTTTCTGAGCGCGAGTATCTTCGACCCGCCCCTTATGACTCCCGATACGATGTCCGAGACCGCGGAGTCGTCGTTGAGAACGAACCTGAGGCTTGTGATGTTGTTCTCCAAATCGTCCGTCGAGGTGAACTTCTCAACACCGGGGATGGTGTCAAGGATACGCTTGTCCTTCAGCGTGGTGACGTCGAGTTTCAGAGTCGTGCTCGCCTTCACCAGCTTCTTGAGATTCTCTGGAGTGTCGCATGCGAGGATCCTCCCGTCGTCGATTATCGCGATCCTGTCGCATAGCTGGTCCGCCTCCGCCATGTAGTGGGTCGTGAGCAGGACCGTCTTGTCCCTGTCCTTCTTGCGGACCCAGTCTACGATGAAGTCCCTTATGACCCTGCTCGCATTGACATCGAGACCGAGCGTGGGTTCGTCGAGGAAGAGTATCTCGGGGTCAGTCACGAAGCCCCGGATCACGTTCATCTTCTGCCTCTGGCCGGTCGATAGCGTCCTCACCTTCTCTGTTCTCTTGTCGAGCATGCCGAACTTACTGAGCATGTCATCGATGCGCTCGTATGCGACAGCGCTCTTGATGCCGTAGAACTGCGAGAACATCCACAGGTTCTCCCGAACCGTCAGAAGGCCGTAGCCCGATATCTCGCCCCCGGACACCATGTTGATCCTCTTGCGGACCTCCACGAACTCATTCTCTACATCGAAACCCGAGACGAATGCCTTGCCTGAAGTCGGTAGGAGAAGTGTGCTGAGAATCTTCAGAAGCGTGGTCTTGCCGGCGCCGTTCGGCCCGAGGAGGCCGAACAGCTCTCCCCTCTCGATCTTGAGGTTGACGAGGTCCAGGGCACGCACTGACTTGCCCTCTTTCTTCTTCTTCGGGTTGAACACCCTCGTCAGCGATCTGGTCTCAACGGCAGGCTCCATGGGTTACTCACCGGTCGAATCGCATCTGTAGACATATCTTCTTGCGGCTGAAAGCGGAAAAGTGAACAGGTGATGCAGAGGTTGTCTAGGCCTCGTAGTGCGTCCTGTATCTCGTGACGTAACCTGCGATCTTGTTCCTCATCGAGATGTAGCGCACATCGGTGAGCTTAGACACCATCATCTTGTTGTGCTGGTAGTCACTGGTGAACTGTTCCGGATATCTCTGGACCAGTTCGATAGCTACCCTCTTGATGTATGTCGGTCTTATGTTGCCCATAGGCCCACCGGTTTAGGCTCGGTAGGGGAATGGCCTATATATGGTTTTTGGAGATGTTTGTGTAGGAAGTTGTACCGTCTGGAACCATCTGGATTACGCTCTAGCGACGGTCGAATGGCCTATGCTACCGGTTTCAGACTCTCTACCAGTACCTCATCATCTGATGGCGTTTCACCCTTCTTGTAAGGTTTGCCGCATGCGTATTCGCCCTCAGGGCATGGCCCGCGGAAGCATCCCGGACCCGCGTTCTCGAACAGAATGGGAGCGGCCTTCTTGGCTTCCGCCAACATCCTCCATGAGACCAAGCGTATCTCCCATTGGGCCCTCCGACAACACCTCAGACTGAAGAAGTGCCAGAGCTCGCGAGCATTCATTGTCACAGTGATGTTCGTGTTGCACGAGTTCGGGAGTACATACCTCGCGTCCTCCTTCGGGACCTTCTTCGCCAGCTGTCTGTAGGCCTTCCACGAGTCGTCCATGGATTTCTTAAACACCATCTTAGCTTCAGGATCTTCGCGGATCGATGGCGGCAGAACGTACTCGGCCTTGTCCATGCTCACATACCTCTGGCTCTGCTGGGAGTATGAGGCAACCCTGTGCCTCACGAGCTGGTGGGTCATGGAGCGAGAGACGCCTTCAACGCTGAATGTGAAGTACGCGTGTTCGACTACCGATAGATGGCCCATACCGACCACTTTCTTGATCATCTTCTTCGCGCGCTCGTCCGTCGTCTCGTCGAAGAGCTGCGAAGCACCCTTCTCCGAGTAGCATGATTGGGCGGCAGCTGCGCATATCCTGTCTGGAACCTTCGTGTAGTTCAGAAGCACGACCTTCAAATGTGCACCAACTGAGCTTTCTCGAAAAGGCGTTCTCACTCTATATGCTTTTCACGGACTGTTGTACCAGAATGTCGTCGTGTGCTCTGAGGCATTGAGATTCACGATCTTCCCGGCCCGTATGTCCTTCAACCTAACGGTCTCCACTTCAGTCGTTCCAAGTGAAGCCAGTATGCCTGAGATGTGCCCGTCCCCTACGACGGCGATGATGTTCTTGTGCTGCGTGGCAAGGGACGACAGCTGCTGCGCCATGTGCTTGTTCCTGTCGTCTATCAGGACCTCCTTGATCGTCGGGAAGCCCTCGCCGAGGGTCTCGAGATACTGCTCCTCGTTCCCCTCGTATCTGTCCATCTCCTTCTCCACTAGCTCCTTGGAGACGAACAGCCCCGCGAACCCGCCCCAGAGCAGGTTGATCCTCTCCTTCATGGACATGCGCTTCCAGAGCTGAGAGAAGACTCGGCCAGCATCAAGATCGATAAGGGCGACTCTCGCACCGACCTCTTGGGCCGCGCCGACGGCGGCCATCATCTCGTCTCCGACCTCAGTCCCGAACTTGTCCGCCATACGCCTCTGGAAATAGGCAAGCAACTTGTATTGAAGAGGCACGGCGCCCGTATGCTCTTTCTGGACCAGCGCATTGTATCGTGCGGGATCCAGTTCGAGGCACACGACCTCCGGACGCTTCGAGCGGATTATCTCCTTCACGTTCTCGGAGATGGCGAACACGTGCCCGACGCCTATGAGGGTTATCATTGGACCATCAGCATGACGGCATGCTTTTAATAAGCCTTGTGCCATCCGAAGGCCGTGGCCAGGCTGGTAGTGTTTGACATGGACGGCGTTCTCGCGGACACCGAGAGCTCCTGGGTCCACGTTCACAAGCATTTCGGGGTTAACAACGACCATTCGCTCTACGCCTACCTGAGGGGAGAGATAGACGACCTGGAATTCATCCGAAGGGACATCGATCTCTGGAAGAAAACAGAGCCAGATGTCACCGAGGCGCGCATCAGAGAGATATTGAACGATGTGCCGATAATGCCTGGAGCGCAAAGAACCATCCGAGAGTTGAAGAGGATGGGCATCGGGACGGCCATAGTCTCTGCAGGCATCGACCTGCTCGCTGAGAGGATCTCAAAGGAGCTCGGAGTCGACGCCCAGCTCGCGAACGGACTCGTCAAGGACGGGACAGGCAGGCTCTCAGGTGAAGGCATACTCAGAGTGAAGCTGATGGACAAGGGAGATGCGGTCACCGAGGTGGCGAATACCATGAAGATCCAGACGAAGGACGTCGTTGCAGTTGGGAACTCTAGCTACGATGTCTCCATGTTCAGGAAGGCTGGCATGGGTATCGCGTTCCAGCCATCAGACGACTTCGTGAGGACCAGTGCTCAGGTGGTAGTCCAACAGAAAGATCTGTCGATGATTCTCCAGTTCATTCGGCCCTGAATCATCTGTAACCGTACTCGCCTATCAAAGGCACGAACACGCAGCCGCCCATGTTCTCTTTGATAAGCTTCTTGCCCTTCCGCTCCACCTTGATGAGATCCTGGTAATAACGTCCACCGACTGGCACGAGCAGCTTGCCGCCGTCTGCGAGCTGGTCGGTAAGAGGGGCGGGGATGTCTGGTGCTCCAGCAGCTACGAATATCCTGTCAAAGGGTGCCTTGTCGGGGAGCCCTTTCGTGCCATCGCCGAATATGACTGTCACCAGGTCGCCGTATCCATTCCTCTTCAGGTTATCCTCGGCAAAGGTTGCTAAAGATGCTATCCTCTCGATAGTGTAGACATGACCGTCAGGGGCGATGAGCTCTGCGCATACGGCTGCGTGATATCCCGACCCCGCACCTATTTCGAGGATCTTATGCCCAGGGCTCAGGTCCAGCTGCTCGGCCATTATGGCAACCATGTGAGGAGCGGATATGGTCTGGCCTTCGCCTATCGGCAGCGGAGTATCAACGTACGCCTCACTCCTGATAACTTGGGGCAGGAACTCCTCCCTGGGAACGCGTCTCATGGCCTTCTCGACAGCCTCACTGGTAACGTATCCTCGTCTGACCAGACTGTCGACCAGCCAGTTGCGCTCCTCCTCGAGATCAGACATCGAGGAGGACATGTTCTCCATCATCCTAAAGCTTGATGGCGGACTTGGACGCTCAGGTAGAAGTCCTTCTGACGATGCTCGCGTACATCCTGACTATGTCCCTGGCGGCCGCTCCACCAGTCCTGAGAGACTTGTCCTTGATTTTGATAGCATGGATCACGACCTCGCGCTTTCCGACTTCGAGTATGTCGCCTATGAAGAATTCCTCATCTGGGACAGCAAGGATGTGCTCTGGATAGCTCTTGCCGAGATGGCTGACGGAGACAGGGACTCTTACCTTGTCGAACTTCTTCCCCCAAACAGTCTGTATTTCTCTCGCCTTGGCCTTGCTCACGCGAGCGCCGTTGGACTCTATCGATGTCACGAGCACCGGGTTGTCTCCGCACATCACCTCGTCGTCTACTGAAAGGGCCTCATCGGGACCAAGGATGATAGAGGACCTCTCAGACTTCTCGAGCCAGCTGATGATGACCGGCAACGCGATCGGCTTTTCTGCCTTCATGATAGCGTGGTGGACCTGTCCGCACTCTCTGCATCGGACTGTCGAATCCAGGACGGTCTGAGTCTTACCTCCTAGCTTCCCATGGAGCACTTCGTGCAGGGTTTCCTTCCGGCAGATTGGGCATTCTACAAGAATAGATGTTGGGACGGTCATGACACCAAGGGATTGCACTAGTGCGTCTTACTTCTTTCTGACGACCATGAATGGGGCGCCGTGGCCTGGAACGATGACATCTGCGTAACTGGTGATTGCCTCCATGCTCTTCAACGCCAGCAAGGGATCCACATTGATGAACGGGGGGACGTGTTTCTGATAGTTCTCCCGTGTGGGGATCGCGTCACCGCATATAGCATACCGCTTCGGGCCGTCCACGAGGACCGTTATGCTGCCGTACGAGTGGCCCGGGGTCGGAATGATTGTGACTCCTGGCAGGACTTCGAGTGATCCGGTTACCTTGACCGTGCCGAGAGGCGGGGATTCCAGCGCGTGCGCATAGGTTCTTGCGTTTCTGAACAAGTGGTTGCATCCGACATGGTCAATGTGCAGGTGCGTGTTGACAAGGTGATTTATACTGTCAACAGGCACCCCCAAATCGCCAAGGGCCGATCGAAGAGCGGTGCAGTCACGCGGCGACCCTGTATCGACGATCAGGCGCTGCCCACCGCTCTCAACCAACGAGACGCTTGAGGACGCATCCTTTATCTCTGGACCTTCGCGGACGACGAACCCCTCGCGCACGACTACCACGCGTGCGCGCGCGTCACTCATATGAGATGCCCCTTCTCGCATACAATGGCCTCCTTCGTGGCCTTGAGGGGCGATCCGCAATGAGGACACTTCACCTTTGAAAGGAAATGCTCTATCCAAGCGCTCTTGACATCTGGCACCTCTTCCTTCTCTATTCTTTGAAGTAGCGATTCCAATTCGGGAGTAGTGGCGAGTCTACGAAGGGAAGCCGGTGATATCATCGTCTTTGCCCTGTCATCCATAGGGATCTTCTTGACGAAGGGAGCGAGCAGAATACCAGCGGCCAAGCCGCCGAGGTGAGCTTCGAATGCGATGTGCGACGATGTAATGACTATCAGTATCTGGATTAGCACGAATATTCCCACAATGCCCCAGACTGACATAGGGGGCAGGAAGAATAATGAAACCCTCTCGTTGGGGAACAACCTAGCAGAGCCTCCCAGGACCCCACTGATGGCTCCCGAGGCACCAACCACCAGGGCGGCGCTATTCCAATGCAATGCAGCGAACACCAGGGTGCCAACAAGACCGCTTAGGAAATAGAGCAAGATGAACGGGCGAACGCCTATCCTCTGCTCGAAGATCATTCCGATGAATACGAGCCCGATGACGTTCCAAAGGATGTGCGCGAAGCTAGCGTGAGCGTACATCGAAGTCAACAGAGTGTAGAGATAAGCTGGATGCGTGAGGTCCGTTGGCATGAACCCAAGCTCCGACAAGATCTCACCGGTCGTGATCTGGTCAGCTATCAGTTCGACCATGAACACGAACATGCAGGCCGCACTCACGATTATCGAGAAACTGGTCTGTCTCCACGCAGAGTAAGCTGTGCTGACGGCTATCGCAATCAAGACTACGGCTACCCAGACATCCATGACTTAACCCGGTTCCCTTCTCAGCGCTAGCTCTGCAGTGATTACCTACGTATGGTAAAACCTTAAGCCTGCTTCGGCGCCTACGCCCATCCGTGAAGCTGGACACATCCATCGAGATCGAGGTCGGGCCTGAGGTCTACAACCCGAGCGATGATTCGTACCTCCTCCTAAAGGTGGTTGACGTGAGCCCGGAGGAGAGGTTTCTGGAGATGGGTCCAGGCACGGGCTTGCTTTCAATACATGCGGCGAAGCTAGGCGCGAAAGTAACCGCCGCTGATGTCAACCCTCACGCTGTTGAGTGCACCAAGAGAAATGCCGCCAAGAACTCTGTCAGGATAGATACCGTCAAGAGTGACCTGTTCGAGAAGGTCCAGGGGAATTATGACGTGATCGTCTTCAACCCACCGTATCTTCCCGGCGCCACCACCTCGACCAGCTGGATCGAGAGAGCATGGTCCGGTGGGGACGAAGGATGTGAGACCGCGGTCCAGTTCCTCAACGATGCATGGAAGCATCTATCTCCCGGAGGGAGAATATTCATGATCCTATCGTCCGTGGGCGGTCTCATGTCGGTCCTGAAATCGGCGAGGGAGAGATACGATTCCGAGATGCTCGAAGAACAGCACATGTTCTTCGAATCGATCTACGCTTACAGGTTCCGGCTCAAGACAATCTCGGCCAAATAACGGGGCGACAAGTATTATTAGGGCAATTCCCAATTGTGGATTCCCGAGTTTGAGAGTGACCCAGTGCCGAAGGACAGACCAAGGAAGTACAACAACCCCAGTGACCTGGACGAACTCTGCCGGAGCTTCTTGAGATCCAATGGCAAAGATCCCGGCGCAGCGATCGAATACTGTAAGAGCTTCCTGATGGTGATCAGCGATAAACCCACTACTTCAGGAGGCGTTCGATCCTCTCGCGCAAAATCTCGCTGATGACCTTCCCGTCCACTTTTCCGCGCAGCTCCTTCATCACGACGCCCATCAGAGGGGCGAGGCTGCTCTCCCCGCGTTCTCGAATGTACTTCTCTCGCTCCTTCACGATCCTATCGCAGACATCGCGGACCGACTCAGTGTCTATGGTCTCGACGCCGAGCGTTTCGACCGCCCTGCTGACGGTGTGACCGTTCTCCAGCACGGAGGACAGTATCTTCGGGATGGCTTCCTTGGCGAACGCGCCTGTCTTGAGGCTGGCCAGGACATCCTTCATCAAATCAAGGCTCAGTCGAGACGGATCGAGGCCTAGCTTCTCCAGCTCGGGGAATGTGTTGATGTATATCCTCGCCACCGCTTGCGGGTTCCCGAAACCGGCGGCGAGCAACTCGAACTCGTCCTCATATCCAGCCTTCACAAGCGACTCCGCCTGCGCTTTGCTTATCCCGAAGTCCTTGACGAACCTAGCAGCCTTCTCCTCCGGAAGCTCGGGCAGGTTCAATCTGATGCTCTCGAGAATCGCTCCATCGATCAGGATAGGCCTCACATCGGTCTCGGGGTACATCCTATCCTTCCCCGGCAGAGGCCTGCTGTAGACAGACTGGCCGTCAGGGAGCGGATCCCGCGTTTCCTCAGGGACTCCCTCGATGCCGACATTGGCCCTTTCGACCGCCTTGAACACGGCTGCACGGGCTTTATCCTCCTCATCTACCACTAGCATGAATGCATCGTCAGGCTCGACACCCAATGTGGTTCTTATGTCCTCGACTTCTGCGATCGTGACACCATATCCCGGGAGTTCATCAGAGTGGAACAATCCCTTGACCCCTACGACGCGCGCGTGCGCCGCCATCTCAGGACCAAGCCGCTTCACGCCGTTCTCGGTCGTCCCGAGGACGCCTGCAAACTTGGGCAACTTGACGGCAAGGATCTTCCCCTTAGCCTCAAGCCCGTTCTTCAGGACCTTGCACTTGGTTTCCCTGAACAGAGCCGTCAGGTCCCTGATGTCCGGAGTGACAGGACGCGCGCCTCTATCCCTGAGCACACGCTTGACCTCCAAGAGTTCGAGCTGCCTCTTAGCCTCTTCCTCGACGTAGACATGAAGCAGCCTCAGGTCTTGGGCACCCTTGATCTCAACCCGGGCACCGCCCGAAATGGAGATGTTGACGTCCTCTCGAATCGTGCCTATGCCACGCCGGGCCTTCTTCGTTGCTCTGAGGAGAGAGCCCAGCCGTTCGGCGACCAGGCGCACCTCTTCAGGAGTGCTCATGTCTGGGTCGGTCGCGATCTCGACCAATGGTATCCCGAGCCTGTCAAGCCGGAACGTCACCTCGCTCCCATGTTCGGACATCTTTCTGGCAGCGTCCTCCTCGAGGCAGACGGTGGACGCCCCTATCTTCTTTCCAGCAACCTCGAAGCTCCCGTTCGTCGAGATGAGTGCCGTCCTCTGGAACCCACCAGTGTTCGACCCGTCTATCACGATCTTCCGCATGAAATGGACCTCGTCGACACAGGTCATGCCCAGAAGGCACGACATCTCCAAGGATGCCTCGATCGCGCGCCTGTTTGCGTCGTGCGGCGGCTCCTCATCCGCCTCGACCAGGCACGAGTACGGGACGGTCTGGTACCTGAAATGCAGCTTCCTCTCGGACTCTTCTAGCGCAGCTCTGTCTATCTCGCCCATCTCGCTCTGGGTGGGCCTGAGACGCCTAACGAACTCCTTGTTGTGTTCGTCGGAGAACTCCGTCTGGCACTCGCAGAAGAGCTTCCCAGTGTTCAGCTGCTGGTGGATCTCTATGCCCACCTTCAGGCCCAGAGACTTGAAATCCAAATCAGACCTGCCTCCTTGGAGAGAACTCGCCTGCGATGTTCGTCAGCATGATCTTCTTCACCTGTTCGGGATCCTCGGTCTGACCCATTGCCCACATCAGCTTGACATAGGCCGTCTCCGGGAGCATGTCGCCCAAGGGGATCGCACCTGCGACAAGCATGTCCCGTCCTGTGGAGTAGACATTGAGGTTGACTGCACCGTGCAGACATTGAGTCGTCACATACACATGAACGCCGCTCTTCACCGCCCTTTGGATCGAGCCCACTATCTCCTCGGAGACGTGGCCTAAGCCAGTGCCTGCAATCACGACGCCTCTGACGTTCTGGGCGATCGTGTCGAAGTGTCCAGCCTCGAACCCTGGATAGAAGTGAAGCATGCTGGCCCGGCCATCGATCTTGTCCTTGAGTTCGACGGGGCCTGGGCTGCGCCTCTGGTACTCCGTCATGAAGGTCATCTCATGGCCTTCGACCTTGACGATAGGGTCCGCATTTATGCTCTTGAAAGCGTCCCGCCTGGAAGAGTGCATCTTCCGGACCTTCGTGCCTCTGTGTGCCAACGTGTAGGAGTCGGAGGATTCACCGTGCATGAGAACGACTACCTCTCCGAGATCGCTTTCGACGCAGATTCTCGTGGCCGCCAGGAGATTCATTATGGCGTCTGATGAGGGACGGTCCGAGGACCTCTGGGACCCGACGCATACGACAGGACCTGGCAGGCTCCGGAGCATGAAGGACAGTGCCGCCGAGGTGAATCCAAGGGTGTCCGTCCCATGGGGAATGATGACCCCGACTGCGCCTGAGTTGAGTTCGTCAGCGACCGCTCTCGCCAGACCCTGCCAATGGCTGACCTTCATGTTCTCGCTCAGGATCGAGTAGAGTACCCTCGCGCGCACATTGCACATGTCCAATAGCTCGGGAACCGAGAAGATGAGCTCCTCCGCGGATATCGCCGGGTGAACTGCACCCGTTCTGTAATCGACATACGACGCAATCGTGCCTCCAGTGCTTATGACAGCGATGTCCTTCTTAGACGAGTCCTGGGGAAGTACCACCTTCTTATGGTCCTTCGACTCCCGCTTCGAGATCAATTTGACATTGGTGTCCTCGTCGACGTGTATGCCGACGTTGTATCCATTGCCCAGCTTCAGAGTAAGAATGAACGGCGCGCTGAAATCGTGGTGAGGCATCAGTATGCCCGCGCTGAAATCCTTGCCTCTTCGGACCTCGATGACGTCGCCCAGCTCGGCACCTGCTCCATCCAACAGCTTGCCAACGAGGCCAGCGTACTTCATCGGCAGTAGATAGGGTTATTCATTTTAAATCATTCGCCGGACGGTCCCTTGACGCGATCCTTATAGCGATATGACAAGACAGACAATGTTTTAAGACACAAACCTGATGCACCGGCTGGTCGCATACGATGAGAGTCCTGGCTGTCGGGGGAGGGGCGAGGGAGCACGCGATTGTTGCAGCTCTCGCACGCTCAGGGGCAGATGTTTTCGCATGCTTGAAGAACAATAACCCGGGGATAGCGAAAGCCGCGAAGGCACACATTCTGGTGGACGAGAGCGACACCCACAAAATCGTCGAGTTCGCCAAAACAAGCGATGTAGAGCTTGCAGTAGTAGGACCTGAAGCACCTCTTGAGGTTGGGCTAGTCGACGCTCTCAGGTCTGCCGGAGTGCCGACTGCCAGCCCCTCAAAGGCAGCGGCGCAGATCGAGACCTCGAAGAGCTTCATGAGGAAACTGCTCTCCGAGCACAAAGTGAAGGGGTCCATACAGTTCGCGATCGTCGACAACACTAGGGACTTGGAACTCGCGCTTGACAGAATGGGCATGAACGTCGTTGTCAAACCGACTGGCCTCACCGGCGGCAAGGGCGTCAAGGTTGTCGGAGAACACCTGATGACAAAACAGGACGTCATGATCTATGCGGATGAGATATTCACAAAGAGGATCGGCGGATCAGCTCAGATAGTCCTCGAGGAGAAGCTTGTGGGGGAGGAGTTGACCGTCCAGGCGTTCTGCGACGGAAGGAGGGTCGTTCCTATGCCAGCTGTTCAGGACCACAAGAGGGCGTACGAGGGCGACAAAGGTCCAAACACAGGGGGAATGGGCTCGTACTCCCAGAACGACGGACTCCTTCCGTTCCTGACAAGGAAGGAGTACGACGGCGCCGTCGAGATCATGGAGCAGGTCGTGAACGCCCTGAGGAAGGAAGATGCGGAGTACCACGGGGCCCTGTACGGCCAGTTCATGCTCACGAAGGATGGGCCAAAGGTCATCGAGTTCAACGCGCGCTTCGGAGACCCGGAGGCGATGAACGTGCTCTCGCTCCTAAGCAGCGATTTCACTCAGATATGCGTCAAGATGGCTGAGGGTGGGATCTCAAAGAAACATGCCGAGTTCCAGAAGAAGGCGTCTGTGTGCAAATACGTGGTCCCCGAGGGCTACGGCACGAAGTCATTGGTCGGCGAGGAGATCAAGGTCGATGAAAAAGCGATCGCCAATGAGGGCGCACTGCTCTATTACGCGAGCGTGAATGAGAAGAATGGAAGGGTATTCACAACGACCTCCAGGTCCGTCGGGGTAGTGGGTATCGCCGATTCAATAGAACAGGCGGATAAGATCGCTGAGAAGGCATTAAGTCACATCAGCGGAAGGATCCATATTAGGCATGACATCGCGAAGAAGGCCATGCTCGATGCCAAGGTCGCAAGGATGCAGAACATCAGGAGCGGAAGCGTTTGAAGAATCTCGAGAAAGTTATATCAGAGATCGAGACGGAGCTCGACGAGAAGGACCAGATAAGGGAGGTCGCTCTCAAATCGTCCAGAGCTGTCGTCCGACTATCCGGGAACATACTGAGAGGGATCCACCGCAGTGAAGACACAAAGGTCCAGTTGGACGAACTCAAAGACGAGGTTTCTAGGTTGTCCAGCCTTCTTGCCGAACATCCGGGGCTTGCGCATGCCGGATATGTCGAGAGTGCGTTCCAGGAATACTCGGAGGTGGGGATTATCATGTCCATCCTTGACAAGGCGGATGTTCCGTCCCCAAAGAATCTGGGCATCGGCAGCGTTCCGTACCTTCTCGGGCTAGGCGACAGCGTCGGCGAGCTAAGGAGGTTCTGCCTAGATGAGCTGAAGGTTGGGAAGATAGCCCGGGCGAATCATTTCCTCGAGCTCATGGAGGACGTGTTCACGGCCATCATGAGGTTCGACTACCCTGAGGCGATAGTCCCTCTGAGGCACAAGCAGGACGTCGCCAGGAGCCTCTTGGAGAAGACCAGAGGCGAGGTGGCCGTCGCCGCGAGCGCTAGGAACCTGCATGAGAAGATCGAAGAGGTCCTGAAGAAGGTCTGATGCGGCGCTAGAAATGCTTCTTGAGCATTGCCTCGATGTTGGCCCTCGGGTGAGCTCCGGTCAGTGTATCGACCTGTTTCCCGTCCTTGAAGAATATCAGGGTCGGGATGCTGTGAATCCCGAGCGCCATCGCGGTCTTCGGGCTCTCGTCCGTATCGAGCTTCGCGAAAGCCACTTTTCCATTGTAGTCCTTCGCGAGCGCCGCGAACGTCGGCGCCAGCATCTTGCATGGGCCGCACCAGGGTGCCCAGCAATCGACAACCAACTTTGCGGATGACTTCACGGTAGCTTCGAAGTTCGAGTCGTTTATCTCAAGTATACCTTCTGACAAGGTCATCGCTCCATTTTGGTTGGCGAAGTAAAGTCGCCTCTGTATATGATATTATGCCAAAAGAACGCAGGTGACATGCGGAGCGGTTTGCCTTCAGGCCACTACTTCTTGCGTCTCATGGGCTTCTGCAGGTACATCAGCCCGACGAACACGGACAATATGATGACCGCAATCGTCAGTACGCCGCCTATTGGGTTGCTCGTCTGCTCGACATAGATCGTCCGGGAGAACACATTGTTCCCATTGCTGAACTCCACCACACTGCCGGAGTCGTCGATGGATACGGTCATGACATGCTTCCCCTCCCTGATCTTCAGGAAAGTCCAGTTGTAGATCAGGGCCGTCGAGGAGTTGGCTGGCAGATTGAAGATCTGTGTGTGCAGTAGCGCGCCGTCCGCGAAGAACTTGGCAGTTACGTTCAGAGCGTCAACAGGGCCGTTGTTGAAAATATCCGCCCTGATGACGATGGGGTCAACAACCTTGATCTCGAACTCGTTCTCCAGGTACTTTATCTCCTTCGTGTCCACATTCCTGGACGATGCGTTCACCTTGATCTTGATGGTCTGAGAGCCGCGGTCAGGCATCGTGATGTTGAGCCCCCAGATGCCCGTGAGCGACGTGCCTGAGCTAGGGGTAGCCGACGAGCCCGTCGTGTTCTTACCCGTGATCTCGATTTTGTATGAGTAGTTGCCCGACAAATCGCTGGCGGGACCGCCCGCGATAGTGAGCGTGCACTGGACCACCTGTTCCTTCCCGGCAAACGCCGGGCGGTCCAGGTCGATGGTTATCCCGCTATAGGCTCTGGCATCAGGAGCAAGCTGCAGCATCGCCGCAGAGGGCACGGCCAGCAGCAGCATGAGCGAAGCCGCGATTACCATCCTGGTCATAGAGATCCGCAGGCTCACTTCTTCGCACCTCCCCCGAGGCCCTTCTTCTTCCGGAGCACGAAGAACGATACCATGAGTACCCCCAGCGCCACAACGAGGCCCGTGTTGACGTACAGGTTGCTGAGGTCGAGCTGGTACAAGATATCCTTCCTTGACACCTGGAGGTCGCCTAGGCCCATTGACAGATCTGGGACCATGACCGGCACGGAGCCATAGGAGCTCACGCCCGCGTTCAGTGTCGAGGATGCAAGCACGTAGGCCTGGGCGGACGGATCGGCGTCGGCCCGGATGGATGTGAAACTGACGTTGAGCTCCTTCGAGCCGAACGCAGAGAGATTGAAAGTCGTCACCGCCAGGCCGGTGTTTGGATCGAGGATCTGAGCGGTCCAGCCAAGTGACACCAGGGCATCCTTGTTTGCGATTGAAACCGCTATGACATCGGGCGCGTTGCCCGTATTGTTGACCCTGAACTTCGTGATGGTGCTGGCCGAGGAGACTGGCGCGGACTCGTTCAGGTTGGTCACCTGGACGCCGTGCACTTGGGCAATGTCAACGTAGAGCGTCAGGTCGACCTTCGTGGAGCTCAGTGTCTTTGAGCGCACAAGGCAGATCACCATTGTATCCGCCGCCGGGAGCGTGTTGCCTGCCGTAGCATCGACCATCATCGTCTGCTTGTTGTTGGTCCCGAAGTCGAGCGTGAACTGGGACGGTGAGAACGACACATCGAACCCTGTGCCTGTGAAAGTCGCCAGGAACGTATCCTCGATGTTCCCTGTGTTCACGACTGTGACCGCATATGTCACCTTGACTCCTGGGGCCGCGGACTGGGTCAGAGCCCTGTCCCAAGAGACAGACACGCCGCGCTTCGTGTCCCTGTTCATTTCGAACTCCACGAAAATGTCGGTATTGCCCACATAGAACCTGGAAGAGCCGGAATAGGGGACGTTCATGCCGTGCTCGGCCCTCGTTGTTGAAGATGCGATAGTATAGTTCGCTCCGCCCGGCACGAGCACCATGAAGGAGCCGTCGTCGGCCGACGCTAGATTCAGCTTTGCAGAGCCGCTAGATAGCGACAAGTCCAGAGGGGCTCCCTGGTCGCCGATCAAGGCTGTGCCAGTCAGGTAACGTCCGTCAGCGAGTTCTATGGTCTGCTCTCTCGGGATGTTCCTGGTGAGGGTCACTGTCGACAGGTAAGACCTCTTGTCCTGGAGCCTGGTAACATGGATGGTGTAGTCCCCTGGCTGGACCTTCTCGTCGAATACGCCCAAGGCGTCCGTCATGAACGAGACGCTCTCCCCGTACCTGCTGTTAGCAATCAGCTCGACGTACGCCTGTGCTGGCGCATCGTCAGGGCCGACCACAGTCCCGTTGAAGGTCGTGTTGTCGAGCTCCAGTGTCAGGCTCGGGCTTACACCCAAGTCCACAGAACCCATTGTGACAGCCTGCAACGAGGAATACTGGATGTAGACATACTTCGAGCCCTCCGTCATCACGTCCTCGAGCAGATAAAGAACCGAATAGGATCCAGGAGGCAGCTGGAGAGTGTATCTGCCAGCCATGTCAGACTGAGCGGTGATCACCTCGCCCCCAGAGGCTGTGACCAGAACCGTCACCGGTCTGGAAACAGACGACGAGTCCACACTGATGACGCCCGAGAGCGCATGCGCCCTCTGGAGGTTGAAGTCGAAGTTGCGTGATGTCAGCGACAGCTCCACGAAGCTGGTGTTGACAAATGAGTTGCTTCCTGTCTTGCCGGAAGCGTACACAAAGTAGGTGCCTGGCAGGACATATGTATTGTAGTTTATGGACGAGAGCGTCAGGTTCTTCTGCTCGGGCCCGCTGAGTCTGAGCTGAATGCTAGTGGATGCGCCCAAGAGGTTGCCGTACATCTCGACCTTCTTGACAGGCTCGATATCGTACGCGGCTCCGGATCCGGATGGCAGGAAGGTCGCTGACTGGTCGAACATGTATTTCTCGCCGCCCATAGGCGTCGAGCCCTGGTCGACCACAACTCTGTAGGACGATGGTGGTACGAGGGCACTGTAATATCCGTTAGCACCAGTGGTAGCCTTGACGATTGACATGAGCACATTGTCTGGCACGAAGGAAACCTCGATTCCCCTCACGCCGATATCGGCATATGTGACCAGGCCCGAGACGGACAGAAGGTCCGGCGTAGCGACCAGGTCGAACGACGCATTGCTGCCTGAAAGGGTCATGCTCTGGGACCACTGAGAGTATCCCGAGGCTCCTAGCGATACCGTGGCCGGGGAGCCCTCGGGGAAAACCATACTGAAGGTGGCGTTGGAGGAGGTCATCGTCGTCTGCGTCCTTCCTGCTGAGTCTGTGACCCGGACCTCTGACAGGATCCCGCGCTCAGAAGACATCAATCCTCCTGAGCTGTCCTTGTCCAACCAGACGGTGGCGGTGACGAGCACGCCGCTGCTCATCGTGAACTGGAAGCTGGTGGAAGGCCACTGGACTACGACCGTGTCGGAGAGGATGCCCTGCTCGCTAACGCTCTCACTCGCAACCTTATACGTCCCGCTCGGGAGCACGATGTTGAAGAATCCACCATCTGCGGTCACGACAGGGATTCTTGCGCCGTCCACGGATTCGAACACCAAGTAGGTGTCGCTCAGCGGCAAGAGCTGGGGGCTCCTGAGAGTCCCTGCCACACTACTTGCCCCGAGATCCAATGTGAGCGTGCCCGATGCAGAACCTGTCATCGTGGTGTCGATGACGGTAGCCCCGGCATATTTGTTGGTTCCGTCGAAAGAAGTGGCATATAGAGTCCAGACGCCTCTCGGGATCGTAACTTCGACCAGTCCATACGCGTCCGAGAGACCGGACACGATCGTGGATTGATCATAGTTGTTCGAGACCATATAGACCGCATGTGATGCAGGCAGGCCACCGCTTACAATCCTGTATGTCATCGTGGATTCCGTCACGAGTGTGAATGTCCTCTGCAGTGTAGCTCCTGGGGAGATTGCGAAGCGGTTGTTGTAGACCACTTCACCTCCATCCCGATAGTTGAGGATGTAGTTCCCGCCCGTGATCCTTGAGAATGTGAAATTGCCATTATTGTCCGTCGTGGTCTCTTTCCTAAGGCCAGTGTATGTGTCCACGATGACAAGAGCAGCGCCTTCAGCTGGAAGGCCATCGGTCCTCAATAGCGTCCCCACGAGCTCGCTCACCTTCATGGCGAGTTTTTGGACAGATTTCTGGCCGGGTGTGACATTGACCAAATGGCCCATCGTCAGGTTCAGGCGGAGGAAGTCTGCGAAAATGTCGTACTGGCCCGGAGGCATCGTCTCGTCGAAGGAACCGTCAGAGGCGTTGACCACGAAGCTGGTGTTCGTCTTCAGCTCGGTCATGTACACCGTCACCGCAGGAATCAGCTCGTCCTTGTCGGCAGTGTAGTTCCCGTCGCTGTTGAGGTCCCAGAAGACGTCTCCTGAGATCGATGTGCCTTTCATGACAAAATCCTTGGTTATGATGTAGTCCATCACACCATCATTGTCCAGATCCTGAGACTTCCTCATGGCCTGGTCGTCGGTGACATTGAGGTATAAGGTCGCGATTGTGTTCGCGCCCTTCAATCCGATATTATTGGTGCTGCCGTCCGAGAATGTCAGCGTGAGATTTCCAAACGGAGCCAGGAGCGAGTAATGGCCGTTCTCATCCGTCTTGGCCACCATGTGAGGGATCCCGTACTCGTCTTGGATGGTCACGCTTATGTCAGCCACTGGGTAGCCCTGCTCTGTCTTCAGAGTGCCGTTCAGGTAGGCACCCTTGTAGTATTCCAAGAAGACCGCACCAGCACTGTAGTAGTTCGACGCAGAATCGTCGATGTATCCCTGGGCGTCGCCCGCCTGGATTTTCTCCTTGAGTATAGCGGCCTCCTCGAAGCTGATGGCCCTCCAGCCACCTCTGAAGTCGGGGTTGTCGATTGTGAGCGGGTTGTAGTACGCGGTCCTGTAGACCACCCTGAAGTGTGTCAGGTTCCAGCCAGGCTCAGGCGGATAGTCGCTCACCGACCCCGATAGCCCAGGTATGCCGTCGTTCGTCTTGCCGACGTCCGTGCCAGAGTAGCCTACCATGGCCCTGTAGAACATGCTCTTGTAGAACATGTCCTTGTATTCCAGCTTGTAATCGACTATCTGCATGTCAGAGGTGACATTCTCGACTGCGTATGATGCACCGTAGATGTCGACCGCCTTGATCTCGAAGAAGTCAGTCGGCGTGGAGCCCCTAGTGATGCGCCTGTCCGAGAGCTTCGCAGGAGCGTAGAAGATGCCCGTGTCCTGACCCGAGCGCGGGAACATTCTTGAGTCGACGCTGAAGTATCTTATGTCCCAGTCCGTGACATCGCACACATCCCCGTAGAAGCTGACGAGGGCGTCGAGGCTAAGCTTCGTGAGCTCAACTCTGGCGGTGACTATCCTCGCGTTGGCGTCGCTGATATCCTCAGACATCGGGCCATAAACCAATGGATCCGCCAGTATCTCAGCCGCAAGCTGCCTGCCCGAGCCGGACAGGATCTGATTCATCCGGTCCTTGTCGATATCGTACTTGTCCATCAGGGCGTAGAGCTGGTCCTTCACGAGCGGGTCGTGAGCGATCCCAGCTGAGAGCAGCCTGTACGCGAACAACGCGATTGCCTCAGCCTCGCTCTGCGACATGATTATGTTTCCTGTGAGCTGATAGCCGTTCTGGAAGTTGTCTGCCACAGTCGGGTGCTTGCCCGCCTGGACGGCTTCGAATCCGTAGTCCCACCATGACACGTATGCGGGCCGCTGGGACTCCGGCAGTGTATCGGAATCGCGATCCGAGAACCAAGCCCATGCGGTCGGGAAGTAGTACTTCGGCAGCGGGAGAGAGTAGCCGAATGCCCCGAAGTACCATACAGTGCCGTTCGCCTGATCGTACGATCCGGGCCTCATGAAATCCGGCAAGCTCGAGTATATCTCGTTGTCAAGCGCGGCCTTGCGCTCGGATGGGATGCCTGCGTCGGTTCCATACCAGACGTTGGGCAGGACGACCATGAAGGCGAGGAAAAGAGCGCCGACGACGTGCCTGATCTTCACGCTCTTCCTGAATACATGCAGGTAGGAACCACTGGCTCCCACAAGCGACTTGCGGACGCTGTTGAAATCGAGCTTATCGATGATCACGACCAACACCCAGGCGGACGCAATGGCGAACGCAGGTGCCGCGTTGAACATGAATCTGGCAGCGGAGATCGCCATGAATATGGCGGCACCGAGCCAGACGACTATGAAGATGTACGGCGCAGTCGCGTGCTTCGGGAGCCTGGTGATGGCCCAGATCAGGCCGATCAGAGACATGAAGAATGTGACCATCCCGAACCCCATGGCGACCTCGCTGAACATCGGGGCCTTCGCCTCTGCGATTGTGGAGTACAGCTTGTTCTTGACGAAGTACCCCTGGCCGCTCAAGATAGCCTGGCCAAGTGATGGATCGACAACGTTGATTGCGAGCACTGCGACAATCAGGATCGACACTATTGCAGGCAGTGTCAGGGTCCAGGGGAAGTCTCTCGAGATGACGAACATCATCCCGAAGAACATCGAAGCGAGGAACAGGTAAACAGGGACATCGAATCTGACTGGAATCAGGGTCTGCTCATAGTACACCGGGAAGGATATCAGGTATCCGAAACCCATTGCGATCATAACGATGAGCGTGACGCTCAATGAATCGGTGTTCTTGAACTTGTTCAGGAAAACCTGGATGACATAGTACGCCAGGATGAGGACCGCAGCATAGCCGAACCCGACCCAGGCCATGATGACCGCGCCGAAGGACGTTCCTCCCATGAAGGCGTACAGCACCGCGGTCTTACTGTTCCTGAAGTAGTCTTTGAGACCGCCCCTTATGCTTTTCAGGCTCCTCCAGTTCTCGACCCATTTCCTATGGTCTTGGACACTTACGGCCTTGAGCAGGAAATAGAACGTGAGGACTATGAAGAACAAGATGAACGAGTCATGGTCCGCATTAGACAACACGCTCCGCTGGACATGGCTCGGCATGATCGCCAGGAGAAAGGCCGCGACCAGCCCTGCCCTTCTGCCAAAGACTTCCTTTCCGACGAAGAAGGTCGGGACGACTGTCAGTGCGCCCCAGAATGCAGTGGACCACATGAATGTCCAGCCCAGCGAGTCGTGAAGCGACGCGAAGGCGTCCTGGGCGATCACGGCGGGTACGACGACGGACATGCTGAACAGAGGTGGACGCGGGTTCCTGATCCCGTCCGGGTAGTTAATCAGCGGGTCCCAATACAGCTGCTTGCCTGTATCTGCGGAGTAGTCGATGATGCGCTGCCAGTAGTATGAGTCGGAGCCACCAGACACGATGTATCCGTTGTGGGAGGCCATCTCGTAGCCGAAGTACGAACGCATGAACAGTGCAAGAGTGAAGATGAAGAAGAGCATAGCCAAGGCAGCCCAATTCGCCCTGAACCACTTCCCTAGTTCGCTCGGCCTCCCGTCCCCCCTCTTGATGGACAGAAAAGACCTAGCAGGGATCTCCCTTGACTCGGCCAAAGATTATGCCACCTGGTGATAGTAGCCCACCGATACCGGGAGTGCTATATATACGTTATCTGCGAGAGAGGGGAAAAACGGCGTCGAGAAACACGTCATCTGGCATGTCAATAATTGCCATCCTCTGGAACGAGGGCGTTCGACCACGCCACTCCTCAAGTACTCGCCCTGACTTCATCGGCCAGTTTCCTGGCAGCGTCTCTGGGGTCCGCAGCCTCGTAAATGGCCCTTCCAACTATTATGTAGTCGGCTCCAGCCCTGATGGCATCTGATGCTTTGCCTCCCTGTGCCCCTACGCCTGGAGTGATGATCTCCAAGTTCCCTATGATCTTCCTGAGCGCGGCGACCCTCTCCGGCCGAGTTGCGGGGGCGACTATTCCTCTGGCGCCTGCAGCCTTAGCAATGGCTGAGAGCATGTCCGCGACGGGGGCCGTGAACTGCTTCCCACCCGGGTGGCTCATCTCCGTCACGACGAAGACCTGTCCCTTGGCGGCGTCCACGCACGCCTTCACCGAGTCCTCTCCGGCGAAACCGTGGCATATGACCGCGCTCGCGCCTTTGGACATCGCCTGTTCGACGATCAACCTGTTAGTGTTCGGGATGTCGGAGATCTTGAAGTCGCATATGACGTCCTTGACCTTGGACATCTCCTGTATGATGTCCGGTCCTGCCGCGAGGATCAGCGGCCAGTTTATCTTTATGGCGTCCACATAGTCCTTGACGGCCTCGACCACACGCAGTGCGTCGGCGTGAGACGTGACATCCAGCGCAAGGATTATCCTGGTCTTCTTCTGCATGAGTGCCTCCCCGCGCGGTATATCGTCGGTCGGTTGGTTAATCTTTCCGTACTTCACAGACCTTGCCGGCGGCACATCTTTTCAATTACCCCGAGCTTAATACGACCTGCGTGCAAAAGATCAAGAGGATGCCCAAGGGGTCGGCGCACACGGGAAGGCTTCCCGAGGGCTGCGTCCTCTGCGAGAAAGGCGCGAAGCTGGTTCTGCTTGTTACCGGCAGATGCGTCCGTAGATGCTGCTACTGCCCCTTGTCCGCCGAGAAACGAGGGAAGGATGTCTTCTTCGCGAACGAGCGCAAGGTCAGTGATGTCTCAGAGGTGATCGACGAGGCCGAGCTCATGGACGCTCTCGGGACGGGCGTCACGGGAGGCGACCCGCTCGAGGCTATTGACCGGACTGTCGATTGCATCAAGTCGCTGAAGAAACGATTCGGGAAACGCCATCAGATCCACCTATACACTTCGAGCACGGACGCCAACAAGATCAGACGCGTTGCCAAGGCCGGCCTGGATGAGATAAGGTTCCATCCGCCCATGAGCCTCTGGAAGAGACTCGAGAAGACCGAATTTGCCAAGGCGGCGGCGCTTTCGAAGAAGCTCGGCATGAAGGTCGGTCTTGAGATTCCTGTCATCCCCGGGAAAACTGACGATCTCGTGAGGGCGATATCGTTCGCCGATGTTGCGAAGCTCGACTTTGTGAACCTGAACGAGCTAGAGTTCTCGGAGACCAACTGGCGGTCGCTCAGGGCGTTAGGGTTCGACACAAAGAAGGAGAACGACATATCTTCCGGTGTTAGTGGGAGCGAGGAACTGGCCCTGAACCTTCTCCACCTCGAGACAGACATTCCGCTTCACTACTGCTCATCCGCTTTCAAGGACGGCGTCCAACTCAGGCGCAGGATAATGAGAAGGGCGAGGAACGTGGCCAGACCGCACGAGATCCTTACGAGAGACGGCACCCTGCTGAAAGGGGTGGTCGAGACCGACAACATAGCCATGACAGCGGCCTGGATAATGAAGACATTCGATGTCCCCGGCAGACTGATCTGGAGCGACTACAAGAAGAACAGGCTGGAGATCGCCCCATGGGTCCTGGAGGAGATCGCGGACGAGCTTGAACCGCCCGCATACATAGTTGAGGAATATCCGACCATGGACAGGCTCGAAGTGGAGCGGACGCCGCTCAAGCGACACTGATGCTCTGGACGTTGTGGTGCCTGTTCACGACCTCGCGGGCGATCCTGAGGTTCTTGCCGTTCTTGCCTATGGCCTTCCCCTTCACCTTCGGGTCGACGGTAACGGTCGCGTGTATGATGTTTCCCCGGTCCTCGATCGTGACGCTCTGAACGGAATAGGTGTGGAATACGTTCTTGATGAATGTCTCAGGGTCTTCCGAGTACTCTATCACGTGGATGTTCTTCCCCGTGAGGTTCTTGAGGCGGATGACGTTCTCCCCCTTCTTGCCAACGGCCCTGCTGCCCTGGCCCTTCTCTACGACGAACACCAGCTTCTCCTCGGTCTCGAGGCAGTCCTTGACCTGCGTGCCCGTGATCTTCTCGAAAAGAGAGATGTATCGGAGCGTGTCCTCGGTAAATGTGATATCTCCCATCTGACCACTCATCACGCGGAGAGTATGTTGGACTCTCCAGGGCTTACGATCGCCAGCGCGGATATCGGGAACGGTTTTCCGCAGGCGCTCCCCAGCTCCACGTTCGTCCCGTTGAAAACCAGAACCCTCGGCAACGAGCCTGAGACGACGGACTTATCCGGGCAGTTGTTCGAGACAACGACGAGCTTGGCCTCTCCCTTCTTGACTGATTTCTTGGTCTCCGCGAGGCCAAACCTAACGTCGCCTGTGGTCGCAGCCGTCTTCAGAGCACGTACGACGTCAATCATTCTTTGTCACCTTCCTTCTTGCTCGCCGGTGCCCACACCAAGTTCACTGCGCCAGTACCGACAGTAACTGGCTGGCCCACTATAATGTTTTCTACAACGCCTTCAAGGGTGTCAACCTCGCCAGTTATTCCAGCGCGGAGCAGATGGGTCGATGTGATTTCGAACGCCGCTCTCGCGAGCACGCTCGACTTGCGACCGGATATGCCGTGCCTTCCGATGGCCTTCACATCTCCGTCGTTCGTCATGAGGTCTGAAACGAGCATGATGTGACGCATGTCCACGGTAAGACCCTGTTCTTCGAGCGTCTTGGAAGCCTCGTTGATGATGGAGTTCCTGGCAGCCTCGACTCCCAGCGCCTCGTAGATCTCGAGTATGCTGTTGGTGGTTGTTCCTTTCTTGTCGACATGATCTATCTCGAGCACCTTCTCGAGGTTGGAGCCCTCGGTGTAGATGACGAAATGGCCTCCGACCCTTCTGATGACGGCCCTCTGGATGCCCTCCACTCCCTTGATCGGGCACGCCTTAGTATCCTCGGAGATCCTCTGGAGCTTCTTGTATGATGGCTCATCGCACTTGATGACAATGTCCGCCTCGCGCATCTCCGCCATGCCCTTGATGCCCTTGGACTTGTTGATCTTCCTCAGGACCTCCTCGGGCGTGATGGACTTGCGCTCCATCTTCTTCTTGTCGAGCTTGACAACGACCTCCATGTTGTTGATGTCCGTATCGACATCCGCAATGTCGATCAGGTTCGTGCGCTCGATATTGGATGCGATGTTCCTGACCTTCTCCAGGTCATTCTGGACGGCATCCTCCAGATGGATTTCCATTATCGGAGTGCTCGGGACACGCCTCGCGTCGACGATCTCGATCAGCCGGGGCAGACCAAGCGTGACGTTCATCTCGGCGACACCCGCGTAGTGGAACGTTCTCATAGTCATCTGCGTGCCGGGCTCTCCGATGCTCTGGGCCGCAAGTATTCCCACGCTCTCGTTGGGGTCCACCATGTGCGTCTGGAACCTCTCAAACGTGAGATCGAGTATCTTGTCAAGGATCTTGTCCGGGACATCCACGCCCTCGAGTCTGCTGGCTATCTCGCTGATGACCAGTGGAGAGAGGCTCCTCTCCTTCTTCCCCAGCATCTTGTTAAGCTTGGTCTCGAGAGGAGTCGCCGGCCTCGTCTTGACCGGGAGCACGGTCTTCTTGGAGAACACGGGCTTCTTCAGCGGCTTCTCCTTCTTCTTCCTAGGCATGCGCTCCTTGGTCTTGACCGCGTCGAGGAGCTGCTTCAGTTTCTTCTCACCGAGCATCTTCTCGAGTTCTCTCTTGACCTTGTCCGTCGCTCTCGCGACCTTCGTGAAGGTGTAACCGTCGTCCACGAGCTTCTGAGCGGTCTTTTCATCTACGCCCTTCCTGGTGAAGACCTCCAATGCATCCTTAGCGGTCATGGCAATCATCCCTCCTCTGAGCCGCCGCCGGCCTCGAAATCGGGCTCCTCGGTCTCGGCCTCTCCTTCCTCTGATGGTGTCTCTAGCAGGTCCCTATCCTGGATGCCGTAGCTGAGGGCGCCCTTCTCCTGGACCTTGGCGATCAGCTCTCCCTGGCTTCCCAGCACTGTCAGGATGATGTCATCGACATCAACGGGGTCTCCGCCGACGCTCCTGGTCGGGTCGATCCCGTCTTCACCGTACTTGAGCTGAATGACCGTTCCGGCCGTGTTCCTCACGGACCCGTCCTGCATGACCTTGAGGTCCTCGAGCGCGTTGATGAGTCTCCTCTGCATGTAGCCGGACCTGGACGTTCTGACCGCAGTGTCGACCAGCCCCTCCCTGCCACCCATCGAGTGGAAGAAGTACTCTGCAGGGCTCAGTCCGCTCTTGTAGCAGTTCCTTACAAAACCCCTCGCCTCGGACCCCAGGTCGCCTTTCTTGAAGTGCGGCAGGGTCCTGTTCCAGTATCCCCTGGACAGACGCTCGCCTCGTACTGCCTGCTGGCCGATGGCGCCCGCCATCTGCGACAGGTTCAGCATGGAACCCCTCGCACCTGACCGGGCCATGATAACCGCGGAGTTCTCCAAGCCTAAGTGGCGGTTTGCGATCTGACCCGCCGTGTCTCTCGCCTTACCCAAGACCTTCATGATCTCCACTTCAAGGGTCTCTTCAAGAGACCGACCGGGCATCTGCTCTAGCTCTCCGCGCCTGTAAGCCTGTACATGCTCCTCGACCTTCATCTTCGCCTGAGTCATCGCGTCGTCTATCTCGCGCTTGGCCTGGTCCGGGATGTCCTCGTCGTCTATGCCAGTCGTGAAGCCTCTGACCATGATAGCCCCTATCGCCATCTTCGTGGCCTTGTCTATGAACTCCCTCGACTTATCAGGGCCGTAATCCCTGGACAGTTTGTCCAATATGCGACCCTTGAATGCTCCGATGGCCTTCTCATCGATGGTGCCCGTGAGCAGCTTCCCGTGCCTGATCACGACAAAGCCGTCGTGCTCGCACTTCTCCTTCTTGCAGGTCTGACACTTCTGGCAGATGGATGCCTTGAACGTCATGTGCAGGTCCGTTGGTATGACCAGGCTGAACAGCTGCTTGCCGGTCCAGTAATCGACCCCGTCGGAGGCCTTGGGCTTCGGCAGCTTGACATCGCCGATCTTCTCCACGATCCTAAGCGTCTCCTCTCTCGTGAACTTGGAGTCCATGTGCGTCAGCAGGAACGCACCGGTGATGTGGTCGTGGATGCCGCCGATGACTGGCGCGCCCATCCTCGGTGACAGGATGTGCTCCTGGACCCTCATGAGCACCGTCGCCTCTGCCCGTGCCTCCTCACTCTGGAGAACGTGAAGGTTCATCTCGTCTCCGTCGAAGTCCGCGTTGTACGGCGGGCAAACGCACAGATTGAACCTAAATGTCTTGTGCGGCATCACGCGTACTTCGTGGGCCATGATGGACATCCTGTGCAGCGACGGCTGCCTGTTGAACAGGACGATGTCGCCATCGATCAGGTGTCTTTCCACGACATAGCCGGGTTCGATCGTTTCAGCGACCGTTTCCGCGTTCTTGTCAGTGACTTTGACCCTTCTGCCGTCCGAGCGGATGACATAGTTCACACCGGCCTTGTAGTCTGGTCCCGCAGGGGCGGGTCCGCGCGAGCACATCTCCTTGGCTCTAGCAAGGTTGCGTTCTGTGACGTGTATCGGGATAGTGAGCTCCCTCGCGGCCTCGACAGGGACTCCCACCTGGTTGATCGACAGCATGGGGTCGGGAGATATCACAGTCCTCGCGGAGAAGTTGACCCTCTTTCCAGACAGGTTCGACCTGAACCTGCCCTCCTTGCCCTTGAGCCTCTGGACCAGCGTCTTCAGGGGCCTGCCGGACCTGTGCCTGGCTGGCGGTATCCCAGATGTCTGGTTGTCGAAGTACGTTGTGATATGGTACTGCAGGAGCTCCCAAAGGTCCTCGACAATTAGTTGGGGAGCACCCGCGTCCCTGTTCTCCCTAAGCCTCTGGTTGATCCTCAGAACGTCGACCAGCTTGTGGGTGACATCGTCCTCAGACCTGTCTCCGGAGTCCAGCGTGATCGATGGCCGCACCGTCACAGGTGGTACTGGCAAGGCCGTCAGGATCATCCACTCAGGTCTTGAGACCGATGGGTCGATGCCCAGAGAAGTCAGGTCCCCGTCAGGGATCCTCTCGAGCCTTTCCCTGACCTCCTTCGGAGTGAGCTTGTGCCCCTCTTCCCTGAAGGTGGTGGGCTTGTCAAGCGTGATCTTCAGCTGGACCGTGCCGCAATGCGGGCAAGTCGTCCTCGCAGCGGCGTCCCTCGCCGTGTCCTTCGCGACGGTGGCCTGGTCGAGCGTGTCGGCTCCGAGCTCCTCCATCTTGTCCCGCTGCTTCCTGTACTCCTCGGCCTGCTCACCAGTCAGCAGCAGCCTGCCACAGGACCTGCAGGTCGACTGGAGCAGCTTCTTGATCTCCTTCACGTAGCCTACGTGGATGACTGGCATCGCCAGGTCGATGTGTCCGAAGTGCCCCGGGCATTCATCCACCTTCTTGCCACAGGTCTTGCACCTCAGCCCGGGCTCGATTACACCCAGATGCGGGTCCATCAATCCCATGTCTATCGGGAAGCCGTCATCGTCGTAAGTGTCGGCGGTGATGATCTTCGTCGCGGACATCTTCCGTATCTCATCTGGCGACAGGTGCGCGAACTTGATCGCCGCGATGCGCTTGGTTACGCCGGTGACGTTCATTTCAGGTCCTCCAGTTGTAGCCGCATTGCGACACCAAGCGACAGAAGCTCGTCGAGCAGGAGCTTGAACGCGTACGAGGTCTGGACTTGGTATATCTTCGAGTTGTTGCCACAGACCGGGCACCTCAGCGTCCCGCGCCTGTCGAGAATGGCTATGTGACCGCAGCTCGAATTGCCGCAGACGTACTGCAGAGTCCCATCGGACTCGTCGAGGAGCCTGTCCTTGATGACCATTGCGGCACCGTGACCTATCAGACAGTCCCTCTCCATCTCACCGAACCTGAGACCGCCCTGTCTCGACCGTCCCTCGGTCGGCTGTCTCGTGAGTATCTGGACCGGGCCTCTGCTCCTCACATGCAGTTTGCCGGAGACCATGTGGTGCAGCTTCTGGTAGTAGATTACGCCGATGAACAGCTCGGCCTCGATCTTCCTTCCCGTGACGCCGTCGTACATGACTTCCTTGCCGTTGTGTTTGAAGCCGTTCTTGACGAGCGCATCTCTGATGGCCTCCTCCCTCTCGCCGCTGAAAGGAGTGCCGTCGACGAACCGGCCTTCCATCGAGCCGACCTTCCCGCCGACCATCTCCAGTACGTGGGCGACGGTCATCCTCGACGGGACCGCGTGCGGGTTGATCAGCAGATCAGGCGTCATGCCGTCCTCGGTGAACGGCATGTCCTCCTGCGGGACTAGCAGGCCGATGACTCCCTTCTGGCCGTGCCTGGAAGCGAACTTGTCTCCCAGCTCCGGGACCCTCTCGTCCCGGACTTTGACCTTCACGAGCCTGGAGCCGTTCTCGGACTCTGTCATCATGACATTGTCGACCCAGCCGCTCTCGCCAGGCCTGACGGTGACGGAGGTCTCCCTTCTCTTCTGAGGAGTGAGGAAGTCCGCTTCCTCTTCAAGGAACCTCGGCGGTGAGGTCTTCCCTATGAGCACATCCCCGCCGTCGACCTTCGTCTCGGGGCTGATGAGCCCGTCCTCACCGAGGTTGCTGTAGGACAGGTCAGCGCGAGCTCCTCTTACATCGGGGCTCGGGATCTCGAAGTGATCCTCCTGGCCTCCAGGGTACCTGCGCTCCTCAGCTCTGTACGTCCTCATGAATGTCGAGCGGCCAAGGCCGCGATCGACAGATGACTGGCTCATGATGACTGCGTCTTCCATGTTGTATCCGCCGTAGGACACGATGGCAACCACGAAGTTCTGGCCGCCTGGTCTCTTGTTGAAATCGACGAAATCCATTGCCTTGGTCGTCACGAGCGGCTTCTCCGGATAGTGGAGCAAGTGGCTGCGCGTGTCCGGCCTGATCCTGTAGTTCGAGGAGCTCAGGCCCAGCGACTGCTTTGCCATTCCCGAGCCCATGGTGACTCTCGGGCTCGAGTTGTGCTCCGGATACGGAACAAGGCCCGAACAACAGCCGAGTATGACCATCGGGTCAATCTCGAGGTGAGTGTGCTCATCGGAGAGCAGAGATTCGACATGCATCGTGCCTCCACATGACTTGCACTCGAGCGTGATCTTGCCCTCGTCGCCTGGATTCCGCCATTCTACATCGATCTCTGACAGGAACTTCTCGCAGTGCTCGCACTTCTGTGGCGTCTTGTAAGCGAACATGCCGATGTATGTGTCCTCTTCCTCTTCGGCATCGATCCACTCCACGACGCCCTCTCTGACCAGGTCCGACCACCTGGTCTTCGCAGAGCGCATGTCCTCGATGTGCTTGTGCGTCAGCATTGTCTTGCCGTGGCGGACGACGAGCAGCGGTCGCCTCAACCTGCCCTCGTCGCAGTTGATAATGATCTCGTTCATGTTGTCGTCGAAGCGCACATTGACCTCGGACGACAACAGCCCGGAGCGCCTCCTCTGGCGTATCTCCTCAGCGAGCTCCTTTGGCTTGTCGTGCAGACCGATGAGATCTCCGTTGACGTAGACCCTTACCTCGGTCGTCTGCTGCTCCCCGACCTCTTTGACGCCAAGGTCCTTGAGAAGCCAGATGACCTCCTTCTCATCGAACCCTTCGGAGACATCGATGATCAGGGCAGCGTTCTTGACAAGGCCGCAGTTCTGGCCTTCAGGAGTCTCGTTCGGGCACAGCCTGCCCCATTGAGTCGGGTGCAGGTCTCTCGCTTCGAAGTGAGGCTGGCTCCTGGTGAGCGGGGATGTGATCCTCCGCAAGTGAGACAAAGCGCTCATGTTGGAGGTGCGGTCCAGCAATTGCGAGACACCGGCCCTTCCACCAACCCAGTTGCCCGTGGCGAACGCGTGCAGCAACCTGTGCGTAAGCAGATCGGGCCTGATCGCAGATGATATCTTGAGGCCCTTCTTGCGAGTATAGCCCCTCTCCAGCTGGTATTTCAGATCCTTGATCAGGTTCGTGAATGCGACCCTGAAAAGGTCTTCCATGAGGTCGCCTGCGAGCTTCAGCCTCTTGTTTGCGTAGTGGTCCTTGTCGTCCTCTTTCCTGTGACCAAGCTCAAGCTCAAGTATCGTTCTTGCGACTCTTCCAAGGAAGATGGCCTTCTTCAACCTCACATCGGAAGTGTCGCCAAGGTGCGGCAGCAAAGAGCGGTCAACGATGCTCTCGACCTTCTTCGCCCTGTACTCCTTGGCCTGGCCCGTCGCGAACTTCCGCTCGAGGAAGAGAATCGCATCCTCGGTGGTGTAGATGCCGTTCGGAGGGTAGAGCTTCTTGTTCTGGCACTCCTCCATGTTGGCGTAGACGATGTTCGCCATCTGCGGGTCGGAGACGATGGCCTTGAAGATGGCCTCGTCGCTCTCCATCCCGAGCGCCTTCATTAGTACTATCAATGGTATCTGTCCGGAGGCTGCAGGGACGGACACGACCAGCATGCCGTCCTTCTTCTTCTCCATCAGAGTGAGCGCCCTGTAACCTTCCCTCTGTGAGAACACCTTGGCCACGTGCAGGCTGGTGCCATAGCGCTCGTTCAGTTCGACCATGACCCTGTTCGGAGCGAGATCCTCGAGCGAAATGAGCGCCCTCTCGGTGCCTCCGATGATGAAGTATCCGCCAGCGTCGCAGAGATCCTCGCCCTGAGCCACATGGAACTTGCGCAGCTCCTCGGGAGTGGGCTCCCTGTCCATCTCTATGTTGTCCTTGTGCAGGTTGCACTTCTTGGACATTATCATGACTGGAAGGTCCCCTATGTGGACCTTCTCTGGCTCCCTCTCGATGCCGTCCTCGACGAGATTGAACTCAAGGTATATAGGTGCAGAATAGTTCAGGTTTCTTAGCCTGGCCTCCATCGGGAAGAGGTCGTGAGTGGCGCCGTTGGCCTCCTTGATCAACGGCCTCGCAACGGTGATCGTCGGGCGGGCGTTCGTGTCGATCTGTCCTGTCTTCTCGTCCCTCTTGCGCCCAATGTGGATCTCGATTATCTTGCCCTCAGTGCGGTCTGGATCCAATCTGATGATGCCTCTGTCGGTCTCGTCTGGCGATGACCGGACGTTGTCGACAATCTTCTGCATCCTGCTGTTCGGGTGGTCTATCGTCGGCAGGAAGTCATTGTAGGAAGCTATGTGATGGTTCACAATGCTTCTTTCTCTGAAATAAGTTTCAACAAGTTCTCTCAAGGGCCTACCCCCTAATCACCAATCTGTAGCAGACGCTCTCCCCACTGGTCACGCTGCGCCTTACAATCTTCACAACCATTCCCTCTTCCACTGGTCCCACGATCGCGTCGAGCACGCGTATGCATGGATCCGCGAGTCTGATCTTCGGGAGCTGGTCCTTCGTGAGCTTCAGCTCCTTCAAGATCTTCTCGGCCTCCTTCTCCGACAGGAGATGATGCTCAGGAACGAGCTCATGCTCCAAGACGTTAAATTCTTCGGCCATTTACTCTCACCCCGCAAACCCAGGATCCGCGGCGAAAGCGCGTTTCATCCGAACCATCTCCCCTGACTCGCCCTGGACGACGCCCGGCGGGCCCGCGGGGATTTCCGAGACTAGTCTGTTAGGCATAGTCATTCGAACCCCGGGCCACCTGCTTAAAAGGCAGATGCTCTTTCTAGGGAGTCTAATACACCGAAAATGCATGAGATTCCTACCTAGCTGAGCTACGGGCCCTGGGCGGCGTGGATACCCTAGGCTGCGTTAGCAGGCCGTGTAGACACTTCGCATATATAATGATTTCTTGAAATCCACGCTTTTTGGTCGGCAGGGGGGTTTTTCGTATTTATTTCGGCCTAATTAAATTAATTAACGCAGTATAAATTTCGATTTCTGGGGAATCATTATGAACCCTCCGATTGCGACACACTGCCACGATCCAGGTCGAGCATCCTCGATGTCCGCCGCAGAGAGAGTACTGGCCCCTCATCTCTTGATTGCCTGAAGGAACTCGTGTACAAACTGCTTTGTCTGCTCAACCCCGTTGTCGGCCAACGGACCTTTCTGACCCTTGACCTCGACGTACAGCACCTTGTCGACTGCATTGAGCCCGTGGTCCTTGGCCTTATCCCTGAGCTTGGGTCCAGCTCTCAGAGCCCACCTCTCGTAGTTGCTCTTCTCCTTCTCGGTCACTTCGCCTTCTGGATGGGGGGCCACGGTCGTGAATATGGCCAACGGCTTGTCCTTCCATACCGAGAGGTCAAGGTGTTTCACGTGACGCTTTGTCCTACCTGTCACTCCGCCCATTCTGTTGGGAGACCCAACAAATATGAAGTCCCCTTGCGGAGGAGATGGATAGTCCTCCCTCACGCTCCGGAGCTCCGCCTCGTGACCCTCAGACTTGATCTGCTCTATGATTGCCTCTGCCACTTTCCTCGTGTTCCCGAAGTAGCTGTCGTATACTACGATCCCCTTCAAACTTCATTCCCCCGATGGCCCACACTGAATTGCGATGGACTCCTATGTAGTTTCCCGATTCGTATCAGCCCTCGCCGTCACACTAGTCACACTAGTATCATTATATATACGGAGTCGTTACCTCAGACCCGAGGTCGAAGAGACTTGATGAGCCAGGAGAAGATCTGCAGTTCATGTGGCGTCCGCTTGGTCAGGAAGATGGAGACTACATTCCTGTGCCCGAGCTGCGGAAAGGCCACGATCGGAAGGTGCATGAACTGCAGGGACCAGAGCGTCCATTACAAGTGCCCTGAGTGCGGATTCGTAGGACCCTGAGGTGTTTTCCGTGGGAGAAGTTGGTTTGCAGTACAGAGTCCTACCAGAGGGGCTGGAAGTTGACCTCACTAAGCTCGAAGGAGATATCAAGAATGCCTTGCCTGAGGGGGCGAGGTTGAGAGCTGCAGAGCAGAGGCCCCTGGCATTCGGTCTGAAGGCGCTGCATGTCCTGATCGTCATTGACGACAAGAAGGGTGGCGCGGATCAGGTCGAGGATGCCATCTCGAAGGTGCCTGGAGTCCAGAGCGTCGAGATTGTCGAGATGGGGCTGCTCTGAGAATCAAAAAACCAGAAACGAACAAAGGTTTTCGGAAAGGGTTTGATGAGTTGTTCTCCAGCTCACGCTTTCGGCGGCGGCCTGATGAACCCTGTCTTCATCAGCATCTTGGTCTGGTTCCTCGCGCGCCTGATGATGGTCTCGGCCTTCTCGTACAGCTCCTGCC
>Ga0315286_10000179_pt1 | contig 47587 bp, 42 predicted proteins | sample YL17G10_0_MG_FD_205038 | JGI IMG/M metagenome (GOLD analysis project Ga0315286, IMG submission 205038) | Sediment microbial communities from Yellowstone Lake, YNP, Wyoming, USA - YL17G10_0 | ecosystem: Environmental > Aquatic > Freshwater > Lake > Sediment | place: USA: Wyoming | collected...
GATGCTGGTACCTCTGGAGCGTCAGGTTGCGGAGAAGCTCCACGCCTACACCCGGCGCTACAACGGCGAGAGCACCCGCGTGAGGGATCTGGTCGACCTCGTCATCATCCGCCTGTTTGAGACGCTCAACGCGCACCGGTTGAGAAACGAGATCGCACGCACATTCGCCCGACGCGGCACACATCCCGTGCCGGACCGGCTTCCCGCCCCGCCACCGGACTGGGCCAGGGCATTCACTGAGGAAGCCGAGGCTACTGGCATCCCACCTGCGCTTTCGGATGGCTTCGACCTCGCTGCGACATGGCTCGATCCGGTGCTGCAGGGGACCGCACGGGGCGTCTGGCACCCGAAGCGGCAGGCTTGGGCGGGACGATGAGAATGAGCTCCAGAATGGACCAGCAATAGCTCCGACGCCCAAGGACTATCCAGCGGGCTGGGAGCCTCGGGCATTGTGCTCGGCGCAGGGGCTCTGGTGGAAATCCTCTGCCCTCTGCCCCTCACGCTTTACCAGGGAGGGTACGCTCGAGCCCGCGACCCTACAAGCGGTTCTATGGAACAAACGGCTGCTCCTTGCATCCACAGGTGGTCTGGCAAGTTCTTCTGTAGAATCGGTAGTTGGGCCGCCGCAAGCACTACGCGGCCGCGCGTTCCTTCGGGGGTTGCCAATGGCGAGCCATGTCAGGACTAAAGCAGCAGGGATCCAGTACATCGGAAGCCCAGGAGGCACCAAGGACTGCCAGGATGGAGTCATTCGCCTGCTGCAATATGGGGATAAGGTATCCCACGCGCGGATCCTTACCCACTCAAACATCCACTGCATCTTGCTCACCATCAACGTGGGCGACCTTGTCGCGGTCAAGTCTGGCTTCTCCTCCGGCTACGCCGGCACAGGGCCATCAGGATTCTCCTACATCCTCCAGTTGCTCCACGCTCACCAGGCGGAGATCACCGAGTACGAGGTCACGGAGGAGCTAATGGAGCGTCTTGACGTCTCTGCGTTGACCCAATCCGACATTGACTCGATCGATGACGCAAAGCCAATACGTCCATCTCGGTGGCCCCAGTACGTATCGGATGAAGACTCGAAAAGGAAGCAAGAAGGAACGCAATGGGCGGAATTCCGGCCTGTCATTCCCTTCGCGATTGTTGACAGCAGGATCACGGACTTAGCGCTTTCATTCTGGGATAACCCCGACCAGAGTCTGCTCACAGGGTACAGACGCCTTGAAGACATCCTCCGAAGCCGAACCGGCATCGATGATCACGGTCATGGTTTGCTCAGCAAGGCCTTTCTCGGCGACGCTGGGGTCCTGACTTGGCGGGACAGAGACAAGGGTGTGCGAACCGGCAAGGCCAATCTCTTTACTGGGGCCTACATGGCTTACCGCAACCCCCGAGCGCACCATGAGCAGAAGCACAACGCGCCGCAATACTTGGCCGAGTTTCTTCTTCTCAACCAGCTCTACACGCTCGAGAGGCAATCTCACAGGGCGCGCGCAAAGGCCCTTCGGCGGAGATCAACCCAAACAAGGCGCAAGCAAGCATGACCACCTCATGTGACGCGACAGAGGCCGGCGCCTCCCCTTCCGCCCGGCGGGCCAACAACTCGATGGACCGCACCAGCGAGCCTGAGATAACACGCCATGCCATTCCGAATGGATGAAGACCGGCGAGACGCCTTGGATGCTGTCCTGCCAGCGATCGCTAGATTCAGGCGGATTTTCGGGCAGGAGATCACCCCAGCCTTCGTCGCCGAACTCATTGCAGCGCGAGAACTCGATCTCTCCCTGCCCGACCGTCTCAACGAGCCCGGAGCTGATGCTGTCGATCCTGCCGGCCAGCGCTATCAGATCAAGTATCGCAGCGCCTCAACGCTGAATGTCGACCTCAACACATTCGATTTCGACCACCTAGTGCTCGTCAACATGGATGATCACTACACGGTGACCGGCATGTGGCTTCTGCCGGTGGACAGAGCAAAGGAGATCTTCAGCTTCCGCCCCAAGTTCCGCAAGTATCAGACAACACAACAGAAGCTGAAGCGCGAGGCAACTAGGATTCGTTGACTCCCTCTGCCATCACACCTGAGCGAGAATCAGAACCTAGGAGCGACCGGCCTTACAGCTCAGTGAAGCCGACTCGGCTGGCGGGCAGCTTTGCTCCGGGCCGTTAACCTTATGGAGATGAACCTCCCGTGAGCGTGACGACTTTCCTCTCCAACGAGACTCTTTGGCAGGCGCTCGCTGCCCAAGTGAAGGCTGCGCGCCACGTCGACGCTGCGATAGCTTATTTCGGGCAAGGCGGGGCCAGGCTGCTCCCCCTCCGGAGTGGCGACCGCCTCATCGTAGATATGAGCCCAGCGACCGTGCGCGCAGGGGGCACAGACCCCCGCGAGGTTGAGAAGCTGATGCGGCGAGGTGTCCAGGCCTTCACGCGGCGAAACCTGCATGCCAAATTGATCGTAGCGGACAAGTTGGTGATTTCCGGGTCCGCGAACATCTCAAGGCACTCGCTGCAGGTCTTGGACGAAGCGGCGATCTTGACGAGCCACCCTGGGGCAATTCGCCGCGCACGAGAGTTCATCGACCGTCTCTGTACTGAACCAGTGCGCCCGGAGTACCTCGAAAGGTGCAAGCGGATTTACAGGCCACCACGGTTCAATGCTCCACGGGCCAGTGGAAAGCTGCCGCAGCAGCGGGTGAAGCACGCCAAGCTCTGGATCGTCAGCTTGCGCGAGCACTCGGTCCCTGTTTCCGAGGTCGAGCGCTACGAGCAAGGCGAGGCGAAAGCCAAGCGGATGGTCAAGGACGAGGCACGTTCCAAGACAGATAGCTTTCACTGGCCCCACAAGCCCAGAATGGCGAACGAATTGAAGTTCGGGGATTGGGTTATCGCGGTAATGACTCACAAGGACGAGACTATCGTCGTCTATCCGCCTGGGCAGCTTCTGTTTGTCGATCACTATGTCCGAGACCCCAACACCGACAAGGAGCGCTGGGTATTTCACCTTGAAGTCCCGAGACGCGGGGAAACCATGACCTGGGAGGGATTTCGCCGGGCAGCGAAGTCGCTCGGAGTAGGCGACTTGCATTCACCACGCACAAAGCCCATTGCGGATGTTCAAGTCGCTGACGGTTTGCTTCGGTTGTGGACGCCGGGTGGCCGCGTGTCCCGGCGGTAAGACCGAGGGTTGCCTGACTCGGCTCTGCGCCGACCGGGCCGCCATCTCTGGTTCCATGCGGCATCATGGTCTTTACGGGCGGCCCTAGCAGGTGAGCTTGGCTGTTTAGGCTCCCGACAGCCCGATCCTCCGTGCGAGGCCATTATGGCACCACAAGGCACTGACAACTCATCCTCCAAGAACCCGCCTCCGCATCTCCCTGCAAGACCACCCGGCCGATTCAACGACTGGGGGCAGAGGAACTACATAATCATCGCCCCAGCGGCGGCAGATCCCATCGAAAAGGAGGTAGCCGGATTAGGCCTTACACCCCGTGCACGGCAGCTCTATAGAGCAGCCAGGCTGACCAATTCGATGGGGTATGAGTTCGTCTTCATTTCGAACGCCCAGTTCCCAGAGCCCTTAGTCGTGAATGGCGGGGAAGTACAAATCGTGCCTTGTTTCCGCCCCTTCCCCGTTGAAGGTGGGGGCATAGCCGACACGAAGCAAGTGGCAATGATGGGTAGAGGCCGCTTCATCTACGATGGGTGGATACCAGACGAGAGCCTCTCCCCCTCAAAGGTCGAGAAGGCCGTTCACGACCTGGACGAGATCGCCAGCACGGTCTCGCTCGTCGGCTCCCACTACGCTCAATGGGAACCGAAGTACTTCGCTCGTGATCCGGTCCCCTCCTTCATAGTCTCTCCGCCGGAGGCCGCGTCACTCCACAAGGCCCTCACCGCAATCGCGAAAATGCCGCCAACCGACGCCACAGCGATACGACGAACGATCGGCTGGCTTTCCTCGGCCGCTTCAAGTGATTCGCCCGTCGTCCGATTCCTTCACTACTTCGTCGGTCTGGAGTCGCTAGTGACCTACATCGAAAGGGAGACTGAGCCCACCTCTCCCCTAGCCAGCTTCGCTCGCACAAAGGTTTCCCGCCAACAGAAACTTCAAGAGACCCTGAACTGCATTACCGAGAAGCTCGACTCGGCAGGGGATCTGCTTGACGGCGTTCGCGAGGCTTACTTCGACTGCATCGTCGGTGCAAGGCGCCTGCTTGAGGACCATCTGACAAGGGTACTCGGCCACGACAGCGAAGTTGGGCTCCTTTTCAGGCGCGGTTCGTCGGGGGCATCCCTCTGGGAAATCCGGGGCCGCATCGCGCACGGGGATCTAGACATTCTTTCAGAGGTCGAAGTCCGGTATGTTGCTGTATCCCTCGCCGCCCTTGAAGACCTTGTCCGCTCCTACGTCCGCACCGTCACCTCCCGCGCTACAGGCTCCGAGTTCTTCATTCGTCGTCGACGTCGCGCGCTCTCGTTTTCCGCAGCTGAGGGATATGGTGCGCCCGGAACAGTCTACAAGGGCACGACTTCTATGGCAGAGATCTACTTGGGTACAAACGACCTTGAAGCGCCTTACGTCGAGGTTACGTTCGACACCTAGTCCGCCGACCCACCACGACCCTACCGCCGTCGTCGACCTGCAGGATTGGAGACCCCCAGGGGGTTGTCGCGCCACGACTTCCTGATCGGGCAGCACGGTCAGGAAGTCCTCATAACTCCAAGCTCCAACTTTCTTTGCGCGCCTGATCGGCCACGCGCGCTTACCTTGGTTGCGATCTAGCCGGACAATGAAGCATGCATTGCCCGCCTCGGCCAGGCAGGTCAGCTCGATACCGTTGGTCGGCTATGCCTCCATAAGCTGTATTAGAGTTAGATCACCTTGGGCGACGAGGGCCTCGGCTCAGTGAACACCGCGACTCTCCGCCCAGCCGCCGCGGCAACTCCTCTACATCCCTCCACCCCGCCCCACAGAAGAGCGCGGGCCTGCTACGTCGGAAAACCCGGACCAGTGGGCCACGCGCGCGAACTGGTACTTGTCAGAATCTGATTCCACAACAGCAAGTGATCAGGCACCAGAATTCGAGGGGTCGTGGTCGAACGCTGCCCATTTCTCGACTCATTAGTGCATAGCCACTGGTTACAGAATGCAGTGGTACCTGCCCGCTACCTTGCAATACGCGCTTTGAGTTCTGTCAGCCAAGACATGATAGCGGCTTCCTTGTCTTTTCCGTCGAGGTTCAATGGATACACACCGTAGCCTGCCCAATAGTCCTGAAGAACTTCCGGAAGATCAAACGCAATCAGGTAGACAAGACGCTTGTGGGACTTCAGGTGATATCGCACGCGGTCGTGGATAGCCAGGAACTCTGGATCGCGAAGGGAATAGCCAAGCAGGAGAAGCGTTCCAGTCGACATGATGAATTGAATGAGGAGATCCAAATTCGGGTGCTTGAGACTATACGCTTCGTAATCCGAACGGGTGATCACTACGCTTTCGGGATCGAACACATCAGCTAGTGAACCGTGCATCTTGATAACATGAACGTCGGATGAAGTCCAATAGGCGAGGTCCTCTTCCCGAAATACCGGCACCGCCCGAACACCGCTGTTGCTCAAAGCTCGCTCAAGGAGATTGTCGTAGTTCGTCGTCACATAGACACGGCACTCCAATGAGCAGAGAAGGTCGTGGACGGCGCTTGGCTGGGAGATTGCTCTACACATGTCCCTGAGGACGTCTATTAGCCGCCTTGGCTTGAATCTTTCTGCATAGATCTGAGCGACCATCAATGGATCGTAGAGCCTGGCAAAGGCGGTCTTAATATCACCGAGCAATCCCGGCCTGATGCCAGGCACTCTGGAGGCGCATGTGAGGATCTCCTCCATTAAGGCTTCGTGTCCAATCTCAACCTGAAGCTCCGCGAGGAGCTGCTGCAAGAGCTCGTCCCATGACTTGCCTCCACATGGGATAGACAGTCCCGCCCCGACAAATGGTACGAGCTGGCCTGATTTCGCGCTATCCACGAGATCGGGAGGATAGAGGGGGTACTTCATGTTCTGGGTCTCCTCGGATGGGAGACGGGATGCAAATAGCTGGATATCTCATTTGCAATGAGGAAGGCATCGCGGCCAAGCCTCAGTCGGCTGCCTTGACGCTCCACGAGACCGAAGTCAACCAGTCTGGAGATCTTCTGCCCCAGGTCGCTCAGCTCGCCGCTTGCCAGTTGTCCATCGTGTTCGGGCAGGCCCTCTGTCCATTCGTAACTCCTGAGGCCAACAATGATCCTCCTCATCACAACCTCTTCAATGGTGAGGCTAAGAGATGTGTCTAGCTCGTGGGCATGCCCGCTGCGTTCCATGGCACGGACGTATCCATCGATGTCCCTCGGTCTGTGAACAAGATCTTCCGGCAGGATTGAGTAGACGCCAGAACCCATCCCAACGTGTCGGAAGCTCAGGTGTCTGTGCCTAGCCCATAGATGTGTGAATTCGGCACCCCGGACTAGAGTTGTCCCGGTTCCTGGCCGATACCCCATATCAAACAGGGCGTTCTGCAGTTGCCACTTGGCGGCAATGATGCTGTCGATGCTCGGGAGTTCGGACCGCGGCTCATGCATGACTCGAATGGTGTCAGTATCCCAGAGCTGATAAAGACTGACCGACGGTATTCTGAATCCCCCGCTCAATAGCCTAGCCAGGGACTCCAGTGTCACACTGGTTTCGTCCTCTATCGAGAGGCCACTGTTTGCACCCGGATAGCCGACAATCACGTCAATGTTGTAGGCCGGGAGCAACTCATCGACGATTTGAAGCAAGTCCATTATTGCGGTCAACCCGCCTCGGCGCCCCATGCTTCTCAGAGTCCTCTCGTCGAAAGACTGAACGCCGAAGCTTACTCTGGTGACCGGAAGCGACCGCCGTGACACGAGCGCCGCCAAGTAGACACGCCATTCCTCTTGGGTTCGCCGATTGCTCGGCGCACACTCGATCGTCACCTCCGCACCTTCGGTGATGGTGAACCCCCGATCTATGTCGTCCAGTAGAGCCCCGAGTCGGTCCGGCGAAAGCATACTAGGAGTTCCACCTCCGAGGTAGAAGGCCACGGCGGGAACATCCCTCAAGTGTCGACTGAACCACTGTATCTCTCTGTGAAGGGCTCCTAGATAGGCATCGAGAGAACCCAGCGATCTGCTCACTAGCCGATGGAGGCTACAGAATGAACAGTCAATCTCACAGAACGGAAAGTGAAGATAAAGGCTAACATCGGGCCAATCAGGCGCGTCCAACAGGCTAGCTGGCTGGCCGATCCGGCCGTTGGCGTGTGCATAGTACAGAGGAGGAAACGTGTATGTAAAGGAATTGCGGCGAGGGTTGAAATCGAGCCCGAGTGCCGCAAGCTCACGCAACGGCCACATCAATACTTCTCCGTCTGCACCGCTGGCTCCCAGATCCCTCGAATTGTCACGTCCCGAAACCCCGAGCACCACTGCTGGAATTCGCAGGTCCCATCGAAATCCTTGGCGACATACCGGTAGAAAGAGTCATTCTCCAGCTTTCCGCTCCTACAAACCGGATGATGACGACAGCAACTGCGCGCATGAGCCCATAACAACACATCGAACTCGAACATCGCCATACCCGTCATCCGTACAGCAGACCTGCACACCTCTGCCGCGGCCTCGCGTAGGCGTTCCTCCACGGTCTCGGAGACGGGTCTCTGTGTCACTAACGCTTCAAGTAGGTCTCTGTCATCGACGATGATGCAGCCAGTGCGGCACATGACGCGTATTCGATGGTAGTCGATCATTGCGACAACGTTCTCCTGGTCCATGATCTTCCAAAGCCTCGAGAAGTGCACTGTCATAAGGAACGCAGAGCTCTTCTTCTGCAGAGGGTCCCGGAAGGCGGTCAGCTGACCCAATTGGGAGTAGGCACCAGTCTCTCCGCCGACTCTATTCAATGCCCTGTCGAGGATGCCGCTCGCACTTCCGTCGAAACTTGCCCGCAACTCATTAGCACACCCATTCAGTAATGCAGCCCGTCGCTCAATGTCTGGAAGGGTCACTTGAGGATGCTCTGCGTATCGCACGAGAAGATCCCGAAGCTCATCACCCGCAATACCAGTGACATGGGTCGGGGAGACTACACTCTCACTATCTTCGGCGGCATGGCAGAACGCCCGGAGAAGATAGTCCCAGCCGCTATAGTAGGTGCCCCCAAAGTAGCCCTTGAGACCGCCTTTGGTGGAGTGGCAAATCGCCGCTGCCCACAAGAAGGCTTGTAAGGCGGCCTCGCGTGAGGCACGCACACGAGGTGTAACTTGGTCCGCGAAATCGCCTGCCAATGGGAGCAATGACATATTACGGGCCAGGTGGTGAACACGCTCATCGTCAACTCGAAACATGCTGGCAGCTCCTCCCATTCCGCACGTTTGCTGATACGCCGTCAAAGCCACCGAGAGCCTTTCAGTGGTGCCTGCACCCTGGGCGCCCCTGGTCGAAGCGTTGCGTAGGCGCAGGTGCCCTAGGCCGTGGTCGTATACCTGCCCAACAGCTCCCGCATCAAGTCGTCATGCTCAGGCCGGGATGACGACGCACAGCGGAATCCAATGTAGTCGTCCACCATCATGGGCGCGCGGGGATACCCGCGATAGGCGCAGTGCAACTGCTCTTGCGGTCCTCCGTACGATCCTCCGCGCGTCACTTTGGTGGTGTAGCTTGCGTCTCCTATCACATGCACCGGATTGTGCATACTCGTGAATGGGCGAAACGGCAGCACAGCGTCATCCAGGAGCCACTCAAACACATTCCCCGCTATGTCCGCCACGCCATAGCGGCTGTCCCCTTGAGGCGAGAACTGGCCGATTGGCGATGTTGAGCCGATGTGGGAACCGAAGTAGTTTGCCAAACCGTCTGCGAAGATGTCGCCCCAAGGAAATGCCAGTTTTCTCCCGGCGAGCGGGTCCCAATATGCTGCTTTCTCCCACTCCGCCTCCGTCGGCAGGCGTTTGCCCAGCCAATGGGCATAGGCGGCGGCATCGTACCAGCTGACCCGTGTGACTGGATGGTACTCTCTCCCATATGGTATCGCCCCACCTACCCAGTGGTCTGGGACATGATGCCCTGTCTTCTCCACAAATTCACTGTAGTCGAGGTTCGTAACAAGGAACCGGTCAATCGTGAATTCGTCAAGATACACCTCATGCTCTGGAATGGCCAAGGCGAGGGCCTTGCTTCCCGATTTGTCGTTGTAGCCAACAATGAACGGGCCGCCCGGAATGGTTATGGAGGGCTGAGGTATCAGGAAGCGAATACCGTCAAGCCCACCATGTCCCTTGGTAGTCAACTCTCCAAGCAAGTCTTGAAGATGGATCAACAGCGATGGGCGGCCACTTCTGGCTACCCTCTCCAACAACTGCAGCTGCTTGTCCGAGACGAACGCGTGTTCGAGCCGTCGCAGCACCTCGTGTACCGCGAGAAGGGAGTCGGATTCGACGCACTCCGAATAAAACTGGTCAACGGTGCCTCCAGAGTCGAGCAAGCGCTGGAGCCATCCGTTGATAGCGTTGCCGCTACTTGCAGCCGCTAGACAGAGAAACAGTAGGTCCTCAGCGAGGAGAGGAGCCTTGTTCGCGGCCTCACTCAGATCGTCGTATGCTTGCGCAGTCGGAAGACGACGGGTGACCCTCCACTCCTGGATCGCCTCACGCAAAGACCTCTTCGCCAGCTTGCCCACCATCTCGTCTAAGGTAACCCTCTGGCCGATGGTGGAGGCGAGGAGGTCATGAGTCAGCTCATATAGGTCTGGAGAATCGGCGACCGCCTTCACGAGCCGGGCAGCAACGAGTCTCCTGCAAACGAGCCGCACCTCCTTCTCGCCCGCTGCCGAATCGTTCCGTCTGACATCAGCGACAAGATCATCAATCGAGGCTTGCGCTTTCCTGCGCTCAGGAGAGACAAAGGCCTTCAACACCAATTCCGTCCGCTCTGGCTCGGGCATGTTCTTGACCGCGCCCCACAGGTAGTCGGTCAGAATCCCTTCTGCGCGTCCGAGGCGTTCGTAAGTATCCAATTCTGTCTCGTCGTCACGACGCTCATCCCAGAGGGTCGTCAAGACAATGGATAGGTGTGCAGTCTCTCCAGGCTGGCGAGCAATATCCTGCATTAGCGTGTCGACTAGCAGGCGATCCCACGGCCTCCCATAGAGATCGGCTGGCGCCGTAATCACTTCCAGCCTCTCACTCGCAGTGAGGCTGTCAATTCCGTAGGCCACATCGTAGGGCTTAGGTATCGCAGGGAACGCGTGCTTGAATAGGTGGAACGCTTCTTGGCGAAAGGAGAACACTAGCCTTATGGACGTCTCCTGATCACGCATGCACCGTTCGACGTCCTCCCAGAATGCTCTCCGGACCTCCTCCGCAAGATCGGAGAAGAACTCCTCGAATTGATCAAAGGCTATGACCAGATTCGAGAGATGCCCTTGTGTCAGGGTCAGCCCAAGAACATCCAGCCAATGGCCAGAGGGCGAGTTCTGGTCCCGCAACGTGCCAAGCGCCTTCGCGAGTGAAGTGGCAGGATCAGGAAGCACGGTTTGTCGCACAAAGCGGAAGCCCCTTGCGTGGAGCGCGGTACCGACTCCTGCATCCAAGAGAGACGTCTTGCCAACACCGGACGCGCCAAAAAGGACTACAACACGATTGCCCAAGATAAGACCAAGTATCTTCTCGATGTCTCGCTGCCTGCCGTAGAAGATAGGGCCGTCGCTTCCAGTGTAAGAATACAGATACTTGTAGGGCTTGCTCGGCAGCTCGCCGGGAGAGTAGGCTCGTGATATCGAAGGGACCTGTCTCCTCATGACCTCCTGGGCAAGCGTAAACGTGTAGCTCGGTATATCGTTGGACACTTCAATATGCAGGTCGCGATCCAGTAGCCTGGCCTTGGTGGCCTCATCAGGCGCTACTTCGAAGATGGCATAGTTCCGCCGCGCGTGGCGATCAGGGACGACATTCGCCAATCTGCTGTAGAAATCCTCAAAGTCGAACCAATCGGATAGCCCATACCCTAGGAAGAGAAGCGTGCTGGTGGCAAGATGGACCTTGATGACTTGATGGATGAGCTGACGCTGGTCAAGGCGCAACTGGTACTTGCGAGTGTCCGTGATGAGGGTCCCTGGCACGACTGCAGAGCCAAGCAGGTAGAGGAGACAGGCGCTGGCATCCCCTTCGAGATAGTGCAGGTCGGAATCAGCTCGGACTGCGTGAACATCGTCGCCAAGAGCCGTTCGGAGCGCTTGGTAGTAGGAGTCGTCGAACCACGTGCTCACCGACAACTTCTGACGGCTCGCCGCCAACGCTACAAGCGGGCTGTTGTGGATTGGGTGGACACTGCCTCTATAGTGAGAAACTAGCTGGCTATTCAACCACTGCTCCGAGTACCTCTTCTTCGCATGTTCAAAAACGTTTAGGAATGTTCGTCGACTGGTCGCAGGGAATGCGGTCAGCTCGGCGACCCGCTTGACGATGGTTTCCGGCCATGCATCCTCACTGACAAGTGAAAAATGCCGCAGCGCGTCTCCACCGAGAAAGACTACTACCTCATGCTTAGTCAGTGCATCGACCAAATCAAGTGGGAAGCCTGGCATTCTTCCTCCCTATGCGTGTTCGGAGGGCCTCTTTCTTCCGTCCCCCACAAGCCCCTTGCCGATAACCGTGTCGCGATAGGGGGACCTCGGCGCGATCGCCTCGGAGCGCTCCGCGATTGAGTCGCGGCAACTCTGGCTTGAGCACTGTCCGCCTCACGAACCGAGCCCTATTGGTGTCCCCCTCGAGTTGCAGAGCCGTTCATGCAGGGGCGCCCGCAGAGATGAGGATGCGCAAGTCGGCAACCGGGTGCCGCCTAGACTTAAGTGTAGTTTAGTTGCATCAGCAGAGAGCCTACACTGCCCCGCAGGACGCGCAGTGATCTCGCCTTCCACGGACTTCCCAAGGTTTCATTGTGCCTGCCTTCGGTTGCGGCGGACAATCACGCGAGTGAACCACCTTTCAGCCGGTGAGAGTAGGCTCCCCTTCAACCGCGGCAATCCAAGACGCAGACAGGACCACGATGCGGCCCGCGTTCGCCCACATTGATTCAAAGGTTCAGCTTCGACTTCAGTTTGTCGACAACCTCCTGAACACCATTGATATCATTCGCAGAATACTGGGGAACATGGAATGCCAAGACCGCACCCTGGCCCTCGTGCGAGGTGAAGCCAATGTAGTCGGCATCGCCCTTGTTGTCTATCGAATCGAAGGATACCAGCTCTCCAGCCAGCAGAATGGAGGTCGCGCCGCCCACCAGTACCCCTAGTGTCAGCTCTGGGGCGAGGACGAGGCCAAGCACTACCCCAATCGCGAGAGTAAGAGCGACCGGCTTGCCGTGCTTCGAAGGCCAAACCTCGCGAGCGAACGAGGCGAGGGACCGATAGTGCTCGGTTCTTCCTGGCGAGACTATTCTCCTGCAATGGCTCTCTAAGTCGTGGCCGGAGATTTCCGATCCATAGATTGCCGCGAACACCCCTTTGAGGGGATCAGGCCTCCCTGCTATCAGAAGCTGGGGAATCTGGAGTCGCACACCACGCCCCTCGGCTATCTCAAGGGAACTCTGCATATCGGCAGTTGAGACAGTTAGATTGACGTCGTGCCTCAGTGTCGCTTCGATGAGACCACTTTCCTCCATCGGATGGGTATGGAAGCTGATCGGCAGTTTCATTGGAGTGGAGGCAAGCAGCCGCCGCAAAGCAGGGATCCAACTGCGCATGTCAGGCATGTACTCCCTGTCTGGGTGCTTGGACTTGTTCCTTACCGGAACGACTGAGGTGATGGTTACCCTCACCTCACCAGACGGGATCCTTGAGACCTCCCCGCCGAGAAAGCCGCCAACTTCCTTCCCTGGCGGAACCGTCGTTCGAAACCATTCCACAAGCAATGGTGAGAAGGCGATTTGAAATGGGGCCTTCAGACGCAAACAATCGCCGCTGGGGAGTCCCACCTTCTCGAGAACCTCTTGTTCGAGGAGGGACTGTAACATAGTATTCACCAATATTGACTATCGCCTACCTTTGGACGCAGGCTGGAGTCCTTGACCTGCCCCCGGCTCGCACTCGTCCCTTCTGAAAGCTCTCATATGCTGCAACGGGAGCCCCTTCAGCTTCCAGAAAGAAACGCTCCCCGTACGGATGATGCCTCCACTCGACCTCGGAAGGCCCATGCCGGTTCTTCTCAATGGCCAGCCGGACCGCATGCGCGGCCCCCCTCCCCGGTGGCCTCCAGATGTTCGTTGTTCAGCACCGACCCGACCTCCGGCTCGAACGTCATGTCACCGGTCTCCGCTGATCCCCCTGCCCTGATGACCTCCGGACGAGATCCTGTCAGCGACCGGCAACCGATGGCTCGGATCAAGGCGGGTCTTGCACCATCGCCATTGCCCCTCTCGAGGGAGCCCGAGTGCAACTTCACATCCCTCAGTTGCATTTGTTCCTTCTCAACGGCGGCCCATCAGACGCAGGGGCAGAGCCCTGGCATGGTCCGTTGTGCCTTAGACATCCGAGGAAATTCGGCCCAGACGAGAAGGGGCGCCCCGCGGAGAGGTCCAAGCTTAACGGGTCATCATCCCCGCCAGCGATCAGGAACCGCCTTCCCCACAACGGCCGCTAGGGACGGGGCATAGCCCAGGTCTGTGCCGTCTCGCTATGGACTGTAATCGGCTCACCACTCACGAGTCCTGCGCCAACTAGGAATCCAGTCATCATCGTCGTCAGTGCTATCTGGCTCGTCCTCATCGTCCTCGATGTCATCAGGAATCCAGAGTATGCTGAGGATCGCACCATAAGTAGGCATCGCTACAGATTGTTCGAGTAGCGTGGACTCGGCTCGGTACCGTCCACCTGTAAACCACGCAGATACTGGAACTTGCTTCATCTGGCTGGGAGCATCCTGTCCACCAGAGATCATCGCCGCACGCGTCGCGGAATCCAGTCGGCTCCGCACGTCGATGAACAGGCGAAGCTCCTCCCTTAGGACTTCAAAGGGTTGCGAGCCCCAGAACCATCTAATATGGCCTTCCTTGCTAAAGATCACAACAACTGGCTCGTCGGATAGTCGGATATACCGAATTGCCGTGGCGGTCAGCGACGTGTTGAAAGTGTCTGCCAATTCGCCTATCAAGTTCAGCGATGGCTCCCTCCCCCGAGATAGGGGGACGAAGAACCGTTCCGGCATGAGGAGGGCCGCGGCGAATTCGTTCGCCTCGCGCTCCAATGCCGCTTCTGCGTTACCCAGCCAGTTGTCGATATCTTCGGTTGAACAGATGGCCAGTGAAGCAAGCTTGCGGTGGAGTTCAAGATGGCCAAGTTCATGCGCGACGCCGAAGCGCCTTCGTCGAGGGTCTCCAATACCAGTGGAAACCGTAATGATCGCACGCCTTCCAACCTGTGCGATCCTTGCCTCCGCACCCTCTAGGTATTCCTCCCTCACCAACGCTCCGCGAGCCCATGCAAGGAGCTCTAGCTCTGCCAATTCCTCGACGGCGAGGATAGGTAGTTCATTTAGCACACGCTCGGCAGCGGCTTCAGCGTAGGACACGTCTACTCCTTGGAATCACTAGGCCCGTCTTGCTGCCGATCGGCAAGATACTCGAGTTCCCTCAGCAAACTGGCGAGGTCATCATCCGTGGCTTGCTCCAGGTTTCTGAAGTGAGCTCTCACAAGTTCGTGGTGTTCTCCCCCCATACGCCGGATGAGTTCTTGTATGGCCGCGACAATCTCGAGCCGCCCCTTCACGGGGGGCCCGCCGAGGCCTTCAAGGCGGGCTCGCTCCTCTTGAAGCTCCTTCTGAGCGCGCTTTCGCCAACTCAGAGGAGAGTTCAGCATTGCTTGCCTCGCTATGGCGTTCATGTGCTCAGCAACTTCATCAGGATCGTATCCGGCCTCGACCAATATCATGTCGACCTCTTCCGGCGTTTCCGGGCCGACCTCATCGAAGAGATCCGCCAAGGCGTTCACCAGGTCTTCGTAATCCTCAGGTCCCTTTCGCTTGTCCATTTTCAAGATCCTTTGGGATCGCGAACGCCCGTCGGCGAAGGCGCTTTACCCGATTGTTGATATCTTCAACTGGAACGCCAAGGTGTTCAGCCAGATAACGCGGCTTGGGTTCACATCCATCCAATACTGCTTGTACAACGACCTCCAGCTCCTGCTCACTGCTGATGGCTTCAAAGAGCGCGCCAACCTTCTTTTCGGCGGAGAGGATGTCTTCCGACTCTATGAGTATTCTCTCTGGTTCCACCGAGGGGGCATCATAGGATGCGCTTTTCTGCAAGACGGCCTGTTCCTCCGCTCTGTCCCATCCTTCGGCGTCCTGCCAGTCGGGTTCCAGGGATTCTTCCCGCCTATGAGCCGCCGACTTGGCCAGCGCATCAATCTCGCTCTTGACCTGATCCATGAGCCAAGGCACAAGGGGGCCCTTATCGGGCTTCCATTGCCGCTGACCTCTCAGCGTCTTGTCGATGACATCCTGAACCACGTCCTGAAGTTCCATGCCGCGCGCGAGAAGGTGGATTCCACCGGTCCGCCAGCGGTAGATCCGCGCCCTGACGACTGCGAAGGCGAGCAATTCCTTACCTATTTGGCCCCAATTTGCCTGCCAGAGTTCCCTCTGGACACTGGGGATAAGGCTCCAATCGTCGTCTCCCATTGCCTACTATTATCTACCGAACCATCCAGCTTTCCAACCGCCTTTCGTGGCAAGAAACCACGCGTGTTCGGTAGATATACATAAGCAGGGATCTGCTCACTCTCAAGAGAAGTCGAGGCGTCAATCTCTTGACGTAAGGGCATGTCGACGCTAGTCAACGCTGTAGTCAGGAGGTCCAGATGGCGAATACACAGAAGTATCTCGAGGATTTCGACAGCGCAATTGCCCTGGGGCGGTTTGAGGAGAATGCCACTCTGAGGCAGAAACGTGACATCATCCGCGAGAAGTTGGAGGCCCGCCTCCGCGACGTCTTTGAGGAACATGGAGAAGAGTGTCCGGAGTTCTACTTCCGCGATCAAGGTAGCTATGATCTGGGAACGGGTGTCAAGCCGGTCGACGGAGACTTTGACATTGACCAGGGGCTCTACTTCGGGGCTAGTACCGACATGTGGCCGGACCCCGTGACACCCAAGATGCGTGTCCACGAGGCGCTTGACGGACACACGAAGGAAGTGCGGATCCGCCGGCCCTGCGTGACCGTCTTCTACCAACAAGACGGCGAGCCCATCTACCATGTCGATATCGCGGTCTACTCAGATGGTGCTGAAAACGCAGATGGCAAGCATCGCCTTGCAATGGGCAAGGAGAACTCTGCGGAGGAATTGCGCATCTGGGAGGCGTCCGATCCGCAGGCACTGAAGGACAAGACTACTGGCCGCTTCGAAGGGAATGATCGGGAGCAATTTCGGCGCATTGTCCGTTACCTGAAGCGCTGGAAAGACGTGAACTTTCCACCGGACGGCAACGCCGCCCCACTGGGCATTGGGCTCACGATCCTCGCACACGACGAGCTTCAGCCTAGATATGCTGACACGGTGTCGGGAACTCCGGATGACCTGGGGGCATTACGGCACCTCGCGCAAGCCATCTTGAACCGCTTCGGCGTGACATGGGATGAAGACGAGGCCACTTGGATCCGCCGGCTAGTGGTGAAGCTCCTTGTTGAACCGTGGAATGACCTCTTCGAGCGGATGACCGGCAAGCAGATGGAACAGGTCGAGCAGGAGCTGGGCGTGCTGTTGGAGGCCCTCAATAGCGCGACAGATGAGGTTGATCCTGTCGAGGCCTGCAAGCGGCTCAGCAAGGTGTTTGGTAAGGATTTCCCCGTCCCTAGGATGGAGGACACAGGAAAGAGGCACGCGCCGGCCATAGTTTCGTCTAGCAATAGCGCGTAGGGAAAATGGATGACTCCGAACGGCTCGAAAGCGTGATTCGCGAAGTGGAGGGGCTTGGGCTGTTTCAGGCCCCCCGTCGGTTGAATGGCTCAGAAGAGGGAGGTGCAGCGGCGCTTGAAGGAGAGATCACCATAGACGAACGCAAAGTCACAATCCGGCTAGTGCTGGATCCACCTTTCCCGCTCAGACTTCCACGCTTCTTCTTGCGTCCTTGGGATGCGCTGGGCATAATTCCGCACGTCGACCAACGCGGCTTCATATGCTTTGCCGACCCCGAGGGTCTGGTATTGAACAGACGCCAACCCGTGAGGGTCGTCCAGGAGGCGTACGAGCGCACGCTCCAAGTGCTCACGGATGGTGTTAAGGGCGTGAACCATGCCGACTTCACTGACGAATTCGAGGTGTATTGGGCCCAACTCACCGGAGGCTTGAAGGCACTGTCGTTCCTCGAACCCGTCGATGAGGTAAGCCGCGTCATCGTCGCCAGCGATAAAGAGGGAAATCTCTACGTCGCGAGAGATGAGGTGGAGATTTCCGCTTTTCACAATGGATCTGGAGCTGGCAAACCTCTAACTTCCGAGAATGCCCTGTATCTCCCGCTGCAAAAAGGGACGCTCATAGTTCCTCCCCGCCCTGATGGTCCGTTCTGGACCGCGGACGATGTCCGCCGCATCCTACTCCCGGCCTTGTCCGCTGCCAGTAAGGCCCGACTCCGGAAATTGACGAAAAGCCGCAGGCGTGTTCCGAAGTACCTCATTGTGAGACTGATCCGCCCCTCGGGCGGCGCAATTCTATTTGGTCTCCACTATGGGCGCACAACAACGATTCATCCTTTGCTTGAGGGAGGAAGGGCCGCTGATTTGGTCCCGGTCAGCCTGGTGAGACTGGACCGTGGATTCCTCATCCAGCGCGGCGGAGGGCAGAAGGATCTCGTCGGAAAGCGCGTCCTCCTCGTGGGATGTGGTGCCGTAGGTGGACATCTTGCCTTTGAACTTGTCAAAGCCGGCATGCTCAACTTGACGCTGATCGACCCCGACACACTCATGCCAGAGAATAGCTACCGCCATGTTCTCGGCCGAGAGTACTGGAGCAACTCCAAGGCGGCGTCTTTGAAGAGGGAGATCGAAGCCCAACTCCCATACGCTCGAATCACGGCAGTTACCGATCACATAGAAAATGCCCTCGCGAGCAGCATTGTCGACCTGAGTAGATACGATCTGGCGATAATGGCAACCGGCAACCCAACCGTGGAGCTCGATATGAATGCGCGGATTCACGCGCAAGAGGCTGGGCCTGCGGCGATATTCACCTGGCTTGAACCTTTAGGTATCGGCGGTCACGCGTTGCTTACTCGGCGAGGCTGCAACGCTGGCTGTCTCGAATGTCTCTACACACCTCCCGACGGCGACGAGGAGATGCTTGTGAACCGATCTTCTTTCGCCGCCCCAGGGCAGTCTTTTGCACGGGCGCTGTCTGGTTGTGCCAGCCTCTACACCCCGTATGGTTCGATAGATGCCGTCCGCACCGCTGCCCTCGCTGCTCGGCTCGCAGTGGATGCATTGACAGGTAAGGAGCAGGGCAACCCTCTGCACTCGTGGAAAGGCGACGCCAGCGAATTCACACAGGAAGGATTCCACCTGTCGAACCGATACAGCGCTTCAGATGCTGAACTCCGCCGCCACCGCTACTCATACCAAAGCCCTCGATGTCGTATCTGTGGTGAAGGCATTGCTGAAGCCGGATGAGAACAGGGATGGCCGGTGACTGCCCAGTTCATGTCAGAACCTTTGATGGGCGCCTCAAGATTGGCCAAAGCGCGCTTGAGCAAATGCGCCAACTCACTCAGGATGACCCCGGGAAGCCTGAGGCTGGTGGTGTGCTCCTCGGCCGGCACATACTTGACACGAGTGATGTCATTGTCGATAAGGTCACCCTCCCAATGGAGGGAGATCGTCAGTCACGACGCCGCTTCTTCCGCGCCCCCCGTCGGCACCAGGAGGCAATCACCCTGGCCTGGCGCGAGAGTGGTGGCACATGTACCTACCTCGGCGAGTGGCATACACACCCGGAGTGTGTGCCAACACCATCCCTTCTAGACAGGTGGAATTGGCGGCGGAAGCTCTTGACGGACCAATTCTCCGGGTTCATCTTCTTCGTGATCATTGGAACGAAAACGGTTCGAGTATGGGAAGGTCATCGCCATCGTCCCGGGCTAAGTCTCCTGGAGCGTTTGTAATATGTCCCACACGACGATTCCTCCAAAGACACAACTCAAAATCTGGCTGAGAGCTGGGGGGCGCTGTGAGTATCGCGGCTGCAATGAGCCCCTGTGGAAAGACGAGTTGACTTTGCAGCAGTTGAACAGGGCCTATCTGGCGCACATCATCGCCGATTCCGCTGGCGGACCCCGTGGGCACCCCATCCTGTCGGAGAAGCTCAAGTCTGAACCCTCGAATATCATGCTCCTCTGCGATACACACCACCGCCTTGTCGACAAGGAGGACATACTAGGTCATCCGCCCGATCTGCTTCAGGAGTACAAAGAGGAGCATGAGCATCGAATCGAGCAATTGACGGCGATTCAAGGGACGCGGCGGACCCATATCCTGCTCTTCGGCACACGAATAGGTGACCGCCAGGGGCTTGTCAGCTATCAGCAAGCTCGTGAGGCGGTGCTCCCAGATCGATACCCCGCAGATGAAAAGGGTATCCGCATCGATCTCGCGCATGTAGAGATCAGTGAGGACGACCCCGAGTTCTGGGGGGTCACAGTCAAGCATATTGACCGAAGTCTAGCTCTGTATCTTGATAGCGGTCTAGGCCCGAGCGGCGAACCCCTCAATCACCTCTCCATCTTTGCCCTCGCACCGATACCCGCCCTCATCTACCTTGGGAAGCAACTAGGGGATATCGTGTCTGCTGATGTATATCAGCGCCACAGGAACACAAATGACTGGCGATGGAACATTCTTGACGAGGTGGGTTTCAGTTACATTGTTGAGCAGCCAGCCGAAGCCGAGGTGCCGCAATCGCGAATTGCCCTCAACGTTTCTCTAAGTGGCAGGATCCGCCAGGACGAGATCGAGAAAGTGCTTGGGGATCAAGTCCCGGTATACAAAGTGACGATAGCCCGCCCCCAACGTGACTTCCTGCAAGCAAAGGAGCAACTCGAGCTATTCCGAAACGAATGGTACACACTGTTGTCCGAAATCCGTGAGGTACACGGCGAGAGTTGCGAGATCCACCTGTTCCCGGCTGTGCCCAATTCTGTGGCAGTCGAGATCGGGCGATCACTCCTCCCGAAGAGCGACCCTGGTTTGGTTGTTTACGACCACAACAAGAAGAATGGTGGATTCAGGCGCTTTGCAGTCATATAGAGCCCAATATCTGGCCTTCGGGAGGACCAATGAATGAACCGAAGCTATTTACTCTAATTCGGCGCGTTGATCCTGGTGGTGTCAGCGGGACAGGGCGTGTGCTCGACGGGGTGGTTTTTCACACCGGCCAAGTTGTTGTGTGTTGGCGGTCAGACATAAAGGACCAGGAGAAATCTGGATTCAGCAGCATCTCAGTCTACCCATCCTGGGACGCCTTTCTTTATGTGCATGTACAACCACACCCAAAAGACGCAGCGGAGATAGTGTTCGGTGCCGATTCGCGCCTCGACCAAGCATTCTCTTGACAAGTGGTTGAAAGAGAGAATTGGTGGCTTCAGTCCCTGATGGCCTGCTGGTGCTCCGCGTGGTCAAAGTGGGCCGGTAGCATCGACCTACCACCAGACGCGGTCCATTCAACTCCAAGGCGGACGGACGCATGTGGACCATAGGCAATCGCTAGGCCGAAAGGTCTCCCCTTATTCTCTCAAAGATGACCTGTTCTCTGGCCCTGATAAACTGCGGGAACGCCTCAAAAGAGAGATCGACATCCGGGATGAGGTGCAGCTTGCGGTAGGCCTCGATGTCCGTTGGCGCTCCCTGGGTGGTCTCCAACCACGCCTCGAAATCCTTATCCGACTTCTCCTGGTTCGGTAATCCTTGAAGCAGCTGCAGGTTGGCCAAGTCATTGACACGGCTTTGCCATTCCGGCCATCGGTCTCTCGGAATGCCGCGCGCCTGGAGCTTCTTGTCGGTGAACAGCCCTCGCGGGAAGATGTGGTCAACGTGGAAATGCTGGTCGTACTTGAGCCAGGGGTACAGCATGGCCAGGACGGTGAAGGTGTACGCCTGACCGTACTGGTAGCCAAGTAGGCCTTCCAACTCAGCCTCATCGAAAGCCATGGATTTCGTGGTCCCGCGCAGGGCATCGAAGATGGCTTCTGTGGGAAAACCGTCCGACGAGCTAACGATTGCGGTGCGCGATGTGCGAAGGATGTTGTCCGACTGGCCGCCAAAGGTCCGCTTCAGGAGCGCGATCCGGAGCCACCTGCTCATGCGTTCCCGATCCTGCCGGGTATGGGGGTCAGTGCTCTCGACGAAGCCCGACGGAGTGCCGATCTTCTGCAGGTAGTAGGCAAGAGGGATGACAGCGTTGTTCGAGACCAGCGTGTCCCTGCTGTACCCCCAGCTTGCCAGGAGCTTGGCCGTCAGGTGCAAAGCATGGTTGATCGGATCCCACGCCTCCTCGATGGTCTTCATGTTCTTCCGGTTGAAGTTTATCACCTTGAACTCGATGCCCCGGATATCGCTCAGTACGAGCGAGGCTTTGAGGACGAAGTCCCGCGTGAAGCTGAACCCTTCCCCCATCTTATTCAAATCGTCTACCAGACCGTTGATCTCCTGCCGGGCGTCCCTATCCTTCCACTGAGCGGCGGCAATCGACAGGAGCATATCCGAGTAGCTGAGCTGGGTTCCTCCGGAGTTGACCCGGATGAAGATGTTCAGGACTTTCTCCAGGTCGTTCTCCTCCTCGAGGAAGTAGTTGATGACGGGGTCCATGTGAACAAGCTCCCACAGGCGCATTAGCGTGCGATAGGGATACTTGGATTCGCCGGATGTCAGTCCGTGGTCGTGGCAGTAGTCCATAACATCAGGGAGCTCCTGGAACTTCAGCACCTCTGCCACTGGAAACCAGAACTTCCCGTTGGCGTCTGTTTTGATGTCCTCCTGCTTGAGCATTCTGAACTCGAATTCCTCTTCCTCCGCCGGCGCAGCGAGATTCAGGCAGAGATGCCGGCGCGGGAATGCCTTGTCATTGGACCAGTGGTAGTAGGGAAGCTTGTCCGCGTACCACCCTTTCAGGCCGATGGTCAGGGCCGTAAGGCGCTGCTGGCCATCGAGGACGGCAATGGTTTCATGAGCGCCCGCGAGGGATATGGGGTCGTTGTGGGTGCGGTCCCGCTGGTGGTAGCAGTCCATGAAGCGGTAGAACTGAAAGTCTTTCAGGCTGCTGGGATCGAGCTTCCAGAAGAGGAAAGAGCCGATCGGGTAGCGCTTCATCAGGGAGTCAAAGAGCGCTTCGATCTGGCGCGCATCCCAGACGAATTCCCGCTGGATGGCCGCCAGGACGTATCGATTCGACTGGATGCCTTCCATGACTTTCAGTATGGTGATGGGCACTTCAAAGGCCATAGTTCCTCCCTTTGTTGATCTCCTTTGGGCAGGCTGTGTGCATGTAGGTCATTAGGAATGCTTGCTGGAGAGATCAGGCTTGTCAGTCCAAGTTGTTGTTGGCATGAGCGATGGTCCCCTTTCACGCGGGATGGGTGATGCGCTAGTTCGCAAGCGGCGGATCGAGCAGGGTTCCGTGGGGTTCACCGATTTCGATAGCAGCTCCATCTCGTCGCAGATCCCGAGGACAATTCGCTTGCTAGACCACTCATCGCAAGCCTCTTCCTGTTGTCAATCTTGGGCTAACTATCAGCCTCCCCTGTGACGGTTCCCTGGAATTCCAGGACCTCGACGTCCGGCCCAAGCCCTGCCAAAGCGCTCAACCAATGGTCATCGTCCTTGTCAGGGCCCACGACAAGAAGCATGCCCTCATTGCGACGATCAGTTATGACAATGTAATGGTCTTTGTTCACTGGGAAACCGAGTTGCTCGTCCCTTTTGTCAAGTCGGAAGATATCGAAGCCGCCTGCAACGCCGTTGGGAGTCGAGGAGCCGTCGCCCAACGCCAGGGGGTCTGACAAGGAACCGCTGGCCATCACCCTCAGAAGCCTATCCTCAGGAATGGCTTTCATCCAGTCGGGGCGCGCCTCTGGCATGAGAACGACCGGACCCCACTTGCGCTCGGCAACTTCTTTGAACTCGGCTTCTGTCATCTGCTTGTATCGTTTGCGACTCAAGGACTTCTCCCCTCGGCCGAGCGCCCGCTCGCCGATCTTCTTGTCGTTCGAACGGCCCCTCCAGCACGTAGGCTGATCCGGTTGCCCACAGCTTCGCGCTTTGTGCATGTCCTGGCGACGACCAGCTCGCTGCCCAAGAGCCATGGAGACGCCCACGTCCCATCCTGCTGCTTGACGAGCGCCGTGCGGATCCGGTGGCGAAATCACTGCGATTTGTCAGTTCGGTGTCTGTACACTGACGACGCCAACCACTTCAATTAGCGCCGCAATTGCTCTCCGAATCCGTTCGGGATCCCCATTGAACGCCGACTTCTGCGATGCACCCTCGCGCCGTTCAATCACTCGCAAGCTCGGGTGTATCTCGAACTGGGCAACAGGGACATGCAATTGCTCCCAGACGAAGCGCGTGATTGTCTCTTGTCCCACCACTCCAGCCCCTGTGAACCGGCTATCGAGATCAAGCCGGTCTTGCACATGCTCTTTGCCCTCCGAGAACCCATGGCTCTCAAGCACTCCGATGATCTTCGGCAAGTGGAGGGGACAGGTCTTGCCGCATATCGTGCCTATTGCGATCCCAAATTCCCTGCGCTCACAGGCTCCATGCAGATCCAAGACAAACCGGATGCCGACGCTCTCTACCACTTCGCGAAGCTTCGCCTTGTAGGGCGCATTTGGGTACCAGTTGGGGTCTGTATTGGAGCGGCGCCTAGCGTACAGCACGTGGGCACCGGTTATCTCACCGATCAACCTGGCGAGCCCGGCGGTGTACTCATCTTCCTCCTTCTTCCCCCCTTCACGAGTTTGGACTGCGCCATGCGGGGCCGAGAGGAGGACAGCGACTTTCCCGGGAACGTAGCGAAACTCTGGCTCGGATCCAGTTGGCCGGCGTTGGTAGCTGACGTCCGCTTCTAATCCGATTAGGCGCCGCAGGAGCTCAATCATGAAGTGTCCTTCGCCGGATGCGCCGCCCTCGGATCCGCCGGCGGCGGATCGAGGCGGGTTTGGTAGGGGACGCCCGTCTCGATCGCCCGCTGTATCTCATCGTAGATCTCGAGGATCACCCGCTTTGTGCGGTACTCACCGTACCGCTCCTCATCACGCCGGCGGACGATGGGGAAGGTGTCCATGATGTAGTCCACGGCGTCGCGGGGGGTTGGGAAGTGCCGCATCAGCACGGCCAGCTCCTGCGTCGTTTCATCACGCACGGCTCCAGCGGCGACCTGGGCGGGCTGCCACCGGCCCTCGGGCGTGGCCGGCAGATAGAGGTGGAAGAACGCGGCCTCCAGCTCACTGCGGAGAAGGAAGCGGCGCTCGTCGTCCCAGCAGAACGGCGGGCCAGACCAGCCGCAATCCTGCGCGAACGGTTCAAGGTCCCATGCGGTGTAGGTCAGCTCGAGCACGCGGGGTATTAGCCAGTCTTGAAGCGTTCCATGACGATCAGACCATGAACAGGGTAACGAGATCGTTGATGGCGGCAACACTGGCAGCTGCTTGACGATGAAGAAATTAAGGTTCAGGCCGCCGATCTTGAACCTGGCGCTGAAATCGAGGACAAATCCACTCAAAGCAGCAGCCAGGAATGCGGCGACACGTCTCTCTAGACCTGAGGGGATGATTAGCGGCAGGCTATTCCCTGTGCCCACCCTGGGGATCGTGGCGGCGATTACGCTTCGTGCACTTGCCCGAGCATCCGTTACGTTGCGAAAGCCAGTCAACCAAGAGTGAGAGACGACCTTAGTGCGCGCCTGGACTTCCGAGGCTGGAACCCAGTAATAGGGCGTAACCTGATACATCGGATCGGCCAAGCGACCCAATGCCGCTTCCGGCAGGACATGCGCGCGCTCGCCTTCAGCGGCGTCAGCGAAGTCGCCATAGCGGTGGGTGAACAGGTTGATCATCTTCGCCTCATAAAGCGGCAGATACTCCGCGCCTTCCTTGCGGAAGGCATTCCCCTCCAGGCGCCAGCCGTCTTCCTCCAACTGCTTCCGCGCTCGGAAGAGCTGGGAGTCATTGGACATATCGAACATTCTGCTGAATGTGATGCCCCACGGGTTCTCCTCGGGACGGTTGTCCTGCGCCTCGCGAATCAGCACGGGCACGCGACGGTGGATCGCCTTTGAGAGCTCGGCGTCCACGGAACTGCGAAAGATCGAGCAGGTACGAGTGTTGGGGTTGAGAAGAGCAATGTCTTGAGCCGATAGCGTGAAGTGGCGTTCCGCGTGGGTCAGTTCGGAGATATCCTTGATTTGGAAAACGAAGTCTGTCGCTTCAGTTTGCCGGGATCGCCCGCCAATCGTTGTCAAGGCGAAACGGAGCATGTGCCCTTGCCCTACGCCAACGAAGAATCCCTCGTTCTCGAATTCGAGGAAGCTCCAAAGCGCTTTGCAGGTCACTAGATCGCCGAAGAAGTGCTTCGTGGTGTCTTCTGTGGCCAGCCCGCTCGGGATAATCGCGCCCAATGCACCAGCCGGGCCCAGCAAGGTTCGCATGAGTTCAGCGAAAACAGCATAGGTGTTGATGTCCCCTCGGCCGCATAGCGGATAACGGCAACTGTTGCGCATGAGATGGCTTTCGCCTTCGGCCTTGCGCAAATCATCCCGGAATCGCTGGTGGAGTCCGGGGTCGTCGGCCTTCAGCGCCTCAATCATGCGCTTGCGGGCAGCGGCGTTAGGGGCGCTAGAGATCTCGGGGCTGCGCTCGGCGAACCATTCCTTCTCTTGGAGCTTGACGCGCTCCCACGGCGGGTTGCCGAGCACACAGTCGAAGCCGCCCTTGGCGAAGACCTCCGGAAACACCAGATGCCAGTGGAAGAACTGGTACTGGCCTAAGAGGTTCTCGACCTCCGCGGCGAGATCGGCGGGAATACGTCGACCCGCGACAAGGTCGTTCAGGTGGCCTTGCGTCATCCCGCTGGCGCTCGCTTCACGCCCCAATTCGCGGAACTGCTTCCTAATCACGAATGCGGCACACCAAGCGTCGGCGAGCTGCTTCTTGTGGCGATACTCGTCGGTCTGCTCGTGACGGCGGAACGCTAGCTCCTTGGCGCGGATGTCCTCGGGCCGGTCGTCCGGCATGTCCTCCAGCGCTGCGGCGGCCTGCTGCAGGCGGGCCTGGGTTTCGGCGTCCTGCTTGGCGAACAGTGGCCCCAGCCCCCTGCGCTCGGCCTTGTTGCGCTTCTTCAGAACCGCACATGCCTTCTTGTCGTCGCCTTCAATGGCAGTGAAGGCGTCGTCGGGCAATCCGGCGGCGATCAGCTCCGGCGTCGCGCCCAGCAGGCTGTTTCCACATTGGATCTTGTGGTCCAAGAAGGAAAGCGGCTTCCCGGGATCAAGCGCCTCCAGCCACAGGTTGACTTTGCACAACTCCACCGCCATCGGGTTGATATCCACGCCGTAGACACAGCGACGGATCACATCCCGCAGCGCATGCCGATGGGCGTCGGGCGAGGGCTCCTCGTCGCCGGTACGCGCAGATGCTAGCCGGCGTCCGATGCGGTGCGCCGCGGCGACGAGGAAGTGCCCACTGCCGCAGGCAGGATCGCAGACCTTGAGATCAAGCAGCGCATCCTGAGGGGTCGGCTTCGAGAGCGCCTCGTCCATGACCGGATCCAGGGCCGTATCAAGTAGTTGCTGAATGAGACTGGATGGTGTGTAGTAGCTGCCCGTCGTCTTGCGCTCGCTACCGCCGCAAACCTTCAGCTCGAAGATCTTCCCCTCTAGGTTGATCTCGGGATTCAACTCAAGCAGGGCCTCGTAGACGCTGCCAAGCTCCTCAGCGCCGAGATTCCGGTAGTCGATCGGGCGCCGGACGCCACTTTCTTCGCTGAACGCCAGCTGCCGTACGGCAGCCAGCAGATCATGGTTGGCGATCTGGGAGGTGTCCAGATCCGGCATGGCCTCATCAGACCAGAGGAAGCTGCCCAGCGCGGGCAGCCCCAGTTCGGGACAGCCATCCGGATCGCCCAGCTTTCGCATGACGAGCAGCAGCCCACGGTACAGATCTGGGTGAGCTGTCCCACGGCGGTGGGCGGCAAGGGATCGCAGGCGCGAGGTCGAATAGAAGCGCCGGTACCTCTCCCGCACCTCAGTGGAGGCCTCCGGTGGGAAGAGCAGATCGCGGTCCTCGGCGGCGAAGAGGAAGATCAACCGGTAGACAAGCCGGAGGAGCTGCCGGTAGTAGTCCTGGGAGGAAAGATCTCCCTTGCGCAACCTGTCCCGGAGGGGCTGGCTGGCAGGATGGGCGACGAATCCCCGCCCCAGGTGCCGGATTGCCTCCTCCACCCCATCCCGCAGGCGCTCCAGGGCTCGGGCACCCTCCGTGCGTGCAGTCTGCGACCAGCGTTCCAGCCAGAACTGGTCCGGACGCTCGGCTTCCACACGGGATTGGTGACAGAGCAACCACAGCAGGGCGAAATCGGCATACGCCTCGCCGTCGAAGATGCTCTCCAGGTTGAACTCGACGAAGGCCTGGCGCGTCAGACGGGCGTTGTCCCGCAAGATACGCAGGACTACACCGTTGGTGACAAAGCCCCAGAGGTGATCGTCGGAGCGGTTGAGCAGTTCCTGCATCATGCCATGCGGGCTGTAGCGGGCCGCACCGGCGACGCCCGCGGTTCGTGTGTCGAGTTTGATGCCGTAGCCCACAAGGTGAATCGGAACGCTCCGCCAGCCGTGGCTGACGGGATAGGACTTGCCGTTGATCTCAAGAGCTTTGGTGGGGGTCAGTCGACCGTAGTGCAGTTCGTCAAATAGCGGGAGCAGGAGCTTCTCGCGCGTGATCCCGACAGCAGGGTCGCCCGGCGGCAGATTCGCGAACGCGGTCTGGAAGCTAGCCCAGGCACCGAGCAGGCGGTTCCACGAGCGGCTGATGGCTTCATTCAGCCGTTCGCCGGAAATCAGGTGATAGTCCTCGGGGCGCAGCCCGCCCAGGTTGGGGTCGCCTTCCTGGATGCGGGAGAGCAGGTCAGCCGGAAGGATAGCTCCCTCGGTGCGGACGAAGGAGAAGCTGCTTCGCTGGCGGAGCTTCATGGCCGCACCTCCCCACCCGGGAGCCTGGGCACGGGAAGGTAGACATACACACCGATGATGTCGGCCGGAAGGTTGGGCTCAACCTTCGGTCGGCGCCCGCCCATCTTGGCGGACTCGCGGACTCGTAGATGCGATTCAAGCAGCTCCTCTCCCCTCTGGACGGCATAGCCGTCGATCGCAGGCTGCAGGGCGGCAACATCCTGCAAAGCCTGTTCAAGGAAGGAGCGAGCCTGTTCGTAAGGGATATTGGCGTCCGGGCTGGCCAGGACCAACTGCTCCACAACTTCAGACGCGAGCCATTTCGGGTCGTCAGGAGAGCCGGAAAAGGCCAGGGGCTGCATGTCCTCGGCGAGCAGGGCGATCTCGCGGTCCTGACCCCAGGTCACGAGGTGGTAGCGGAAGCGGGCCAGGACCAGGATCGTGCGCTTCTCGACGAGCTTGGTGCGGATGGCACCGCAGCGTCTGGCAATGCCCTCCGCTAGCGGATCCAGGGCTGTGTCCAGGACATAGGTGGCGGCGCCCTCCACGACCGGATGGGTGCGCGTGAGGAGCAACTGCGTGCCAGAGGTGGTGGTCTGGAAGCTGGCCACAAACGACTCGCCCACCCCCAGACTTTCGCGCAGGCCCGCAGGCGTCTCCTGCAGGTTGTAGCGCCAGCCGGTGGCGACGGGTGTGCGGACAGCGCCATACATATGAAGCGACTCATTCAGGAAGCGCTCGACATCGACACCTGACCCCACGGCCTCCCGCACCTGATGGACCTCTCGAGCTACCTCCGCGGTCTTGATCGTCTCCTGGGCAAACACCGTCCGGGAGCGCTTCTCACGCTCCTGTACGTCGGTCCACTCAGCGTGCAGCGCCTCCTTCTTCGGACGCATGTATTCTTCGAAGCCCGGGAGCACCATGGCGTCAACGGAGGCCGATTCGCGCAGGAGCAGGCCCTCGAAGATGGCCTCGACCACTTTGTCGGCGTCAGATGGGAGCGGAACAGATATCCCCAGCGCGTTGCGAATGGCTTTGTGCTTGCGCAGAAGGATGTCCAGCACGATGCCGTCGATCTGGTTGTCCAGGCCGTAGTAGGTGAGCGCCCGCACGACCTCCCTTTCCTGACCGTAGCGATCGACGCGACCCTCACGCTGTTCGTGGCGGGTGGGGTTCCAGGACAAGTCGTAGTGCATGACGGCGTCGAATTGCTGCTGCAGGTTGATACCCTCGCTCAGGCAGTCGGTGCAGACAAGAACGCGCTTGTCGGCGGCAGCAAGCTGCTCAATGCGCTCCTCGCGGTCCTCCGGCGCCAGCAGGCCGGTCACCGCCGCCACCTCAACGCCGCGCAGTTGGCCCCGCAGCTCTTCGGCGACATACTCCGCAGTGGGAATAAAGCGGCAGAACACGATCGGGCGGAAGCCATCGCGAATGAAGCCTTTGATCAGCTCAATGGCTTTCTGCAGCTTGGCATCTTTTTCACCCTTAAGCGCCTCGGCTGCACGGGCCATGTCCAGGAGGCGCCGTCGGTTGCTGGTTTCGTCTTCAGCCAATTCGCCGATGTCACTGCCGGGGGCGATGTCGGTGCCCTCGGCCGCTTCGTCCTCCAGCAGATCGAGCACCGATCGGCGGCCGATCTCGTCCACGGCCTCAGAGGAGTCGGCCTCGGCCGTCTTTGCGCGGCTGCGCAGCGTTGCGGCCGCGGCAGCCGGGCTGGAGGCCATCGACCGCAGCAGGGCCAGCGCCGACCACCAGCGCACGCGCTGGCGAACCACCCCACCCGACTTGTCAACGACAATCTCCCGGGCGTAGCGCAGGACCCTGTCAAAGAGGTGCTTGTACTCTGGAGTGAGGTTGTAGGATTCTTCCTTGTCCTCACGAGCGGGGAAAGGCGTGGTCTCGCCCATGAAGTCGCGAATATCGACACGGCGGCGCTGTACAAGGTGGGCAGCCAGGCGGCGTCGCTGGGCAGCGTTTTCGGCTCCGGAGAGGTCTTCCGGGAGGGCGTCGAAATCAGGGTCGAGGAACCCCAGCAGCGAACGGAAGGCACCCTCGTTGCCGCTGTGAGGTGTGGCGGTCACAAGGATGATGTGCCGTTCCGGATCGGCTGCCAGGCCTTTCACAAGCTCATACCGTTGGTGGCGGCCGCCGCGGCCAGCCGCGGCGTAGGAGCAGGTGTGGGCCTCGTCGACAATCACCAATTCGGGGCAGCTACGCAAGAACTCATCCCGGCGTCGGTCCGACTTGATGTAGTCCGTGGAGACGACGACAAATGGGTACAGGTCGAAGAGCGACTGATCCATCGCCGCCCCTCGTTCGAGCCTTCTGGCGGTCGAGGACAACACCAGCTCGACCGGGATGTGGAACTTGCCTCTGAGCTCCTCCTGCCACTGCTCGGCCAGGGCCGGCGGGCACAGGACAGCCAGGCGCTCTACCTCGCCGCGGTCGAGAAGCTCCCGGGCAACCAGGCCAGCCTCGATCGTCTTGCCGATACCGACGTCATCGGCGATGAGCAACCGGACGGGGTCGAGCTTGAGGCCCATGAGGAGCGGAACCAGCTGGTAGGGCCTCGGCTCGAAACCCAGATGGCCGAAGGAGCGGAACGGACCAGCACTGGAGCGGAAGCCGAGGCGTACAGCGTCCCGCAAGAGGCGTGCGGAGCGGTAGTCTCCCAACGCAGAGGCATCTGGCAGGCCGTACGTGGCTTGCTCAACCATCTCCAGTGCCAGATGAATCCCGGCGACTTCATCCTCCGTTCCTCCTAGAGGCCGAAGGACGAGGAATTCTTCGTCGGACTCGGGAAGGACGACCCACTCCCGACCGCGGGCCGAGACAAGCGATCCGACGGCAAAGGTCATGATGGGGTCCCTCCGAAGACCTCCGGGTGCTTGTCAAGGATGGCCTGCCAGTCGTCGCGGTAGCCGAAACGTAGAATCGTGCACCCCAGGTCGCGAGCAACGCGCTCGGTCTGCTCGCGGTCGCGTGTCTGGCGCTCGGGATAGTCATGATGCGGCCCGTCGATGTAGATCAAGGCAAAGGGATCAGCGTAGTAAAAGTCGGGGCGAGTCCCGTACTCGACAAGCAGGCGCTGGGCATCGGTAGGAAGGCGCCGATCCCCCGCCTCCAGCAGGCGCAGCCAGTCGCGTTCGAGGTCCGATCCCGCCAGGTTCATCAGTCGCTGGAGATGCTCCTCCCGATGGACGTTTGTGGGAGAAGCGCGCACCACCGCGGCGGCCAGGTCCTGGAGGAGGTCCAGAATGGCCTTACGGTCCAGCAGCAGGTGATCGAGCTGATTGGTGTAGCTCATCAGGCAATCGTAGCAGGCCGCTTCACACTCCTCGCGGGCACGCGGGGCATGTTTGAGATCCTCGCCAGTGTCCGGGTCAAAGTGGCAGATGGAGAGCGCCTCCCTGGCAACGAGCGCCAGGTTGTGGGGCTCCTCCTGCAGACGGTGCAGCACCCCCGCCCCGCCCTCGGATGCTTCATAGAAGAGGATGATGCGGCGTTCCAGGTCGTTTGGGAGCGGCTCGGTGATCAGCTCGCTCTCCTCCAGCTGGAAAACCACCTGGATGGCGTGCTTGAGCGCCGACTGCAGGGAAGCCATCTGCATCCGTCGTGTCCTCTCATCTGGGTTGAGGAGGGATGAGGCGGGCTCGATAAGCAGGCAGTTGCGGTGGTCCTCGACATACGGGATTACACGCTTCTTCACCGGACCGACCTCGTCGTCGACAGCGTCGCTTTCCGGCGTCTGCTGGCTGCGCTCCCAGGTGCCCTTCTCCATGTCGAGCATGAAGCCCAGCATGTTTGGGTTTCGCCGACGACGCCAGCCCATGTTGAGGCGCCAGATGGTGGCTGCATTGCCGTAGGTAAGCGTTGCCAGGAGACTACCGTCGCATTCAACGGCGGCCGTCTGGCAGGAGCGCTCCCCGGCATACTCGGCAAAGCGCACGCCGCTGCGCAGTTCGAAGCCCATGCGCAGGCGCTCCTCCTCATCGCAGTTGATGCGCCCACGGCGGATGGTGGAGACGTTCTGCAGGCGGAAGAGGTTGTTCAGAGAAGGCGGGAGCTCAGCATCACAGTGTTGACAACGATCCGGCCCCTCGCCCTCGCGGATTGGGTGCAGGTAGCCGCAGACGCGGCACTGCTTGGCAGCCCGGACCGGGGCTTGCTCCCCCTCCCCCTCCATCGGCAGGATCACCTTGCGGATCTCATACCGGGCGCCCTCGTGGTAGATCAAAGCGCGCGGGCCGAACTCGGAGATGGCCAGGAATCGGGGACGAGAGATGTACTCGTCCTGGGTCCCGCGCCGTCGCCGGCCCGGAATGAAGGCAGACAGCGGAAGCCGCGGGAAGTTGTAGCCGGGCAGGAAGCCTTCGCTGGCGAAGTAGCGGTAGCTGTAGAAGTCGGACTGGACGACGTTCTTGGCCTCGGTGAGAAGCTCAAGCTGGCTCTCCGCCTCCCGCCGGTGGGACTTGGCGATGTTTTTCTCCCTGGAGCTGCGCGAAGCGTCAGCGATGATGGTGGTCTGCACCTGGTACTGATGCAGAGCTGCCCGATAGAGGCCACGCCAGCGAGCACAGGTTTCGTCGAAGCGTTGTGGGGCATGAGTCAGGGTGCGATCGAGCCATCCATTGGTGTACCACCGGGCCTGGGCGACTTCGGCAGAAAGCGTGGCCAGGACGCGCTCGGCGCGGGCCCTGGCTCGCTGGCGGGCACCGTCGGAATGGATCCCATCCAGGACATGTTCCTGCAGTTCAAGGGATGGTACGTCACCGGAGAGGTTCAGGACGTCCTTCAGAGATGCCCCCAGGTCAATCCCTGTTTCGGCCAACCAGATCGCCTGGACGTGGGCACGGATCAGGTCCTCGTTGGACATGTCCAGGCGAGGTGGAGTGACAGCACCGGAGACCATGCGCACCGGGCGTTTGAAGAAATACTGGTCGTGCGAGCTGCCGGCGGCGCAATAAGTGAACACCAGCGCCGGGTGCCCGCTGCGGCCGGCGCGGCCGCTTCGTTGGGCGTAGTTGGCCGGTGTGGGCGGCGCGTTGCGTAGGTTGACGGCGTTGAGGTCCTTGATATCGACACCCAGCTCCATGGTCGGGGAGCAGTACAGAACTGGAAGAGTCCCATCGCCAAAGAGGCGCTCCCGCTCGATGCGGTCTTCGTAGTCCACCTGGGCGGTGTGTTCGGCCGAGGAGATATCCTGGAGGGTGGCACCAACGGCGCGGTAGAACTCGACGAAGAAGGGATTAGTCCGCAGGCCGACCTCGGGGGGATTCGGCACACGGATGGGATCATGGTAGCCCGTGGTGCCGTCCCCGGCCTGCCACAGGAGCGCAGCGGCAGGCAGCTGATAGCCCGGGTCGTCTGCGGAGTCGTCCACGATTTCCACCAGACCACCGAGCTTCAGGATCTTGAGCAGATCCCGGATGATCTGGAGGCTATCATCCGTGGTTGGCTTCGCAGAAAGCCGCGGGAAAGTCGTCCGCCGACGCAGGTATTGGCCGAACCCGCCACGGGCGGAGACGAATAGGTTGCCCCGCGAGTCCTGTCCCTGGCTGAACGGACGGGGATACATGATTGCCGAGCGGGTCATGTCCTCGTTGTCATCGAGAGCCCAAGGGGAAATCAGGCGCTGGCTGCTGCGCTGGCGAATTTGCTCCTGGTAGAGCGGATCGAGGTGATCGACTTTGATCGCGAGCTCGCGGCGCATGTGACCGAGTAGAACGGAGGCGACCCTGGCACGGGCGTCGGGATCGGCGGTGGCCAGCGCCGGGTGGAGGTCCGCCCACTTATCTTCGGCCTCGCAGATCTCGTTGAGATACTTGAACGAAATGCGCAGCAGGCCGCACTGCTCGAGGTTGGGCGAGGTGACCCGCCAGCCGCGCTCGAGGTCGGTGTACAGTCGGTACGCAAGGATTTCACGCAGGGCGCGATCGGTCTCCTCCTTGGCCAGCCCGATGGCGTCCGGATTGACAGCATAGAGCGAGCGGACGAGGTTGAGTTGGGCGAAAACGCGCTGCGCCAGCTCTTCATGGCTGATGCCCTGCTCGCCGGCTTGCATGACCGCAGCGTACAGGGCAGAACGCAGGATCGCCACCTGGATGAAATCATTGAAATGTCCGGCCTGCAGGGCGGCGTCCTGGCGGTTGTCGGTGAAGCTCAGGAGTTTCTGGGCGTGCTTGGGCAGGGTTCCATCCTGGCGCAAGCTGCGGATGGTGGAAAGGCTGAGGATGGTAGTGGCCGTGCTGCGGCCGCCGGTCCCGAGGGTAGCCAGCTTCTGGAAGTCGGATGTCTGCCTCATGCCGTAGGTCACGCCACAGCGCAGGCAGAAGTGGAAAGGAGAGCGGACGAAATGCGCCTGCGCGCCTGACTCCGCCTGATGGCCGTCCGCACGAAGAACGATCCCGGTGGGGATATCGTCCCGGCGGCTGCGGGCGATCCGCAGACTTCCCTGATGCTCCTCCAGCCAATCGTCGGGTACCCGGGCCAGAACAGCATCCAGAGCCTCGGGCCAGGGGGAATCGGTGCTGGCATAGAGGTAACCCGGCTGCGCATTCTCCCGATCCTGGGTCTCAAAGAGGTCTCGGGGCAGCACCCACCGGGAGCCGGTCTCGGGATCCTTCTGCAGGTAGATGCTGTAGTACTCCTGGCCGCACTCCCGGCAGAACACAAGCGGGATCAGGATGCGATCACGCGAGCCTGGGACGTACTGCTGTTTCTGGGCCGTGATGTGGCGGATGTCCTCGGCCTCAATGGAGGCATAGATGCTCTCGCCGCGGCTGATGAACTGGTGCAGGCGGAAGGCAAAGGCTGGAAACCCCGTGTCGGGGTTGGCGATCAGGTAACCAGAGAGGAGAGATTGCTCCAGGACCTCGCGGCATCGCTCGGGGCTAACGCTCGTGTGTTGGCTGAGAAGTCTCGCTGCTCCCTCATCACCGGTGATGGCTTTCGCTTCTGCGCGGACGAGCCGGCCGGAGCCGGGTTCTTGACGGACGCCGAAGGTAGTTTCGATCCAGATTGCAAGGGGATCATCCGTGAAGGTCGTGAAGTCCCTCGGGGGAACGAGTGATGGCTCCTCGATGCGCGTCCGGAGGGCGGCCAGGAAGTCGGGGTTTTCAATGTCAAGAGGCCTGGTCACCCGCTGGACGGTCTCGCCGATGACATGAGTCGGCTTGACTTCGGTTCCAAAGAGCTGCGACGCCACACGGGCAACCTCGGCCTGCTTCTCCTCATATGTGCCGCTGCCAGCCAACGTCGCCGAGGTGCCAACACACTGCAGGGCGCTCGCTTCGGTCGCCTCGCGCACCCTGCGCACGAGCATGGCGACGTCTGCCCCCTGACGGCCGCGGTAAGTGTGGAGCTCGTCCAGGACGAGGAACTGCAGGCCGCGCGCGGCTCGGATCAGCCGCTGGCGCTCCTGGGGACGGGTCAGGATGAGCTCGAGCATGACGTAGTTGGTGAGCAGGATATCGGGCGGATCGGCCATGATGCGGCGCCGCTCGTCATCATCCTCCTGCCCGGTGTATCGAGCAAAGGTGACGGGGCACCGCCCATCCGGGAAGCCATAGTTCAGGAAGCGGGTCAGCTCGTTGATCTGGCTGTTGACCAAGGCGTTCATGGGGTAAACGATAATGGCTTGGATGCCCTTCCCGCTGCCTCGGTGCAGTACGTGGTTGACGATAGGGATGATGTAAGCCAGGCTCTTGCCGGAGCCGGTTCCCGTGGTCAGGATGTAGCTGACGCACTGGAGAGCCACGCGAATGGCATCGTCCTGGTGGCGGTGGAGCCGGAGCGGTTCGCCGGAGCTCGTGGGGGTCTTGTCCCTGAGGAAGATCTCTCTACAGCGTGCGTCGAGCACATTCGCGTTGACAAGTTCGTCAATGGTGCTGGCAGGCTCGAAACCTGGGTTGAGCTGGATGAGCGGATCAGGCCAAAGGAGGCCTTGAGCCACTTCGTCCCTAACCTGCTCCCGGATACGGGGATCGCGGATTTCAATGAAGGAGGAGATAAAGGAAGCGTAGTCGTCGATCAGCTGATTTCGAAGGCGGAAAACGTCCATGAAGATTGTCCCCTTGTCGTGCGGCGCGGCAATGACGGAATCTCTTCCGGCCGCACCGCACCGTTGGCCGATTCATTCCACCAATCTAGCCTCAACAGATCCAGCCAGCCAGGCATCCACCGCTTTGCGCGAGAAACGCCAGCGCCTGCCTGCCTTCTGGCAAGGTAGCCTCCCTTGTTGTGCCAGCTTATAGACCGAGGAGCGGGGTATCCGCAGGTAGGCAGCGACCTCGTCCACGGTCATTACGTGAGGTGATGTGTCAACGTGGTTGGGGGGAATAGGGTCCTTCGCTTCCTCCATTGGTCACCGCCTCTGTCTCGAAGGGTGGAGTCTGTTGGAGATTATTGCACTTTGCTGGCTCCTGCGCACCTTACACCCGACGTACGATTTAGGCCGACTCATCCGCTGAACACGGTCGACATCTTAAGACCTCCCGCGGTCCGTGTTCTCGCTCCGCCTGCAACCTTGCGAAAGTCAGACACAAAAGCGATGAGGGCCGAGAGAGCGATCCCCGTTGCGCGTAGCCTCGCGCCAATTCATGTGAACACGGGGTTTGAGAGGTTGACCGTTAGTGGCTATGCGCAGCCTCTCTCCCGGGATTGCGGATCTCTGCCTGACGAAAAAGAGAGCCCCGGACATGAGGGGGGCACGCCCGGGGCCTGGACAGGATCATGCTCCAGGAGCACGACCCCATGTCGCGACTTGATTGTAGGTCCTGAGATGCCCCGGGTCAACTAGCTGAGAAGACTCAGCAGCAGCCGGTTGGCCAAGTCGATCACTCCAAATCCCACAATGGCGATGGCAAAGGCGGTTGTCACGCGGGCAACACCCCTCCCCAGGCTCTGTGGCAGTCCGAGAGCCATCCCCGGCTGCACCACAAAGCCAGAGCCCACTGCCGCCACGATGAGCACGCCGACGAACACCGCGAGCAGGATATCGATGATGATCGCAAACACCACCCCGTAAAGGTGGATGGCGTCTCCCCCGCTCGCGATCACTCCTGCCCCCTCGATCGCCCTGGCCAGCTCCCCGGTCAGGGACGGCGTGCTCGCCCCGATTACTGGCAACACCAATGAGGTCACCAGCCGCTCAGCCAGCCTGGCCAGCGCACCCGGCGAGCCCGTCGCCAGGTTGATCTGACCGTTGATGAGCGCCACGAGCATTCCCACGAGAAACCAGGCGCCAATGAGGAAGAGAACGATCCGAAGCACTTCGCCGATCACGCCCGCGAGGCCCTGCAGGCCTTCCCCACCCCGCGGTACTTAGACTTCCACCTGACCCGGAATAGGGGTCGTCAGCACCCCCTGTTGACGACCTGCTGCACCGGCAAGTTCACGAAGGCACATGAAACAGCCCAAAGTTCGCAAGCAACAGCAGGAAGGCACCCGCTTGGCTTCTGCGGCAGGTTAAACGAAAAAAGGGTGGCCTTCACTCGGGCAGCAGGGGGAAACGAGCCAACCCATCCTGCTGCCCGATGTGCCTGGCGTAGGACGCTGCGAGCAGTACTGGAACCAAGCGCGAGATGCTGTTCCTCCAGACTCCAAAGCACGAAGGTTCGCCGAAGGCCGAATCCTCATCGCTGACGCCGGCGACGTCGCGCACGATCCGCGGGCCGATGAGCGTAGCCTCTCCGGAACCGGGTCCCAGCGAGGCCGTAAGGAAGCAGTCACCATCAAGCTTGACGGCCTGCGGGGGGAGGCCACGCCACTCGCAGGCCTCCTTCACGGCTTCAGCCTTGGGTAACTGGCCCTCGGGGAAGAGCATGTACTGAAACCAGAACTGGCCGTCGTGGTAGGTGCACTGGAAGTAGGGGCCGTCGGCCTTGGGGATGAAACCGATCCAGGCGGGCTCTTTGGCAGCCGCCACCAAGCCCGGGAGCATGTCGTGGATTGCGTGCAGCGACAGGCGTGTCGCTTCATACCGACTTCTCTGTGTTTGAGTATGGGCCACGATCCAGGCGCTGGGGTAGCCTTCCGCCCCCTACTCCAGCGGGATGCGATCGCCTCCGTCGTCCAGCTGGATGCCCCGCGTCGGGCCGTCGATATAGATGATCAGGTTCTTCTCGCCGGGAGCTGCCGCCGACGGCGTGATGATGCCTACGTCGCCGGCAGCGCGCAGTGCGTCCGCCAGGGCGCGGCATTGCTCGATATCTTCTGGCCGATCGCCGGTGAGGAAGGGAGTGTTTGGAGGGACAGGGGACGTCTCAGGGTTGGTCAGATCAACGACCGGGTCGAGGTCAACGTTGATTGAAACGACATCGCGGCGCCTTGAAGTACCAGTTTGCCGCGGCAAACTTGGGGCGGATCCTCTCGAACTCAGGTCGAGCCCCTGCTCCGAGAGAGCGGTATGGAGGCATCCGTAGACACCGGGCCGATTCCAGCGGCCGTCCGCTCGCAGGATACGACCTACATGAAGTGCGTAAGCGCCGACGGGAATGTGCCTCCAAACTTTAGCCTGAACTCTCACACGAACGCGCCGGACTGGTACGTTTCCAGGGCCGTAATAACCTCATCAAGCTTGCCCCGGCGCATGAGGTCAATCGGACGGCGGCCCTCCAGGAGCGGGACGGGTGTGTAGAGCCAGGTTATGGCTCCTTCGGAGGTCCGGAAGACCTCTTCCAGAAGGATGGAGATCTCTCTCAGCCTGGCAAGGCGCTCCCGCACCTTTCGCGTCGGGAGGGTGTCTTCGTTGCGGTAACGTTGGATCGTGCGACGGTCAACCTGGAGAGCTGCGGCAAGATCGGCATTGTCCAGCTGGAAGTTATCCATGACACCATCAAGCGTTTGCCGCGCCGCCTGGCGCTCCAGTTGTTCAACGAGGGCACTGGTCATGTCGGGCCTCCATGGAGACAATACTGTCATATCTTCTGTCATTGTATATGTCATCCCTTCTGTCTTGTCAAGTGGAGGAGGCAGGAGCGATCATTGGAGGGGGCTAGCTGCTAGTAGTGGTAGCGAGCCTGGAGGAAGTCGATCCGCTCGTCGCGCACGAGGTAGACAATCCGGTGTTCCTGCGTGAGACGCCGAGACCAAGTACCTGGCGCCAGGTACTTGAGAGGCTCCGGCTTGCCGATTCCCGCAAAGGCGTCGCGCAGGATGGCCTCGACGAGGGCGATGAGGCGGAGAGCTACCTTACGGTCGGCAACAACCCAGTGTTTCAGATCGTCACTGAACTCCGGTTGGAAAACGGCCTCGCGAGGCTTACTCGGCAAGGCCGACCTCCCTCCGCAGCTCTTCGACGGTCATGGCCCTCCCCCCACCCTTCAGGGCCCTGGCCAGAGCCTCGAGAAGACGGACTGCGTTGGCCGGGGAACGAAGGAGATGGGCGGTTTCGGTGAGGCTGGCGAGTTCGTCGGCTGCGATCAGGGCAGCCGGTTCGCCCTTGCGACGGCGGATAATCACGACCTGCCGGTCCTCGGTGACGCTGTCCAGGAGCTCAGCCAGATTCTGGCGGGCCTGGGAGTAGGTCGTCTCAACGGTCATGGGAACCCTCCCTACTTGTACAGCACTATTGTACAGCTTTGGCGACGAATGGTCTAGGTCATTCCTGGTGAGGTCTTGCTCGGCGTATCCGTTCTCTTCGATGGACAGGCCTTGCTCCTCCCCGGTGTACAGGACGCCGCCCAGCAAGGGGCCGTACCCCGTCCAGGAGTAGTGGTTGCCAGGCGGAAGGAGGGGGTCCGAGGGACTTAGCCGGACACTCGAGCTAGAGGAATGCAGGCAGAAGTGCGTGACCTGGGCGGCGGGAAGTGTGATGAGCTGATGAACAACTCGAACCGCCGCCGCAACCTGCCTACTCGAGGTTCTCGAGGTCGGCGAGATCTTGGGTCCTGGCAGCGGCTTGCTTGTTCTTCCTGAGGTTCTGGAGGTCGATGAAGGCTACGGCCACCCCATCGATATCGACCCCGACTCGGGCAGGATAGCACACTGCGAAATCCACCCCAGACAGGGACGTCAGGAGATCGATTCGGTTGGGTGGGTACCCAAGCTGGATGATCTGGTCAGGAACGAGGAAATCGGCCCCGGTCAGTTCCAGGGATCCAAAGCCGAATGCATCCAGGGCCCTGACTACCCGCGCCGCGTTGTCTGGAGTGCTCTCGATCCAGATGTCGATGTCCCTGGTGTACCGGGGGTGTCCGTGAAGCGCTACCGCGTAGCCTCCCACAACAAGGTAGCGCACGTCGCTAGCGTTTAGCGACGCGACAAACTCTCTGAAATCCTGGCTGAGCACCGTACCTCCATCGATGGTATTCCTGGCGTATCTGTTCGAGGGCCGCGAGGCGCGCCAGATACGGTTGCGACTGCCAATAGGCAAAATCACTCGGTTGTCGACCGAGGGCGACTCGAACAACGTGCTTCTGGATGGCGGGTGTTCGCTCCATGACGCCTGGGATTCTAGGCCTTATGGCTCTGGTGGGCAATGTACGTCCTCCCTTCTTGAACGGGTGAGAATCTCGGTACGGCCCATCGCAAACTGGCCTACTCGGCGTATCCGTTCTCTTCAACGGACAGGCCCTGCCCCTCCCCGGTGTACAGGACACGGCCGAGCAGACGGTCATACTGCGTCCAGGACTCGCCGTTCTCGCGGGCGGGCGCCAGGAGCAGGTTGAAGCGATTGACCTGGGCGTCGAGGTTGTCGAGGTAGTGCAGGGCAGCGGCCTCGAGGGATTTCGGCCGGCGGGGCGAGCCCCACTCATAGCGGCCGTGGTGCGCCAGGATCATGTGGATCACCTCCAGCTCGCGCTTGGGAGGGAACCCGTCGATGCGGCCTATGGCGGCCGACACCCTGCGTTCGGAGAGGACGACGTGGCCGATGAGCTTGCCGGAGACGGTCACGTCGACGTCGTAGCCGTACGCGTACTCTTCGAGCTTGCCGATGTCGTGGAGCAGGATGCCGGTGGTGAGGAGGTCGGCGTCGATCTCGGGGTACAGCTCGAGGAGCGGCTCGGCCAGGCGCAGCAGCTCGTAGCAGTGCTCCAGGAGTCCGGAGTTGTACGGGTGGTGGATGACCCGCGCGGCGGGGATCTCGGCAAAGCGCGCCGCGGTGTCGATGTCGTCGAAGAAGGCACGCAGGAGGGCGTTGAGGTGGGGGTCGCGCACGCCGTGCACGGCCGCCATCACGCGAGCCCACATGGCCTCGGGATCGCGCGAGGTCGTGGCCAGGAGGCGTGAGGGGTCGAACTCGCCCTCCCGCGCCGGTCGGTAGCGCTGGATCTGGACCTGCTTCTGGCCGTTGTAGACCTCCACCATGCCGGCGACCTTGATCGGCCCGCCTTCTTTGATGACCTCGGCTGCGTCTTCGGCGCCCTCCCAGATGCGGGCCTGGATTGTGCCGGTGCAGTCGCGCAGCTGAAGCCGCATGTACTTGCCCTTCGTTGGATCACGGAAGGGGTCCAGCCGGGGGTTGCGGGCGAGATAGAAGCCGATGAACTCCTGGCCGGCTTCGAGCTCCGCCAGGAGCGGACCCTGGTCGGCAAAGTCGCCGCAGGCGGGGAAGCCGCCTCCAGAGGTGGCGGTGGCTTCTTGGCTATCGGAATTGGTCATGGGAACCTCCGTCAGGGCCGGAGCCTTTCGGTCCGAAACGCAGTGGGTCATGGCTCCGTGACAAATCGGGCGTCTGGCTACGCGCCGGATCGCCGAGTATCGGGTGGTGATGTGTCATTCTTGGATGAAAAGAACTCCCGCAGGATGTCGCCGGCTACCATGCTCATGGCGGAGACGGCGCACGCGGCGGCCTCGCCTGTGTCGGCCTGGGGATTCAGCGGGAACCCCGAGACTGCACGCCAGGCTGTAGCGAACTGCTCACGCAATTCCGGCGCTGTGCCGAATGAGAAGGCCAGGGTGGGCCGCGATCCGCTCATGGCGACATACAGGCATTGGCCGGCGTTAGCGAGTATCCGGAGCAGGCTTCGTTGTTCGGCGGTGTGCATGGGGAGCAAGACCGAGTGGGTCGCCGGGAAGCCGCGTATCTGCCCCTCGATGTGGATGGCGAACATGAACACGGGACACTGGGGCGTTTCGACAACAGCCAGGCAGATCCCCGGCTCGGCCGGGCAGAGACGGGCTGCGGCGTCCCCCTTCAAGACAACGATTGGCACCGGGCGCACGGCCCCGCCCTCGACCTGGTCGGCGGTCAACAGCGCCATCGAGCCGGGCTGCAGACGTTCTGCGGCAGGGACTACGGCGCGGTGCAGCAACTCGACAAGGGTCACGTTCATGGGTTGCTCTCCTGGGAAGTAGACAGGGGCCCTGGCAGAGGGCCCCTGCAACGGGCGAAGAGGGATAGGGACTCAGCGCCGCCTCTTCGCGCCGGCTTTGGTGACCTCGCGCCGGTGGGAGCAGGCGTGATCGAGCAGTCAGAGGAGTGACCCGATCTGCTGCGGATCCTTCGGCAGTGCCCATCCGCGGCCACACACCTTGCAGTAGAGGTGGACTTCGGCTCCACACTCCTCGACATCGAAGTACTCCTTGAGAGCCTCGATCGGGTCCGGCACGGAAGGTCCTTTCGGGCGGGAGAAAGGCGGGCGCTACTCTTCGAGGGCAGGCGACGCGGCTAGCGGGATCGCCTCAGCCTCGACTGTTTCGGGAGGCTCGAACAAGTCGCCGGCGGACTGCATCCGGGCGGACCGGAGGGTGCTGTAGCGATCGATGTTGTGCTGGTTCATCGGAACCGAAACCATCTCCATCGGCCGCAAGTGGATCCACGTTTGGGATACGGTGAGCTCGCCGCGCAGCAGACGGTGCAGGTACTCCCCCACGATGCCGGCCATGAACAGGTTGACGAAGAGCCCCTGCAGGTCGACTTGGGCGGCCTCGGCACAGGACGGCTCGGGCCGAGGGTCGGACTGCAGCAGCTCGGGGAGCGCCAGGGATGGATACGGCAGGTAGCGGGCGATGTTGATCTCGGGATCCACGCTGTGGGAGAGCATCGCCCGACGGAATGCATTGCCGATCACGACCTGGCCGCGGTCGAGACCATTGCCGGCGTCCAGCCACACGACATCGTCGTGCCTCTCCTTGAGGGCCGTGGCGATCGTGCGCCGGGCCTCGCCGGTATCGACGGCCCCCACCACGAGGAGGCGCGAGAGCGAGGAGGTCTCCTTCGGCAGCAGGCCCGGGCGGAAGGGCTCGATGACCCACTCGAAGTCCAGGCCGAAAGCGAGGTTGTAGCGAAAGGCCAGGGCCTGGACCTTGGGATGGCCGATGTCGCCGGGAGCGAAGTTCTGGCGGCCGATGTTGCGCTCCTCGACCCAATCGGGGTCCACCAGGATCACGCGCCCCACCGCCCCACCCCCCGGTGGCTGGGAGGCCTTGAGCTGCGCCAGCGCATGAGCGATGTAGCTGCCTGTGCCTCCGCAGCCAACCAGGTAGATGTTCCAGCGGGTGTTCTCGCTGATGCCCAGCCTCCCGGCCGGATAGAAGGCCACAGTACGCATCCTAGGATCGGAAGACATCGTTCCACCTCAAGGGAAGCCAGTGACCGTTGATCCCCACCCGCAGCAGGAGCTGAGGCGCTGGGGCGCCAATGCGCCCGACGACGCCGTAGATCAGGAACCCCTGTTCATCCGCGTTGTCGGTGGAACTCCAGAAGGGCTTCATCTGCGCGTGCGAGTGCAGCTGCACAACGGCGCCGGCGGGCAATGGTTCGCTCGTCTGGACGCCTGCGGGGCCGGCGAGTTGCCGGGGGAAGTGCGTGCTCCAACTGCTTCCACTCCACACCAAGTTGGCGAGCGCCTCGGTCTGTTTGCCTGAGTCCTCCTGCCTGGCGCACACGAAGAACGGCAGGACCTGGTGCGTGAGCATTTCGATCGGGGGCGGAGGCACCTTCCAGCCGAAGCCGGGCGGCTCGTCAGGCAGCTGCAGGATGGGCGGGACGACCAGCGCGACGGGAACCCGCGCCCTGAACTCCTCGCGCTCGGCCTCCAGCAGGATCAGGTGGCGGGCCAGGATGTAGGTTCCCAGCGGCGCCGGCGCCTGCTCGACGCCGGAGAGGCGGGCATTCACCAGGGCGATCGGGGATCCATCCATGGGCGAAGGAACTCCTCGAGACTCAAGGCCTCGTCGGGGACGAGCTCGTCCTCAGGAAAGGCATCGCTTCCCTGCTCATGCAGGGACATCAGCAGGCCGCGCACATCGTCGGGGTAGGACATGCTCTTCTGGTGGGACATGTGGGCGTTGAAGGTCGAGCGGACGTAAGCGCCCCACACCTCGTCGAAACTGTCCGGTCCGGGGGCCTCGGCAAGGCGAGCGCTCCCCATGCAGACCTTGCCCGACATGGCGAAACGGTCTGGCGACAGCAGGTCCGTATTGGGGAGCGGCGTGCTGTATGCGGGGGTGGAGGCGATCGGGCGCGCGCCGCCTTTGACGGCCGCCAGTCCGAGCCCGTGTGGGCTGCATACGAGCACGATGCCTGGCAACGGGACGTTCCATGTGTGGACGTGTTCATCCACCTCGACCAGCAGCCTCTCGCGTGCGGGAGGACGCCACCAGGCGAAGACGGGACCTCCCCGGACACGGCCCCAGCACAGCACGTTGGCGGGCAGGATCGGCGATGAGACGGCTACCTCGGCGAACGCTTCTTGGACATGGGCCGGATCCACGGGATAGGCGGTCGTGGCTCCATCAGGCATCTTCTTCTGGAGCACGATGCCGGCTTCGTAGAAGGCCAGCACGACGCGCGGCTCGACGGTTGGGGATGCTGTGGTCGTCATTGGGCCGCCTCAGTACTCGGCGGGGAGAAGCAGAGTCGTCACCGAGCGATCGGCTTCGGTGATGACCCAGATCTTTTCGCCAGTGGACCCCAGGCTGTAGGCCGAGTGGAGACGGAAGCCTTCCTCGAGCGCAGCGTTGTTGCGTTCCTTGTCATCGGCACACAGGTCGCCCCAGTCGCCTGTGAGGTGCCGGCCAAGCAGAGCCCCCGGAGAGTGCCCCGATCTCTCGAGCAGGTCGAGAGCGCCCGGCGTGGCGACGATCTGTCCTGAAGGGAATAGGGGAAACATCGTTGTCCTGATGTGAGTCGTCATGGGTTCTCCCGCAGAGAACGGTGCAGGCCGAGACCCTGTAGGGCACTCAGCCTGCACCGGGGATTGAGTTGTGCTGGCTAGATCGTGAGCGGCGGGACGGAAGCGCGGCTGCGGAGGGCACGCCGATGGCGGCTCAGAAGGCGCAGCAGGAGGGATATCCCGGCCTGGAGGAGACCAACCATCGGACGCAGGAGTGAGGCGAGGAGATCGGCGTGCTGCTGGCGGTGATGGTCATAGGAACAGCAGAAACGGCGAAACAAGGCATGAACCTCCTCAAGCGCGTTCGCCAGCCTGACCAGGCTGTAGTAGCGCTTCCGTTCAGCCAGCAGGTCGGGCGAAAAAGCTTCAGTGACCTGCAGCGTGATCGTTGCCCTCGCCTGATCCTCATCGAAGTAGACATCTCCCGAGTCCCGACCGCACCAGGCATCCGGGAAGTCCTCCTTGATCGCTTGCAGGGCGATCATGTTCACGAAGGTGTCGTTGTTGTGCAGCGCCTTGAGGAAATCCTGGGGGCTACCGGCGAAGATGACGGGCTGGCCCCTGTAGGCATTGACCTGTTCCGGCGGGATCCAGGGGATATGGTCCGGCATATCCGGGATGAGCAGCCACGGCAGATGCCCGCCGTTCCAGGCGTGGATCCCTCCGGCGAAGGCCACATAGGGCGAGTTCTGCGGGTCTCCCCGGAACCCGTGGATGGCAATGAGTGGATCGGAGGCGCGTTCATCCATAGATGCGGGTATGCCCTGCAGGTTGAGGGAGATACTGAGCGCTTCGGAGGCCACCGTGCGTGCGTGGCGGTCGTAGCTGACGCTCAGGTACTCGTCGCGGTCGAGGTAGGCGCCGTCGCCCTCGTCCATGGCGTACCAGCGCGTCTCGGCAGGCACAAGATGCTCCACGCGTTTCCATCCGAGAGCGGGGAAGAGATGCCGGGCGATGCGGTCGGCGTGCCTGAGCCAGAGGAGTTGGGCAGGGATCTGCAGGCTCTGCCCGATATCCTTGAGCTCAAAGCGATCAGGCCAAGTGGCCGTGGCCTCGCGGCCGACTGCGAGAACGCGCTCGACCAAGGCGTCGACGATCGCTTGCGCTGCCTGCGCCAGGGCCAAGTCATCCAGGATCTCGTGCCGGTCCGGCAGCTTCGGTCGCACCCCGCAGGCGGGATCGATGAACCAGCGGAACTGCGCGTCGACGAGGGCCTGGGCAAGGGCGGGATGGGTTTGGCGCTCGGCGGCCGACTTGAGCGCCCGTTCGACAGCCTCCGATGAGATGCGGCGGTACTCCCACACAGTTTCGTGCCGGCGGTGGTACCACTGGCGCGAGTTCCACTCGAAGCGTCCCACCGGAAGGTCGATCACAAGTTCCGGTTGCCACTCGTACTCGGGGTCGATGCGCTCTTCCTCGCCGGCGGCGTTTCGGAAAACGAGCTTGAAAGGGTAGTAGCCCCTGCAGCGCATGAGCAACTGCGCGAGGTCAAGGGCGGCGAGGCTGTCTGCCAGGTTGAGCCTGACCGACAGGCCGCACCATCCGTCGGAGGCCAGTTCCGTGAGGATCGCCGCACCTCCCGTGAGCACTTCGGGGGTGACGGTCAGCCGCCAATTCCACCGTCCGTGCGACTCGTAGACAACCATCTGGACGTACTCGGGGCGGAGGGTCGCGAAGGCGCCCATGCCTGCGGGGTCGATGACCAGGCTCTCATCCCAGCCGGCATCACCCACGACCAACAGACGCTCCGGCACATCCAGGCCGGGGCCGTTGTCCTGAATGGACAGGCTGTTGTGTGCAGCGTCGTATTCGACAACAACCTCCGTCGCCCCTGAGCGGTAGGCGTTCTGCAGGATCTCCCCCAGCACCGACTCGAAGCTTGGGAAGAAGCGCGGCACTTCGGGGAGTAGGCGCTTGAGGTTCACGCTTGCGTAGATCTGACGTTCACTCACAGAACACCTCCTGTCTGGATGCCTCCTGATGGGCGATGCGCTTCGCTTGCTTGCGGAATATGGCATCGTAGCTGCCAGCGAAGCGCGTCTCGATCAGCTCGGCAACACGGTCGGCGATCGACCCGGTTTCCAACTCATCGATGGCGCTGCCGCTCTCAGGGCGATGGATGACCCAGGAAACTGGCCCGGTGCGTTTGCGCCACAGGCGAACGGCGATGGTCGTTCGCTGGTACACAGCGAGAAACCTCCCTAAGGCGTGAGACGTGAAGGAGGGGCTACTTGCCCCTCCCTTCCGCTCAAGTTGAGATT
>Ga0315286_10000180_pt1 | contig 47568 bp, 35 predicted proteins | sample YL17G10_0_MG_FD_205038 | JGI IMG/M metagenome (GOLD analysis project Ga0315286, IMG submission 205038) | Sediment microbial communities from Yellowstone Lake, YNP, Wyoming, USA - YL17G10_0 | ecosystem: Environmental > Aquatic > Freshwater > Lake > Sediment | place: USA: Wyoming | collected...
CGCGCTACTTCGATGACTCCTCCCTCGACGCCCTTCTCTCCCGGAGCGGGCTCGTCGTCTTCGACGTGAACGGGCTCCTCGTCGACGACGAGAGGACTCAGCTTGAATCTGCGCTCCGCGTCCTCGGACCCTACGGCATTCTCATCGACGAGGAGCGATGGGAGCTGACCTGCGTCGGCAGGAGGGCCGACATCTACTTCGCCTCGCTCCTTGCCGAAAGGGGGATTTCGCCGGACGGAAACCTGGTGGGACGTCTCGTGAGAGAAAAAAACGAGGCATACCGCAAGGTCGTCTCGCGAACGATAGGGGAGCTCGTCCGCCCCGGGGTGTACGACATCCTCGGCCACATTAAAAACTCCCCCGGTCAGCGCGCCGCGATCGCGACGTCGGCCCTCCCCGACGAGCTTGACGCGATCATCGGAAGGGATGGGCTGGATATCGCGGCGCGGTTCGACTACATCGCAACCGGCGCAGACATTAAAAAGACCAAGCCCGACCCGGAGATCTATCTCCTGCTCTCCAACGCCTCGAAGACAGCCCCCCGGGATTGCCTCGTGTTCGAAGACAGCAGCGCCGGCGTGGAGGCCGCCTCGAACGCGGGGATGACGTGCGTTGCGGTGCCGAACGGTTTCACGCTCACTCACGATTTCAGCAGAGCCTCGTTCGTCATCGACAATCTCCGGAGGGACGCGCGGATACTCCGGAGGCCGCGCCTGCCTCGGTAAAGGCAAGGGCCGCAATCCGCGCGCCTTGCCGCTCGTTGTCGAAATGCCTAGCCGTAAGAACCATGAAAAGAAAGGAGGACGGGTTTTGACATTCATGGAAAGGATAGAGAGGATGAACCCGGCCATGCTCATTGAACGACCGGAGATCAGAGCTTTTTGGGATAAGAGCCTTTGTTGGACTTTGGCACATCGAAGGGCTTTCAAACATTTTTTAGGAAATAGACTGCCTCAGGATGATTTTTTCAATTACCAGACCGACAAAGAGCCGATACACCTCTCGGAAGTTGAGCTTGCCATTCTATGCTGGGCCGGCGCCGGGACAAGTGGTCTTATAAGGAATGATCGCTCTTTTTCTCAAAACGCCGCTGCACACCCGTGGTTTGAGGGTCGGGTATATCCTAGCGCATGCAATGTTTGGTTCGCTCATCTTCTGTTTACAAATGATGAAGGTGTTTTCCTTTATAGACCGCACGTTCCTAAAAAGATTGTAGAGATAAACACGGTTGAGGACATGGCTGTTATTTTCAAGGCCTTCAAGGAGGGAGTAGTACAGCTCAGCGGTGAACCCATTTGGAAAACAGAGGAGGCAGTCTTTAATAAGCAAAAAAGGTCAACATCGAGTAAATCACCTACAGGATTGGAGAAGATGTTTCAACCAGGCGTTACTTGTTTTTTTCCGCTGGTCGACATCACCGTGGAGGCGATAAATATCCTATTTATGCTTCATGGTACCGGAACCAGGCTCTTTGATGAAGAGGCGGGAAAACTCACAGGGGTCAAAGAATGGGTCGATCGGGGGCTTTTAAACGTTAAGGAGGTTCCCCTCCGTTTGTTTGAATCCGGAGTTATTCAGATTCTGATTGCTCATCAGTATTATATTCATCAGAATCTTCTACTCGCCGCAACGGCATTGGGACTTGGTGCCTATGTGACTGGAGGCGGCTACGATTCGTTGATGTGTCTTCACGAATGCATGGAAAAGGGAGGAAGAGGTTTTCGGTTTGCTTCGGATGCACAGGGATTCAAATATCCGGTTGGAATCGATGGGATTATCGAAACCCACATGCCACCCTATATGTCCATGGATGAGGCGGTGCAGGATGTGTATGACATGAAGTTTAAAAGAGGCTATGGTCGTTACAGCGCCGAGGTTAAGGAGGGGGCTGAAGTGATGTATCCCGGGTTCGATCCTCACCCCCGGGCGGTACACAGGCCCTTTCTTGAAGCCGAGAAATACACGAGGGCGGCCAGAGTGGATCCTGTAGAATCGCTTGAGATCGCCAAATGTGTGGCGAATTACATTTACGACAATTATGGTCGTTTTCCAAAATTATTCAACCCGATCCTCTGTGAGAGTTTCGTTCAGGTATCGCACATCGATTTAGAATTTTACGAACAATATCAGGTTGCGGGAAGTATCTGGAAGGAACAGAAAGAGCACTTGCAGGTATGGCATGGTCGTGATGCATGAGGCGATGTACTTGTGTTTTCTTCCCGGTGCATCCGAGGCAAATGGATGAGCGCGTCACGCACCTGCTCAACTGGCGCGTGTATGAGCTAATGCCTGGTTAAAGCTTTTATGGGTCATCTTGCAAAGCTTTGCGATCGGTGAGGACCACCCGTTCAATCGATCACAAAACGTCCCATTCCGACAAACTCCTTGGGCTCCGGCTTTCGATACGCCTTCACCTTCGAGAGATTCAGCCCGTAACCGTGGGCGGCCTCCGCCATCTTCACCGCGCACACGACCCCGTCGAGCACCGGTACCCCGAGCTGTTCCTCCATCGGCTTGTCTAAACCTGCCATCCCGGCGCAGCCGAGGCAGATGACCTCGGCCCCGTCCTCGGCGATCGCCGCTCTGCCCGCCTCGGTGAGCACCCGCAGGGTTACGCCGGGGTCCTTTTCGAGGTCAAGAACCGAAAGCGACGTGGTTCGGATCGACGCGCACTTCTCCATCAGCCCGGCCCGTTTCACCAGTTCTTCGAAAATGGGTCTCGCCCTTTCCAGCACGGTCACGATGGAAAACTTGTAGCCGAAGAGACAGGCCATATGCATCGCCGATTCAGCGATGCCGTACACCGGCACCGCCGATATCTCCCGCGCGCTCTGCAGGTGGGGATCGCCGAAGCACGCGATCACGATGGCGTCAAACCCCTGCTCGTTCCCCTCGATGACCCTTGCGAGCACCGGCTGTGCGACGAGGCTCTCCTCGTACGCGGACTCGATAGAGCGGGGCCCCTCAGCCGAACACACGGTGACGATCCGCGTGTCCGGCAGGGCGTGCTTTTTCGCGATACTGTCGATTCCCGTCGTCATTTCGACGGAGGTGTTAGGATTGACGACTAGTATTTTCACCTCGCCCCTCCTACCCGGTGATCTCGGGCTGCGGGTAGACCTTCACGATCCATGTCTTCATGAGGAGGTAGTACACGATCCCCGACACGGCGATTCCGATTACGTACATGTAATCCCAGAACGGGATGCAAACCCCGATGGCGACGGCGTAGGAGATGAGCGCGGCGGGGTTCCAGTTCTTCCAGTACCGGTACTGACCGCCCGGCGTGTAGAGTTCGTTGAGGTTGATCTTCCGCTTTCTCAGCACGTAGTAGTCGCAGATCATGATGCCGGCGACGGGGGCGAGGGCGCCCGCTATCATGCTCATGTATTTCAGCAGCTCGGGCGCGGCGCGCCACGGCTGCATCACCAGCCCGATCACTCCTGCGATGATGACACCGAACCCGAACGTGATAACCCTCGGGAAGGTGTTGCTGAGGACGTATGCCGGGGCGAAGAGGTTCGCGGAATCGTTCGTCGACCACGTTGCAAGGATCACGAATAAGAGGCAGATGATGAGCATGACGGGGCTCTGGGGGCCGATCACCTTTGTCATGATGACGATCGGGTTCCAGTCGCCTATGAGGGCCATCGAGACGACGCCGATCAGGCCGTAGAAAATGGAAGCGGGCACCAGGCCGAGCCACTGCGCCCCGATGTATTTCTTCGTCGAATGCCACCAGCGGTCCGTTTCCTCCGGTTTCACCTTGCACTCACGCGTGATGTCCTGTATGCTGACGGCAAGCGTGGCCCACCCGCCGATGAAGATCATGATCGCGAGCGGCAGAGGGAGTCCGCCCTGCCCCCCCATCGACATGACCTCTCTGAAGGACTTGCCGTGTCGGGCGAGAAGGAGGACGAGCAGGTAGATGCCGACCCCGAGAAGGAGCGGGGACGAGAGCCAGCTGAGCCTGGAGACGGCGCGTATCCCGAAGTACGTGGACGTGATCTGTGCGGCCCCGAATAGGATGATGTACAGGTAGAGATTGGACCACCCGAACAGCATGTCGGTCACCGCGGATATGGCGAGCGCGCCGAGCCACGTCTGGAACCCGAACCAGAACATGGCCGGAATCGCCCTCAGGTAGGAGGGGAGGTGCGTGCCCATGTACCCGAACGAGGTCCTGAGCGACACGGCGAAGGGGAGCCCGTACTTGATGCCGAGGTCCTGGGTGAACCACATGACAACCGCCACGATTGTGTAGGACACGGAGAGGGCGATCAGAATCTGCCAGCCGGTAAGCGCCGGGAACATCTGCCCCGCGGCAAGAAATATCGCGAGCTGGATCGCCATGGCGAACCAGATCACGGAAAGGGTGCTGAACCCGACCGTCCGGTCTTCGTACTTCCTGGGCAGCACGTCCTTTCCCGCGAGGTGGATGCGCGACCCCGCCGCCTTCTTTTCGTCGATTCGTACTTCCAGTCGCTCCATTTTTTCACTCCTTTCTGAGTTTATGGTAAAACATTGTTTACCCTTTCACGTGAGCAGTTCGAGAATGAACATCGCGTACACCTTCGACGCGGCGGTCAGATCGTCTACCTCCACGTGGTCGTTCACCGTGTGCGCGTTCGCCTCGTCGCCGGGGCCGAACCCGAACCACGGTATGCCCGCGGCGCCGCTTAGGTAGCTTCCGTCGGTCCCGAAGATATACCGGGTTGTGAGCGGTCTTTTCCCGAGCACGCGCGCCGCCGCGCCCAAGAGCCTGTCCAGGACTTCCGCGTCGGGCGGCTTGTAGCCCGGCACGGCAAGTTTGCCCGTTTCCACCTCCGCCGAAAACTTGGGATCCTCCGCCTTCAACGCCTCGATGACTGCCTGGAACTCGGCCTTCGCTTTTTCGAGACTGTCCCCGGGCGAGATCCTCCGGTCGATGGTGATAGTGCAGAGATCGGGCACCATGTTTATCTGGCCCGGCGTGCAGGTTATGTTGGTGATGGTCTGCGTCGTGGGACCGAGAATTTCATGGGTCGGCAGGTCCATCCTGCCGACTGCATCGATGAGTTTCTGCATTTTCACCACTGCGTTTAAGCCGCGGGACGCGTTCGCCGCGTGGGCGAGCCTGCCTTTCACCTTCACCTCCACGACGATCCTGCCGCGGGATCCGAGACAGAGGTTGAGATTCGTCGCCTCTCCGATCAGCGCGAGATCGGGTCTGAGACCGTCTTCTTCGATGGTGTGTTTCGTTCCCTCCTGCAGACCCCCCTCTTCGCGGCTCACCATGGTGAGGATGAGGTCGCCCCTGAGGGAGATACCCGTCCTGCGGACGGAATCGGCCGCGATGATCATGGCGGCGATCGAACCTTTCATGTCGCAAGCGCCCCGGCCTATTACTTTGCCGTTCACGATCGGAGCGTCGGAAGGGTTTATGGACCACCGGGAAAGGTCGCCGGCGGGCACCACGTCGATGTGCCCGTTGTAGAGAAGCGTGGGTTTTCCCTCGCTCCCCCTGACCCTGCAAACGACATTGGAGAGCGAGTCGACGGCGACATCACTGAACCCCAACCCCCGAAGGGTATTCGCGATGACCTGGGCGATCTCCGCTTCCTCTCCGCTCGGGCTAGGGGTTCTTATGAGTGTCCGGAGCAGCTCGACGGTCTCCTCCCTTCGTGCCTCGAGGATCCCCAAAATCTCGTTCTTCACATCAGCCATGACGCGTTCCGCCTCACATATATTTGCCGTTCCCGGCGTGCTCGACGGGTCTCACGAACCTTCCCTGCCCCGGCTTGCCGACCACCTCGCCGTTCTCCATCACCACCTCGCCCCGCACCATGGTGAGAACGGGCATTCCCTTCACCGTGACGCCGTCGAATGGGGTATGCTTCTGTTTCGTTCGCAACTCGCCCGCGCGTATGGTATGCTTTCGGTTCATGTCCAGGATGACGAGATCGGCATCGGACCCCGCTTGCAATGCCCCCTTTTGAGGGTAGATGCCGAAGATCTTCGCAGGGTTCGTGCATATCAGCGAGACCACCTGCCGCAGCGAGAGAAGCCCTTTGCCCACTCCCTCACTGAGCATCATGGGAAGCATGGTCTCGACCCCGAGGGCTCCGTTACCGGCCTGCCATATGTCGGCCCATCCTTTCTCCTTGTTTTCCCTCTCGTGGGCGCCGTGGTCGGATCCGAGTGTGTCTATTTTCCCGTCCGCGATCTGCCTCCAGAATTTCGCCGTTTCATTTCTCGGGCGCGCCGGAGGGGCGAACTTCACATAAGGGCCAAGTCGGTCCGCGTCCTCCTCGCAGAGAAAAAGGTAGTGGGGCCCCGACTCCGCTGTAATGCGCTGCCCTTCGGCCTTTTTTCCCGCGATGAGATCGATACCCTGAGGGCAGCTTACATGCACTACGTGAAGGCGGCATCCCGCTTCTCCCGCGAGAGTCGCGGCTCTCGAGATCGCCTCGAGCTCCTGAAAAACCGGCCGGGACTCGAAAAAGGCAAGGGTGTCCTTTCGGCCGGCGGCCTTAAGCTTGGCCTCCAGCCTGTTGACGATAGCCTCGTTTTCCGCATGGACGGTTATGACCGACCTGCACTCGGCGATGACCCTGAATGCGTCCAGCAGAAGGCCGTCGTCGAGGATCTCGAAAAGCCCCGGCACCGAGCCCGCCATCATCGCCTTGAAACCCACGGCTCCCGCTTTTACCATCTTCGGCAGTTCTTCGAGGTTGCCCGGCACTGCTCCGCCGTAGAGAGCGAAATCGACGACGAATTTCTTTTCAGCGACCGCCTTCTTCTGCTCGAAGGTCTGGAGAGTGGTTGTGGGGGGGACGGTCAGAGGCATTTCCATGACTGTCGTCACGCCGCCCGCGGCCGCCGCGATGGAGCTCTCGGTGAAATCCGCGACCGCCGACCTCTCCATATCCTGGAAGTGGACGTGCTCGTCCACCACGCCGGGTATGATGTAGGCGCCTTTTGCGTCTATGACCTTTTTCGCGGGGGGCAGGGGCTGCCCCGTGCTCACGGCCGCGATCTTTCCCTTATCAATGACGAGGTCGGCCTCGACGATCGAGTCGGCATTCACTACCCTTCCGTTGGTGATGACCGTTTCGACGCCCATCTTTTACACCTCCCTTCAATCTTTGAAACGTATTCAACGGAAAAACGTTTTTCCTTATCACTGGAGGATATGCATATCGAATTATCCTGTCAAGGATTTGGTTTGCCGGAAAGCGGTCTCCCTTACTTCTTGACGCTCTGCAGGCTGTCCAACACCACCACGAGGATGATGTTAATCCAGATACACCTTCTTGCCCAACTCCGCCGATTTCAAGCCCGCGTCGAGCACCTGCATGGCCTTCATGCCGTCGAAGAAGTTCGGCTCGATTTGAGTGTCGCTTTCAATAGCTCTAATGAAATCCACAACCGCGTGAACGTGTCCGTGTTCGTACCCTATGATGTGACCGGGAGGCCACCAGTTAGCGACATACTGGTGGACAGGCTCCGTTGCCAGAATAGTCCTGAACCCCTGGGCATAATCGGGGTCTGCCGAGGAAAAATACTTCAATTCGTTCATCCGTTCCATGTCGAACGCAAGGCTGCCCTTTTCCCCGTAAATCTCGAAATAATTATAATTTTTTCTCCCCGGCGCGAAACGCGTCGACTCAAACGCCCCAAGCGCTCCGTTGTCGAATTCCGAGAGCATGAATGCGGCGTCTTCCACCGTGACTTTTCCTTTCCCGGTTCCCTTTGACGCCGCTTTGAAAGTCCCGGCTTCCGCTTCGTCGGGCAGGGGTCTTTCCTCGACGAATTGAGCGGTCATCGCGGACACGCTTTTTATCTCTCCCACCAGGTACCGCGCGAGATCGACGCTGTGCGAGTTCAGGTCGTATTGAGGACCCGCGCCGGCCGAGTCCTTGCGCAGGTGCCAGGTCAACGGAAAAGAGGGGTCGACGATCCACGATTGAAGGTAGGCCCCCCTCCAGTGGAACACCCTCCCGATCTTCCCTTCGTCGATGAGCCGACGCGCGAGCCTGATAGCGGGGCACCTTCGGTAATTGAAATTGATATAGTGTTTGACGCCCGCCTTCGCAGTCACCTCGAACATCTCTTTCGCCTGTTGGTAGCTCAACGCCATCGGCTTTTCGCAGAATATGTGTTTTCCGGCCTTCGCCGCTTCGATGGCGATCTCATAATGAAGGCTGGTGGGCGTTGAAATATCGACGATGTCGATATCCTTCCGCTTCACCACCTTCCGCCAGTCGGCGTCCGTCTCTTCCCACCCCCACCTGCGCGCGAACTCCCTCAGTTGCTCCTCGTGCCTCCCGCAGGCGACCTTGAGCACGGGTTTCGCGTCCAGGTCGAAAAAGTACGGGGCTCTCAGCCACGCGTTGCTGTGCGCCTTCCCCATGAACTTGTACCCGATGATCGCTACATTCAGTTTTTTCACGTTCCTTGCCCTTTGCTATGTAAGGCTGCCCGCTATCTTTTTCAATTCCTTCACGCTTTTTTCAACCGCCGCATCCTCGTCAGGGTAATCCGGGTGCAGGAAATCTATCTCGACCGCTAAAAACCCCTTAAAGCCGTTATCCTTGAGAATTTGCGCCAGTTTCCGATTGTCGACGAGACCGTCTCCGGCAGGGGTGCATGAAAAGAAATACCACTGATCCGCCGACACTCCCTTTTGCGGTTTGAGGTCCTTCACGTGCGTGGCCAATACATGTTTCGCGAGCTTTGCCATCCCCTTTATCGGATCATCGAGAAGACGCAAAAAGTTGCCGGTGTCGAAATTCATGCCAAGGTAGGGAGAGGCCACGTTTGTCAGCAGTGTCAGCATCTCATCGGAGTTGAAATCGATGTGGTTTTCCACCGCCAACCTGATCCCGTATTTTTCGGCGGTTTTCACCGCGTCGGAAAACATCTTTGAAAGCCTTTCGATCTGCGGCTCGTGGGGTTCGTGTCTGAATTGGAGGCTGCTTCCCACCACTTTCATTACGTCGGCGCCGACTTCTTTCGCGTATTCGAAACTCCCTATCATCTCGTCATAGGCTTTTCGGTTTTTCCCCCCTTCCAGCCCGTCGGGATGCCCCCAGCCGTACACCCGGTCCATCTTGTATTCATCCAGAATACCCTTCACACCCTTGAGATAATCGCTCGTAAAGTCCGGCATGAAACACGACTCGAGCGTTACCCCGTCCGCGCCCAGTTCATGAGCCCTCTTCAAGAAACTTTCAACCGTCATCTTCCTGGACGGCTGTTTCTGTTCAGGGTACACCTCCCCGAAAAACCTGTGATAACTGTAATGATCGATCCCGACTTTCATCCCGTTTTCTCCCTAATCGCTTGATTTTTGTACGAATATAGATACGGCATGTACCCGCCGCGTTTACCCTCTCTTCATGACTCCAACCCTCAGCGACCCCACCGCGACGGAGAGAATGATGAGCGACCCGTAGGCTATTTCCTGGAAATAGGGATTGACCCTCGAGAGGTTCAGCATGTTTGAGATTACCCCTATCAAAAGAACACCAAGGAAGGTCCCCACCGCGTTGCCCATTCCACCCGTGATCGGCACGCCTCCGATCACAACTGCGCCGATCGCCTTTAGCTCGAGCCCCGCCCCGGTCGTCGGAAGAGCCGCTCCCAATCTCGACAACAGCACCACCGCCGCCACTCCCACGAGAAACCCGTTGAGTCCGAAGAACAGGAGGGTGTTGGATTTCACGTTTATCCCCGCGAGAAACGCCGCACGCCTGTTGTTTCCGATCGCGAACACCCTCCTCCCGATTTTCGTATACTTCAAGATCATATGTATGAACAGATACCCCCCCACGCTGATCACGAACATCAAAGGCAGGAAACCGAATACCTTTGTGTTGCTTATAGTCTCGAACTGACCGTAGATGGTTTGAATGACTCCTTCCGTAATCGCCAGGGCAACCCCGTGGTATACACCCAGCGTCGCAAGCGAGATTATAAACGAAGGGGCCCCCAACACGATGGTGAAAAATCCGTTGATAGAAGAGCACAGTATACACACCAGGATGCCGATACAGCCCGCGAGCACTTCGTTGACTCCGCGTATCATCAGCATAGCCATTATGACCGCGGAGAGCCCGATCATCGACCCGACCGATATGTCGAAATTCCCGGATATGATGACGATTGTCGCCCCCGCGGCGACGAGCCCTAAAACGGAGATCTGCTCCAAAATGTTTAGTATATTCCTGATGCCGAAGAACCGGTAATTGATCAGCCCTGCGGCGATCGACAGAAGAACCACGACGAGGAGAAGAAAAAACCATTGGTTTTTTACGATCTTGTCAACCAACCTGGTTTTCTTGTTGCCCGACATGTAATCCCCCTTGCCCTATCAGTTGGTGGCGCCCAAACCGAAAAATTCCGTCAATATTTTTTCTTCTGTTGCGTTGTGCGAATCGATTATCTTCACCAATTCGCCGCTTCGCATGATGCCGATGCGGTCGCTCATCGATAACAGCTCGGGCATGTCCGACGACACCATGATAATCGCCTTCCCCTCTCTGGCGAGCTCCGTCATGAACTTGTAGATCTCCTCCTTCGAACCTATGTCAACTCCTTTCGTAGGTTCGTCAAAGATGAATAAGCGCGCGTTCGTGAGAAGCCACCTGGCCATAATGCTTTTTTGTTGATTTCCCCCGCTGAGATTGCCGACTTCCTGATCCAAACCCGAGACATCTATCCTCAGGCGCTGTATCATCTGCCGCACAAGCCCGATCTCATTTTTCAATTGTATCACGAAATTCGATTTATCGGTGTGCACGATCCCGATGTTCTCTTTGACGGATCTGATGAGAAACAGGCCGTCGTCCTTCCTATTCTCAACGATCATGCACAGGCCTTTCTCGATGGCTTCCTTCGGCGTGCTCGGGGTTATTTCCCTTCCGTCGAGTGTAAAACTGCCCGATTCTCTCTTGTCGATACCGAACAATAGATTTACAAGCTCCGTTCTCCCCGACCCTACCAGCCCTCCGATGCCGAATATCTCTCCCTCCCTGACATCGAAGGTCACATTCTTAACGACTTCTCCCCTGGAATAGGCCATGATCTTAGCCATCGTCTTGCCGATGGGTACCCTCTCTCTTTTATAAAAAAGACTGGCTTCCCGCCCGACCATGTCTTTTATTATCGCGTCGACCCTGATATTCTCCGTGTTGTAGGTGTTGATTTTCTTTCCATCCTTGAGCACGGTGATGCGGTCCCCGATTTCGAACACCTCTTCCAGGTAATGCGAAATATAAAGCACGCCGACCCCTTTTGATGTTATGGTCCTGATCAGTTCCATAAGCGCTTTGGTTTCTTCCTGCCCGAGCGACGACGTAGGCTCGTCCATGATGATGATCCTGGCGTCCCTGTACAGCGCCTTGACGATCTGAAGGGTTTGCTGCTGGGCGGGGGAAAGCTCCTCGACCAGTTTCTTGACATCTATTTTAATATTGAGCCTTTCCATGATATCCCTTGCCCTTCGCACCTGCTCTTTCGCGTTGATGGCGCCGTAACTGTACGCGATCTCGTTTCCGAGAAATATGTTGTCGGCGACCGTCAGCGTATCCACAAGGTCGACGTCCTGGTAAATGGTGGAAATGCTGAGATTTATCGATTCCCTCGGCTCCAGTTTGAGATAGCTCTTTCCGAATATCTTGATTATTCCTCTATCGGGCTTCTCGGCGCCGGACAATATTTTTATCAACGTGGATTTTCCCGCGCCGTTCTCGCCGATAAGACAGTGTACTTCGCCTTCAAACAGGTCGATGGACACATCGTCGAGCGCTCTCGTACCGGAAAAATCCTTCGTGATGTTGTTCAACTCGAGCAATTTTGTTTTTTCCCTTATCATGGCAAAGACCCCGAAGAGACGTATGTAGGGTTCTGCTCGCACGCATAAATACAAAGAGCCAATACAGGCCCCCGGGAAACGGCAGCCGGGGCGCCTGTATTGGCTTTTATTTTCTTGAATATCAAAGAACCTTAAAACTTCAACAGGTCAGGGTGGTACTTCTTTGTGAAATCCCACCACACCGGATCGTACTCCCATGGCGCTATCTGGTCGATGTTGTCCTTCGTTATTCCCACTATCGGCATCATGATCGCCTGGTTCACCTTACTGCTCGCGCCGACCACGTGTCTGTGGAGGGCGAGGAACGCGAGCAACCCTTCCCACCCGGGCGACATGCTGACGGTGAACTTGAGTCTCCCGTCCTTCAGAGGGGGAATTCCGGCCGGGGAGCCGTTCTCGGACAAAACCTTGTATGGTTTGTTTATGACGCCCTTGTCGGTCAACATCCTGATGACGGCCGCTCCCATGTCCTCATCGGCCACGTAGATGAGCGAGAAATCGAGGCCCGACTGTATCAGGTCCTGGGCCACGTCGACCGCCAGATTGGGATCGAACTTCGCTTCCCGGATATCGAGCAACTTGTTTTTTCCGAGCTTTTCACTCTCTTCTTTCATCCCTTTGTGCAGATCTATCATCGGAACCGACGTGAAGTTACCGGTAATAATCACATAGTTTTCGCCTGGGTAGTTTTTCGCCATCCACTGCGCGGTCAGTTGCCCCGTTGCTATCCAGTCGAAATCTACGGCCGCGACCACTTCAACTTTCTCCCTGAGTATCGAGCCCGCGCTGTCCGTCACCACGATTGGAATCTTCGCCTTGTTGCACTTTTGAGCCGCGATACGCGCGCCGTTTTCGTTGAAAGAGAACATACTGAGCCCGTCCACGCCCTGGGTGATCATGGCGTCGATGTTCGCGATCTCTTTCTCGACGCTGTAGTCCGAATTCAAGACGATCACGTCGACTCCGTATTTTTCGGCACCGACCTGAAAGCCCTCGACGTCCCTTTTATACCACGTGTCGGGCCCCGGCGATATATAGCCGTACACTAGTTTCTTTTTTCCGGTTGCTTTTTTCTTCGCCGCCACAAAAACAAAGCTGGTGAGAAATACAAATACGAGCATAGCTATCAAAACGATAGTGATGTGCTTGCTCTTTCTGAACATGGTTTCAGCCTCCTTATCGGTAATTGGTACAGATGACGCGTGTGTGGACTATTATAATGGTTTCACGACCTTTGTCAAACACATTTTTCTATGTATCTCCTTAATCTCAAGTTCGAATGTTGGAAGCGGAGCGGCGCGTTTTTCGGAGGAAAATTCTCTCAGTGCGTAGCGAGCGCCTTGGTGAGCTCGACAAAATCCGCCACCGAAAGTTTTTCGGCCCTTATTTTGGGATTCTGAAAACGGCGCATCACGAAATCGAAGGCACGGTCACGTTCCGCGATCACCCCCGCCGTGACGAGATTGCTCACGAGGTTCTTCCTCCGGTTGGCGAATCCCGCTCGCACTATCTTCTCGAATACTATCCGATCGACGCCGCTGTCGTCACGCTTAGGTTTGACCTGGATCACCGCGCTGACGACATCGGGGGCCGGAAAAAAGTTTCCGGGGGCGATGCTCTTCTCAAACACGCGTATAACGGCCCTGTATTGAGTCAGAACGGATACGGCGGAGTAATTCTTCGATCCCGGCCCGCCGGCAAGCCTCTCCGCGATGTCCCTCTGCACCATACAAGTGATACTTTCTATCGTCGGGATTTCGCTCAGGGTTTTCAGGATCGTTTTTATCCCGATGCTATAGGGTAAGTTGCTCACGACTTTCGCGGGACCCAAAACTTCTCCGAGCCCCTCCGAACCGCTGGACTGTTTCCCGGGACTGCGGACGAAACGAGCTGCGTCGATCCCAAGAAAATCCCGGTTTACGATGAGGATATTGCGGTACCCGAGCTTTCTGACGGCGTCCCCGAGGTATCGGGCCACCCCCCCGTCGATCTCCACCGCGATCACCTGTTTCGCCCGCTGAGCGAGGAGAAATGTGAGCACACCGAGACCGGGGCCGATCTCGAGCACCACGTCCTCCCCCGTGACGCCGGCGTAATCGATGATCCGCTCCGCGATGTTCTTATTGATGAGAAAGTTCTGGCCGAATCGTTTCTTCAGCGAGAGGCCGTATTCCCTGAGTGTCGATGAAATGAACGACGGAGTGAAGAGCTTTCTGAGGTATTCATCCCTTGCGACGGCCGTAGCCCTCGTCTCCCGCAAGTCCTCCCTGCTCACACCTTGATCCCCTGGAGAATCCGGGTGAGCTCCTCCTTGTCGATAAGCTCGATTGGGCGGATCTGGGCGAATTCCATCGCTGTCCTCGTGAACTTCGAGGCGGCAATGCAGATGCTTCTGTTCGCGTTCATCTTCCGCATCTGGTCGTAGAGATTCCTGATCGTGTCGTAACCGATGGGGTCCACGCTCCGGTATACTTTGATGATGCTCGGCGCCTTCTTGGCGTTGCGCCATTTGCTCTGTGTTTCCAGGGCGTACAGCTCGATGAGGTCCTGGCTCCTTGGGAAGACGTCCTGAATGGCGAGCCCCATCGATTCGACGATCGCCGTGCAGTACTCCTGAAACTTCTGCTGGGAAGCGGTGAGAAAATCCTTCAGCTTGTCGTCGGACCTGAGATCGCCGTAGATGGCGAGCTTCTCGGCGACGTCCTTGTACTTGGGGTTCTTTTCATAGATCTTTTCCCACTGTTCGACGGCGTGGACGATGTCTTTCGATACCTCGAAGCACTGGGCCAGCAGGTATCGCGAGGCGAGGACGACGGGGAGGTCGTCTTCGCCGGCATTCAGCGCCCTTTCGAGCTCATCGACCGCCTGTTTCATGTCTCCCTTGGCGAAGAATATGAACGCACGCTCGTACATCGCCCTCTGGCGCATCTCGGGGTCCTTGAGCGCCTTTTCGAACTGAGAGACTGCGGTTGCGGCGTCACCCGCCGCTCTCGATATCTTCCCGAGATAGAAGTAGGGGGAACCGCTGTGCGGATCCAACCTGATCGCCATCATCAGGGCATTCTTCGATTCGTGAGGCATCTTTTTCATGAAGAGGATGACTCCGATCCTTGTGTAGGCGGGGGCGTGCTTCGGATTCAAAGATATCACTTTCTTGTAGTTCGCGAGGGCGGAATCAGTGAAGTTCCGCTCCTCGAAGAGCTTCCCCACGTTGAAGTGGTACTCGTAGTTGTTCGGTTCCATCTTCGTGAGGAGGATGAATTCCTTCTGCGCCTCATCGAGCTGCCCGAGCTTGAGGTAGGTGTGAGCGAGGGACTCCCTGACTTTCAACTCCGGACAGATGTTCGAGTAACGCGCCGTGTTCGTGATATATTTGAATTCGACCGCTGCGAGATCGAAGCGGTTCTCGAGCCGGTACGCCTCGCCGAGATACCAGTGGGCGTCTACGTTCCGCTCGTTTCGGGAGAGAAGAGTTTTCGCATGCCGGATGACCGTTTTCGTGTTCCCGTTTTCGAGGGCGTTGTCGAGGGCGACAAGCCTCCTGGGGCCGACCATCCTTTTCATCAGAAAGATGACGAACGCGACGACAGCTGCTCCCGCAAACACGAGTACGAACACAACGATGCTCCCCATGCACGCTCCGTTATGAGAATTGGGTTTTTACACGATACTAGAATAAGAGTTTGCACGTTCCGAAGATCTGAATAAATTATATTATAAAAATGATCAAAACGTATATACTTTTTTTCCTATCGGTGGTTTTCCTCGCGCGCGGGCTCTCGGCTTCCGAGAGCGAGTACTTCAAGAAGGGGCTTTCATACTACCAGGGGAACGAGTACGAGCTCGCAGCGGCCCATTTCGAGGAGGCGAGGAGGGCAAGCCCGAGGGAACCCCTCGTGTACTTCTACCTCGGGAACGTCTACTATCAATTGAAGGACATCGATAAGGCGATCGTCAACTTCACGGCCGGTCTCGACTTGACCGAGAAAAAGGGTCCCTACTTCTACAACCTCGGGAACTGCTACTACCAGAAGGGTAACTACGACTTTTCCGCGGAAATGTACGCGAAAGCGGGCGCGAGCGACCCGAGCCTTTTCGATTCCCACCTCAACGCGGGCAACGCCTTCTTTAAAAAGGGCGACTACGCAAACACCATCGTCCAGTGGGAAACCTACCTCACCGTCAATCCCCAAACGCCGCAATACGCGAACATCGAAAAGGCAATCGCCTACCTCAAGGAAGAGCTCGAAAAGAAATCCCTGCCTGGTGCGGCTGCCGCCGGCGGAGCCGGATCGAACCAAAGCGAGCTTATGGACAACGTGATGTCAGACCTCGAAAGCCTGCTCAACAAGACTGAAAATGTCATGGAAGTGAGCGAAAAGCCCGTCGACGACCTGACAAAGGAAGAGATCGAACGCTGAGGATACCCATATGCCGCAAAAACGTAATTTTATACCCGTTCTTTTAGCTGTCATCATCCTCCTCCTTCTCCTCGGAGGCGGGCTCTATTTTCTCATCCCCAAACTGAAAAAGGAAAAAGTCACGGAACAACAGGTGAAAGAACCCCAAGCGGCCGAGATAGACAATATGATGAAGCTCGCCCGCTACTATATGGGCAAGGAGGAGTACGACCTGGCCCGCCAGCAGCTCGAGCAGGTGCTTATCAAGGATCCGGAGAACACCGAGGCTCTCTCCCTCCTCGGCGACGCCGTCGCGAGGAGGAAGGCCCAGACGAAGAGAGAGGATGAGATCGCACGGAACCGTGAGGATAAGAAGCTCGACAAGGTGGTTGACACCCTGAAAAAGGGCGTTCCCGAGAAAGAGAAGGAGCGCGTAGTCGAAAAGGTCGCTGAGAAGGAGGTCGTGGCCGAGAAAAAACCGGTCGACCTCGACAAGGAGCTCGAAACGCGGAAAAAAAAGGCCGAGGAGTTCTTCGCGAAGGGTTTGAAGAGCTACGAGGCGGAGAAATTCGGAGACGCCATCGACAACTTCAACAAGTCCCTCGAGCTCAAGGGGGACAACGGCAACGCCCTCTCCTATCTCGGAGCAAGCTACTTCGCCGAGGATCCCAACTCGCAAGATCGCATCAAAAAGGCGATCGACGCGAGCAAGAGGGCCATCGCCCAGGACCAAACCCTCGCTCTCCCCCACTACACCCTGGGACAGATCTACGACCAGCAGGACCTGGTCTCGAGCGCCGTCTCCGAATACAAAAAAACACTCGAGCTCAACCCGAACAATGGAATGGCCTATTACAAGCTCGGGATCATACAGTACCTCCAGAGGGAGTACAAGGACGCCCAGAGCTCCTTCACGAAGGCATCGAAACTCCTCCCCGATTTCCCCCAGGCATTTTACAACCTCGGGCTCACCGCCCAGAAGATCGGGCAGACGAACACGGCGATAAACGCCTACGACCAGGCAATAAAGTTGAAGCCTGACTACGCCAAGGCGCTCATCAACCTGGGCCTTCTCTACTTCGAGAACAACTTCTATGACAAGGCGATCGTGAACTACAAGAAGGCGATCGCCGTCGAGCCCGACAACGCCAACGCCTACGTCAAGTACGGCGACGCCCTCAGGGCGGTGAAAAAGTACGAAGACGCGCAAAAAGCCTACGAGGCAGCCCTGAAGATCGAACCGAACAGCGACCTCACGTATTACAACCTTTCCATCCTTTACGAGAACGAGGGGAAGTACGATCTCGCCGTCCAGGCGCTTGAGAAGGCGATCGGCCTCAAGGCGACCGACAAGCGTTACTTCTACAACATGGGGAACAACTACTCGAGGATCGGGCAGTACAACGAGGCGATCACCTCATACGAAAAGGCGATTAAGCTCGACCCGAACTATATGGAAGCCTACAACAACGTAAGCGATATCTATATTAAGAGCAACCTCTACGACAAGGCCCTGGCGACCCTGCGGAAGGCGATCAGCTTGAACCCGAAATCGCTCCCGGCGCGGATCAACCTGGGGAACGCACTTCTGAAGAGCGAGCTCAACAACGAGGCGATGGAGCAGTTCAAGGCGGCTATCGACATCGACCCCCTCTCCCCCGAGGCGCACTACGGGCTCGCTACCTCCCACGTGAAGCTGAACCAGGACAGCGAAGCCGTCTCGGAGTACCTGAGAGCGATAAAATCCGATAAAAACTTCGTCCCCGCGTACGAACCGCTCGGGAACATCCTCCTGAAACAGGGGAACAAGAAGGATGCGCTCACTATCTTCAAGTCACTCCTCGTGATCGACCCGAACTATCCTGAGAAGACCAAGATCGAAAAACTCATCAAGCAGCTCGAGCAGCCGGCATAAGCGCTGCCCGCGGGCCGAGGAATCGATGATCGAGGAGAAAAAGCGCTTTCTGCTGAGCCTCGTCGTATCCGGCAGGGTGCAGGGGGTCGGTTTCCGCTATTTCACCCTTCACCGGGCGCGCGCGCACGGCATCACGGGATGGGTGAAAAACCGTTACGACGGCAAGGTGGAGATAGAGGCAGAGGGTTCGAGGGGTCGGCTTTTACTATTCCTCGAGGATGTGCGAAACGGGCCTGCGGCATCCCGCGCAACCCATGTGAGCGAAGACTGGGTGGAGACCGAGTCGAGCCGCCATTCCACCTTCGACGTCGTATACTGAGAACGGGGCGGGACAACTTGCCACGCGTCAAAAACCCTGCTAACGTTTATCTTGGAAGGAATCGACATCATGAACGAGAAGAATATCGAAAAAACGAAAACTGCCGTGCTCGACGTGGATGGGGCGAACTGCCCCTCCTGCGCGTACACCATCGAACACCTGGGGCGAAAGGTCCAAGGGGTTTCAGAGATCAAGGTGGACACCGTGAGCCGTCAGGTCCATGTTCGGTACGGCGGCAACCCCGGCTCACTCGAACGGATCGCCGAGATCGTGAGACTGCTTGGCTACCAGGCGGCGATTCGGCGGGATAACTGACCCCGCCTCATAGGCGGGTCAGCGTGAAGACATATTCGTCTGGGTGAGAGGGTTTATGGGTTTTCCCCTGTGCCAAGTCTCGAAGTGGAGGTGGGGCCCGGTAGAGCGCCCCGAGTCGCCGATGAACCCGATGATCTCTCCTTTTTTCACCCTCTGCCCCTTCCCCGCGCGGACGGCGGAGAGGTGGGAATAGACGGTCTTGTAGCCGAACGCGTGTTCGACGATGATGGACTTTCCCCTGCCGAACTTCACGCCGGCGAACGAGACCGTTCCTTCGCGGGCAGCGCGAACCTCGCTTCCCTGCCTGCCGGCGATGTCAATCCCCGTGTGAAAGCCCCTTTTTCCGGAGAAAGGGTCTCTCCGGTACCCGAACCGGGATGTCAACCGCCCACGCACGGGTTTCTCGAACGCCACGCCGAGGGCATACGCCCTCTCGATGGTGCTGAACTTCGCACCGGGCAAAAAGAGCTTCATCCCCGGGGACAACGCATTGGAACGGAGCTCGTTGACCTCCACGATGAAGTCGGGAGAGACTTCGTACTTCTTCGACATCTTGAGAATAGTATCACCGGGCCGCACGTCGACGAAGATACCGCGCATGTTCGGGACCTGGATAACGTCTCCCTCGCGGATCCGGTGCACGTTCCCGAAGGAGCCCGCGCTTATGATGCTGTCCGGGTCGACATCGTACTTCTTCGCTATGGTCCATAGGGTGTCCCCCTGCCGGACCGCGTAATCGATAAGCCGGAGCTTTCCCACGGCAAGCTCTAGCCCCCCACGGCCGGCTTCCCTGAAATCCCCGGCCGAGAGCCTTACCGCATGGAGCGAGCTCCACGAGAAATCGCCGAAATAGGGTTTCTCCTCGTTCACAAATATGGAGGGGCTCGGAAAGAACGCGACAAAAAGCAGGAGGATCGCCCCTAATGCGCTGAATTTCGCCCTGTGCCCTGACGCTCCCCCCCAGGGGAGCTTGTATCGACGACCCCTTTTCAAAAAAAATCGAGCCTTCGAGAGCTTCTTTTCCGAGAGCCGCCATTCGAGGGGCCGGCTCCCCTTGGAAAAGGGGCCTCCCAACCGGTACCGTTCAAACCCGTTGTACGATTGGATCTTCATCATCAGCCGTGACATGGACACTTAGTATACCTTTATCAGCGGAGTTTTATCACCTTCATCGGGTCGATGACCTTCCCGTTTCTGTGGACCTCGAGGTGGAGGTGGGACCCGGTTGAGCGGCCGGTATTTCCGATCGCTCCGATCTTCTCGTCCTGTCTCACCGCCTGCCCCCGCTTCACGAATATCTTTGAAAGGTGTGCGTAGAGAGTGGTATACCCGTCGGGGTGCACGAGGATCACGGTCCTCCCATAATTACCGTTGTACCCCGCGAACGAAACCCTTCCGTACTGAGCCGCTCTCACAGAGGTTCCGATGTCGTTTGCGAAATCCACCCCGGCGTGATAGGCCATTTTACCGGTGAAGGGGTCGATGCGAAAGCCGACCTTCGAGGTGATTCTTCCCCGTGCGGGACGCTTAAAGAGCGTCTCGAGCGCCGCCGCCCGTTCCCACTCGCTCAACGATGCGCCGGGGATGAAGAGCTCCTGACCCGGGCGTATGATCTCGCTCGCAAGATCGTTGACGTCGGCGATGGCGTCCACGCTCACCCTGTAGCGGTGGGCGATACCGGAGAGGCTGTCCCCTCCCTTGACTCTGTAGAAAACCCCTGACCTGTTCGGGACCCTAAGCTCCGTCCCAACCTTGAGATACCGCGGGTTTTGCATCCTGTTGGCGCTGAGGATCCCATCCACGGATATGCCGTGCCTCCCGGCGATACCGAAGAGGGAGTCGCCCTGCCGGACGCTATAGGTCGACACTGCGAGAGTCGGCACCCCGCGCAAGGGAACGGGTACTCCTGATTCCGCACCCCCGACAGAAGTCCCCCCCACCCCTATGCCCTCATCATGAAAGAGGGTATAGAGGGTTTCACCGTCCCTTTCCACCCCCCTTCTTCGCTCTCTAAATGCGGATTGGATGTTAATGTAGACGGGAATACAAAACGCACCGAAGATGAGCAAGAAGCTGATCCAGAGCAGCATCTTCTGGTTGTTGACGATGAACCTCGTCGTGCCCCCCCGGGACGCGACGCCCCAGGAGAACGGGGAGAACGCTATTGCGGGACCGGTTTGCTGAGCATGGCTCTCGGCGTTATAGGGTGTACGGGGTCGCCGACGAGCGGAGCGGGCCGCGCCAAGCGGGTGGCGTGCAGACCGCTTCGGGAACACCTCCTGGAAATCGATGATGCGCTTCTTGTTGTGACAGGGCACACCGGCTGATCTTGTTCGCTCGACGAATATACGATTCCCCATAAACTTCTTTTCGGCAAAAAGAACTTTTCTTTTTAACTAAATTGGTCTATTCTCTTTTTTGGGTGACGTCCAGATGGAAGGGAAAAACGAGTTCGACCGGATCAGAGAAAAGACCGGGATCGACAAACTAGAGGCTGCCCAGCGAAACAGGCTCTTCCGGGATTTTGTCGACCACGGCGGGGAGGTCATCCAGAGGTCCGAAGCGCAAAAAAAGAACGCGCAAAAAAACCTTTCCCCCGGTATCCGCTCAGCCAATCCGGACAAAAAACAGTTACAGGCCCTCACCTCGAAAAAGCCGTCCCCGAAAACGGGGGAGAGAAACATACCGAAAGCCCCTCCCAGGAAATCCGCAAAACACTCGCGTCTGAACGACCTTATCAAGATCTATGTAAAAGGGCTCATGCTCAAGGTGGTGACCTTCCGCGGGAACAGATTCTCCGAAAAGTTCGTCAATTATTTCAACAAAGACGTCAAGGAGTCGCTTTTAGACCTCGACATCACGATGGACTCGTTCCTCAAGGGAGACGGCTCGATCAGGAAGGAGATTTACCAGTTCTCGATCGGTGAAAACAGCGCTTTCTACGAATTCATGCTGCGGATGGGTTCCCTGTACGACGAACGGGAGTTTGGGGAAGTCGCGAAATGTATCGCCGGAGGAACGGTCCCCAAGATCCAGCAGGCTCCCATTTTCAAGAGGTTCTTTGTACGTATCTACGTTCTTGCTCAGTTCCTCGACCTTTGCAAGCTCTATATCGACAAGGCACTCGAAATCCAGAGCAGGCACCGGAAGATGAACCCCGCGCTCGTTCCTTCGATACGGGCCCAGCTGAGGAAGGACATCAATGTCATCCTGGACGACCTCCTCCTGAAGTTCCACGTGCTCCTCTGCCGGATTGACCGAACCTATCTCCCCCTCTATTCCCAGAGGCTCGACGATTTCCTCGGCATGACGGAGAAGGACAAGATCGGATACATCACCCGGGAGGAGCGAAAGAAGAGACTCGAGGAGCTGAAACAACAGAAGGAATATCTGAAAAGGCAGCAGGAGGAGATACAGGAGAAGGAACGGGAGGCGGTGCGGGTTCCCAAACACGTGGAGAGAGGGTTCCCCCTCTTGGAGGCGAGCGGAAAACGGTACGACGTAATCCACAAAGGCGACCCGAACGACCCGCTCCCCCTCATGAGCAGGGAAGACAAGATATACAGGGCCTACCTCTTTCTCGACGTGTTCGACAACGAATATTCCTTCGTCCTGACGACGAGTAAGATCTATTTCAACATCGACTACCGGGAGCAGAAAAAGATCGATATAAAAGAGGACCTGAGCCAGTCCTACATCCTCCTGAACGAGGCGAGGGAAGAGGTGAAGGACTACATCGGCATCGTAAGGGAGATCAGAAAAACGCAGGACAATATGCGGCTCACGGTGCACCAGAAATCCCAAATGCTCGACGCCCTCTATAGAGAACAGTCGGTGGCGAGCAAGAACGCGCGGGGAAAGATCGCCGATGCGATGAAATCGACCGAGAGCGTCCTTTCGGTGATCATCGGCGATTACAACGCCTCAAAACGGCTTCTCCAGAACCCCGAGGAAGAGCTATTCTTCGACAAGAGCATCGACGGAGACAAGAAACTCCATGGGAAAAAGACCATCGAGGCCATCGTGGAGGCCTTTCTCTACGCCTCGGCCTTTTGTTTCCTCCTCCGTTACGGGGAGCTTTCCGGGAGCGGGGTGCGTGTGGAGCAGCCCGTTCAGGCAAATGCGCCGGCAGCCGTGAAAGCCCCCTATCCGCACGGGAGACCCGTCGCTCCTGTACCCGGCCCGGAAATGCCTCGTGAGGGCTCCCTAGGCGTCTAAGGTTTTGTGTTCACGGGAGCGCGAATTTATCGTATCCTTTACCTGTATTCAGCATCCAGCACGAGGTAGGGGCAAGGATCGATGAAGCTGAAGCGGGGATTTGCGAGCGACAACAACTCGGGGATCCACCCCGATATCCTGCAGGCGATCGAACGGGTGAATCGGGGGCACTGCGTCGGCTACGGGGACGACCCGTTCACGGAATCTGCCGCCGTCCGCTTCAGGGAAGCGTTCGGGGAGGATGTCTGCGTCTACTTCGTCTTTACAGGGACAGGCGCCAACGTTCTTGGTCTGCGCGCCCTCTGCTCCCCCCACCAATCGATCCTCTGCTCGAGTTGCTCCCATCTCAACGTCGATGAGTGCGGCGCCCCGGAAAACTTCATAGGCGCTAAACTCCTCACCGTGCGAACCGGAGACGGGAAACTCAACCCCCGCGAACTCGAGCCGTTTCTCCGCGTAAAAGGAGACCCGCACCACTCCCAGCCCGCGGTGGTTTCCATCACCCAGGCGACGGAGCTCGGTACTGTTTACTCGCGCATAGAGATCGAGGCACTAGGCGCATTCGCCCGCGACAACGGTCTCTATCTCCACATGGACGGGGCCCGCATCGCGAACGCCGCCGCGTCCCTGGGGTGCGGGCTCCGCGAACTCACCAGGGACGCGGGGGTCGACGTCCTTTCCATGGGCGGAACAAAGAGCGGGATGATGATCGGCGAGGCGGTGCTGTTCTTCAACCCGGGGCTCGCCGGACAGTTCAAGTATATCCGCAAACAGGGGATGCAGCTCGCCTCCAAGATGCGATTCATCTCGGCGCAATTCGAAGCCTTCCTTAACGACGACCTGTGGTTGAAAAACGCCCGCCACGCCAACGCCATGGCCCGCCGCCTCGCGGAGGGAATCAGGGAGATCCCCGGCTGCTCCATAACCCAAAAGGTCGAGGCGAACGCCGTCTTCGTGATCATACCCAGGCAGATCGAGGCGGAGCTGCGTAACGAGTACTTCTTTTATACCTTCGACGAAACCGGACCGGTCATTCGTCTCATGACCTCGTTCGATACCGATGTGACGGACATTGAAGGGTTCCTCGCCGTGCTGAAACGGCTGCTGACGTGAGCAGGGGTGTGCCCCGGCTGGAGACCATTTCACTGGAAAAGGACTCAGCAGAAACGTGAAAACCGTCGAGCTGAAACCGGTTATCAAGAAAGAGGTGAAGGAGCTCTCACTTCTTTTCCAGATCAGTCAGCTCCTCGACTCGAGCATGGATCTCAGGAACGTAATCGGGCCCGTCCTGAAGGCGCTGTCCGAGCACTGCGGCATCGCACAAGGGGCGATCACCCTCTTCAACCGGGGGACGGGGGAGACCAGCATCGAAATGGCGATCGGGCTCTCGAACAACCAGAAGAAGCGTGGAAAGTACAAGATCGGTGAGGGAATAACGGGTAAGGTCGTCCAGACCGGCAATCCCGCCATTATCCCGAGGATCTCCGAAGAGCCTCTCTTCCTCGACAAGACGGGATCGCGCACGAACGTTGACTGGAAGGAAATATCCTTCATCTGCGTCCCCATAAAGCTCGGCAAGGAAGTGATCGGGACTCTGAGCGCAGACTGGTACTACACGGAGAAGATCTCCCTCGAGGACAACGCGCGCCTGCTGTCGATCCTCGGGTCGATGATCGCCCAAGCGGTAGGCCTCAGGCAGACGGCTCAGGCCGAAAGGGAGCAGCTCATCGAGGAGAACCTGCGCCTCCAGGAGGAGCTTAAGGACCGTTTCCGCCCGGCGAACATTATCGGGAACTCGAAGGCCATGCAGGATGTGTACGCTCTCATCGCCCAGGTCGCGAAGAGCGACACCACGGTGCTCATCAGGGGCGAGAGCGGGACGGGTAAGGAGCTCGTGGCCCACGCGATACATTACAACAGTTCACGCGCCGAAAGGCCCTTCATCAAGGTCAACTGCGCGGCCCTCCCGGAGACGGTGATCGAGAGCGAGCTCTTCGGTCACGAGAAGGGGGCCTTTACGGGGGCCGTTTCTCAGCGTAAAGGCCGTTTCGAGCTCGCCCATAGCGGAACACTCTTTCTCGACGAGATCGGCGACCTCACACCCTCCACCCAGATCAAGCTCCTCAGGGTCCTCCAGGAGAAGGAGTTCGAGCGCGTCGGGGGAACCGCCACCATAAAGTCGGATGTGCGTATCCTCGCCGCGACAAACCGGGATCTCGAGCAGCTCATCGAGTCGGGAATTTTCAGGCAGGATCTCTACTACCGCCTTAATGTCTTCCCCATACACCTCCCGCCGCTCAGGTCGAGAAAGACCGACACCCTCCTGCTCGCGGACTACTTCGTCGAGAAGTACAGCAGGATGAACCACAAGAACATCCGCCGCATCTCTACCCCGGCGATCGACATGATGATGGACTACCACTGGCCGGGAAACGTCAGAGAGCTCGAGAACTGCCTCGAGCGGGCCGTGCTGATGTCGGGGGACGACGTGATCCACGGCCACCACCTTCCCCCCACCCTTCAGACCGCTGAGGAGAGCGGGACTACCCCGAAAAGCACTCTCACGGGGACAATCGAGAGCGTCGAAAGGGAGATGATACAGGAGGCGCTGAAATCGGCCCGGGGAAATATGGCGAAAGCCGCGCGCGCGCTGGGAATATCCGAGCGGATCATGGGCTTGCGGGTGCGCAAATACGGGATCGACCCGATGCGGTTTCATTGAAACGGTAATTATTGATAAGAGGAAGCCGCGGCGGCGGGGTGCGGGCCGACGGTCGTTAGCTTCAACGCCGCGAGTATCTGCTCTACATCCGTCATCGGCGGCATACACTCGTAGTTTGTGCAGACGTAACAGGTGGCCTTGCCGCCGATCATACCGTTTTCCCTGACGTGCCGGCTCACGCGAGGCGGCAGAATGGCGTTCTTGCTCCCGAGACCCGATACGGTCCCTACCGAGCCGGTTTGTCCGTTCTGATCCTCATCCGGATCCTTCAGGATCACCACTTTACAGGGAAGGTAGTGGGAGCGAATCGAGTCGAGCATCGCCCGGGTGTCCTCCTCTTCCTTTTTTCCCACGACGACGATTTCGTAGCTCGTTCCCACCTGAAAGTCCGCGGCGAGAAGAAAAAAGGTATGACCGATGGGGGCGCGCTTCACTGTGTCGCTCCAGGTTCTCAGAAGCTTTTCGCAGCTTTCGAGGAGAACAGCCTCCCCTGTCATCCTCCCCAACTTGAACAAGGACAGGAGGGCGACCGAGTTCCCCGAGGGGACGGCCCCATCGTAGAGGTCCTTCCTCCTGAGGAGCACCTCTTCGCTGTCGTCGGCGGTGAAAAACAACCCTCCCGCCTCGCCGTCCCAGAAATGGCTGATCAGGATGTCGGTGAACTCGAGGGCCCGCTCGAGAAAAGAACCGTCGAAGGTCGTTTCATAGAGCTCGAGGAGCCCCCACGTAAGGAAGGCGTAGTCGTCCAGGGTGCCGGGCACCGCGCGCTCACCGTCCCTGTACCTGTGGAAAAGCCTCCCGTCCCCCCCGCGAAGATTTTCCAAAATGAATGCGCATGCCCTTTGGGCGGCAGCCAGGCACCGCTCGTCGCCAAGGATCCTGGCGACCGCCGCCAGCGCCGCGATCATTAAGCCGTTCCAGTCGGTAAGGACCTTGTCATCCTTATGCGGGTGGATACGCGTTTCCCTGCGGGTGAAGAGCTTCTGACGCAGCATCCCGATCCTGGCACCGAGCTCATCAGGGGTCATCCTGTGCGCCTTCGCCGCTTCGTCGAGAGGTTCCTTGAGGTGGATGATGTTTTTTCCGTTCCTGTCCCTCACGACCTCGTCGAAATAGTTGCCATTTCTCTCGAGGCTGAAAAGTTTCTTCGCGAGATCGAGCTCCTCCTCAGTGAGGGCCCTTTCGAGCTCCGCCATCTCCCAGAGATAAAACCTCCCCTCCTCTCCTTCGCTGTCAGCGTCCTCGGCGCAGTAGAAGCCTCCTTCGGGTGAAGTGAGGCTGCTGCAGACATACTCCGCGACCTCCAAGGCGGTATCAGCGTACTCCTTCTCACCCGTTGCCTGCCAGGCCTCCGTGAACGCCAATAGGAGGAGCGCCTGGTCGTAGAGCATCTTCTCGAAGTGGGGAACGAGCCAGTTCTGGTCGGTCGAATATCGATGAAACCCGAAACCGATGTGGTCGTATATCCCGCCTATCCGCATACTCGTCAGGGTCTTTTTCACCATATGGAGTGCGCCCTCATCACCCGTCTTTTTCCAATACCTGAGGAGGAATAGGAGGTGAGATACAGTCGGAAACTTCGGTGCGTTCCCGAAGCCCCCGAACTGCTCGTCAAAGCTCCTGTATAGACCCTTACGGGCGTTTGTCAAAACAGTCTCGTCGAGGATCCCGCGCGGACCGCTCGAGAGAGACCCCGTGCTCACCCTCTGCTGATCCCTGACGGCGGCAACAGCTTCTTCGGAAACTCTTTTGATCTCATCCTTTTTCTCGGTCCAAACGCGCGCGAGAGTCGGGACCAACTCCAGCATCCCCATCCTACCGTACCGCGACTCCTTGGGTATATAGGTCGCCGCGAAGAAGGGCTTCCTCTCCGAAGTCATCACGATGGTGAGGGGCCATCCGCCGCTGCCGGTCATCATTTGACAGACGGTCATGTAGACTCCGTCTATGTCGGGCCTTTCCTCCCTGTCGACCTTAATCGACACGAATGTTTCGTTCATCAACCTCGCCACTTCCACGTCCTCGAAGGACTCGTGGGCCATGACGTGGCACCAGTGACAGGTGGAGTACCCTATTGAAAGGAATACCGGTTTGTTTTCCTTAACCGCTTTCTCGAAAGCCTGCTCCCCCCACGGGTACCAATCCACGGGATTCCCCGCATGCTGGAGGAGGTAGGGGCTCTTCTCTCGAATGAGCCTGTTGTGGGTTTCGCTCATGGTTTTCCCTCGCCGGCTACATAGACCATAGCAGCGGAAGGGGGAAGAGGCAACCCAATACGAATGAGCGCTGCGGGGCATTTGAAGGCATCAGAGGGGGAGGCGCATCCTGTAAACCCTGTTCCCCTCGAACTCTCCGGCGGGCCTGAAACAGGTCTTCAGGCAATCGGGTGTGCAGTCGTACACCCCACCGGTTATGTAGAAATTACCCGGATGGGCGAACCGTCGCCCCAGGTGAAACACCGAATTTACGGCGTCGGAAACGATTGTCCCCGTTTCACCCTTCCTCCGGTAGACTGTGTTCCCGATGTGCAGGGCGATGCGGAACGAGATGAGCGTGTTGAGGAAGGCGAACTCCGCACTGAAGACGCGGCGGGCGAGGACCATTCGGATGCAGGGTAGAACAGCGTCGCACTGCGATCCGTCGAAAGGGAAGAGGGCGACCCCGCTGAAGTCGTTCCACATCCAGGTCTTCCCTCCCCCCTGCGCTATCAGCCGATCGAGGTACTCTCTGAATGCACGGATCGTCAGGTCGATCTGCTTGTCGCCTATGCTTTTTCGGAGCTCGGCGATGTCGTCGAGCTCGACGTACATAAAACAGAACGAATACTCCTTTCCCTCTTCGATCGCGGCCCACGAAAGTTCCTGAGGCGTGCCTCCCCTCTTCGCTCCGCTTTTTCTTTCAGGCCGCGTTCTCCTGCCTGAATGATCCAAGGCTGAGGCGTCTTTCCCCGCCGCGGGGGTTTTCGACGCCGCCGGGCGCGTCGCCCGAGGAGTCTTCGCCTCCGCCGATAGGGCGTGGCTTCCCTTTTCCCTTTGAGCTCTCTTCACCCTCTCCGCGCTGACGCCCCTCCGCAACGCCTTCCCCCCCACATAATCGGACGCACCCCTGTGGAAGAGGAGTGCGACATCCTTCACCTTGTCCTTGGGATCGATGAAACCGAAGGAGATGCCCGCCTTCTTGAGGGATCGAACGAACGTTTCGATCGCTCCCTCCCCGCAGCCCGAAATGTCGACGTAGACAAACGCGGCATCTTCGGATCCCCTGAGGACTTTCGCAAAACCCGACACAGGGTGCACGTCTAGCCGCGCGCCCCGCGAACGAAGGAAAGGGGAGAACGCTTTTTGCACATGTCTGCCGTTTGTGAAGAGAAGGACGTGCATTGAGCTCTCCTGGCTCGATACGGTTTACCCGCGGACGACGAACACGAAAGCGGCGATCCCTAGTTCTCCCACCTGATCTCGTAGCTGTAGCAGACCCCGTACCCGTCGTCGCTGACCCGCTCGAGGCGCTCTACGATGATGGGACTCAAGCCGCGGCAGAGGATGCCGCTGAAGGTAATCGCATTCGTTTTGGTCCGCTTCGACTCGAGCTCGTTCACCGACTTGATGGTTTCGCCGTTCAGCTCATCGGGGCATTTCCTGTACTCGCAGGGGCCGCAGTGCACGGCGATTCGCACGCTTAGAGGGTCATTCAGCTCGCATTGAGTGAGATTGTAAATGTAGAGCTCGTTCAGTATTTCCATGGCGCACAGGGCAGCCCGGTTCTCCATATTGGAAAAATGAAAAACGGCAAGCCCCCCGTCTCCCTCCCAATTCCAGATCCGCCCGTTGCGCCTCTCCACGGTCCCCTGCACGTTCCCGCGGAGGTACTCATAGGTGTTTTGAACAGCTTCGCTGGAGTTCCGCCGCACGAGGTCCGTGTTCCCCACGATGTCGACGCGTAGAAAGGTGAAGAAATACTCCAGGCCCTCGCGAAGCACGCCCCAGTCCCTGCTTTTGCGGAGCCCGGGGTCCTCGAAGAACATGCGCGTCGCCTCGTCGAACACGAGCCCTTCCTTCTTCAACTCATTCACGATCTCCCGCAGGTACGGAATTCGGTATTTCCTCCCTTTCAAGCCCACTTCATGTATTTCGATGAGGAGGGTCACGAAGTCGAGAAACAATCCCTTTTCCCGAATATCCCTGACGATCTGCCCCGCAGCGTTCTTGTTGGGGATCACTAGGCTTTTCGGGAATCCCGTGCGCTCGTTGAGGTCGTAGCTCCCGAAAAGTCTTCTCGCGAGCGTCGTCATCGTGTGGACGTCTATTGACTCGGCGAGCGCCCTCTCTACGACCCTCTGGAGCCTTCCGCTTACATTCATCCCACCATCCCTAGTACCGTCTCGATTCCACTCAAGAGGCGTGCCACGAAATCTTCGATATTGACAATGTCCCCGCCGGGCATCCTGAACCCGATCGCGCCCTCGTGTCCCCCTCCGTCGGCGATGGCGAAGCGTGAAAGCACTTCGCGCAGGTCGAACCCTCGGTAAAGATGGCTCCTGCGCAGCCTGAACTGCACGAGCGCTTTCTCTCCCCTCCCCTCCGTGTAAACGACGAGCCCGAGTTTCCCGCTCTCTTCGGCGAGGCTGTTCGCCGCCGCGCGGGTGACCGATATGAAGGTGTCGCTGTCGTAGTTTTTCCGCAAGGCATCCATCTCGTCATCGGTGAGAAGCACGAAACCGACGGAGGCCGTAAACCTCTTCCTGCTCATGACGAAATCGAAGCATTTTTCCTCTTTGGAAGAGTGCTTCTGGAGCTCGGTGAAGATATCCTCGATATTCGCGAAGTTCGTCGCCTTTACGGTCTTTGCGATGAGGATACGGTTGAGCACCGTGCTGAAATAGTTGTAGTACTTCCGCTCCCTTCTCGATCCAAGGAACTGCCCCATGTTCGTGTCGCCGATGATTCCCGTGAGGATCGCCAGCACGAGGTTGCGGGAAAGCAGGTCTTCTATTTGAAACCTTTCGAGGAGGTCTCTTTTCGCCGAGAGCTTGAACGCGAGGTGGCCGACGAGCTCGCTCGTTGACGATGCCTCGGTCACCAAGCGGTACCCCTCGTTCCCAATGTATTCGCTGTCGCCCCCGATATGGTGGTCAATTTCGATTATCAATGTCCCCGGTCTCTCCATCAGCGGCTTCACGTGGTCGAACGATTCGATCATTGATGGCTTGGGAGTATCGCACACGACGACCGCCCCGTACGATCGCTGGAGATCCCCGCACGAGCCGAGGACCGATATCGTGTTGTACCTGCAGATGTTCAGAAGGTAATGAAAATGGGGATGGACGGAGCCCGAAAGGCAGATGGAGACCTCACGCGTGAACTTGCTCAGCAGGAGCGAAACCGCCACCATCGAAGCGATACAGTCTTCGTCGGGAGATTTGTGACCGAGAATGAGAAAACCATCCTTCTCCCTGAAAACATCGATGATCCTGTCGATGATCGCGTTTTTCTCGCGGATACTTCGAATAGACATTTTTGTCATATCAGCTGCCCGTTTCTTCGATCGACGCTCCCCCCCTCCGCGGGCCTGCTCAGCGCTTGCGTCGCGGAGATCCCTGCACACACCACCCTGTCGCGCCCTTCCTCCTTGGCGCGATAGAGGGCCTCGTCCGCCTTGGCTCGAATCACCCCCGCGTCGGCGCCGTGGTCGGGATAGGAGGCCACCCCCTGGCTGATGGTGACTCGTATCGTTTCTTTCGCCCCCGTGCTGCCCTCGCCGGCGGTCACTGATATCCGGGATACGCCTGCGCGTATCTTTTCCGCGACCTGGCACGCTTCCGTGAGAGAGGTTTCGGGCAGTATGATGGTGAACTCGTCTCCTCCATAACGGGCCACGATGTCCCTCTCCCGCAGGCATCCCTTGAAAACCGAAACGGCTTGAACGATGACAATGTCGCCGGCCTGGTGCCCGTGGCGCTCGTTTATTTCCCTGAAGCGGTCCAGATCGATCATGACCAATGACAGGGGTTTTTGCGCGCTCTTTGCTGAGTTGAAATACCCGTCGATCGAGTCGTCGAGGAAACGCCTGTTGTAAACCCCCGTGAGCTCGTCGGTGATGGCGCGCTTGCGCGCCTCTTCGCCCCACTCGACCATGTCCGAGACGAACTCGCTCGTGTTCCGGAGGCGCATGGTGGTGATATTGAGCATCTTTTCCATGAGCTTTATGGCAATCTGCGGATGGTTTTCCGAAAGGCGCTTGAAGTCCCTCTCGTGGAGCGAAAGAAGCAGGGCTTTTTCCTTGATCCTGCAACTCGCCGATCTGGTGGCGTCTTCGAAAATTGACATCTCGCCGAAGAAATCCCCCGCACGGAACTCGGCTATTTGCTGCTCCACGCCGTTCTGCAGCCGAACGGTGACGGTAATTTTCCCCGAACTCACGATGAAGAGCTCGCTCCCCTCGTCCCCTTCCTGGAAAAGAAGGTGCCCCGCGTCGATTTCGTGGTAGTGAAGACGCCCCACGAGCACCTCGAGCTCGGCTTCGTCGAGAAGGGAGAAAATTTCGACCTTGCGAAGAAACTCGGCGGTGCCGATCATCGAGCGACCCCTTTAATTTTCGTCAGCTTCACCATCCACCGTGGCTCCCTCGTTTTCTCCCGGAAGGGCTACACGGTCGCCGCCGGCGTTCCGGGCTTCGAGCATCAGGGCGTGGGCCCTGCTCGTCAGGCTCGTACCGTCAGACGCATGGACGGGGTAGGCCGCCGCACCGATGCTCGCGGTAATCGTAAACGGCGATCCCCCGGTGAACTGCCCGATCCGCATACTCTTGAAAGCGGTCCGAATCGCTTCGCCTTTTTCCGCCGCCGCCCGTATATCGGCTCCCGGGAGGACGACGGCGAACTCGTCGCCACGGTATCTCACCGCAGCCGCACCTTCGGCCGACACGCCCCTTACGACTCCCGCCATGAGCTTCAGGACATCATCCCCTGCTCCGTGCCCGTAGGTGTCGTTGATCTGTTTGAAGTTGTCCGGTTTGATGACGAGAAGGCCCGTCTCTCTTCCCGTCCGGGAGAGAAGCGTCTCAAGCTCCTCTTCGAGGTAGGTCCGGTTGAAGAGACCCGTCAGTTTGTCGATCAATATCTGTTTCCTGAGCTCCTGCACCCACGGCGTTTTTTCCGAAATAAGTTTGTTCGCGGTGCGGATCCTACCGGCCACAACGGCGAGGAGTCTGCCGAGCATGACGGCGAACACCTCGGGATGCCCATGGATGACATCCGCGAGGGACAAACGCCTGACGGGAAAAACGAGAAGTGTGGTGTCAACCTCGGCGCTCGCCGTAGCGGGCATTGGAGCGGTATCGAGGAGGTCGAGCTCGCCGAATGACTCACCGGTGATGAACCTCGCGAGGTCCTTGCTCGTACCTTCGTCCGTCGTCTTTCTGATGAGGACTTCGCCTTTTCCGATGACGTAAAGCTCTTTGTTTCGACTCCCCTCGCTGAAGATGATCTCTCCTTTACGGTAGTCGCAAAACTCGCAGTACCGGCCCACGACGTCGAGATCCCGTTCCGCCAGGTTCGCGAAGATGGGTGTTTTGCGCAGAAGCTCGACCTTTTCGTTGGTTCCCATCCCGATTCCTTCCATATCCCGGAAATACTTTTCGCGGGAGGTCAGCCTTCCTTTACCGAAGGCGTATGTTGGATGGTGATGCGGCCCGGAGACCGGAAAAGGTCTCCTCCGTCTGAAGATACCCGCCGCCGCGGTCCCGCCCTCTTTCAGAGGTCGGATAGATTTAGCATGCTGATGGTCCCGTCCCTCGTTCCGACGAGCACGCTTCCTTCGAAGAGGAGCGGTTGGGCGCTGATCGGGCTGCCGAACCGGTAACTCTTCATTACTTTACCGCTCAAGGTGTCCGCCACGAACAGCCTCCCCTCGTTGTCACCGAAATAGATCCTGCCTTCGCTGATAAGAGGGAGACAGCTCGAAGCGACCGCGCCTAAGAGGTCCTTCCCGTCCTCGAGCGAGATGGTGTAGAACTCTTCTCCCGTGTAAACATAGAGACGGCCGTTCTCTGTCTCGATGTCGGTGAAAACACCCTTCTCATCCCCCGCGAGGCTCCGCTGCCAGATAACGGTGCCGCCTGCGAGGTCCGAGGCGACAACCGTCCCCTTCGTGTCCGCAAAAACAGCGACGTCGCCGATGATGGTAGGGGCGAGGCTCACGGGCTGGTAGGCGTCCGTCTGGATCTTCATCTTCACGCCTCCGGTCTCCGGGTCGATGCGGAGCAGCTCGCCCAGCTCGTTCACGGTTACGATCGTCCCTCCGTAGACGGCCGGAGTACAAAAAGAGGACCCCGGAACGGGTATGCTCGCGGTTTCCTGGAAGGTGGTGCTGTTCAACATCACGACCGCGTCGTCCGAGGGGAAGAGAAGACCGCCGTTCAGGGGAACCACCCTCCTTCCGAAGAGGTGGCTCGAGAATCTGCCGGAGCCGATCGGAATTTGATTCACGACGTCGCCCGTTTTCATATTCAGGGCGACAAGCTCGACCGAACCGGAGAAGAGTATCAGGTCGGATCGGGACCCCTTCTCCTCACGCCTGGTGGGATCAATCACGAGCACCGGCATCGAGTTGTCGTTCGGATCGTTTTTTGTCCCATAGGACCACTGTTTCTTCCCCTTCGTGCTCACACACACGAGCTTGCCCTTCCTGTCGGCGAGCACGACGAAATTACCCGACTGTGCCGCCTTTCTCACGAAAGGCCCGCTCCCTTCCTTGAGATCCCAAGAAACCGGGCTCTTGAGCTCTATCTCTATTTTCTGGTTCCTCTGATCATTGATCGTGTATTTGTAGATGTTTGTCTTGTACCCTTCGCGCACCGCTCTGATCACGAGTACCGTGCCCGGAGGGTAGAGACCGCTGTACTTGGTCTTCCCGACGTTGTCGTCGTTCACGTATAGTTCCGAATCCTTCGGGCTCACCTCGATCGTGACCTTTACGTGCGCCGAAGGCTCATCCTTCTTCATTTCGGCGTCCGATTCCTTCGAAGCGACGGTTATCTCCCTCGACTTCATCTTTTTGATCTCATCGAGTTCCCTGAGGGAGGTCTTCGACACGGCCGCCGGCTGTTCGAGCCGCTGCTCGATCTCCGTGGATTTCTTGCCGACCTGCGTAATGACGCTCTCCTTGAGGCCGGCGATGTCCTGCTTCGCCCGCTGGACAGCGGCGAGATCCTTTGATTTCTCTTCCTCGCTCTTTTCGGGGGCCGCTTTTATCGCTTTCTCCCTGGTCTCCAAGGCGGCTGCCTTCTCGTCGATCTCCTTGACCTTTTTTTCGATGATCGAAGAGATCTCCTCGAAATTCTTCACCATGCGTTCCATTTCCTTCGTCTCGAGAACGACTTCTTTCCTGTTGGTTACCACGATCTCGGGAATTGCGATGTCGTCGAGCACTGATTTGGCCGTCTCGGTTTTCATCCGGCTCTTGAGATTCTCGATCCTGTCGACGATTTCGACGGGAACGACGCTGACCTTCCCCTCGTTCACCGCGACAACCGTCGCCTTGCCGATCTCCTCCCTCACGACGAACTCGGTTCCCCTCACGCCCGCGAGGGCGGTGCTCGTCTTTACCTGGAACTCATCGCCTTTGCCGAGCTTGCTCACCTTGCAGAGGAGGTTCCCGCTCTGGAGAGCGACGTCGACCTTGCTTCCATCCTGCTTCAGGAACACGTTCATCACGACGATCTCGGAGCTCTCCTGGACCCGGACGACGCCGAAGTCGGCGAATTGGATCTCGCAGAAGGAATCGGCGCCGGTTTTTATCCGGTCGTCGGCCTCCACCGGGTCTTCCACGTCGAGGGGTTCCCACGCATCCACGCGGTACGCGCTCACCTTACCCGAGAGAAAGGTCACGAACCCCCCGCGTTCCGTCGACCCGCTGACGGGTTCCGGTCGCTTGGGCTCCGTTGTTTTTCTCGCATCTTTTTGCGCCGGTTTGGCGGGGGTCTTCGCGGGGCTTTTCGTCACCGCTTTTTCCGGTACCTGCTCGGGTTGGGCTTCCGGCGCGGTCGCGGCCTGCTCTCCCGTTGGCGCCTGTTCGACAATCTCGGGCGGCTGCGGCGCCGACACGGACTCTTTTTCGACTTTTTTTTCGCAGCCGAACGCGACGAGCGCGGCAATGACGAGCGACATGAGAAATACGGTCTTTTTTACCACCCGGGTACCCCCTCGAGAGCGGTTTCGACAGCTCGATAAATAATAGTATATCCCGCGCCGGTTAAAATTCTTGATCTGGGCGCTCCGCCGTCACGAATCAAGGACTGAAAGGCTCGCTGTAGGCCCAGGTGCTCTCCCGGTCATCCTTTGTAACGGCCTGCACCCTGTAGACGTACTGGTCGCCTTTTTTCAACTTTTTCTGGTAAAGAACGAAATTTTCTCGAAGCCCCTTCATGTCGGCGAGGGGTTTCGTAAAGTTCCCGCCGGCTTCGTCGACCTGCACCCTGTACCCCTTCACGTCGGGGACCTCGCTCCACGCGAGCTTCAGTTTTTCCTTTCCGACGACTTCGACGGGACCCGCGGAGAGCACCGTACCACCCGTAAAGGAAGACACGTAAAATACGGTTCTCGGCCCTTCCAGGATAACGTTCCGGGTTTGCTCCGAATGCCAGGGACCCCGCACCGATACTTCTGCCGTCTGTTCCCGTATCGCTTTCACCCGAATCGGAGTCGTTCCGACGTTTTTGGCGCCTATGACCACGTCGAGACCCGGTGGGCAGCTGAAGACGACGAGTTCCTTTTCGACCGTCTCGTCGATCCCTTCGTAGAAACGCTCCGCGCTTTGGATCTGGTCTTTAAAGCGTTTCGCCATCCTGACGCCGATCATGATCTCGGCGAAGGTCTCGCTGCGCTCGTTCTTTTTTTCGTACTTTCTCCAGGTTTTCTCTATGAAACCCCTGTCCTCTTCGAACTCCCTGGCTCGTTCCAGGGGGATTTTTCGAACGATCCGCTCCATAAAATTGTAAATATCTAAGGCGCGCGGCCATTCGGCGCGCGATATCTCATGACTGGCATTGAGATCGAGAACAGTGAAGAGAAACTCAGAGCTCTCGATCACCTTCGTTTCGACGGCTGCAGGGTCGAGATAGGTGGTACGGGCGTCCCAGATTATTTCGAGTTTGTCGAACGTCTCGTTTTTCGGGGCGAGGAAGTCGTTCTCGATCTCCCAGCCAATCGTCTCCAGCCTGTATTCCACCTCCTGCTGTCTTATCCTCTCCCGCTCCTCCGCCAACCGAGTGCAGTAGGATACGTCCTGGAAAAGAGATAGGAGCTCGCCATAGGTGCGGAGCACCCTCTCCCGCTCGCTCCGCTTCTCCTTTCGCCCTTCTATCGAGTCTTCGAGGTTTTGCACACGGGACTTTTCGTTGGGGAGGAGATAGGGAACGGCGAACTCGACCCGTGTCTCCTTCCCGTCCTCCAGACGAACCTGTTTCGAAAAAATGACCTCTTCACCGAGCATCCTCTTCTGCTTTACCTCGAACTGTCGAGTCCCGTTGAAAACCCTCCGGGAGCCTCGAACATTGAGCCCCATGGACTGCCCGTCGAGGAAAAGCTCGTAGCTGCCTTCTTCACCCGTGTTTACAACCTCCAGAACCCCGAAGCCGATGGTAAGGCCGCTGAAGTCCTTCACGACGGAGGACACGAGCCGATTGGCCGCGGCGAATACTCCGAAGATGCTCTTCGCGCTCTCGTCACGCGTCACGGTGATCGCGTTCCTCGACTTGCTGTAAACGGACATCTGCATGAGTATCTCGCCCGACCGGCCCGTCATGATCTTTCCAAAAACGAGGTAGTCGACTGCGTTCTTTTCGGCGTACCTCTCCACCTGGTCGTACTGCCTGTAAGGGTCGATGGGCGCTTCGAGCACGAAAAACCTCGGCACAAGACCGAGGTTGAGCGATAGGGTGTCGGTCACCGCGCTGCAGATACCCTGATAGCGTGCCGCCTTCTCGACATTGACAAGGGGTACATAGGCGACCCGCGTTTTCGGCGGGGATCCGGCCGCGACGAGAAAAACCGGCAGGCTCGCGAGAAGGAGCAGGAGAACAGGGATGTTTCGCTTCATGGCACGCGCTACCTCGATAAGGGTTCTTTTTCGTCTCTGATGTATCATATCCATGACGGTCCCGACACGAAAAAATGACATCGCCCCTTTCTTGGTCAGGGTCCCGTCTCACCCAAAACCTTGATCTCCACCTCCCTGTCAAGCCTGAGGAGCGTGTAAAAGGTGATGATCTTCTTCGTGATGGACTCGGTGACGACCACACCCTTCGGGACGAGGAGAACACCGTTTTCGAGGTTTATTTCGTCAAGAAGGTACATCCCCGGCTTCAGGTCCCGAACCTTCACCCTCATCACCGGGGTTTGCGGCTGACCACCGCTCTTACTGACCACCTTAATGAAGGCGGTCAAGATATCGGGGCTGTAGGATTTGTAGGATTCCTCCTTGATCAGCTTCACCGCCTCTTCGCAGCCCTTTCCCTTCTTGAAAACGAGATTGTCGTAATCGCTCGCTATCTTGATGATCTGCGCTCCCAGCGGGATAAGCGCGCCCCTGAGCTTGTCGGGAAACCCCGATCCGTTGTACTCTTCGTGATGGGACCGGATTATTTTCGCCATCTGGCCGAGGGACTTCACGGAACCGACGAGCTTTTCGCCGATGATCGGGTGGTAGAGGTAGTAATTCCTGGCGTTTTCGCTCATGTGATCGTAATCGGTCGTCTGTGTATCCTCGGGGGCACCTATGAGCCCCAGATCGTGGAGAAAGGCCGAATGGATGATGATCTCCCTCTCCTCCCTTTCTATCACTAACTCGCCCGTCAGGCTCTCGGCGAGCCCCGCGACCCGCTTCGAGTGAGCGGCGAGCTCCTTGTTGAAGAGTGCGATGGTCCCCGTGAGAAGGATGACGATCTCGTGAAAGTTCTCCCTGAAGATTTCCGAAATTTTTCTCAGCTTGTCGATGGCGGTTTCGAGCTGGGCGGTCCTCTGTTTTACCTTCTCCTCCAGGTTTTCGTTGAGGACCGTGAGCTCCCTGTTCTTCCGCCAGATGATCTTGCTCAGCTCTTCGTTTCGTTTTTTCAGGTCCAAATAGTCCAGGGCCTTGAGCACGGTGATCCTGAAGTCCTCGTTGTTCCACGGCTTCGTCAAAAACCTGTATACCTCGCCGTTGTTGACGGCGTCCAGCGTCGCCGGTATGTCGGCGTAAGCCGTGAGCATGATTCGAAGGGCGCCGGGGTATTTATCCTTCACGTATTTTAAAAACTCGTTTCCGCTGAGCTGGGGCATTTTCATATCCGAGATGACCAGGTCGATGTCGTTGTACCCGAGCACCTTCAGCCCCTCGGCCCCGCTCGACGCGGTGAACACTTCGATGTCGTTTTCGTTGAAAAAGAGCCTCTTAAACGCGGACAGGGTATTGAGTTCGTCATCGACGAACAGTATCTTGTGTCTCACCTTCCCCATAGGACGGATATCCCCCTCTCTACGTAGTATTGTAAGGCATTCCCGAAGGTATTGCAAAAAATAGGTTTGCGCGTACGGTCCAGAGCGTTTTATACTTTGCCAGAGGGCGCAGCCATGAAATTAGCCGATCCGGTTATCTCCGACGATCTCTCGAGGAACGGAATCGCTTACAGGAGTTTTTTCGAGGAATCGGGGGATATGATCTGCATCAGCTCCCCGGAAGGAAAGCTCCTCGACGTGAACAAGGCAGGTGTTGCGCTCTTCGGATACGCCTCAAAAGAGGACTTTCTCGCCCTCGGAGACCTGGGGAGGCTCTACCACAGCCCCAGGAACCTCGAAAACTGGCGCCACCTGATGGAACAGCAGGGGTGCGTGAAGGACTTCGAGTCCACCCTGCTCAAGAAGAACGGCGAGATCATCGCCGCCCTCGAGACCTCCTGCGTTCTGAGGGACGGCGCGGGAAGAGCCGTCGCGTACGCGGGGATCATCAGGGACGTCACCCGGGACGTGAAGAGCAACATGTACGTCCACCGGCAGTACGTGGACCTCGTCAACTCCCTGAGGGACGTGAGGAGGACTCAGCCGAAGCTCATCCAGCAGGAAAAGCTCGCCTCGATCGGGCAGCTCGCCGCGGGCATCGCCCACGAGCTCAACAACCCGATCGGATTTATTTCGAGCAATTTCGCCACCCTGAAATCCTACGTCGGGATCATCAAGAGGTACATCCTTTTTTGCGAGAAGCTCGCGGCCGCCGCTCACAAGAGCGGGAACGACGACCTTCAGAGGCACGTGAGGGCCCTCCTCGCGTTCAGGAAACGGCAGAAAGTCCAATACATTTACAAAGACATCGAAGACCTGGTCTCCGAGTCGCTCGACGGAACCCAGCGCATAACCGAGATCGTGAAAAGCCTCAGGAACTTCTCGAGAATCGACACGGGAACCGAGATCGAACTGTACGACATCAACGAGGCGATCGAGAGCACCCTCACCGTGGCGAAGAACGAAATAAAATACGTTGCCGACGTGGTCAAGGAGCTCGGTGAGGTGCCGGGGATCGAGTGCGTCGGAGGGGAGATAAACCAGGTCCTCCTCAACATCATCGTAAACGCCGCGCAGTCTATCAAATCGCAGAACCGCTCTAGTAGGGGAACGATAAGGGTCAGGACATGGTCGGACGGCGAGCACGTCGCCTGCGAGATATCCGACGACGGTCCCGGCATCAGGCAGGAGATCATTCACCGGATCTTCGACCCCTTCTTCACCACGAAGGAGGCCGGAAAAGGGATTGGACTTGGCCTCAGCATCTCATACGACATCGTCATGCACAAACACAAGGGGGACCTCTCCGTCGAGAGCCGCCCCGGCGAGACCACCAGGTTCACGGTGAAGCTCCCGATAAAATCCAGGATTGAGGTGGGGGACATTCCCGACGATGTCGACGCTGAGTGATGGCAAGAACGTTTCATCGGGGAAAGTGCTCTTCGTTGACGACGAAATAAACATATTAAAAAGCATCGCCCGGAGCTTCCTCAACGCGGAGTTCGAGGTCTTCACGGCGACCAGCGCGGAGGAGGGTTTAAAGGTCCTGGAAAACCAGGATATCGACATCGTGGTCACCGACTACAGAATGCCCTCCATGGACGGTTTTCAGTTCCTAGGCATCGTGAAGGTGCAACACCCGAGGGTGAACCGGGTGATTCTGAGCGGGTTCATCGAGAAATCCGCCGCCGTCGAGTCCCTCACCCGGGGGATCGCGTCGACCTACATTCTGAAACCCTGGATGAACGCGGAGGTGGAGGAGAAGATCAACCACATCCTCGAGACCAGGAAGCTTCTGAAATCGAACCGCCTCCTCGGCGTTATCAACCGGATCGAGACCCTTCCCACCCTTACGAACACCTACCGCGATTTCATCGCCGCCGTCGCCCAAGAGCGATCAATGGCGGACATCACCAAGATCATCCAGAGGGACCCGTCGGTGGCCACGAAGGTGCTCCATATCGCCAACTCGGCTTTCTACGGCCTGAAGAACTGCAGTTCGGTCGGTCACGCCGCGGTCACGATCGGCCTCGACACTCTCCACGACATCCTCCTCACCCTCTCCGTCATCGGGACAAGCGTGTGGAACCGGAACCGGATCGAGTGCCTGAAGGAGATCTTCACGGCCTCCGTGATCATGAACGCGATGCTCCCCGAGCTCTACCGTAAAAAAAACGGCTCTCACCTCCAGAAGAACTTCCCCTCCGTAGGGCTCACCTACGACGTGGGGAAGGTCGTGCTCCTCCAATATTTTCCGGAACGGTTCGAGGAGACACTTAAAAAGATGGAAAAGAGCGGAGAGGCGGAACGCTTCTACGAGACGGAAATTTCTTTCGGTTTCTCGGAGAGTTCCCACCAGGAAATCGGCGCCTTCTTTCTCGATTTCTGGAATCTCCCGGCCGTGTTCGTGGAGACGGCCCTCTACCACCACACCCCGGCGAAGGCTTCGGTGCACTACAGGGATGTCGTGGAGGTGTTGGGCTTCATCGATCTGGTAATCGACAGGATACGGGCCTGCGGCGCGGCGGATGAACCAGACCCCGAGTCCCTCCCCCAGGGGTTTTTCCCGATGGACCAGACGGCCGATATCGCCCGCGGGATCCGCAAGAGATTGAACGCGCTCAGTCTCAACTTCCCGCTCCCGGTGCTCACTGAATCACAAGACTCGTCTTCCCTACGGTGACGACGTCGCCGTTCACCACGCGAACCCTCTCGCACTTCGGGATGGGGTTGCCGTTCAGATATGTCCCGTTTGTGCTCCCTTTGTCCATAACGTAGTAGTGTTCCCCCTCCTTCTCGATGAGGGCGTGACGCCTCGAAACGAGGGGGTCGTCCGCAAGGCAGATCTCGCACCCCTCGTCCCTGCCGATTGAAATCATCCTGTTGATGTTGATCGACCTGTTCTTGAACCTGAGCTTGAGGCTCTTGGCCTTAACCTGCTTCGCGATCTCCTTCCCCTTGCCGTCCCTCTTGTAGACTGTTTCGTCGTTCATCGAATGCCCCACCCTCGATCATAAGAATTTGAATGCCGTGGAAATGCAAAGTGAATCCACGGGTTCGAAAGTCCCCGTCCTGTCATCGTACACATAGGCACGGTTGTAGCGCCCCGAGAGGATGACGCCCGGCCCGAGCGAGTAGCAAAGAACGGCGGCAAGTAAGGTGTTTTCGTCGAAGGGCTCCTTGAACACGTTCTCGAGGTTGTCCGTCCTGTCGTAGCTGAGACTCGCTGAAACCCTCGGCACGAGCCCCTCTTCGAGCGCCACTCTGAGACGTGCGCTCTTCACCGGCTCCGTGCCCGTGCCAGTCCATCGCCTGTAGCTCCCGAATCCGAGACCAAGCTCGAGCTTTTTCAATAGCACCACGCTCCCCCCCAGAAGCCATCCTGCGGTGTTGGTATCCTCGTAGCCGGCGCTGTTCTGCGCGAGGATGAGATCGTTGAAGAACGCCGGATAGAAGAGTCTCCGGTTGTCCCATTCCGCATTTATGAAGCCCGGCTCGTAGTAATTGAAAATGTACCGGTACTCCGCCCTGTAGGTGAAGACATGCGCTCCGCTTCCCATGAGCCCGAACCCGGCGCCAAAGCCCTCTACGAAGCCGATTTCCCCGGAGTTTACCCCCGCCGAAGACAGGGACGGGGGCGCCTCAGGGTATGAGTACGCAAGCTTCGCCGCGTCTGCGAAGAGCTTCATGCTGAACCGATCTTGGTTTACAACCGGGAACTCCGCGTCCGCGCCGAAAGCGATGATGCGGGGGAGCTGGTCTTCGTCCGTCGTCCCCGCGGGCCAGCCGAACGAATCGGGTTTCGGGCGGTCGTGGACCGTCGTCACGCCCAGGGCGAAGGGGACGCCGGAACCGAAGGGTCTCGCGTAGAATCGGCCCCCCAATAATTCCGGCTTGGATAAATCTCCGACGACGCCCTCGAATCCCGCAAGTTTACCGTCGGCCTTCAGCTGGAGGCCGACCTTGAGCTCCTCGGGGAAGGAAATCATGTTCGTATAGCCGTCCACGATGAATCCGTGGCCGAGAAAAAACGTATCTATGCTTCCCAGCCTGACATAAAACTGGTCGCCGAGCGCGCCCCAGCTCGCGTACGCGAGCTTGATGAGCGCGTCGTGAAAGCCGTCGTCGAGACTTTCGAAGTTCCACTCGTCGTGGTTCTCCCAATCGTCGAACCCGAGCAACCCGGTGGAGGGCGCGAATATGGCCGGAAAGGCAAGCCCGATCCCGAGCTTCCCAGACCTCAGCTCCGGCGTGAATATCCAGTGGGCGTACAGCTCGCCGTCAATCGTCACCGTCCCGATAGAGGCGCTTAGCGTGAGGAAGCCGGCGGGCGAGCTCTCCCCGCCGCCGCCTTTTTCCCCCTTCGAGTCCTTCTCCGCCTTTTCCCCCTTTTGCCCGTTTTCTTCGATCCCCCGCTCGAACCCCTCGAACTCTTCCTCCCATTGGTTCAGGAGCGCTTTCGGGATCTTCTTCACGGGCCCTGCGCCGCCTCCGACGGCGACCCCCCCCATTTTCCCCCTCCTGACCGCGATGGGTTTGAAGCCCTGAGCGGCGCTCTGGAGGTCGACCGACCCTTCGAAGACGAGCACCTCCGAGCGGAGCCCGTCGTAGCTCACGCCGAACTGGGTGCCCCTCACGCCGGCCAGAGCGGTCCCCGACACCACCTCGAACTTCGAATCGGGGGTGCTGAGCTTATTGACCTTCGCCTTCAATTTTCCGAAGATGAGGTTGAATCTCTGGGTGCGCGAGCCCGTTTCCGAGCTTACCTCGAGACGCTCCACCTTGAACACCGCACCGCTTGCGATCCTCAGGAGGTTTCCGCCGGGCATGGTGACCTCGCAGAGGGCGTTCTTACCGGTCCTGATTATCGAACCCTCCGGGATGCTCATGTCAAGCATAACCGGCTGGAAATCTTCCAGTTCGTTGTCGGGGGTCGAGTCGACGTCAACGTTCGCCGTGAAAAAGGATATGCTTGCGCTCTCATTCGCGAATACGGGCCATGGAGAACGCAGGGCAATAAAACCTCCGAGGATGAGCACGGCAGAGATCAGTTCGATGAAAGACATAGAGAGGGACATGCGTTTCATCGTTTCCTCCTAGAACGAGAACTGCGTATCGACGAATGCCCTGTCCGCCGGATCCCGCGTATAGGGGGAGTAGGTCCTTTCGTAGACGAAGAGGATCTTCGTCACCGGGCTTATCTTGTATCCCGCCGTCAGCCTGAGCAGGCTGTCCCCTTCAGAGAAGAAATCGTCGATCCCGTCGATATCCTTCTTTTCGTACACGAGCGATGCGATGAACTTCGGAAGCGCGCCTTCGGCCGTTTGGATACCGGTGAGCACGCGAGGCCCCTCGACGTCATGCAAACCGTCCTCCCACTGGAACGAGAACTTCAACACCTTGAACAGGGAGAGCTCCGTTCCGATCATGTACCCCATGTAGAATTCGGTGTAGGCGTCGAGGGATGCGTACTTCACGGCCGGCGGCGCCCCACGGTCCCTCTCGTAGAAAGAGTCGAAGTAGGCTGGAACGAACTCCTCGCCGAGGAACCTGATCTGACCGAAGAGGTTGAGCCATTGGTAGGTGAAAGCGCCCCCCACGAAACCCCCGCTCCCCCTCTCGACGATCTTCGCCCAGTCAGCGTAGGCGACGAGGCTCATCCCCTCCTTCTCGAGGAGCGGTACCTCGACGTCGATACCGAACTCGGCCACCCTCTCGCTTGCGGGGTTGTCCTCGGGAACTTCGGTAGGAAGCTCCAGCGTGTCGCCGTCGGTGACGAAGGTGGCGCCGAGCTCGAATCCCTTGAAGATGGGGTTCTGGGCGTCTAAAAAGGGGCGCGCGTAGAGCCGCGCGGCGATAATGTCCCAATCGAGCACGTCATCCACCAACGACTCGAATCCGACATAGGGAAAACCTATGAGCCTGCCGTCGGCGTCCAGGTTGAGACCGAGCTGGATGATCTGGGGATAGAAGAGGGTGTTGGAGAAGTTGTTCATGACGAGCCCGTGTCCCAAGGTGTACCCGTTGAAGGTACCGATCCGCCCGTAGAGAGGGTCGCCCTTTACGCCGTACTGAAGATAGTAGATTTTCGTGAGGTAGTCGTGGAGTGTGGTCCACCCGTCGGGCCTGCCGTCGTGGTCGAGGTCCCGAAGGTGGAAATCGGCGTCGAACTCCAGGGAGAGATCGAACCCCAGCCCCCACCTTCCGTAGGCGAACCCGGGGAAAATTCCCAATTTTTGAAACGCGACCTGGTTCTGCGTAATGTCCTCATAGCTCGAGAGCCCGATGGTGAGGTTCATGGTAAAATCGAACTTGGGTTTGTCTGCCGGGACCTGATCCTCGGCCTGGGCGTACAGAATAACGCAATTCAATAAAAAAAATAGTATTATGAGAAAGCTGGACTTTTTTACCATATTTGCATCCCCTCCGTCAGCCCGGTCCTTCGACTTCCTTCTCCATTATACTTCACCAAAGGGGGCTTTTCCACAGCTCAAAAGATGATTTTCACCCTGATCCCCACCTCGAGGCCCATCGACGTGAGCACGTTTCCCTTGGTGGAAGGGGGCACGATCTTCTCCTCCACACCCGCGACCGTTTTGAGGTTCGCGCTGAACTCCAGCCGGTCGGAGATGCGGTAGGTCGTAAGGTGCTGGAGTGTAACCCTAACGGGGACATTGCTGAAAGCCTCCACCCTGTCTTTGTCGGTCCAGGTGTAGAAGTTCTCGAGAGTGACGCTATCGGTGTTATCCATATACTCACCGAAGGACGTGCCCCTCCAGATTCGCCGCAGGAGGCTCCGATTTCCGATCCTGTATTGCCACAGATATGCGAAGGTGAGGGCGTTGTTTACGGTATCCTTGGGAGGTATTTGCGTCACTTCCCCATCCTTGGCCGGATCCCCGGGGAAAAGGAAATACCTCTCCTCTCCTATCTTCTGCCGCTCCCTTTCGTACTTCAGATCGTGGATGAGTTTCACGCCCCGAAACTCTCTTTGCAGCAGGTTGAGCGCCGTCCTCGCGGCGTATTCGCCCATGACAATCTTCGTGGCGTATCTCACCTCGTGCGTGTAGGTAAACGCAAGATCGAGGCTTTTGTCGAAGAAATCCCTCTGCGGAGGGATGGGGAGGTACTTCGACAGATACGGCTGTATCCCCCGAATCTGGGTGTAGGTTTCCCCCTGCCTCGTCGTCTCACCGTAAAATGCGACACCGACGGTCGTCGGAACGTACCAAGGATCGTACCGGAGAAGACAATCGATGGAGTAACGGTTGAGCAAGCTGTTCGAGGTCGTCCCGAGGATGTCATCGTTCCCCTTGTAGAGGTCCACCGCTTCGTAGTCCTTTTCCCTCCCCAGGCTGTCGAACGGGCTGATGTAGAAAAGAGGCGGCAGTAAAAGATATCCGTATGTGTCTAATACGATATCGTTTTCACCCACCCCCTCCCCCACCCTTTTGTAATCGGACTTGAACACTCTCTCCATCCCGGGGGTGAGCTCGATCTCCTCGACCCTGAAGGGGTGGAAAGGGAGGGAGAGGAAAAGCCGGCTGGTGGTGATGGTGTCCCGCTCCGTGCCCGCGGAGATGAAGTTGGACTCGGTGTGATCGGTGCTCAGCAGGAACTTGGCGCCCATACGTTCCCCGATGGGACGGTTGAAATCGATAACGAGCGAATCCATTTTATTCGACAGCACCGCGCCCGTGAGAGTCTTCCCCGGAGGGGCGAAGAGCCTTCCCATTTTGTAAAAGTACGAATCGGGCCAGGATTCATACTCGGGCGTTGACGAACCGGAGAAGATCTCGTTTCGCTTGAGACCCAGGGAGACACTCCCGCTCTGCCAGCCGTACAAGAGGAGGATGTCGTTGATCTGGTTTAGAGTGGCGATCGGCGGGGGGGCGGCCGGGGAAAACACGGGCGCGTCGGCGGTGAGAGTGTTCTGGAGCCGCCAGTGGCGGTGGAACGAATATGTCTGGGACAAACCGAAGGGGAGACTCAGCGACTCACCCATCTCGATTGTGTCGTCGTAGGTGTCCGTCTCTTTGAAGCGGTAGCTTGCCTTCGTCAGCTCGATGACCCCCGAGCTTTCCGCTACCCTGTCGTAGCTGTGCCGCAACACCGGAACATACGGTTTTCCCAGGTCGAACACCAGCTCGTGGGAAAAGGTATCGTAGGACCCGTCGGTTTGAAGCCCTCCCGGCAGGTCTTCCCTGTTCCGGATGTGGGTAACATCTTCCATGCTCACCCCGAACCGAGCGTTGAGAGCGCTGACGAGTCGTGCATTCAGCTGAGTG
>Ga0315286_10000181_pt1 | contig 47443 bp, 40 predicted proteins | sample YL17G10_0_MG_FD_205038 | JGI IMG/M metagenome (GOLD analysis project Ga0315286, IMG submission 205038) | Sediment microbial communities from Yellowstone Lake, YNP, Wyoming, USA - YL17G10_0 | ecosystem: Environmental > Aquatic > Freshwater > Lake > Sediment | place: USA: Wyoming | collected...
CCTGGGCTATGTCTATCCGTTCAAGGGGTATAAAGAAGTTAAGCGTATCATGGACGACCAGGTGGCCTATTGGCGAAGCCGCGGCTATGACATCGAGGATGTTTTAGGGTCGGACACGGTGACTCCGATAGATTATATCGCGTTTTCCATAGGTGTCAGCTATGCCCTGGGACGGAGCCTGGCCGCGAAATATTAAGCGGGCGAGAGACACGGCCTCCCCGTCCGCTTCGAGAATTGACATTCCGCCGCCGGCCGTGCTACAAAGAACGTCCGATGATAAGAAGCCGGGCGCTCATACTCTTCGTTCTTCTCGCGATTTTTGTCTCACCGGCTCGGTCCGCTTCGATTAAAGGGGGAGTCAAACTCGGGCTCAACTTTTCGAACTTTCCCAAGGTCGCGGGCGAGGCCGATTGGCAGGTCAAAACGGGATTTGTCGCCGGCGGATGCGTGAGTTTCAATCTCTTCGAATTTTTCGCCATCCAGCCCGAGCTTCTCTTCTCCTGGAAGGGCGCCCAATTTCAGGAAGAAACCTCCGAACACTTCTACGAACAGATTATCGGCCTGACCTATATTGACCTCCCCATTCTGGCCAAATTGACCGTTCCCCTGGACTCAAGGTACCGGCCTTTTCTTTATGCCGGCCCCTATTTCGGGCTGAAGCTGAGCGCGACGAGCCGGATCACGATTGAAAGCGCATCCGACTTTATCGACCAGGAGACCAAGCTGGATTCGGCAAAAACATGGGATCGCGGCCTGGTCTACGGCGGAGGAATCCAGATCATTCTCATCGGAGGAACGTTCGTCCTCGAAGCCCGCTATGCCATGAGCAGCGCCTCGGTCTTCAATGTCGGCGCCGAGAAGAAGAATAAAGTCGTCTCGATCCTCGTCGGAGCCCAATTCTAAAGGGCCGATGAACATTCCGATTTACCAGGTTGACGCTTTCACCGAAAAGCTGTTCGAAGGGAATCCGGCCGCGGTCTGCCCGCTCGAGGAATGGCTGCCCGACGGACTGATGCAATCGATCGCCCTGGAGAACAACCTTTCCGAGACGGCTTTTTTCGTCCGGAAGAAAAATACCTTCGAAATCCGCTGGTTCACGCCCGCCCTCGAAATCGACCTCTGCGGCCACGCGACGCTCGCCTCGGCCCACGTCATCTTCGAGCATCTCGGATACGAAAAAGCGGAAATCGATTTCTTATCGCCGAAAAGCGGGGCCCTGCGAACGAGCCGAAAAGACGGCCTGCTCTTTCTCGATTTTCCCGCGTATGAAGCCCGCCCCGCCGATCCCCCCGGAGCACTGCTTCGAGGGTTGGGGAAGGCCCCGCTGGAAACTTACAGGGGGCGCGACTATCTCGCCATTTTCGACCGGGAAGCGGACGTCGCTTCCCTCGAACCCGATTTCGCCGAACTCTCCAAACTGGACTGCATCGGCACTATCGTTTCGGCCCGGGGCGATGCGTCCGATTTCGTCTCCCGATTCTTCGCTCCGCGAGCCGGGGTTCCCGAGGACCCGGTCACGGGCTCCTCCCACACCCTTCTCATCCCCTTTTGGGCGAAGCGGCTTAATAAGAACAAGCTCCACGCTTTCCAAATATCCAGGCGAAGAGGAGAGCTGTTCTGTGAGTTCCTCGGGAAGCGCGTCCTGATCGGCGGCCGGGCCGTGACCTTCCTGACCGGCGAAATTCGGATCTGAATCGATCTTTACTCCAATTCGGTGACAGTCAACTCAACCCCCAAATTCTGATTTAAGAACCACCGGAGGTGGAATAAAGCCCAAAGGTCCCGCTTCTTCGGTAAGTATGAGGGGAGCCAGTGGAGGAGGAATTTCGGTAATGGGTTGTCTGTCACCAAATTAAAGAGCCAGGAGATTGGTCTCGAGGAGCGCGATCTGGGCTTGAAGCTCATCGAGCTTTTTACGTTCTTTTTCGACGACGTCGGCCGGCGCGCGCTTGACGAAATCCTGGTTCGAAAGGCGGGACTCGGTTCTGGCCGCGTCTTCGAGAAGTTTCACCCTCTTCGCGGCCAGCCGCTCCCTTTCCTTGGCCGGATCGATCAGGCCGGCGAGATAGATTTCGATATCGCCCACGACCTGAGACACGGCCGTCGCCGGCCGCACGACGTCAGTGCCCACTTCGAGGGCGCTGAGATTCGCCAGATGGAGGACGAGAGACTCCATGCGGCGGATGATCGCCGTCGAGCGGCCCCCGGCTTTGATCCGGGCCTCGAGCTTCCGGCCGGGGGCGATATTGTGAAGAGAGCGCGCCTCGCGAAAGGCGCGGATGACGCTCTGCACGAGCGTAAATTCCGATTCCAAAGCTTCGTTTTCCCAATCCGGCCGGGGCTCGGGCCAAGCCGCGGAAATGAGAAGCTCCGATCCCGGTTGAGGCTTGTCCAATCCGCGCACCGGTCCCTGGGCGTTCAGGCGGTCCCACAGGACTTCGGTGATGAACGGGACGAACGGATGAAAAAGCCGGAGGATCTGGTCGAGAGCGAGAGCGACGATCGTCCGGGCGGCCGGCCCCGCATCGCGGTCTTTCAGGCGGGGTTTGATCATCTCCAGATACCAATCGCACAGGTCGCCCCAAAAGAAATCGCGGGCCGCGCCGAGGGCCGCGCTGGGATTATAGGCCCGCAGCTCTTCCGTGACCCGGGCGATCGCCCGTGACAGCCGGGATAGGATCCAACGATCTTCGGGAGCAAGCCGGCGCGGGTCAACAGGTTCAAAAGGGTGCTCTACAAGGCTTATCAGCGTAAACCGGGCCGCGTTCCAAAGTTTGGTGCAAAACGCCCGGCCGATCTCGAACCTCTCGCTGATGATCTTGGCCATCGGCAGGTCGGGCATCGTTCCTAAAACATCAAATTCCTTCCCGCTCCCGGGGCAGATGTAGGTGAATATCGTCCGCCCGTGTTTGGCCGCGGCCAGGTCGACGAGCTCTCCGGTGTAGGGAGAGATCGCCTGAACCGGCAAACGGATATCCTGCGTCCCGGTTTGCATCTCGCAGAGCACGTAGCGCATCGCGTCGGCGCCGTATTTCTCGATGATGTCTTCGGGGTCGATCCCATTGCCCTTGCTCTTGCTCATCCGCTCGCCTTTGCCGTCCTGAATGTTGGCGTGGATGAATGAATCGGTGAACGGCACGTCGCCGAGAAGGTAGAGTCCCATGACCATCATCCGCGCAACCCAGAGGGTGATGATATCGCGCGCGGTGACCAGGCACGAGCCGGGATAGTAATAGCTCAGGCAGTCCTTGCGGCCTTCGGCGGCCCCGAGCGGACGTTGGCCCGGGTCGAGAGCGGCCGTAGCCGGGTCGGGCCATCCGAGCGTGCTCATCGGCCAGAGGGCGGAGCTGAACCAGGTGTCGAGAACATCGGGATCCTGGGCCAGGCCGGCGGCCTCGAGAGCTTTGGCATATTTTCCCTCGGCCTTTTCATCGCGGAGGCAGACGAGCAACGAATACCGGGCCCGGGGGTTCAGGGCGCCGATCCCTTCCCGGCCTATGCGCAAGCCTTCATCGTCAGAGATAAAGAACGAGAGATCCTCGTCATCGGGCTGGGGCAGAGCCGCAATGACTCCGGCCATCTCCGCTCCCGGGAATTCGGCATGCCAGATGGGGATGCGATGACCCCACCAGAGTTGACGGCTGATGCACCAGTCCCGCTTCTCGGCAAGCCAGGAGCGGTAGGTGCCGCCATAGCGGGCGTGGTCGGGAGCAAAGGTCAGCCGCCTTCCTGTCGGCGTTTGGAACTCCGGCTCGATGGCAGCGATACATAATGATGCCAGGCCCGAAGGGTACCTGAATTCGTTCGGCGTTCCGGCGCCGCAAACCAATCCGCCGGGGATATCCCCCATCCGGACAAACCACTGTTTGCTGAGATATGGCTCGATCGGCGTCTTGGACCTGTCGGAATGGCCGATTTCGATTTCACGGTCTTCGACTTTCTCGATCAGGCCGCGGGCGTCAAGATCGGCGACGACTTTCTTGCGCGCTTCGAAGCGGTCCAGCCCGGCATACGGCCCGGCGTTGGCGTTGAGCGAACCGTCGGGATTGAGGATATTGACGATGCCGATCTCGTCCCGGTGGCGCGTCCAGACGTCGTAGTCGTTGGGGTCATGGCTGGGCGTGATCTTGACGCAGCCCGATCCGAGGGCCGGGTCGGCCCAGGCGTCGAGGATGAGGGGGATGGATTTTTCGAGAAGCGGCAGGAGCACTCTTCGGCCGTCTCGGGCCATGGCCTCGAGTTTCAAGAGCTGCGGGAGCTCTCTTCCCTGCCGGGATTCCAGCTCCGCGATCGTTTTATCGATGTCTTCGCTCTCTTTTTTCGACGCGGCGGCTTTCTTTTTTTCAAGATTCTTGATTTGGAGATCCAGATTTCCGCCAGGGTCGGGATGAACGGCGACGGCCGTATCGCCGAGCATGGTTTCAGGGCGGGTCGTCGCGACCGTGACGAAATCCGGTTCGCCCGGCTTCGGGTCCAGGATCGGATACTTGATATGCCAAAAATGGCCCTGAACCTTCTCGTGATTGATCTCGTCATCCGAGACCGCCGTCTGGAGCTGGCAGTCCCAGTTGACGAGCCGGTTTCCGCGGTAGATCAAGCCGTCGCGGAAAAAGCGGAAGAAAGCCTCGCGCACGGCCCGGGTGCAGACCGCGTCCATGGTGAACCGCTGCCGGTCCCAGTCGCAGGAACAGCCCATCCTCTGCTGTTGGCGGATGATCCGCGCCCGGTATTCGTCCTTCCACGCCTGGATCTTGGCCACGAGCCCTTCGCGCCCGATGTCGAAGCGTGTTTTGCCCTCGAGTTCGTAGAGGCGCTTTTCAACGACGGCCTGGGTCCCGATCGAGGCGTGGTCGGTGCCCGCCATCCAGAGGGTGTTGTCGCCCAACATCCGGTGCCAACGGCTGAGCAAATCCTGCATGACGTTGTCCATGGCGTGTCCCATATGGAGGGCGCCGGTGACGTTGGGCAGGGGCATCATGATGACATAGCGGTTTTCGCGCTCGTCGGGAACGGCGGCGAAGGCATCGGCGGCGAGCCATTTTTCATAGACGCGCCCCTCGTATTTTAGCGGCTCGTAGAGCTTCGACATTTCGTCGGTCATCGTTCTGATCCTCAAACAATCTCCCTTTTATTACCATATCGGGAGAGAGCGCGCAAACACGCAAGTCGCCGGGCCGCGAGGGGACGGGCTTCAGAAAGGAGCGGGATGGCCAGCCGGAGAATCCGGGCCCGCGGATAGCCTGTCAGCGGGAAGCCGCGGGCGAACCGTTCTTCGGCCGTGGTTCAGCGGCATCATTAAGCCGCCGAATGATGCTCTCGGCAATAATCCTATGCGCCTTCTCGTTCGGGTGGGCGTCCACGACTCTCGGCGGTGACCCGCCCCAGGTATAGTATGACTTCGCATAAGCCTCCTGTCCGGCTACGGGCAAACGGGCGATGAGGGCATCGTGGGCACGGACGATCACGGCGTCGAGGGGGAATACGTTTTCCGGAATTAAGACGGGCGCACTGTCGGTTCCGAGAATGACGATCAGGAATTTCGTTCCATGCGCCCGCGCGACTTTGCCTATCTCTCCGTACGCGGTTTTAATGATTTGTTCGCGATTCGAAGCCGGTCGAGTCACCAAGCCCAAGACGTTCTTGAGCCGGTAGAGCGACATATGGAAATCATCATGGATATACAGGGGCAGGCCGATGTCCCGGAGAAAGGACATCTGATCCAGGAAGCTGATCTCCGAATTCCAGTATTTTTCCGTCGGAAGATCAAATTTCTTCGTCATAAAAACGGGCGGATGGATCCTCAGTCCGTCCCGCCGGGCAATAAAATAAGGAGTCGGAAGCCGGCCAAAATTTCCGGGCGCAAACGGGCTCTGGGCGCGGTCCACAAGCCAGGGCGAATACTGGACGAGGAGATAATCGGGCTTGTGGACGGGGACCAGTCTTTTCGCGAGAATCACCATTTGGGAAAGGCCGTAGCCCGGCATAGCGGCATTTCTCACCGTTCCTCCAAGATATTGGCCGGCAAGATGAGGATAGGTGTTTTCCGCGGACACTCCGACGCCGTAAGTGAAAGAGCACCCGAGGGCAAGCATCATGGGATGCGGGTCGGGCGAGGCACGGCTTTCGTCTTCAAGAGGAACGCGAAATCCATCTTGGTCATAACGCACCGGAACATAACGGCCTATCGGGAACGGCTCAGCCCCCCGGGAATCCGGAATAGGGACGTATCCAAGTTTGGCGTCGGCTCTGAGAATCTTTCCCCGCCGTCCGATCTTGTGGTTTTTAAAATCGAGGTACATCGGCTTGGTCCGTGAGCCGATGGAGACAACATAGATTGAACCGATCACGGCCAAGGGGACAAGGAACAGGACCAGATGAAAGGTGAATTTCTTGATCCGGCCCAGATACTTGCTAATGCTCTATGATCTCTTCATCGTGAACGGCCATGAATGGCTTTTGGTCCCTTCGATATCGATCGGCTTTTCGGTGGCCGGATTGCGCCGCGCTTTCCATTCCCAGACGACGTCCTGGCCGGCGCTCTGGAATTTGATCGTCCCGTTGATGGCATGGCCGTCGGCCTTCCCCTCGAAGACCATGGATGCGATTTTCTCTTTATAGGGCTGTTCCAGGATAAACCTGATCTTGTCTCCTTTGAGAGCCAGGTCCTTGATCTCCATGATCTTGCCACCGACCGTGGCCTTGCCCGTCGGGAACTGAAAGATCTGATCAAGCTGCATTTCGGCCTTGACCGCCGGTTTGTCCATCGTCCAGGTCCAGGTGCCGCTGACGTTGGCCGGGAGGATCCACAGATAGACCTCATGGGAAATATCTTCAACATCCACGGAGGAGGATTGATCCGACTTCCACTCCCCCATCCCGAAGTTGTGCGAAACGACCCGCGTCCCGGGCCGGAGTTCGCGGAGCAGCTTCGGCCGCAGCTTGAGGTTGACGCTGGTCAGAAGGTAGAGGGTCATGACCGAAGCTTCGCGAAAATCGGCCGTGAAGAGGTCCTGCTCGTGGAACGTGACCAGGCCCGTGACTCCGGCCTTGGCCGCGTTCTCCTTGCTCTCGCCGATCCGCTCGGGATCGATGTCGAAACCGACGCCCTTGGCTCCAAAGCGCTGGGCCGCGGTGACGACGATTCGGCCGTCCCCGCAGCCGAGATCATAGACGATATCGCCTTTCTGGACCCCGGCCATGCGGAGCATCTCATCCACGACCGGATATTTGGTCGGAACATAGGGGACGTCGAGGTGTTTCTGCTGAAAAGCGGCGGCCGACGGCCCGAATACCAGGGAAACGCAGATCAAGGCTGGAATGATTCTTTTGATCATGGGTGCTTCCTTCACGGCAGAAAAATCAATCTCAATCACTTTATTGCCATTCAAGGACCTTGTCAAGCGCCCCAGCCTCCCTCCGGACCTGTATCCGATCCTTGTTTTTTCGGATAGAATAACCGGGAGTCTCATGATCCATGACATGATGAGCGTCGCCGATTATTATGCTAAAATGGCGTCCATGAACGGACGGACGGCGCGAATCCGGCGGACCCTTGGTCCGGCTATTTTGTGGGGCTTGCTCTGGGGAATCTTCGAAGCCACGGCCGGGCATCTCCTCCACCTTGCCCGAGTTCCCGGACTGGCCGGCTGGATCATGTTTCCGGCCGGATTCTACGCGATGAGCCGGGCCTTCGCGGCCGCCGGAAAATTTCGCTCGATCTTTCTCACCGCCGGCTTCGCCGCCGCGGTCAAATGCGCCGACCTTCTCCTTCCCGGAGGCGATATCGCCATGATCATCAATCCCGCCAGGGCCATTTTGCTCGAATCCCTGGCCGTCGTCGCCATTTATTATTATCTGGGGTCAAGAACAACGTTCTCCTGGAAAATTCCCGTTTTCGCCTCGGTAGGCTGGCGAGCGGCTTATGCCGTCCTGAGCCTATTCGCCGCGGAGGCTTTCGGCGCTTCAAACATCCTCGAAACCGGCGCCTTTTCGGTATTGAACTTTCTCCTGATCGAGGGGGCCGGCAACGGCCTCCTCGTCTCGGCTATAATTTTATTATCGCCGGCGGAAAGACACGACCATCTCAAAACAGGGCAAGAGGACGCGGGCCAAGTCGGAAGATTCGGACCAAACAACCCGCTCCATACCCATGAATGACTCTCCGCTCATAAAGAAAAAGCTCGAAGCCGCCGCGATGAAACGCCGCAGCTTCCTCGGCTGGGGCACGACTTTCAGCGGCGCGGCTCTGACCTCGTTTAAGTTCGGCAAGAGGCGGAAAATCGCGTCGTCTGTTTCACCCCCATCTCCGCTCCAGGAGTCCTCGCCCGAAGTCAAAATGATCCGGACCGGGTGCCCTTCCCACAACTGCGGCGGGCGGTGCCTCCTCAAGGTGTATGTCCTGGACGGCAAAATCGTCCGGATCGAGGGCGACGACCGGCCGTACGACGGCATCGAAGATCCTCAGCTCCGCCCCTGCATCCGCGGCCGGTCCTACCGCCGCCGGCAAAACCATCCCGACCGCCTTCTCTACCCGATGAAGCGCGCAGGCAAGCGCGGCGAAGGGAAATTCGTCCGCATCACGTGGGACGAAGCGCTGGATAACGTCGCATCCGAGCTCGAGCGGGTCAAAAAGACCTACGGCAACGCGGCCATGTATGTCCCCTACGGCACCGGAAGCTATAACCAGATGAACGGCCGCCAAACAGCCCAGAGGCTGATGAATCTCTACGGCGGATCGCTCGGCTTCTACAACAGCTATTCCTGGGCGGCGATCTCCTGCGCCACTCCCTATGTCTACGGCACGAACGTCACCGGCAATCAGCGCCAGGACTGGGTGAACTCCAAATATATCCTCATGTGGAGCTGGAATCCGTGCGAAATGCGCGACGGGACGAACTCCGAATATTTCCTCCGCAAGGCCAAAGAGAGCGGAGCCAGGATCGTCTGCCTCGACCCGCGGATGACCTTGAGCGCCGTCGCCCTGGCCGACGAATGGATACCGATCCGGCCCGGGACGGATACGGCCATGATGGCGGCGATGGCCCACGTGATCATCACCGAAAACCTCCATGACGCCGGGTTCATTAAAACGCACTGCCTCGGCTTCGACCAAAGCCAGATGCCGGGCGGGGCCGAAAGCGCGGAGAGCTATAAAGATTTCATCCTCGGAACACGGGACCGCCTCCCGAAAACGCCGGCCTGGGCCGAGCCGATGTGCGGCGTGCCCAAAGAAACGATCGTCCGCCTCGCCCGCGATTACGCCACGATCAAGCCGGCCATGCTTTACCAGGGCTACGGGATGCAGCGGCGGGCGTACGGCGAACAGGCCGTCCGCGCCGGATGCGTCCTTGCGGCGATTACCGGGAATGTCGGGATTCCGGGCGGATGGGCGGGCGGCATGGCCCTTCAAGCTCCCGACGGCGGGCCATCCTGGATCGTCTTTCCCACCGGAACCAACCCGGTCAAAGCTCAGATCCCTTCCTTTCTCTGGACCGAAGCCGTGCTCCGGGGAAAGGAGATGACCGAAGCCGATGGGGTCGTCGGCGCGGATAAGCTCGAAACCAACATCAAGCTCATCTATGCGGTCGCCTGCAACGCCCTCATCAATCAGCACGCCCACATCAACCGCACGGTCAAGATCCTGCAGGACGAGACGCTCGTCGAATTCCTGGTCGTCCAGGACAACTTCCTGACGCCGACCGGCCGTTTCGCCGACATCCTTCTCCCCGCCTGCACCCAGTTCGAGACATGGGGTCTGGCCGACGGTTGGAAATACGGCGACGAGGTCATCCTCATGCCGAAGGTCGTCGAGCCTCCCGGCGAGACAAAGAGCGACTACCGGATTTGCGCGGAGATCGCAGAGCGGCTCGGCTTCGGCGAGGCCTACACCGAAGGGCGGGACGAGCGCGCCTGGGTGGATTGGGCCATCGAATATTACCGGAAAACGCGCTTTCCCGGCATCCCGACGCTCGATGACTTCGAGAAATCGAACATCGGCGTCTATTCCGTGCCGGTGACGAAGCCCGCCATCGCTTTCGCCGATTTCCGGCGGGACCCCGACAATCATCCCCTGCCCACGCCCTCGGGCAAAATCGAAATATTTTCGAAACGGCTCCACGACATGAACAAACCGGATACGATCCCGGCTGTGCCGAAATATATCCGCGAATGGGAAAGCCCTTTCGGCCCGGAAGCGAAGGCCTATCCGCTCCAGGTCGTGGGCCATCATTATCTGGCCACCGTCCATTCGACGATGGACAACGTGGACTGGCTCCGGGAGGCGTTTCCCCAGCGAGTGTTCCTCAATCCCCTGGACGCCGAAGCGCGGGGCATTCGGAGCGGCGACCCGGTCAAAGTCTTTAACGACCGCGGCGCGACAAAAGCCGTTTGCCGCGTCACGCGAAAGATCATGCCCGGCGTCGTCGCCATACCCCAGGGCGCGTGGTGGGCGCCCGACGACAAGGGCGTGGACCAGCGCGGTTCGGTGAATGTCCTGACGAGCGAGCGCTGGACGCCGCTCGCCTTCGGCAACGCTCAGCACACGATCATGGCCCAGGTGGAGAAAGCGCGATGAGCGGTCAAGCGGTCCGGCAATACGGGTTTTATTTCGATTCGAGTCTGTGCTCAGGCTGCAAGGCCTGCCAGGGAGCGTGCAAGGACAAGAACGACCTGGCGGTCGGCGTCCTCTGGCGGCGGGTTTACGAGATCGCCGGCGGCCGCTGGAAGAAAAACGGGAACGTCTGGGTGCCCGATATCTTCGCCTATTTTCTCTCGATGGCCTGCCATCACTGCGAAAACCCCGTCTGCCTGCCCTCCTGTCCGACCAAGGCCATTTTCAAGCGGATGGACGGCGTCGTTCTCATCGACACTTTCGCCTGCATCGGGTGCCGCTACTGCGAATGGGCCTGCCCCTACGGAGCGATGCAGTTCGACGAACGCAAACGCTGGGTGACCAAGTGCGATTTCTGCGCCGATTATCTCGACGAGGGAAAGCCGCCGGCCTGCGTCTCGGCCTGCCCGATGCGCGCCCTTGAATTCGGAGACATCTCGGATTTGCGGAAAAAATACGGCGGGACGAGCGAAGTCTTTCCCCTCCCCGAAGCGAAGACTTGCGAACCCGCCCTAGTGATCAAGCCGCACCGAAGCGCGGCGCGGGCGACCAAAGAAACGGCCGAAGTCGAAAACTGGGAAGAGATTTGAGATGTCCCGATTCAGAGCGTCGGCGGCCAAAGAATGGCCGCTCGTCGGATTCACCCTCTTATCCCAAATCGCGGTCGGAGCGTTTTGGACAATCGCCGCCGGGCTTCTTCTCCCCGGGCGCGGTCCCGCGATTCATCTGACGGTCCGGGCCTTCCCGGCGCTCATCGCCGTTCTCATTCTGGCCGCCGCTCTCTCCCTGTTTCATCTCGGCCGGCCCCACCGCGCGGTTTTCGCCTTGAACAACTGGCGGCGGTCCTGGCTCAGCCGGGAGATTGTCTTCGAGCTCATTTTCCTTCTGCTCCTGGCGCTTCTCGCCATCTTGAGATGGCGAAAGGCGGGCTCGCCCGAGCTCATTCAAGGAATCTTGATCGTATCCGCCGTCGCCGGATTCGCATTTTTATTCAGCATGTCCAGACTCTACATGTTGAATACCGTTCCCGCGTGGCGCGGGTTGAACACTCCGTTGTCCTTTTTTCTTTCCGCTCTTCTGCTTGGACCATTGTTCGTCGCCGTCGCCCGGCGGATTTTCTTCCAGACACCGGGGTTCTTTGGACCTGCGGCAGTCATCGCTTCGCTCTCCGCGGTCCTCCTCATCGTTCTGATCGCGATCCTTTTCACGCCCGGGATCGGTTTTTTGGGAGTGAAGAACGCGACTCTCGCGGAATACCCGGTCTCTCGGGTCTATCTCTTTCTCCTCTTTCGTTTTGCTTTTCTCGCCGCTGCCGTCTTGGGCATCGTTCTTGCCGCGAAGGGCAGGTTCGGCGGACCCCTGAACGGCACGTGGCTGACCGTGGCTTTCCTGAACGCGCTGGGCTCGGAGATTTCCGGCCGCTTTCTCTTTTATGCGATATATAACCGCGTCGGCGTTTGATAAAACCGGTAGTGAAAAAAGTGACCGCCACCTGATTTTGCATCAAGACCACGGGAATAATCCATAAGGCTTGCTAAAAAATGAGGGACCCGTCAGCTTTTTTTTAATGAGCGCAGGTATTTCCGATAATCGTCCGGCGTATTAAGATTGAGGAGCCACGCAGGACGGCCGATGTCGACGATACGGGTCCGGCAGCGATCGAAGAGGGCCAGAACCTGGCGCTCGGAAGAGGCCAGGAGGCGTTCGATTTGGGGAATGGCGGTTTTTTTATAGACGGCGAGGAGCGGTTCCAGGCCTTGGTCCGTTCGCGGGACGGCGATGTCGAAACCTTCGGCCGCGGCGAGCATCCGCGAGACGAAGCCGGAGTCAAGCCGCGGCACGTCACAGGCCATGACGAACGAAACGGGATTGCGGGCCGCCCGGACGCCGCTCAAGATCCCGCCCAGCGGCCCCAGGCCATCAACCTCATCCTCAACTTGAGAATATTGGAGAAAATCGTATCGCCGGCCTTTTGCGATGCTGACTAAGATCTCGTCGAAGAGTCCTTCGACCTGGATCAGGATTCTTTGAATGAGCGGCTCTCCGGCGACAGAAAGGAGGGCTTTGTCTCTCTTCATCCGGCGGCTCGGCCCGCCCGCCAGCAGAATCAATGTCACGGGGTACGAAGCGGATTGCGGGCTTGTTTTCACAGAGGTATCATATCAAAAAATAAACCCGCCTGGATGACTCGTTGTCTGGGATCTCAATTCATGTCAAAATGGGCGAGGATGAAAACGCGGATATCGTCCTTCAGCGGATTCGTCGAAGCCCGCCTCCCCGGTCTTATCGGGAAAATCAAACGGGCGATCGAGCAATCGGAAAAAAAATTCATGGGCCCTGCGGCATCCGGCGAAAGCTATCTTTGGGAGCATACGGCCCACGTCGCCGCGCTCAGCTATAAGCTCGCCATAGCCGAGAAACGCCCGCCGCTCCTCCCGGTTGTGACCGCCCTGTTTCATGACGCTGGGAAATTCGGCGGCGGACGTTACCATGAGAATGACCGCGCCGAGGAAGAATACGCGGCGTGGGTCGCGAAACGCTTGTTGGCTCGAGCGGGGATGCCGGCTTCGAGCATCAAGCGCGTCGCAAACGCCCTGCGCGCTTTATACAGCGCCGGATCCAAGCCGGACGCGATTTCGGCCATCGCCCATGACGCCGATTTTCTGGCGAAATTCGGGGCCCTCGGCGCCGCTCAATTTTTCGTCAAATCCACGCTTCGGGGTAAGACCCTGCGGGAAGCCGTCTTCCGTTCACTGAGCAAGGAATTGACCTATGCGGCCTGTCTTCCGCGGAATATGAGAACCCGTGCCGGGCGAAGACTTGCCCGAAAAAAATCCCGGGAATCGCTGCGCTTCTTCGGTTCGCTTCTGGAGGAATTCAAAGAAGCCGGTGTCGCGGATTTGTCCATCCGCACGGTCGCCATCACATCCGCCGCTGGGCCGCGGAATTCCATCGACGTCAGGATCGCGGCGCCCAAGTCCTGTCCGATGTGCGGCGGCTCCTGGCGGACCGCCTTTACAACGGAGCCTGGCCTGAAATGCGAAAAGCTCGAAGTCCGAATGACCTGCGCCCGCTGCGGCGAAGCTTCGGGTTTTTCCTTCTGTCTTCCGGAAATCCAAGCAGGAGTCGCGCATCAATGATCCGCAGAGAATTTTGCCGGATGCTGCCCTGCGCGGCCTTGGGGACGATCGCCCTCAGTGCGTCCCCGTTCCCATTCTTAAAAGAGGAGGCGAATATGGAAAAAAAAGTCAAAGCCGTGGCAGCCAAGGTGATCAGCGTCAAGGGAACGTGCGGCCTCGGCCACAAGATCGGAGACGTCGTGACGATCTCCGAGACGGGTGTCCAGGGCCACATCTGCATCCATGCCCTCTACAGCATGATGCCTGCCGCGTTCGCCATGCTCTATGACGTCAAGTTTCCCTGGCTCGAAAATCCTGATAAAAAAACACATCCCTGCACGGATGCGGCCAATCCCGTCGTGTTCGAGTTGGCCAAAGTCCGCGAAGTCTAGAGCATCAGGAGAAGAGCGATGAACCTGAACGCCGACGAACGAATTCTGGACTTGTTCAAAGCTTCCGACGCCCTCCTCCAGGGGCACTTCAAGCTGACCTCGGGAAAGCACTCCGAATGGTATTTCGAGAAAATCCGGCTGATCGAAAATCCGGCCGCGCTCGAAAAGATCATCGACCTTCTCGTCCTGAAAATCCAGAGCGAGAACAAGGATTTCGACTTCGTCGTCTCGCCGGCCTACGGAGCCATTGCCATCGGTTTCCTCGCGGCGCTCAAGCTCGGCAGGAAATTCGCCTTCACCCAGAGGGTTGATGAAAAAATGGCGTTCCGCTCGGGTTTTACCGGCCTCGCCTGCTCCCGGGCCATCATCGTCGAAGACATCCTTACGACCGGCGGATCGATCAATGAAGTGATCGCATGCCTGAAACAGCACGATATCGGAGTGGCGGGCGTCTATGTCCTCGTGGACAGGACGGGCGGCGAAGTTCTCATCGAAGGGCGGCCGGTCGGCAGTCTTCTCGCCTTGAAAATCGCGGCCTACGAACCGGACGCCTGCCCGCTCTGCCGGAACGGGATTCCGCTGGTGAAACCCGGCGCATCGGACAAGAAAGCCTGAGCTCCGGCTTCCGGTCCCACAGTCGCGCGCAGACTCCGTTGGAAGCCGCCGTCCTTCCGGGGCGGATCCGTTTTGAGGCCTGCTCATAAATCGTTTATAATCGGGAGCGTAAGGAGGAATCTCCCATGCGATGGAATCATCAGCTTCAGGTCAAAATAGCGGCCGCGTTCGTGTGTTTCGTTTTCCTCGGAACACCAGCTCTCCGCGCCCAGCTTACCGAAGACGAGAAAAACACGATCGCCATCGTCAAGCGGACAAAAAACTCGGTCGTATTCGTGACCAACATCCAACTCGTCCGCGACTGGTATTTCAACGAGGAAAAAGTTCCTCGAGGCAGCGGGTCGGGCTTTGTCTGGGATAATCAAGGCCATATCGTCACGAACTTCCACGTTATCGAAGACGGCGTCGAGTTCAGCGTCCTGCTTCCCAACCAGGAGCAGAGACAGGCCAAGCTCGTCGGCAAGGAGGAAACCAAGGATATCGCCGTCCTCCAGATCGTCGGCGATCTGAAAGACCTCTTCCCCATTGCCACCGGTTCGTCCAAGGACCTCCAGGTCGGGCAGAAAGTGATCGCCATCGGAAATCCCTTCGGCTTCGACCACACGGTCACCAAAGGCATCGTCAGCGCCCTGGGCCGCAAAATCCTCGGCGCGGGCGGGGTGACGATCCGGGATATGATCCAGACCGACGCCTCGATCAATCCCGGCAATTCCGGAGGGCCGCTCCTGAATTCGAGCGGCGAGCTCATCGGGATGAACACTGTCATCGTCTCCCCCTCCGGAGCCTCGAGCGGCGTCGGATTCGCCGTGCCCGTGGACATCATCAAAAAAATCGTCCCCGAAATCATTCGCTTCGGAAAAGCCGTCCGGCCCGGACTTCCGATGACTCTTTTGACGGATGACTTCGCCCAGCGATTCCGGATCAAAGGCCGTGGCGTCGCGGTCGTCGAAGTCGCGTCGGGCAGCCAGGCTGAGAAAGCGGGTCTCGTCGGAATCCAACGCGACCGGAGAGGTTACTATTACTTGGGAGACATCGTCACCGCCATCGACGCGACTAAGGTCACATCCTACGACGATCTTTTCACCGCACTCGAAAACTATAAAATCGGAGACGTCGTGACCCTGACCGTCGAGCGCGAAGGAAAATCCCGCCGGGTGCGGCTCACCCTGGTCCGGAGCGAATGAGGAACTTTCCGGTCCGCGCCGATAACGGCTGAAAGGAAGAATCCAGTGGGCAGTCCCCTCAAGGCTACCGTCGATTGGACTGGAAAAATGCATTTCGAAGGAAAGGCGGGATTCGACCATGAGATTCCGATCGATTTCCCTCCGCCTCTGGGCGACGGCGCGGGATTGAGAGGATTGGAATTGCTGCTCATGAGCATGGCCGCCTGCAGCGGTCAAACGACGATCTCCCTCCTCCAGAAAATGAAACAGGACGTCCGGGGATTCAAAGTGACGGCTTCGGGGACGAGCCGCGACGAGCATCCCCAGGTCTTGACCGAAATTTATTTGGAATACATTATCGACGGGGAAAACCTCGACCGGGCCCTGGTCGAAAAAGCGATCAGGCTGTCCGAAGAAAAATATTGCCCGGTCTGGGCTATGTTGAAACCGGGCGTGAAGATGTCCTCTACGATTTCAATGAATCCGGCGGCGCCGGAGAAATAAAACTTTTCTCGAAAGGATCGTGATTAAAAACCGGTCGACGTCTCCTCTGCCCTGCCCGCCGTTACTTCGGCAGCGAAGCCCGGACGAACTTCACGAGGTCGGCGTGGTACTTAGCCGCCGACGGTTGGTCGATATAGACCATGTGGCCGGACTCGTAGTAGCCCAGGAAGATGTTGTTCTTTTTGATTTCGTCCGACACCTTCAGATGGGCCACGGTCCACTCCACGGGATAGAAGGGGCAGGCAAAATCATAATATCCCATGCCCACGAAAAGGCGCATGTGCGGGTTCTTGGCGAGCGCGTTTTCCAGATTGACCACCGTGTTGTATTCGCCTGACCAGGGCGGCGCGTTGCCCGAGAGGTAGTAGATGGAGGGATTTTTGTAGTTCAAGTCATTGCGGATATAGGCCTCGAAGCAGGCGAGGAAACAGTTGCTGATGTTGGAGTTGCTGAAGTCGAAGCTCGTGCTGGTCGAACCGGCGTCGATCTGGTAGCCGGCGAAACGGGAATCAAGGCGCGATGTCATCAAGTGCCGGTCGCGGAGCAACTCTGTGCTGAACGGCCCGAGCGGGATGAGCAAATCGTTGGCATCGATAAAGTCCTTCGAGAGTCCGGTCAAGCGGGCCATGGTTCCCAGCACCTTGTCGCGCTGAGCCTGCGAAGCGCGCGCGCCGTCAAACAAATATTCCAGATACTCTCCCGAGGCGAACTGGCGCGCCTGCTCGGCCATCTGGTCGGTGGTGAGCTTCTGCAATTCCGGGGCAAGCTTCTTGTGGTAGTGAGCGGTCATGATCTCGGTCGGCAGCGTGCTGAGCTGGCGCTGTTCCCCGGCTCCGGCGTTGGCGTCGATGACCGCCGAGAGCAGCATGACGCCGTTGATGGGTATGCTCCGGTCCGTGAGATAGCCGGCCAACCCCGCCGCCCGCGTGGTGCCGTAGCTCTCGCCGCCGACGAAAAGCGGCGAGCTCCAGCGGTCGTATTCGTTCAGGAAGCAGCGGATGAACTCGCCGAAGGCAGCCAGGTCATTATCCACGCCTCCGAAGTTGGGTCCATACGAAGTGCGGTCCGGGCGGCTGAAGCCCGTACCCATGGCGTCGATGAAAACAAGGTCGCCGGTATCGAGCAGGCAATACGGATTGTCGACATAGGTATAGGGGGGCGGCAGGGCCAAGCCGTTCGAGCTCATCTTTACCACCTTGGGACCGAAGGCGCCCATGTGCAACCAGATGGTGGCTGCGCCCGGTCCCCCGTTGAAGAGAAACCAGAGCGGCCGCTTGGACTTGTCGGTGACGCCGTCCTTGGCATAGCAGACGTAGAACAAATGCCCCTCGCTCACGCCGCTGGTCGCGTTCTGGATGGGAATGAAACCGGCATGGGCGGTGTAGGCAATCGTCTCGTTTTGGATCGTGATTTGATGCTTGGTCGTGATCGGCTTGGCCGGGTACTCGATCGGCTGCATCTCGCTCAAGCCGTAATTGAAACGATAAAAATTGCTGGTCGCGCCGGGGCCGCCCCGGCCCTGGGCAAAAGCTCCGACCACCATGGCCGCGGTAAGCGCGACAACGCCGCAAAGTATCCCTTGGAATCGTCTGGATATTCTCATTGGTGGACTCCTTGGTTCCCGCCTTTATTGGCGGGCCGGTGAGATCGCTTCCTTGATGAAAGCGGCCAGGTCGTCGCGCAGCTTAGTCAAGGCCTTGGTATCGACGTAGGCCATCTGGCCGGCTTCGTAATGACCGACCGCGATATTGTGAGCGCGGACCTCGGGCGACACGTTCAGATGGGCCAGGGTGAATTCGGTCGCATAGAACGGCGCGTTGAGATCGAAGTAATTCACGCCGACGAAAAGTCGCAGGTTGGGATTGCGGAGGAACGCGCCGCTGAGACTCGTCTCGTCGCTCCCGGTCGAAGTGAATGCCCCAATGCCGCCGCTCAAGAGATAGAAGACGCCGCTGCCGGCGGCGAAGCCGAGCTCGCGCCGGAGGTAGGTCTCATAGGCCGTAAGAAAGCCTCCTGAGATCGTGCTCAGGTTGTAATCGACGGCGGCCGGAACGATCCCCATCCCGAATCCGCCGCGGCCGCCGCCGCGCCCGCCCCCGCTGCCCGGCACGTACCCGGTCACCCGCGCATCCGAGTTCGAGAGCGCCCGGCGCCGGTCTCGGAGCAGTTCGGGTTTGAAGCGGTCCAATGTGATCCGCAGATTGTTGTTGACGATGAACGCTTGGGAGAGTCCGGTCATCCTGGTCAGGTTCGCCACAACCTTGGTCCGCTCCTCCGGCATCATGCGGTCGCCCTTGTAGAGCGCGTGCAGGTACTCGCGCGAAGCGAACTGGCGGGCCTGTTCAGCGAGTTGATTTGCGTTCAACGACTGCAATTCGAGCCCCAGCTTTTTGTGGTGCCAGGCGGCCATGACCAGGCTCGGCAGCAAGGTGATGTATTGTTCGTCGCCAGCGACAGCGTCGGCGGCCGGCGTCATCGAAAGCAGCAGGACGCCATGAACCGGGATCTGTTGTTCGAGGAGATAGCCGGCCAGCCCCGCCGCGCGCCCCGTGCCGAAATCCTCCCCCGCCAGGAAAAGCGGTGAATTCCGGCGGTCGTACATATTCATGAAGCTGCGGACAAATTCTCCCAGGGAAGCGATATCGCCGGCCGTGGTCCAGAAGTCGGGACCGCGGCTCGGCTGGTCAGGCCGGCTGTAGGCTGTTCCCACCGGATTCACAAAAACCAAGTCGGCCTGGCCGAGCAGGGTGTTGGGATTATCAACCCAGCCGTAGGGCGGGAGCCCAACGGCGCCGTCGTCAGTCCATTTCATCCGTTTCGGCCCCAACCCGCCAAACTCTTGCCAGCCGGCCGCAACACCCGGCGCGGCGCCGAGGAAAAACAGCAGCGGGCGGGCCGAGACATCGCTCACTCCGTCCTTGGTGTAGGAGGTAAAAAAGAGATAAGCCGTCGCTTGTCCCGTGGTCGCGTTGCGCAACGGAAGATAGCCCGCCCGCGCAGTATAGGCGAGCACTTCGCCGTTGATGGTGATCTTTTGGCGGGTTTCCACAGGGGGAGAATCGGAGATCGCCTTCCCTCCAGTTTGGCCTCCCTGGCCCCAGGCGCTCAGCGTCATACAAAGGGTCATGACCAGCAGGAAGTGCTTCTTGGCTATGGATCGCATTATGACTCCCTCCTTAGATGAAAAAGCATGTTGAGCTGCGCTCCGCGATCTTCGCTTCTGCTCAGCCCGGAATTACGGCAATTCGCGCGAAAACAACTATATCTTTACCCGCCGAAAAGAGTCAAGAAAAGTCGGCGGGCAGAAGGCGCTGTTGACATCACCGTCCGGAAAATTCTATATTGCCTTTCGAGGCAACCATGAAAAAAGCTTTAACCCTCTCAATGGTCCTTGTCCTCGCCTCCGCCGCATCGGCCCAGAGCTGGTTCAACGGCACGTTGGACCAGGCCATGGCCAAAGCCAGGACCGAGAACAAGCTGGTCCTCGTCGATTTTTACTCCGGCGGCTGAGGCGGCTGCAGACTGCTGGGTCAGCAGTTTTACAGCAATCCGAAATTCCAGGATTTCCTGAACACCCACTTCGTCCTCTTCCGCGCCGACCGTGATCAAGAGATAGGCGATCAAACCTTCAAGAAATTCGCCATCCGCGCGACCCCGACGACGATGGTCCTCGGCGCCGACGGCGCCGAGGTCGACTGGCTCGTCGGATACGGACCGCCGCCCGAGAAGTTCCAGGCCAAGATCGAAAGCATCTTGAAAGGCGGAGAAACGTTCAAGGCTCTCTCCGACGCCTACGCCAAGAACCCCAATGATGCGGCGACCGTATTCAAGCTCGCCCGCAAATGGAGCGATCGCTTCGATGAAGCCAAATCGGCGGAGCTCTATAAAAAGGTCATTGCTCTCGACCCGGAAGGCAAGTCCGGCCGGTACACCAACGAGTACACGAAGGTGACCGTCTCAAACACCGAGTATGCCGAATATGCGATCGCGACATCGGGCGGCCGCGGTCCGAAGCCGGATCTCGCGCCGGTGAGAGCGTTCGTGGCGAAGTATCCCAAGAGCCCCCTTGTCAAGGACGCCTACAGAAATATGTCATACTACTTCGGCTATCAGGCGACAAAGGAGGAAGCCGCTGTTTTCTTCGCCGAATATACCGGCAGATTCCCGGACGACCCGATGGTCCTCAATGAATGGCTTACCCGCATCGTCAAGGACAAGGAACCGTTCGACAAAGGCGTCGAACTCGCCGACAGGATCCAGGCGTTGACGCTTTATAATCCCCGGCCCGACATGAACAAGACGATCGCCGACCTATACATACTCCGGGGCGATAACGCCAAGGCGGACGAAGTCTACGGCGGAGAGTTCATGGGAGACCAGGTCTCGACGATGGCCTTTAACCTGATCAACTATTCCAACTTCTGGGCGGCGAAGAACGAAAACAAGGACAGCGCCCTGGCCATGGCCGAGACGGCCTTGAAGCTCGAGCCGGAAAACGCTTATATCACCCAACAAGCGGCGGGCGTTTATCTCAAGGTGGGGAGAGATGACAAAGCGCTGGCCCTGTTCGGTCCGGCCTACATGCAGAAGAACATCGCCAACGACTCGGCTCTCTACAGTTACGCCACGTTCTGGTCGACGCAGGGAAAGAATCTTGACAGCGCCCTTGCCGCGGCAAAAAAAACGGTCGAACTCAAGCCCAGACAATATTATTTCTGGTACGGGCTTGGAAATGCCTATGCCAAGCTGAAGAATTTTCCCGAAGCGCTCAAGGCGATGGAAAAGGCCATTGAGCTCGCTCCCGACACCGTCAAGGAAACATACAAAAAGCAACTGGAGAAAATGAAGGCGGAAGCGGAAGGCAAAAAGTAGGAGTCCGTAAGCTCTAGCCAAGTTCCCCGGCGGCCGGGGCATCAAGGCCTTTAGACTTGAATGAGCCGGACACGACACCCCCTAGCGGAGATGGGGATCGTATCCCCCATGTCGGGCGCTTTTTTATTGACAACCACCTCAAAGTCGAATAAATTCTGCTGAATGAAAAAACGAAGCCGAACGTCGATCATCTTCGCCTTGGCCTGCGCGGCCGTTCTCTCCGCGCTCTTTCCTTCCGAGGGTCAGGCGGCGTTCCGCAAAGGATTTTTCCTGGGTCTTTCGGGGCACCCCCTGGACTTCCAGGGCGACCTCAACGGAGCGCTGACGCTGTGGCATATCGATAAAGCCTATTATCTTCCTCGATTGGACAAAGCGACCGCCCTGGGCATCGGATTCGGCCGCAGGCAGGCGACATGGCTCTGGGAAATCGCCTTTGTGAAGTCGAGCCAAAAGGCCCATTTTCAAGATTTGGAAAGCTCCTCGGATTTTCAGTCTCTCGAAATCAACGGGAAGAATTTCCTCTTTATCGATTCCCCGGTCCGGCCCTATTATCTCCTCGGGCTCAGCATCCCTTGGCTCAAGGTCGGGAACGGTTCGGAGCTCGACAGCGTCAGAGCCGACGCCACGTATATCGGGATCGCGGCGAATTTCGGCGCCGGGCTGACGGTCGGCCTCGGGTCATCGATTTTTATCAGCGGCGGCGCCATGTACCGCCTCGCCGGCCTTTTCTATGTGAGCGGCGGAGGCCCGGGACGCGACATCGCCAAGCTTCAAACCTACCCGGGCGGGCCCGAAGCGGGCAAATGGATCCAGACGTCATCCCTCGGCCTGGTTTTCAGCCTGGATATCGTCCTGAATTAATTCCATGGCGACCGTCGTGGAAAAAACATTCGAGTCAATCAAAAGAGCCGCTCGGCGGCAATTTAAAAGCGCTCGCGGAAGCCACGACTGGGATCATACCGAGCGAGTCTATCGACTCGCCCTTAGCCTCGGAAAAAAGGAGAAAGCCGATTTGGACGTAGTCCGACTCGCCGCCATCCTGCACGATATCGGCCGGGCCGAGGAAGATCGGTCGAATGGCCGGATCTGCCACTCCGAAGCGGGAGCCGCCCGGGCGCGGAAAATCCTGGCGCAACACGGCCTCGACGCAGAGATCATCCGCCGTGTCGTCGACTGCATCCGAACGCATCGGTTCAGGAAAGGAGCGACCCCGGCGACCACGGAAGCCAAGGTCCTTTTCGACGCGGATAAGCTCGATTCGATCGGGGCCGTAGGGATCGGCCGGGCCTTTCTTTTCGCCGGCGAGGTCGGGGCCCGGCTCCACAATAAGGACCAAGATCTCTCCGCGACACAGCCCTACACCATGGAAGATACCGCCTACCGGGAATACATGATAAAACTTCGCCGGGTCAAAGCCCGGATGTTCACGGCCGAAGGGCGGCGGATCGCCGCGGGCCGCCACGTCTACATGGTCGGGTTCTTCGCCCGATTGAACAAAGAAACAGACGGCGCTCTGTGATGCGTTTTCGTCGCGGCCGCTGAATGGGCCGAAGGACGCTAGCTCTTTCGATAAATCGTCGTGGCCGAAGCCTGGGCCGTCGGCATGACGATGACTTCGCTGATGTTGACGTGCGGCGGCCGGGTTGAACAGAAAACCACAGCTTCGGCGATGTCATCCGGGCTCAACGGCCGAAGGCCCTCGTAGACCTTCGCCGCCCTCGTTTTATCTCCGTGGAAGCGGACGATGCTGAATTCGGTTTCAACCATTCCGGGATCGACCGAGCTGACCCGCAGCGGAGTTCCGACGAGGTCGAGGCGGAGACCTTTGGACAGGGCATTGACCGCGAATTTCGTGGCGCAATAGACATTGCCGCCGGGATAGACTTCGTGGCCGGCGACCGAGCCGATGTTGATGATGTGGCCGCGGCCCCGCCGGATCATGCCCGGCGTCACCGCCCGGCTGACGTAAAGGAGGCCCTTGACGTTCGTATCGATCATCTCTTCCCAATCGCGGAGATTGCCCTCATGGAGCTTGTCCAGACCGCGGCTCAATCCGGCGTTGTTGACCAGGACGTCAATCGATTCCCATTCGGGCGGTAAGCTCGAAACGGCCATTTCGACAGCGGCCTGATCACGGACATCGAGCTGGAAAAAGCGGACGGGAACGCCGAACTCGGACCTCAACTCGGAGGCCAGCGCTTCGAGCCTGTCCTCCCGGCGCGCGGATATCAGGATCCGGGCGTTTTCCCGGGCAAAAGCCCGGGCGCAGGACCGGCCGATGCCCGAACTGGCCCCGGTGATGAAGACGATCTTATCGCGAAGGAAAACGGTCATGCTCAGCCTCCTTATTCCGCCGGATGCGCGAGCCGGGTTTTCAAGAATAGAATGAGGCCGAGGCGAAGTCAATAGAAACCGGACATCTTGACACAGCGGCGGCAGAGGGCTATGGTTTTGGATATGAACCGGACCAAAGGCCGTTCGATCCTATTTCCATGGATTTCCATCATTGCCTTGAGCTTTATCGCCGCGGGCGGTACGGGCGACCAAACCCGCCGGCCTCAGGACATCCAGACAAAGGAAGCGCTCGCCCCGGGCGTTGAACACCTGGAAATCCGACGCGGTGATTTTTCGACCGAGGCCGAAACAGACCGCTGGATCATCCATGCCCTTCTCCTGGATCCCCGCCGGGCCCGTATCTCCCTGGCGATCGCCATGGACGAGATTGCCGGCACCGAATCGACAAGCTCGATCGCCGCGCGCTGCGGCGCGATGGCGGCCATCAACGGCGGATATTTTCAAATAGCGGGTGTTTACCGGGGAGACCCGGCCGGAATGCTGGCCTTCGGAACGAACGTGTTGAGCGAGCCCAGCCGTCCTCGATCCGAGCTGGCCGTGACCAATGCCGAAGGCGCGACGCGGATCGCGATCGGCCAGGTCGAGGTCAAGGCCGAAGTCATCGTCGACGGACAGACGGCCTATCCCGTGAGCGGATTCAACCGTCAAAGAGAACGAGACGAACTGATCGTTTTCACCCCCGAATTCCACAGGACGACACTCTCGACGCCGGACGGCCTCGAAGCCGTCATCGAGCGCGGCGTCGTCAAATCCGTTCGTGACGGCGCGGGAAGCCAGCCTATTCCGGGGGAGGGGTTCGTTTTGTCGGCGGCCGGCCTCTCCCGCGGTTGGATCCGCAATCATCTTCAGGTCGGCGCGCGGATCGAAGTCCGGAGCGCTATGACCGCGCTTCCGCCCCTTCCTTTTCCCCCCGACTTCATCATCGGCGGCGGCCCCGTTCTCGTCAAGGAAGGAAAAGTGATCGCTCCCGCGGCGGCCGAGGCCGAGCAGTTCGGCGAGGAGATCAGCCGCACGCGCCATCCCCGAACGGCCATCGGCGTCCGCGCCGACGGATTCCTCGTCCTCGTCACGGTCGACGGCCGCCAGCCGAAAAAGAGCGTCGGGATGACGCTCGAGGAGCTGGCGGTCCTGATGCGGAATTTCGGTTGCGCCGAAGCCATGAACCTCGACGGCGGAGGATCGACGACCATGGTCATCAACGGCCGAGTCGTCAGCAATCCCTCCGACGCGGCCGGAGAAAGACCGGTGAGCGACGCTCTCCTCGTCTTCAGGCGTTGAATGGGGGAATCGACTCCTCATGTGTGATCCCCAGACGGCGCCGGAAGATTCGCGCTGAGAGCGCCAAGAAAAATGTGCTCCCCTTGTCTAATGTAGCGGCTGGAGGAGCGCCACACCATGAAAATCCGATTCCTCATTCCCGTCGTGATCATGATCATGATCCTTCTGCCAAGCTGCGGTTCGGTCGAGATCGACAGCCAATGGCGGACGGGCGAAATCGTCGTCGACGGAAAGATTTCCGACTGGCAGGGTAAGCTTTGGGAAATCAAGGACTCGGGACTTTCGGTCGGCGTCCTTAACGACGAAAACAGCGTCTTCCTCTGCTTGAGGGCGGCCGATCTCCGGGCCGCGGCTCAGGTGTTTCGGCGGGGACTCGTCGTTTGGCTCGACCCCAAAGGCGGAAAAGACAAAGTTTTGGGGATCCACTATCCACTGGGACGCGATGGGAGCGATTTCGAGGGACCGCCCGGCAATCCGGACTCCGCCGGCCAAGATGTCCCCGCCAGGCCGCGAACGAGAGCGAACCTTGACGAAATCGAGATCCTCGGTCCGGGAAGGGACGAAAAGGCGTCTTTGCACATTGATGAATTGAAGGGGATTCGGGTGGCCGTCTCGCGAAGCGGGGGGATGATCGTCTATGAGCTCGCTGTTCCCCTGGTCAAAGGCGAGAACGCTCCCTATGCCGCGCAGTCCGGCCCGGGAAAGACGTTGGGGATAGGTTTCGACGCGGCCGAGCCCGATGTCCTCATGCCGGGCCGCGGAATGGGAGGCCGGATGCCCGGCGGGATTGGCGGGAGCAGGCGGGGCGGCTTTCAGGGACGGGGAGGGATGATGGGGCGCGGATTTCGGCAGAACCAGCCTTTGAAGATCTGGCTGAAAGTGAATCTTGCTCCCGGACCGGTCTGAGTCCGCTCTTTAAAAAAGATTGAAAAATAATCGCAATGAAATTCTCAGACCGAAATTGTTCATATTGATCGCCGCTTCCCGGACATTGATATTGCTGGTCGAGCTGGGCTCGCTTTCCCTGGCGAACATCTGGCCATAATTGCCGGAGAGGCTACTAACGTAGAATTCGTAATACCAAAGTTTTCCGCGGTAGGCGTTCGACGTATTCGCCGTATTGTCATAATACCACCCGGCGCTCTCGCTCCAATCGCGATGCCGCGCGGACTGCGTCCAGGAAACATCTCCCTCCCATTTCAGGAAATTGACGTACCGGCCGTACACCTCGAGTCCGAGGGCCATGAAAGAAAAAATCCTGATATCCGCTCCGAGTCCGCCATGAACGCCCAGGGTGTTGGACTTGAGCTTTTCCGTCAGCACGTAGGCTGTCGTGATTTCCTCCTTGGTCATCGTCCCGGTTCTGGGCCGGGTGTCTGTAATTTCGATATAGTTCCCGGTGTAGTCGTGGGTTAGAGACCCCATGTAATACCCGGCCCCGGCGTAGGCAAAAACGGTGATGGCTTCCATAGGAATCCTGAGATACAAAGTCGCGGTGGCCGGAGTGGCGGCGATATTGTATTTCCGCGTGTATTTATACTCGTCGTCATAGGTGTAATTCGTAGATAAATAATTCGAAGTCGCGAAATCATAGGTCACCTGGTACTCGCCCCTGGTTTTCAACTGGAGATAGCCCGAACCGATCCCGATTCCGATGAAGTCGCCGAAATTGAAGATCAGGTCAAATCCATAATCGGGCGCGATCCAAAGCCGTTCCCAGCTGGCGGAGCCGGCATAGGCGGGAATTGAATTGTAACCCGTGTATTGATGGACGCGGCCCAAACGGGTTTGTTCCAGTTCGCCGCCGCCGTCAAAAAGGAACCCGGCGCCCCCGCTGAACTTCAGGCTGACAGTCAGCCCCCGCCGTCCTTCTTCACCGGCCGGCGCGGCCGAAGCGGCCAAGGAAAAAATCGCCGTCAAAAGAACAATCGATCCGATTCTCCGAACGGTCAGTGCGGACATGTTGATCCCTCCCCTCTCCCCCGAAAGCTTCGGCCGGGAGATTCCTAATATTGAAATGCTCAGGGTGTCCGGGGCGGTTCTTCGCCCGGCCGCCCCCCGTTTAAAACAAGTTGAAAAAGATCCGCAGGGAAAGCTTGATCCCGACGGCGTTCAGATTGATGGCCGCCGCCCTCACGTTGCGATAGCTGGGGTCGTCGGGCTGGTCCTGCCAGATATACATCTCGCCGTACTGGTGATTGTAATCTTGGTCGAAGATTTCGTAATACCAGAGTTTTCCCGATTCGCCGAAGGTATTCGCGTCCGTTTCATCGAGATACCAGCCATAGCTTTCCATCCACTTCCTGGAATGGGTCGTCTCCTGAAAATTGTAGTCGCCTTCCCAGGTGTTGAAATTCACGAACCGGCCGAAAACCTCGATGCCCAGGGCGAGGTTGGAGCCGATCATGAACTCGGCTCCCAGCCCTCCATGAAAACCAAGGGCATTGCTTTTAGCCGTCTCCGTGATCGTGCTCTGCGAGGTGTTTTCCCATGTCTCGTTCCAGTAATACCAGGACGAATCGTCGTAGTTCAAAGTCCCGTCCTCGAGGCGGGAATGATCCAGCTTCCCGAAATAGTATCCGGCTCCGATGTATCCATAAACGTTCAGTCTGTTCATCGGCATGGAAAAATAGACGCTGAGCCGGACCGGAATGGCGCTGATCTTGTATTCCCGCGTCCAGTTGTCCGCGATGTCATACGTGTAGGTCCCCCACCATTCCGCCCCCGAGTATTGATAATTCCATCCCAGCTCGCCTTTGGTCTGAGCGGAGATATAGCCCGAGCCGAGGCCGATCCCGAAATTCGGCGTAAGGAAGAAAATCAAATCGGCGTCAAAGTTCGGCAGAAACGACATTTTCTTCCAGTTCGTCGTTGCCGTCATCCCCGTTTCCGTGCCCAGGTCGGCAAGGTAGTTCAAATCGCCGTTGCGGAGGTTTTCCAGGTCCCCGCCCCCGTCGAGCGCGTATCCCAGGCCGCCGCTGAATTTAAACCCGAGAGACGGGCCGGTCCGTTTCGGCCCGAAAGACTGGGCGCTGCCGGCCGCGGTCAAAGCGAACACGCCGATCAGCAGAATGATGAAAATCTTCGATTTGTGAAGGGATTGAGTCATGGGGGTCGCTCCTTCCGATAAAAGTTGCGTCGTTACGAGCACCTTCATCGTCACCATTGAAAGATGCGGCCGGACCCCGTGGGATGGCGCCCCGCCGCGCGCTCTTCCGCTTTGAATTCTACGGGAAGAATTTTGTCTTGTCAATTTTGAGCTGAAATCATCGATTGACGCCCATTCCTCGGTCCTTTGTCGGCTCAAATCCCTGGAATAGGCTCCACTCCGGCTCTAAGATATTATTAAAAAATGAGTTGAAATTCCCGGGCAATGTTTATATGATAGTTAATTGAATAAAGGAAGGGGCACGGGCCCTGATCGGTTCAATCTCCTCTCCTTTATTGATTCTAACATATAGTGAAAGGAGACGAGATGAACATCTACGTCGGCAACCTATCACGGGACGTTTCGGAGTCAGATCTCAAGGAAGCTTTCCAGGCTTTCGGCGCCGTCCAGACCGCCTCGATCATCAAGGACAAGTATTCGGGCGAATCGCGCGGGTTCGGCTTTGTCGAAATGCCGAACAAGGACGAGGCCGAGAAGGCCATCGCCGCCATGAACGGGAAAGACCTGAAGGGCCGGAATTTGACGGCTAACGAAGCCCGGCCGCGGACGGACAGGCCCAGAACCGGCGGATTCGGCGGAGGCCGGGACCGCGGCGGATTCGGCGGCCACCGTTATTGACCCGAACCGGCGCGGCGCCTCGCGTCCGCTATTTTTAAGGAGAAGAAAGACTCGTGCCGAAAAGCAATCGAGCTTTTAAGAGCGCCAAGAGATCCAAAGAGCTCATCCGCCAGAAGAAGCGCGAAGAAAAGCGGCTCAGACGGCTGACCAAAAAGCAATCTTCGCCGGAAGGCGGCGAGCCCGATTCCGGAGAAAATTCTTCGGAAACTCCGTCAACGGAAACGGAAGCGGAATAGCGACTCGACTCTTCGAACAACGTCGGTCTCCCATCGCGACCCGGATAGGAGATGACAATGAAAAAATGCACGGTGCCCTTTTTTTATCTTATTCTCTGTCTCTCGGGTACAACGCCTGCCGACGCCTTGGCCCAGACGGAGTCCGTCGGCCGGCAAAGCGACGGCCGGACGATTCTTCCGGTGAACCAAGTCACGGCCCCGGCCGGGCGGCACATCGAACTACCGCGCCTCCGGCCGCAGGTTCTCGCCCTCAGCCCGAACGGAAGGCTTCTCGTCGTTTCCGGCAAAACCCCCGAAATCCTCGTTGTCGACCCCGCCACCGGACATATCCGGCAGCGTGTTCCGCTCCCGCCCGAGCCTCCGGACGAGTCCGAGCCTGAAGTACCGTCCGAAAATATCCTCCAGCCCGACGACAAAGGACAGGCGAGCTATACAGGCCTGGCCTTCTCGCCTGATGGAAAGCGGCTTTACCTCAGCAACGTCAACGGAAGCATTAAAGTCTTCGGCGTAGCCCCTGACAACCGCGTCTCCGGCCTCGTCACCTTTCCTCTTCCGCCGGCCAACGCCCCCCGCCGCGAACAAGAGATTCCGGCAGGGATCGCCGTTTCCTCCGACGGAAAGCTTCTCTATGTCGCCCTGAATCTCTCCAACCGGTTGGGGGAATTCGACGCTTCCACGGGGAAGTTGCTGAGGACATTCCATGCCGGCGTCGCGCCCTACGACGTCGTTCTCGTCGACAGGAAAGCGTATGTCAGCAACTGGGGCGGCCGCCGCCCGAAGCCCGGGGACGTCACGGGTCCGGCCGGCCGGGGCACGGAAGTCAGGGTCGATCCTGGGACGTTCATCGCCAATGACGGAGCGGTGAGCGTCATTGACCTCGATTCGGGACGGACGGTCGCTGAAATTTCCGTACAGCTCCATTCCGCGGCCCTCGCCCTGTCTCCCAACCGCCGCTACCTCGTCTGCGCCAACGCCGCGAGCGACAACCTCAGCGTGATCGATGTCAGGAAGGACAGCGTGGTCGAGACAATTTGGACCAAGCCCAGCCCGGACGATCTATTCGGCGCATCGCCCAACGCCCTGGCCTTCCATCCCGGGGGCAAATATCTCTACGTCGCCAACGGAACCCAGAACGCCGTGGCCGTCATCAATTTCGACCCGGCCCGGGGCGCTTCGGGGTTTCTGGGCCTCATTCCGGCCGGGTGGTTTCCGGGAGCGATTCTCTATCACCCGCGTCTCAATCAGCTCTGCGTGGCCAATACCAAGGGGATCGAAACACTCACAGGCCGGGACAAAAGAAGCGGAGGGCGGGGCTTCAATTCACATCAATACCACGGCTCGCTTTCGCTTATCCCCGTACCCAAAGCTTCGGATCTTCCGGGTCTCACGGCCGCGGTCTGGAAGGGCTTTTATCGAGACAAGATCGCCCAATCCCAGCTTCCCGCCCGCCCCGGGCAGCAGCCGCGGCCGGTTCCCGAGCGCGTCGGAGAGCCGAGCGTCTTCAAGCACGTCGTCTATATCATCAAGGAAAACAGGACGTACGACCAGGTCCTGGGCGATGTCCGGGAGGGCAACGGCCATCCGGCGCTCTGCATCTTCGGCGAGATGACGACGCCCAACCAGCACAAGATCGCCCGGCAGTTCGTCCTTCTCGACAACACCTATTGCTCGGCCATACTCAGCGCCGACGGCCACCTGTGGTCGATGTCCGCGTTCGGGACGGATTATCTCGAGAAATCATTCGCCGGATGGCCGCGGAGCTACCCCGACGGCATGGGCAAGGACGAGATCGACGCCCTGGCCTACGCGCCCACGGGATTCATCTGGGACAATGCCCTCCGCCATGGGAAGACGCTCCGCGACTACGGCGAATTCGCGATTTCCACCGTCCGCTGGGCCGACCCGAAGCGGGAAGGCGATCCCGATTGGATCGACTGTTGGCGCGAGTTCAACCGTCCGAAGGGCGAGATCATCTTCGAAAGCCGGCCGGCGATCGAATCCCTCCGCCCGTATCTCGCCTCGAAAACGGTCGGGTGGAACATGGATGTCCCCGACGCCTTTCGCGCCCGCTATTTTATCCGGGAACTCGAAGAATTCGAGAAGACGGGGGCCTTCCCCGATCTCGTCTTAATCTGCCTGCCGAACGACCACACGAGCGGGACGAAACAAGGAAAGCCGACGCCGCCGGCTTACGTCGCGGAGAATGACCTGGCCTTCGGCCGGATCGTCGAGGCCATCGGCCGCAGCCGCTTCTGGAGGGATACGGTCATTTTCGGTATCGAGGACGACCCCCAGGACGGCTGGGACCACGTCAGCGGCTATCGCACGACGGCGTATGTCATCAGCCCCTACACCAAGCGCGGCCAGGTCATCAACACCCGCTTCACGACGATCAGCATGCTTCGGACGATCGAGCAGATCCTCGGGCTGCCGCCGTTGAATCAATTCGACGCGGCGGCCGACCCGATGGTCGATTGTTTCACCGACAAACCCGATTTCACTCCGTTCGCGTCCGTGCCCAACGCGATCCGCGTGGATGAACTGAATCCGCCCCCGCCCGAGGTCAAAGACCCGCTTTTGAGGAAACAGGCGATCGCTTCGGCCAGGCTCGATTTCTCCCGGGTGGACGCCTGCCCCGAAGACCTGTTCAATCGCATCCTCTGGCACGCGGTTAAAGGAAGCCGGGTCCCCTATCCGGCCTGGGCCGCGCGTCTTCCCAGGGATGGGGACGACTGATTCCATTGCGGCTTGGGGGCCGGTCATGGTATAAAAGACCCTTCAAGGAGAACGGAATGAGTGCTGTCCTGAAAGTCGAAGGATTGAAAAAACTCTATGGCCAGCTCGAGGCGATCAAGGGCGTCAGTTTCGAAGTGGCCCAAGGCGAAATCTTCGCCCTGATCGGACCGAACGGCGCGGGCAAGACGACCACGCTGAGGGTCGTGGCGACGCTCCTGACGCCATCCGCCGGGAAGGTCCGGCTGTTCGAGCACGACCTCAAGTCGAATCCCGAGAAATTCCGGGAGAACATCAGCTATTTGCCCGAGGAGGCCGGCGCCTACCGGAACATGAAAGGGACCGATTACCTGAAATTCATGGCCCATTTCTACGCCGACAATCCGCAAAAAACGGAAGAATTCCTGAAGAAGGCCGAAGGTATCGCCGACCTGGGCGGCCGATTGAAAGACAAGGTCGGGACCTACAGCAAGGGCATGGTTCGCAAACTGCTCCTGGCCCGGTCCCTGATGACCCGGCCCGCCCTCGCGATCCTCGACGAACCGACCTCGGGACTCGATGTCATCAACTCGCTTGAAGTGCGCGAGATCATCCGGCGTTTCGCCCGCGAAGGCAGTTCGGTTCTTCTCAGCTCGCACAACATGCTGGAGATCGAATTTTTATCCGACCGGGTGGCCTTGATCGACAAGGGCCTGATCCTGGACGCCGGGACACCCAAGGCCCTCAAAGAAAAATATCAAGCCGATAACCTCGAGACCGTGTTCAGGAGCGCCCTCCGATGAAAAAATTCATGAACCTCCTCGTCAAGGAAATCCGGGAACTGGTGACGAAACAGCTCGTCTTCTCCCTCGTCTTCACCATGGCCCTCTTCTATTTCATCGGGAACATCACCAAAGAAGAAGTCAAGAAAGTCACCGGGAAACAGAAAATTTCCGTTTTCGATCTCGACAAATCCGCCATGTCGCAGGCCCTCCTCGGGGGGCTTCAGATGGCCAATTTCGAGATCGATAATGTCGCCGCGGGGAGCAAGGAAGCGGCGGTCGAAGCCGTCCGCCGCGGGACGTCGAGCGTTCTGGTCGTCATTCCCCCGGGGTTCGGAGATTCTCTGTCCAAGTTCGAACCAAAAGAGATCGAAACCTACGCCTTCCTCCGGACTCTCTCGCTCATCGGGATCCGGAAGTCGGAAATCCTGCGCGGCGTCATTTCGGCCATGAACGGCTATCTTTCCGATAATTTCCTGAAGGCCAAAATTCCGGACATCGACCCCAAAGCCTTGAAAACCCCGATCAAGAGCAGGGACTTCATCATCATCAAAAATCGACAGGCCGAGGGGTCGGCCGCGGCCATTGCCGGTTTCGTCTCGTCCCAATCGGTCTTCATCCCGGTCATCCTGATGATGATCATCATCTACTCGTCTCAAATGGTCATCTCGGCGATCGCCATGGAAAAACAGAACAAGACCCTCGAGACGCTCCTGACCGTGCCCATCTCGCGGACATCGATCGTCACGGCCAAAATGCTCTCCTCGGGCATCGTCGGCCTGATCTCCGCCTTTTTCTATATGGTCGGATACCGGTATTTCTTCGCCGGTTTCACCAGCGACCTGGGGTCCAGTCCCGCGATCAAAGGGGTCGCGGACAAGCTCGGGCTCAGCATGAACGGCAACGGTCTGCTTGTCCTCGGCGCGTCGCTTTTCCTCGCCATTCTCTGCGCTCTGGCCCTGGCCACGATCCTGGGCGTCCTGGCCGAGGATTTCCGGAGCGCCCAGAGCCTGATCATGCCCGTCATCCTCCTCGTCATGATCCCGTATTTCCTGACCCTCTTTTCAGACATCCAATCCCTCGGCCTCCCGGCCAAGATCCTCCTTCTGGCCATCCCCTTTTCCCACTCGTTTCTGGCCGTGCAGAACATGTTCCTCGGAAACACAAAGGCCGTCCTGTTCGGGATGCTGTACATGCTCGTTTTCTTCGGGGTCCTGGTCGTGCTCGCGGGGAAGATCTTCTCCTCGGATAAGGTCCTGACGATGAAACTGCGCTGGGGAAAGAAAAAGGTCGTCTTATAGAACAGGGTCCTCGGGATCCCGTCCCTTGGGGCGGAACGAGAGGCGAAGAATGGCTCGTTCCGTCACCACCGCACGAGAGGGGAAGCGCGATTCGGCTCAAGGTTCGCACCGCGGCCATCGCCGGCGTTGACAGCGCCGGCGAATCAAGGCAATATGCCGTTGGGATTTTTCAACGATGGCGATTCTCTGTCCCCTCTGCGGACGTTCCTACGACGTCACGCTCTTCGAATTCGGCCACGGCGTCGTCTGCGACTGCGGAGCGACGGTCAATCCGTTTGCGCCGGCTCCGCTCGAAATCCCCATCGACGGAGTCCTGGACCTTCACACCTTCAAGCCCTCCGAAGCGAAGGACCTCGTTTGCGAATATCTTCGAGCCTGCCGCGAAAAGGGAATCCTCCGGGTCAGGATCATCCACGGGAAGGGAACGGGAGCGCTTCTCCGCACGGTCCATTCCGTCCTCGGAAAAATGGCGGAGGTTCATTCATTCGGGCTGGCGGGACCCGAAGAAGGCGGGCCGGGCGCAACGATTGTCCGCCTCAAGGATACGGTTGATGAAGTCGATTCGGCCTGAATATCCATAAAAGCGATTCCCGTATTTCGGGACAGATCGGAGACGCGTGTTCGAAGAATTCGGTCGAAAAGGATCCGGCTTCCGGGGCCTGGTCAGGAGATTCTTCGTCATTTTTCTGGCCGTCTTTCTTTTAGCCGTTGCCGTCGTCCTGCTCGTCTTTCTTGTCAATCTTCCCTCCTCCAAAGACAAGAAAAACATGGCCAAGATTTCCGAGAAGGAGCAGGCTCTGCTCGCCGCGGTCGAAATCGGCCTCGTGGAAACGGGATTCGTCAAACGCGATATGGGCACGGAGGAAGTCTACGTCCCCTTCCTCTCGGTCATGGTCTCGAATGCTTCTTCCGAACCGATCGAGGACCTTGCGATCAGGGTATTTTTCGACTGCCGCCAATCGTTTTTCTGCGAAGGATACGCGATGATTTTTCGGATTCAGCCGGGAGAAATCACCGACGCCGCATTGAAATGCATCGAACCGACCGCGTTTGGGACGATCGTCAAGGGTGTTCCGCTGTGGATGACGACCGAGCCCGTGAACTATTCTGTCCAGATTTCCCGGGGCGGCGTCTATGCCACGCCCATTCAGGGAAAGACGGTCTTTCGAATCATCGACTGATCTCCACGGCGCGAATTTGCCGCGGGCATATGATCGGAGCCTTGATCCAAAGGCATGATGTCCGCGGTTCTCTCGGGCCCGAGAAAGGAGGGAGTCAAATGCACCGAAAAAAGCATTTGTTCTTTATGGCTGTTCTGATTTGCGCAGGCGCGGTCGCCCTGCCGGTTCTGCTCCCGGCGCAGCAGGCGGGGATGCAGGCCGAAAATCTGAGGAAAGGAGACGCGCCTAAACCTGTCCCGGAGCCCAGAGTCTTTAACACGAACCATTCCGGTCGCTTCGGAAATGCGACGGTGGCCTATACGGCTGCGGCGGGCGAAACCTATCTCCTCGACGATAAAGGCGAACCGAAGGCCTCTATCTTTTCCTTCGCTTATCTGAAAGACGGCGTCAAGGATCCGGCTGCACGACCGGTCATGTTCCTGTGGAATGGAGGGCCCGGTTCATCCTCGTTCTGGCTGCACATGGGCTCGATGGGACCGCGGCGGGTTGACGTGCCGAGCGATGCCAAGGATGCCGGGCCGCCCCCTTACAAGGTGGAAGACAACACCCTGGCTCTTCTCGATGTCACCGACCTCGTTTTCGTCGATCCCGTCGGGACCGGTTTCAGCCGCGCCCTCGGCCAGCACGAAAACAAGGAGTTCTGGGGCCTCAACGAGGACGCGGATGCCATCGCCGAGTTCATCAGAACCTGGGTGACCCGGAATAAGCGCTGGCTCTCGCCCAAGTATCTTTTGGGCGAAAGCTTCGGCACGACACGTGCCGGCGCTGTCGCCAGTCGGCTCGAAGCGGGGAGCTCCGCGCTCAGTCTGAATGGACTGGTCTTGATCTCCCAGGCGCTCGATTATACCGGCAACTCACCGCAGCTGGATAATCTGATCGCCCATGTCACCTATCTTCCGACCATGGCGGCGACGGCCTGGTACCACGGCAAGGTCACAGACCGCCCCGCAAGCCTCGAGGAATTTCTCCGAAATGCCCGGGCCTTCTCGGTCGATACCTATGCCCCCGCTCTGTTCAAGGGAAATAAGCTCGATCCGGCCGAACGCGGCCGCATCCGCCAGCGCCTGGCGTATTTCACCGGGTTATCGGAAGACTACGTCGAGCTGTCCGACCTGCAGGTCCTTGCGGGGCGTTTCCTCAAGGAGTTGCTCCGGAACGAAGGCAAGGCCGTCGGGAGGCTCGATGGGCGCTACACCGGCGACGATGTCGACAAGGTGGCCGAGCTGCCCGACGGCGATCCGGCATCGTACAAAATCGACGGCGCGTATGCGGCCAGCTTCAGCAACTACATCGCCTCGGAGCTGAGCGTTGCCATGGACCGCGGCTACCGCTTCAGCGGCGGCCCTGAACTCAGCGCGAACTGGAAATGGCGCCCGGTGCCGGAGGGACGGTCCTGGGAGCCCTCTTATGTCAATGTCTCCCGCGACTTAAGCCGTGCCCTGCGGCGCAACAGCGGCCTCCGGGTGATGGTGGCGGCGGGGTACTACGACTTCGCCACGCCTTTCTTCGATGCCGAATACACTTTCGCCCGCCACGGATTCCTTCCCGATCGCATCACGATGCATTTCTATGAGGCCGGGCACATGATGTATATCCACCGGCCATCTCTCGACAAGCTGCTCGTTGATGTTCGCGCCTTCATCGAAAGCGGGAAAAAATAGGCCGCCATCTCCTTGTCCAGCCGCTTTGGTGTTGACAGGCCAAGTTCAAGATTTAATAGTTCGGCCGTGATCTCTAGCGGTGGAACGAAAAAGGCGGCTCCCATCGTGCCGGATATTCCACGCTCATGCTCGCGGCGGCCTTCTCCGTGTTCTAAAAATCGAATCCTCCCGGCCCTTCTCCTCTTCGGCCTTGGCTATGACCTGTCATTCGTCTGTGTCATTCGCTATACCTGCGACAGGTATGCCCTTCCCCTTTGCCTTTTTCTCTCCTTCTTCGGAGGCAAGGCTCTTTCCGATTTCATCGAAGGCCGAAGGGCGATCTTCCTCCGCCGGGAATAGAATAGGGCCGGTTCGATAAATAATTCCGCTCTTCCGCTTTTTGGCCCGACGCGGTCCGGGCGGCCGAAGGCGCTAGCGCTTTTCGTAAGAATTCACGATCGCCTGATAGACAAGAGTCCGGAACTTGCCGTGGAGGTCGCTCGCGCCGGCCGGAAGGAGCTGGGTCATGAGGACGGCCACGAGCTTCTCGGCGGGGTCCACCCAGTAGGTCGTGTGATAGGCGCCGCCCCAGCCGAATGCCCCGACCGACCCCAACTGGCCGTTTCGTCCCAGGCGGTCCGTCACCCAAAATCCCAGGCCAAAGGCCTGCGAGCCATAAATCGAACCGACATGATCGACCGTCATCAGCTCCACGGATTTCGGGCTGAGCAAACGGGCGCCGCCGAGCTCGCCGCCGTTTTGAAGCATGAGGAGGAAACGGCCGTAATCCTCGGCCGTGGAAAGCAGCCCGGCGCCGCCGGCGTAACAGACCCGGGGGCCTTTGATATAAAAATTGTCCCGGGCGTCTTCCCTGAGCGTGAGCTGACCTTTTTCATCCAGGCCATAGACGGGCGTGAAGCGGTCAACTTTGTTTTCGGGAAGGAAGAAATGGGTATCGACCATGCCCAGCGGCCCGCTGATTTTCTTGGCGAAGAATTCGGCCAGGCTCAGGCCCGAAGTGACTTCGACGAGATATCCGAGGATGTCGGTGTTGTAACCGTAGACGAAGCGCTCTCCCGGCTGGGCATCGAACGGCAGGCCGGCCAGCTTTTTGATGACGTCGCCGACGGGCATCGCTTTGTCGGCGAGAAACCAGCCCTGAATTCCGGCGGCCTTGTATTCGTCCCTGGCCGGCCCGTCGCCGTAAGAAATTCCCGCAGTGTGGGTCAGGAGGTCGCGGATGGTGATCGGGCGCTTCACCGGGACGGTCGCGTAGCCTTTGGCGCCTTTATCCGGCGCTGGCACGGCGACGCGGGCGCCGCCAAACTCGGGGATAACCTTTGAGACGGGATCGTCGAGGAGAAACTTTCCCTCCTCGTGGAGCATCATGACCGCGACACTGGTCACGGCTTTCGTCTGTGAGGCGATCCGGAAAATAGCGTCGGCCGGCATCGCCGTTCCGTTGGCCGGGTCGAGCTTGCCGAACGGTTTCAAGTAAGCGACTTTTCCATCCCTGATGATGAGCGTCACGACGCCGGCGATTTTACCCTGGTCGCAATACTCCCCCATGACTTTGCCGAGCCGGTCCAGGCGTTCGGCGGACAGCCCGACCTCGCCCGGCTTCGCCGCCGGAAGCTGCGCGGCCGGGAGTCCGGCCGCCGCCAAGAAAATTAAAAGCAGGATGATGGCCCAACCCCGGGACGCGGGCCAACAGCGAAAAACGAATCGTTTGGAACGTCGAAAGTCCATGGCCATGCGTTTCTCCTCGTCCGGAATTTCGGATGTCTTCCGGTTCCAATTTAAAATCCGGAGGGGAAAAAAGTCAACCGCGGGCGTTTGACTTAACGATTAGACCATGATATTTTTTTCTCAATGACAATAACACCGGGGGATTGGGGTGTTCATTCAACAGCCGTGCCTGCCCTATCGTTTTCCTGCATGGATCAAAGCCATTCTTCCGACCGGGCGGCCGGTGTGTCATCTTGCGACCCATTGAAGTTTTTCGCCCGAAGCTTAGAAGAAGAGCGACGTGGGACCGCGTTTGGGCCGAACAGGCCGAGGATCGCGCATTATTTTTTAATTTAACAATCGAGGAGGAGGCGAAATGAAGAAGAGGACGCTCGTGTGCTTTGGTTTACTGGCGCTTCTGGTCGTCCTGGGGATAGCTGCCCAGGTTGTTCCGGTTGCGGTCTCGCCCGGAAGAGCCAGAGGTGTTGCTGTTGTCGGCGAGCTCTGCCCGACGTTCAGCTGGACCTCCGTGGATTGGGCGGTCGGGTACCGCATTGAGGTCTTTGAGGCGCTGGGCGTGGCCGCCGTCTCCTATGAACAGATGGCCTCGTCGGGGACAATCCCGGTGCTGACGAAGGAAATCGAAGGCCGGGGTTTATCCTGGACTCCGTCCTCCGAAGAAGGATTGCCGACGGGCGGGATGTACGTCTGGTATGTGGAGGCGATGAGTCCGTCCGGGCCCGGGATGTGGTCCTCGGGAAGAGTGTTCATTGTGAGCGCTGTCGCCGCAGGGACGGAAACCGAGGCGCATGTGACGAAAGTATTGCGGGAGAAGGGGATCCGGGAAGAGGTGATCACGGACGTCCTGAAGGAAATGAAGGGCGGGGTGACGGGAACGGTCGCGGGCGAGATCGGAACCCATCCGTCGGGCAACGTCAGGGCGATGGGGACGGAAGGGGCGTCCAACACGTTCTACGGACTTGAGGCCGGGAAAAACAATTCGACGGGAGTGGAAAACAGCTTTTTCGGGCGATCGGCCGGAATCACCAACACCGGAGGAAGCGGCAACACCTTTCAGGGATACAGTGCCGGAGTCTACAATTCCACAGGATACTTCAACACCTTCCTCGGCGATTGCGCCGGAGAGTCCAATACCATCGGACACGACAACGTCTTCCTCGGATATTTTGCCGGATTCTCCCACACCTCCGCCTACTACAACACTTTCCTCGGAAGCATGTCCGGATACTACACCTCCACGGGCTACGACAATACCTTCCTCGGATACTATGCCGGATACCACAACATGACCGGGAGCGCGAACACCTTCGTCGGAAAGCAAGCTGGAAACAACAACGTCGTCGGCCAGGGCAACGTCTTCTTAGGCTACAATGCGGGAGCGAGTGAAACCGGCTCGAACAAGCTGTATATCGCGAATTCGGATACGAGCACGCCCCTGATCTACGGCGAATTCGACAACGCCGTCCTGGGCGTGAGCGGTAAGTTCGGAGTCGGGACCAAGACCCCGACCTATCCCATGGAGCTCAAAACGACGGGCCGGAACGCGACCTTCGTCATCCAGCGAACCGAGGGCGGCGCCATCAATTTCGTTAATGCCACTCTTTCCTACGGCCAGTTCGGGACGGGGAACAACTACCCGGTGCGGCTTCAAGTCAACAACGCCTGGAAAATGCAGCTGGATAACGACAACAGCCTGACGATGGCCAGCGGGGCGACGTGCACGGCGGGCGGCGTTTGGACGAACGCCTCGAGCCGGGAGCTGAAGGAGAATATCGAAGGACTGACGCCCGAGGAAGCCGCGGCGGCCCTCGAAGTCCTCGCTCCGGTGAAATACAACTACAAAGCGGACAAGGCCGAGCGGCACGTCGGATTCATAGCCGAAGAGGTGCCCGATCTCGTGGCGTCCAAGGACCGCAAGACGCTGAGCCCGATGGACGTCGTGGCCGTGTTGACCAAGGTCGTCCAGGAGCAGCAGAAGACGATCGCGGAGCTCAAGACGAAAGTGGAAGAGCTCCGGAATAAAGAAAAGACAGAAAAATAGTCAGAGGAGAATAGTCCTTTAAGAAAAGAGGCCCATCGCCGCTCGAAGGACGATGGGCCTCGTATGACGTGTCAAAAAAATCCTTGCGCTAGGCCGTCGGCGCGGATTCTTTGAGCTCGGGCGCCTGGCGCTTGCTGCGAAGGATGGCCCAGACGATCAAGGAGAGGATGATCAGGACCACGACTCCGAGCCCGACGGTCATCGAGCTGTACTTGACGAGGATCGGAGCGATGATCAGGCTGACGAGGTTGATGACCTTGATCATGGGGTTGAGGGCCGGCCCGGCGGTGTCCTTGAGCGGATCGCCGACCGTGTCGCCTACGACTCCGGCTTTATGCCGCTCCGAGCCTTTGCCCGTATTGGCCGCCGGATTTCTCGGCTCGTCCTCGATGGATTTCTTGGCGTTGTCCCAGGCGCCGCCGGCGTTGGCCATGAAGACGGCGAGCAGCTGGCCGCTGAGGATGGTTCCGGCCAGGAATCCGCCAAGCGCTTCGACGTGGAGGATGAGGCCGACGGCGATCGGCATCAGGATCGAAATGATGGCCAGGGGAATCAGTTCTTTCTGGGCGGCGATGGTCGAAATGCCCACGACCCTACCGTAATCCGGCTTGACAGTGCCTTCCATGATTCCCGGAATCTTGAATTGCCGCCGCACTTCCTCGACGATCAGGCCCGCGGCGCGGGAGACGGCCTTGATCGAAAGCGAGCTGAACAGCCAGGGCAGCGCCCCGCCGAGGAGAAATCCGATAAAGACACTGGTCTCGGAGATGCGGATGGAGGAGAGCTTCTCCAGGCCTAATCGGACCTGGACGAGGCCGACGTCGGTGATGAACGAATTGAATAGACTGACCGCGGCGATGACGGCCGAGGCGATCGCGATGCCCTTAGTGATGGCTTTGGTGGTGTTGCCCACGGCGTCCAGGTCGGCCATGATCTGGCGGGCCTTTTTTGTTTCTTCGTCGTCCAGGTCGTGCCAGGCCATTTCGCCGATCCCGTTGGCGTTGTCCGAAATCGGGCCGTAGGAGTCCATGGCCACGTTGTTTCCGGTATGGCTCAGCATGCCGATGCCGATCATGGCCACGGCATAGAGAACATAGGTCGGGTCGGGATAGCCGCCGTACAGAAGAAGGGCGAAGACGAAACTGATGACGATGGCCACGAGGGCCCAGACGCTCGACTCCATTCCGACGGAGAGTCCGGAGAGGATCGTCGTCGCCGGGCCGGTATTGGTCGATTTGACGATTTCCTTGACCGGCGCTTTTTTCGTCGCGGTGAAATATGAGGTCAGCGGGTTGAAGACGACGGCCAGGCCGACGCCGATGGACGTCAGCATTGCCATTTTCCAGTCATGGGCGTAGAAGAAGGCGATGAGGAACGACCAGAAGATTGTGTTGACGCTCGACACTTCGTAAGACCGGAACATGGCTTCCTCGGCGTCGTGGGCCCGGAGGAACTTGAGGGGGAACTTCTCCCAGATCGGGACGGTGAACGTTCCGAGAATCGAGCTGATGACCCCGATCGCCCGGATGAGGAGGGGGTAGACGATCCATTTGAGGCTGTGGGTCGGGTCGATGGCCATGAGGGCAAGCCCCAGGATCAGCCCCGAAACGATCGTGACTTCGTAGCTTTCGAAGATGTCGGCGGCCATCCCGGCGCAATCTCCGACATTGTCGCCGACCAGGTCGGCGATGACTGCGGCGTTGCGAGGATCGTCCTCGGGAATGTCTTTTTCGACCTTCCCGACGAGGTCGGCGCCTACGTCCGCCGCTTTCGTATAGATGCCGCCGCCGACGCGCATGAAGAGCGCGAGGAGCGTGCCGCCGAAGCCAAAACCGAGGAGGGCGTCGGGCGCGGCTTTTCCGAAGATGATGAAGATGATCGTCCCGCCGAAGAGGCCCAGGCCGTCGGTCAGCATCCCGGTGATCGTTCCCGAGTAGTAAGCGATCGTCAGCGACTCATTGAAGCTCCGCCGCGCCGCCGAGGCCGCCCTGACGCTGGCCTGGATGGCCATCCGCATCCCGAGCTGCCCGACGATCAAGGAGAACGAGGCGCCCATGATGAAGGCGATCGTCCGGCCAAAAGCGATGATCAGCTGGGTGTTCCTTGGAAATTCGACCAAAGCCTCCCGGCTGGGGGGAACGATATAAACGCTCATGAAGAGCAGGACCGCAAGAAAACCGATAGCCGGCAGGATTGTTTTCAGCTGTCGCTCGAGATAGCTCTCGGCGCCGACGCTGATCGCCGTCCAGACTTCCTGCATCTTGAGCGAGCCCTTGTCTTTTTTGAGAACTTTGCCGCGCAGCAGCCAGGCATAGAGCAGGCTGATGAAGGCGGTCAGAACAACGCCGATGATGGCGAACTGTTCGAAAGAGTTGAGCCCGTGTCGAGCTAGACCGAGAATATTCATGTGTCCTCCAACGGGAGAATGTGAGCGCTTGAACTCCGCTTTCTCAATGACGGCGAGGCCCTTCTGCGCTCTGGCGACGGATCGCCGTTTGAATTACACTGACCCTATCGAGCCGCTGAATTTTACACAGAACGGGAAAAAAGTCAAGAAAGAATTGCGCCCTTCCGCTGAGCATCTTGTTTTGCGCAGTCGGGCAATTGCGTCCTTCGCCAATCAACTCGATGCGTACGGATGCGACGAGGAGCCGGATTCACGCGGAGGCCCATAGCGGGGGGGGCCGAAGCAGGGAACCGACGGGACTGGTTCCGGGGGCCGAGGGTGATTCCGGCACCGAGTTAAAACCGTTTTTTAAGGACAGGCCTCATGAAGAAACCGTGCCGCGGCCGGCGAAAGGGGCATTGTTGTTTGATTTTTTTTTTGATAAGATAGCAAAAAATATGAGAAATTAGGGAAAGGCAACATGTTCGTATGGGTATTTCATCGGGTCAGCGGTTTGTTATTGATACTTCTCCTGGGGATCAAATTTTTGACCTCATTTTTCCTGATGACCAAGGGCCAGAGGCCGGATTGGGCCATCGTCCTCCACGCCAATCCCCTTTCGGACACGCTCCTGATCATCTGCGGCGTTTACCACGCCTTCTACGGACTGAGGACGGTGATCATGGACCTGGGGTTCCGGAAAGAGAAGCTCCTCTTCTGGATTTTCACCGGGCTCGGAACCGTTTTTTGCGCCGCCCTCCTGGTCATCTACTACACCCGGAATTACTGAATCATGATCAGCCATGACCTGCTCATCGTCGGCGGCGGGCTGGCCGGATTGGCGGCCGCCCTGAGCGCCGACCCGAAGCTCGACGTGGCCGTGATTTCCAAGGTCCACCCCGTTCATTCCCATTCGGTCGCGGCCCAGGGAGGAATCAACGCCGCCCTGGCCAACAATCCGGCGGGGAAGGACGACACCTGGCAAAAACACGCCTTCGACACGATCAAGGGGAGTGATTACCTGGCGGACCAGGATTCGGCCGAACTCCTCTGTCAGAAGGCGGTGCCGGCGATGTATGCGCTCGACCACTGGGGCGTTCCGTTCAGCCGCTTTCCGGACGGGACCATCGCCCAAAGGCCGTTCGGAGGAGCCGGCTTTCCACGGACCTGCTATGCCGCCGACCGCACCGGCCAGGTGATCCTCCATACGCTCTATGAACAAGCCGTCCGGAACGATATCAAGTTCCACAACGAGTGGCTCGTGACACGGATCGTCGTGTCGAACGGCAGGTGCGTCGGGCTCGTCGCCTACGATCTGGGCAGCGGCACGATCGTCCCCCTCCGGGCCAAAGCCGTGATTTTCGCCACGGGAGGCTACGGACGCGTCTATCAAAAGTCGACGAACGCCTACATCAACCTCGGAAGCGGAATCGGGATGGCCTATCGCGCCGGAATCCCGCTCAAGGACATGGAATTCGTCCAGTTCCACCCCACCTCTCTTTTCGGCAAGAACATCCTGATCACGGAAGGAGCCCGGGGCGAAGGCGGCTATCTCCTCAACAACCAGGGACGGCGGTTCATGGAGGACTACGCTTCGAAGTCCATGGAACTCGCCCCGCGCGACATCGTCGCCAGGGCGATCCAAATGGAAATCACCAAAGGGAACGGATTCGAAAACGAATATGTCCATCTCGACCTGCGCCATCTCGGCCGGGAAAAAATCGACAAACGGCTGCCGAGCATCCGTGAGATCTGCATCAACTTCGCCGGGCTCGACCCGGTCGAAAAGCCGATTCCCATCCAGCCCGCGCAACATTACTCCATGGGCGGAATCGACGTGGACGCGGCCTGCGCCTCTCCCCTTCCCGGATTTTTCGCCGCCGGCGAGTGCGCCTGCATCAGCGTCCACGGGGCGAACCGGCTGGGCGGCAATTCGCTCCTCGAAGCTATCGTCTTCGGACAGATCGCCGGCCGGGAGGCGTCCCGGGCCATCAGGGAAGGCGACGAACCCGGCGGAGCCGAGAAGAGCGTCGCCGAGGAGGCCCGGCAGTTCGTCGCCCGGATCGCGGCGATCAAATCCAGAACCCGGGGGGAAAACGTCTTCAAACTGTTGAACAGGCTCAAGGTCATCATGAGCGATAAAGCCGGGATTTTCCGCAAGGAAAAACCCCTTCAAGACGCGCTCGTCGAGATCGCCGGGCTCCGGGAAGCCTTCCAGGATGTCTTCATTTTCGGGACATGCGAGCGCTACTGCCAGGAGCTCGTGACCTTTGTCGAATTCGAATACATGCTGGACATCGCCGAGGCGATTGTCTTCGGAGCGCTGAAGCGCGAAGAAACGCGCGGCTCCCATTACCGCACCGATTTTCCGGTGCGAAACGACCACGACTGGCTGCGCCATACGCTTTTGACCTGGACGGAAACGGGCCCGCGCGTCTCGTACCGAAAGGTCACAGCCGATAAATATCCTCCCCAGGAAAGGACATATTAAACTCCCGGCGGGTGACGGTGATGAAGATTTTTAAGATCCTCCGATTCGACCCGGTCAAAGACGAGAAACCCCATTTTCAGGCGTACCGCCATTCGCCCAAGCCCAAGGACACCGTCCTCGAAACGCTGAAAGACATCCGCGACGCGCAGGATCCATCGCTCTCCTTCCGCTACAGCTGCCGGGAAGCGGTCTGCGGTTCGTGCGGGATGGTGATCAACGGCCAGATCGGCCTGGCCTGCAAAACCCAGATCGCGGCTCTCAACACCGACGAGATCGTCATCGAGCCTCTGCCCAATCTCGAGATCAGGAAGGATTTGTTCGTGGACATGGAGCCCTTCTGGGAAGCCCTTCGCTTCATCCAGCCCTATCTCCAGCCTGACGGCGACACTCCGGAACGAGGATACCGCATCAGGGAAGAAGACATGGACAAGGTGACGACTTTCGTCACCTGCATCCTCTGCGGATGCTGCTTCAGCGCTTGTCCCGTGGCTTCGAGAGACAGGCGCTACCTCGGGCCGGCCGCGCTGGCCAAGCTCTACCGATTCGTCCTGGATCCGAGGGACAACCGGCCCTACGAGTCTCTCAAAAGAATCGATACTCAGGCCGGGATTTGGGGTTGCGACACGGTTTTCCGCTGCAACGCGGTTTGTCCGAAAAACGTCAGGCCGGCCGACGGGATCGAAGGCCTCCGCCGGAAAATGGTTGTCGAAAAAATCAAGCGGCCTTTCAGGCGAAAACGATGAAAATCACATCTTCGATCTTCACCCGAAGGACTTTCTTGAACAGCTTGCTCGGCGGCTGGCTGGGGGCTCTCGGAGCGAGTTTCCTGAGTCCGGTCATCAAATTCGCCTTCCCTCCGTATCGCGAGCCCGATGAGGTCAAGCTCCCCCTGGCCGACTACCGGGATTTGGCGCTGAATACGGCCAAGACTTTTCCCTGGGGAAACAAGCCGGGCATCTTCAAGAAAATCGAGGACGGCACCCTTCAGGCCTTCGTCGGCGTCTGCACCCATCTCGACTGCAACGTGACCTATATCTCCGCCCAGAGAAAATTTTTCTGCGCCTGCCACGATGGCTGGTATGACGAGAACGGGGTCAATATCGCCGGGCCGCCGCCCAAGCCGCTGCGGAAACTCGAAATTTCCGTCGACGGGGAGGAATTGATCATCCGCAGACCGGGGTTCAAAGGATGAAAAAACTCAGATTCTGGCTCGAGGATCGCCTGGGAACGGTTCCGATCTTCGCCTATTTGAGAAAAAAGGACGTCCCCCGGCACAAGCACTCATTTCTGTATTATACGGGAAGCTCCATTCTTCTCTTCCTCATCATCCAGATCGTCACGGGCATCATGCTCGCCCTCTACTACAAGCCGACCCTCGAACAGGCCAATGCCAGCGTCGCCCGGATCATGACCGAGGTCCCGCTGGGATGGATCATCCGTTCGGTGCACAGCTGGTCGGCGTCGTTCATGATCGCCCTGGTCATGATTCATCTCGTCGGCATCGCCCTGGTCAAAGCCTACCGGAGTCCGCGGGAAGCGACCTGGATGACCGGCGTTTTTTTGCTTGTCGTCTCGATGCTCTTCGGCTTTACCGGATACCTCCTCCCCTGGGACGACCTGTCGCTCTCGGCGACGAAAGTCGGAACGGACATCCCCAGGGCGATCCCGGTCATCGGCGCCTGGGTGACGCAATTCCTGAGGGGCGGCGACGACGTGACCGGAGACACCCTGACCAGGTTTTTCCTCTTTCATGTCTGCGTCCTGCCCCTGGTCATCTTTCTCGTCCTCGCCGTTCATATCTTCCTCGTCCAGAAGCACGGCATGAGCCTCCCCCTCGAAGCCGAGGTCAAAAAGGAGCGTGTCCCTTCGCTCCCCTTCTGGCCGAACTTTCTCCTTCGCGAATCGGTCGCCTGGCTTGTCCTCTTCGGCGTCCTGGTCACGATCGCCGTTATTTTCGCTCCATCGCTCGGGCCCGCGGCAAACCTCATGGCTCCCGCGCCTTCGGGCATCAAGCCGGAATGGTATTTCCTCTTCCTTTTCCAGACCCTCAAGATTTTCCCGGCTCACGTTCTTTTCGTCACCGGCGAAACCCTGGCCGTTCTGCTCATTCTCGCGGCCGGCGTCGCTTTCTTCGCCCTTCCCTTGATCGACAATCGCCCCGCCGAAAAAAAAGGGAAATTTTTCGTCGGACTCGTCTGTGCCGGCCTGATCTACGCCCTCGCCTTGACCG